>Ga0247831_1000011_pt1 | contig 327282 bp, 266 predicted proteins | sample LaCruzMarch2015__9_FD_192406 | JGI IMG/M metagenome (GOLD analysis project Ga0247831, IMG submission 192406) | Freshwater microbial communities from meromictic Lake La Cruz, Castile-La Mancha, Spain - LaCruzMarch2015_1m | ecosystem: Environmental > Aquatic > Freshwater > Lake | place: Spain... | reverse complement strand
CATTTTGTTTTTCACGGTGACTTTGCCGCCGTCGCCCACTTGGCCCGGAATGGCGGCCAGCATCATGCAGTTGCTTTCGTCGGTCATGGCGCCGTCGTCGGTCTGAATCCAGCAAATGCCGGTGGCCTTGCTGAACCACAGGCCGTCAGGCGATGAGAACGCGTTTTTGGCGCTCAAGCCGGACAAGTTGGCATCGCCCGAGTCTTCTTCTGCACCAAACAGGAAGATGTCCCACGCAAAGGCTTTGGCTGTGGATTTTTGACCCGTTTCATTGAAACGGATGATGTGACCGTGCGGGTTGCCAGTGCCTTTTTTGCCATCCATGTCCATGTAGGCGCGGGGGTTGGCCGGGTCCACCTTGGTGGGGGTGCGGTTGGCCGCGTTGTTGTTGGTCAGGGCGAAATACACCTCGCCGTTGCGGTAGTTGACAGCGCCCCACTCTGGACGGTCCATCTTGGTGGCACCGACAGCATCGGCTGCATGGCGTGCGTTGACGAACACATCGGCCTGGTTGGCAAATTTATAGGCACTGTGGTTGGCAATGCGTGGATCGGCGATGGTCAACTCCAGCCATTGGCCTTGGCCTGTGGCATCAAAGCGCGCTGCGTAGAGCTTGCCCTCACCCAGGTACTTGTCGCCGGCCACCAAACCGCCGCCCACATCGCGCGGATCCCAAACCGCGGTGGAAACAAATTTGTAGATGTACTCGTTGCGGGCGTCACAGCCCATGTAAAAGGCCAAGGGCTCGCCCGCCTTGGGCAGGCTGCAAACGGCGGCTTCGTGGGCAAAACGACCCATGGCCACGCGTTTGGCGGGCGTGGAATTGGGGGCCAACGGGTCGATTTCGACGTTGTAGCCGAAGGTGTTGGCTTCGTTGCGGAAGTCACGCTCGGCATTGGCACCTGTGGCCGCCAAATTCCAGCGGGCAAAACGGTCGTCGGTGGCCGACACGGTGTGCCAGCCTTGGCTGATGGCTCTTTGCACACCGGCAGCGGGGGCTGCAGCAGCCACGCCATAGCGACGGCGTGCCGCCACTTCTTTGGGGGACAGGCCGGTGCCCGTGCCCGTAGCCTGGAAGTAAAACGCCCAGTTTTCTTCGCAACCCAAATAGGTGCCCCAAGGGGTTTTGCCGTGGCCGCAATTGTTCAAAGTGCCACGCGACATGGCACCGGCCGTGTCCCAACGGGTCACCATGAAACTGCGGATGTTGTCGATTTCTGCGCGCGGACCGCTGATGCGGGCCGGTGTTTGGGCGGTGATGCGGCGGTTCAAAGGCGAGTCTTGCTTGATGCGCCAGCCTTGTGGGGTTTTGACGATCTCGACCACCGAAACGCCGTGGTGGTTGATTTCCTTGAGCACTTCCAATTCGGGGCGGTTACCCAAATCCCAGTTTCCAAACTGGTGGAATTTTTTGCCGCTCACGCCATTGGACGTTTGGCCATTGGGGTGCATCAAGTGCGCATCGGCCGAGCTTTCGTGGTTCACACACAGCACCGCGCGGCCGGTTTCATTCTCGGTGTAGCGGCCGTTGGCATCGATGTAATAAATGTCCATGCCGTCGTGGTGGTCACCAATGCGGCGCGACCAGTCATCGGTCTCAGTGCCTTTGTTGGAGTAAGCGGGCAGGGTTGAATCCAGTGCATCGCCTGTGGCGTGCAGAACCGTGTACTGGTAACCGGGCGGCAATATCACGTTGTCCAGCAAACTTTTGTCCAAGGACGGAAAGCCCAGCGCCGAAGGTGCTGCGGCCACGCCCGACACCATGCTGGCGCAACCGGGCAGCATGGCCAAACCGGCCAGGCCCAGACCACCGCGCAACAAGCCTCGGCGCGCAGGGTTTTGCAGCGATTGGGCCAAAACATCCTGAAAGTGAAGGTTGTTCGAATTGTTGAAGACGGGATCGTGATCGTGGTGTGACATGAAAACTCCTGAGGAAAGCAATTATTGGAATGGGTTTGTGTGACTTCGTGATGTCAAAAAACCCATTGCTGCGAGGGCATCACGACCACAATGGGGCTGAGTTGCAGACCTGTCATGGTTTTGTCACGCAGAAGTGGCACAGTCAATCACATTGACATTTCCAGAACCATCGAAGGATTAACCATGAAAGTTGGCATCAACGGTATGGGCCGCATCGGCCGTTTGGCCCTGCGTGCGGCCATGGGCGCTGCCGAGCGCCAATCGGATGACCCCCGCGCAGGCAACCGCCTGGAGGTGGTACACCTGAACGAGCTCAAAGGTGGCGCAGCAGCCACAGCGCATTTGCTGGCGTTTGACAGCGTGCAAGGCAAATGGCGCGAGCGCATCGAAGCAGAGGGCGACAGCCAGATCCGCATCGGTGAGCGCACACTATCATTTTCTTCGCATGCCAACCCGGCCGACATCCCGTGGGGCGACATGGGCGTGGACCTGGTGCTCGAATGCACCGGCAAGTTTTTGACGCCCGAAACCCTCCAAGGCCACTTGGACCGGGGCGCCAAGCGCGTGATCGTGGCGGCGCCCATCAAGGTGGGCGATGTGCTGAACATTGTGGTGGGCATCAACCACACGCTGTACAACCCCGCCAAAGACCGCATCGTCACAGCGGCATCGTGCACCACCAACTGCCTGGCCCCGGTGGTCAAGGTCGTGCACGAAGCCATTGGCATCCAACACGGCCAGATCACCACCATCCACGACCCGACCAACACCAATTTGGTGGTGGACGCGCCGCACAAAGACCTGCGCCGCGCCCGCAGCGCCATGGTGAGTCTGGCCCCCACCACCACCGGCAGCGCCACGGCGATTGCCCTGATTTACCCCGATCTCAAGGGCAAACTCAATGGCCATGCGGTGCGTGCCCCGGTGCTCAACGCATCACTCACCGACTGCGTGTTTGAGATGAAGCGCGAGACCAGCGCCGAAGAGGTCAACGCCTTGTTTGCCGCTGCAGCCCAAGGCCCCTTGGCGGGCATCTTGGGTTACGAGGAGCGCCCCTTGGTGAGCGTCGATTACGCCCGCGACACACGAAGCGCCATCGTGGACGCGCTGTCCACCCTGGTGACCGACGGCACGCTGCTCAAAATTTACGCTTGGTACGACAACGAGATGGGCTACGCCTGCCGAATGGTGGACCTGGCTTGTCACATGCACGACGTTGGCATTTGAGATGAACGCTGCTGAACGCAATTACGGCATCGTCACCGCCGCTTATTGGGGCTTTACCCTGACCGACGGCGCTTTGCGCATGTTGGTGCTGCTGCACTTTTACAAGCTGGGTTACTCGCCGTTCACCTTGGCCTTTTTGTTTTTGCTGTACGAAGGCGCGGGCGTATTGGCCAACCTGATCGGCGGCTGGTTGGCCACGCGCTTTGGCATTGCACGCATGCTCACCGTGGGCTTGGTCACGCAGATCATCGGGTTTGGTTTGCTCTCGGCTTTGCAACCCGAGTGGACAGCCGCCATGTCGGTGGCCTGGGTGGTGCTGGCGCAAGGGGTGTGTGGTGTGGCCAAAGACCTGACCAAAACCGCCAGCAAATCGGCCATCAAGATCACGCAAGCGCAGGCCAAAGACACGGGCAATGGCCAGTTGTTCAAGTGGGTGGCTTGGTTCACCGGCAGCAAAAACGCCATGAAGGGCTTTGGTTTTTTCTTGGGTGGTTTGCTGCTGGAAACGCTGGGTTTTCAGGGCTCGCTGTGGGCCATGTCGGGTCTCTTGGCTTTGGTGCTGATCGGCGTGGTGAGCAGCTTGCCGCCCATGATGGGCAAGAGCAAGCCATCGGGCTCGGCCAAAGAGTTGTTCGCCAAAAACCCGGGCATCAACGCGCTGGCCGCCGCTCGCGTGGCCTTGTTTGGGGCGCGTGATGTGTGGTTTGTGGTGGGCGTGCCGGTGTTTTTGTACTCGGTGGGCTGGACCTTCACCATGGTGGGCGGCTTTTTGGCCGCCTGGACCATTGGCTACGGCCTGGTGCAAGCCTTGGCACCACAGATCGTGCGGCGCAGCGCCGATGGCCTGAGCCGCGAAGTGCCTGCGGCCCGTTGGTGGTCAGCGGTGCTCACCTTCATACCGCTGGGCATTGCAGCGGCGATGTACCTGCAAGCGCCGCAGCTGCAATGGTGGGTGGTGGGCGGTCTGAGTTTGTTCGGCTTTGCCTTTGCCATCAACTCGTCGGTGCACAGCTACTTGGTGCTGGCCTATGCGGGCTCCGAAAAAGCAGCCGAAGACGTGGGTTTTTATTACGCGGCCAATGCGCTGGGCCGCTTCATGGGCACGCTGCTGTCGGGCCTGTTGTACCAGTGGGGCGGGTTGATGTATGCCCTCTTGGGCTCGGCGCTGATGCTGCTTTTGTGCTGGCTGGCCACGCTGCGTTTGCCCATGGGCTTGCTCACCGTGGACCGAGCGCCATGATGGATCTGCCGCAAGACCCGCCACTGGACCTGAGTGAGGCCAGCGCCGTCAAAGCCCTGGCCGCCTTAGCCCAATCTTCGCGCTTGCGGGTGTTTCGGGCCATCGTGGGCGCAGGCCCAGAAGGCATGCAGCCAGGACAAATTTCACAAGCCTTGGGCGTGCCCGCCAACACGCTGTCTTTTCACCTCAAGGAATTGCACCAAGTCGAGTTGATCAGCGTCGAGCGCGAAGGACGATTTTTGCGTTACCGCGCCAACATGCAGGCCATGCAAAGCCTGGTGGGGTTTTTGACCGACCACTGCTGCCAAGGTCAGCCTTGCGAGGGCATGCCCATGACGCGCCAGGCCAGCCCCCTGCCCCACACTTTTTCAACCTCAGGAGCAACCATCATGACCCAACGCCATGTTCTGTTTTTATGCACCGGAAATTCATCGCGCAGCATCATGGCCGAGGCCATCTTGAACCACCTGGCACCGAACCGCTTTGTGGCCTTCAGTGCGGGCAGCCACGCTGCTGGACAGGTCAAACCCCAGGCCTTGCAGTGCCTTGAGCGCAACCACATGAGCACCGCTGGTTTGCGCAGCAAAAGCTGGAATGAGTTTTCCGGGCCCGATGCGCCGGGCATGGACTTTGTCATCACCGTGTGCGACCAAGCGGCGGCCGAGATTTGCCCGGTCTGGCCAGGTCAACCCTTGACCGCACACTGGGGCGTGCAAGAGCCTGCGCAAGAAGGCCAGAGCGCCGAACAAAGCGTCAAAGCTTATTGGAACGCCTTCATGACGCTGCACCGCCGCATCGCGATTTTGCTGAGTTTGCCTCTGGAAAAACTCGATCGATTGGCTTTGCAATCCGAACTGCAGCGCATTGGGCAGTCGTGAGATCGCCGCTATGGCCTCGACCTCGGTTGCGGCTTTCCCTCATCCAAGAAAGCTGCGCACATGGGTATTTTTGAACGGTTTTTGAGTCTGTGGGTGGCGCTGGCAATAGCTGTGGGCGTGGGCTTAGGGCTGACGGTACCGGGCTTGTTTCAGGCTGTGGCCCTGCTGGAACTGGCGCACGTCAACGGTGTGGTGGCGCTGTGCATCTGGGTGATGATTTTCCCGATGATGGTGCAAATCGACTGGCACGCCGTGAAAAACGTGGGCCAAAAGCCGCAAGGCCTGGTGCTCACCCTGGTGGTCAACTGGCTCATCAAGCCGTTCACCATGGCCGCCTTGGGCGTGTTGTTTTTCAAATACCTTTTTGCGCCCTGGGTCGATCCTCAATCGGCCAACGAATACATTGCCGGCATGATTTTGTTGGGCGTGGCCCCGTGCACGGCCATGGTCTTTGTTTGGAGCCAGTTGGTCAAAGGGGACCCCAATTACACCTTGGTGCAGGTGTCGGTGAACGACCTGATCATGGTGGTGGCGTTTGCGCCCATTGCGGCATTTTTGCTGGGCCTGACCGACGTCACCGTGCCCTGGGAAACCCTGATCTTGTCCACGGTCTTGTATGTGGTGCTGCCCTTGGGCGCGGGCATGCTGGCACGGCGTCTGTGGTTGCGCCGCGGTGCTGCCCACCTGCAGCAACGTGTGGCCCAGCTCAAACCGCTGTCGGTGGCTGGGCTGATCGCCACCGTGGTCTTGCTCTTTGGCTTTCAAGCCCAAACGATGATGGACAAGCCCCTGGTCATCGCCTTGATTGCCGTGCCCTTGCTGGTGCAAACCTATGGGATTTTTTTCATTTCCTGGTGGGGGGCGCGCTGGTTGAAACTGCCGCACAACGTGGCGGGCCCTGCGTGCCTGATTGGCACTTCCAACTTTTTCGAACTGGCGGTGGCCGTTGCCATTTCCTTGTTTGGCTTGCAATCCGGTGCGGCTTTGGCCACGGTGGTGGGTGTGCTGGTCGAGGTGCCGGTGATGCTGACGCTGGTGGCTTTGATCAACCACTGGGCACCGCGCCAAGACGAGCAGACCTGAGACGGAGCGAGCACCCAAGGCCCGCTGCCCTTGCCTGATGGGCGCCCATGTCATTCAAATTTCACAATCCGGTCACATAATTCACACTTTGCCCGTCCGACCTCGCCGCCCTCGCCCCCTCGCCATGCAAACCCATTCTCTTTACGCCGCCATTGACCTGGGCTCCAACAGTTTTCGCCTTGAGATCGGACAAATGGATGCAGGCCAGCTGCGGCGCGTGGAATACATCAAGGAAACCGTGCGCCAAGGCAACGGCCTGGACAGCGAACGCAACCTGAGCGAAGACGCCATGGCACGGGGCTGGGAGTGCCTGGCCCGCTTTGGCGAACGGATTGCGGGCTTCCAGCCCCAACAAGTCAGGGCCGTGGCGACCCAAACCCTGCGCGAGGCCCGCAACCGGGATGTGTTTTTGGTCAAGGCCAAACAAATTCTGGGCTTTCCGATCGAGGTGATTGCCGGGCGCGAAGAGGCCCGACTCATTTACCTGGGCGTGTCGCACCTGCTGCCGCAGTCGGATGAGCGCCGCCTGGTGGTGGATATCGGCGGGCGCTCGACCGAAATGATTTTGGGCCAGCACGTCACCGCCAGTACGCTGGAGTCTTACCGCGTGGGCAGTGTGGGCTGGTCCATGAAGTATTTTTCCGATGGCCTGTGGACTCCCCAAGCCTTCAAGGCCGCCCAAATCGGGGCCCTGGCGGTGCTCGACGAGGCCCACATCCTCTTCAACCGCCAGCACTGGGACAAGTGCTACGGCTCCTCGGGCACGGTGGGCGCAGTGTCCGATATCTTGACCCAGGCCGGCTGGCCCGAGGGGCGTGTCACACGCGACGGCCTGAGTTGGCTCAAAGAGCGTTTGCTCAAGGCCCAAAAGCTGGACAACTTGCGCCTGGAAGGCGTCAAGGAAGATCGCAAACCCGTCATCGGTGGCGGCCTGGCGGTTTTGCAAGCCGTGTTTGATCTGCTGCAAATCGATGAGATGCATGCCGCGCAAGGGGCCTTGCGCCATGGCGCGCTGTACGACCTGATCGACCGTGAAACCCCCCAGGATGTCCGCTCGTCCATGGTGAGCTGGTTGGCCCAACGCTTTGGCACCGATGCCCAGCAGGCCGATCGGGTCTCACGCACAGCCCGGGACCTGCTGGAAGCCATGATTGGATCGGGGGCCGACCTGCCCCAAAACGAACGCCAACGCCATTTGCAAAAACTGCACTGGGCCTGCCAGCTGCACGAAACCGGCTTGCGCATCTCGCACAGTGATTACCACAAGCACGGTGCCTACATCTTGGACAACACCGACCTGCCCGGCTTCACCCTGGACGAGTTGCACCGCCTGAGCCAATTGGTGCTGGGCCACCGGGGCAAGCTGCGCAAGCTCGAAACCGAATTGCAAAACACCCGGTTTGTGCAGCAACTTATGGCGCTTCGCTTGGCGGTCATTCTGTGCCATGCCCGGCGTGACCCGGATTTGTCGGGCTTGCACATCCACTACGATGTTGACAGGCGCACCGCCAGCCTTCAGATGGACAGCGACTGGGCCGAACTCTGGCCCCAATCGGCGCACTTGCTGCGCGAAGAAAAAAACGCTTGGCAAAAGACGGATTGGGTTTTACAAGTTACGGTGAGCTGATTTCCCCGGATTTTTGAGGTGGATGTCTTGCCGAATAAAAAACAACGGTATAAACTGTATGCACCGTTAATTTTTTTGAAAGGCAATACACCATGAACGACACCACCATTTCCTCAGCCCCAAGCGCCAACGCTGCCAGCACCGACAGCACCGCCACTTCTGCCAAAGCTGCCGCCAAACCAGCGGCAAAGGCGGCACCCGCCTCCCAAATACCCGTCAAAGCACCGCGCAAAACCGTTGTCAAAGCCCCGCAGCGCAAGACGGTCAAATCGGTCAAAACTGCAGTGACCCCGCCTGCCGCGCCCGCCAAAGCCAAGACCAGCTCGGCCAAAGCACCTCAGCCCAAAGCCACGGACAAGAAAACTACGGCCGCCCCTGCCAAGGCCCCCAAAGAGAAAAAGATCAAAGTCGTGCGCGACAGTTTCACACTGCCCAAGACCGAGTTGCTGCAAATCACCGAGATGAAAAAACGCGCCATGGCTTTGGGCGTGGAAGTCAAGAAAAGTGAATTGATCCGCGCTGGCCTGCAGGCCTTGGCGGGCTTGGCCGACACTGCTTTCAAGAAAGCCATGGCCAATGTTCCCACCATCAAAACCGGTCGGCCTGCCAAAGACTGAAGGCGCTCACCAACCCGCTGCTCAAATGCGCTCAGGGCATGTCACAGCCAACAGCACGGTTTGCGCCTCGCCCTCGCGGATGCGGTGGCGCAACCACCACACCGCGCCTTTTCGGATGGCGCATGCGGCCTCGGGCATGCCCAGCAATGTCGCCACCATGCCGCCCAACGCCGGTTGGTGCCCTACCAACAAGACCGGGTAACGCGCCTCGGGCCAGCCCGAGGTTTCCAGCACATCCGCCACACTGGCGCCAGGAGACAGGGCGTCGCGGACCTTGTACTTGCGGCTCAGGGCCAGCACCGTTTGCTCGGCCCGCACAGCGGGGCTGCTGAGCACGCGGGTCCCTTGTGGCAACTGGGCGTCCAGCCAGGCGGCCATGCGTTCGGCCTGTTTGCGCCCGCGAGGTGTCAAGACCCTTTGCATGTCGTCTTCGCCTGGCTCGGCCTCATTGGCCTCTGCATGCCGCCACACGATCAAATCCATGGGACTCACTCCTGTAAAGGTGAGGCGTCGTAGCGCTGCATCAGCGCTTGTTGGGCCCCGGGCCCCGGCTCGGTCAAGCCGACACGGTGGTATTGGCCATCTGGGGCCAAGTCCCAGGCATCGCGACCGTCGTGCAGGTAGGCGATCAGGCATTCGTCAATGATTCGTTGGCGCAGCAACGGGTCGGTCACGGGCCAGGCCAACTCGATGCGGCGCGTCATGTTGCGGCTCATCCAGTCGGCGCTCGACAGGTACAGAGATTCGTCTTGGTCGGCGCAAAAGTAAAACACCCGTGAGTGCTCCAGAAAGCGGCCGATGACCGAACGCACCCGGATGTTGTCGCTCACCCCAGCCACCCCGGCGGGCAGCATGCAGGCCCCGCGCACAATCAAATCGATCTTGGCCCCCTTTTGCCCAGCCGTCAGCAAAGCCTCCATCAAGGGCTGGTCGGTCAGGGCATTCATCTTGATGACAATGCGCCCGGTCGCGCCACGTGCAGCCGCCTCGCCAACTGCCTCAATGAGGGCCTGCATTTGGGCATGCAAAGCAAAGGGTGCAACCAGCAAACTTTTCATCCTAGGCAACCGGCTTTGGCTGGCCAAATGCCCAAACAACTGGTCCATGTCGGCGGTGATGTCGGCATCGGCCGTGAGGTAACTGATGTCGGTGTACAGCGCCGCGGTGCGGCGGTTGTAATTGCCCGTAGACAGATGGCCATAGCGGCGCAGCACACGGCCTTCACGGCGAGTGACCAGCAGCATTTTGGCGTGCGTTTTCAGGCCCACGATGCCGTAGACCACTTGAGCGCCGATCGATTCAAGTTGCTCGGCCCAATTGATGTTGGCCTCTTCGTCAAAACGGGCTTTGAGCTCCACCACGACCGTGACTTCCTTGCCGCGTCGTACCGCTTCGCGCAGCAAATCCATCATGGTGGTGTCGCTGCCAGCGCGGTAAATGGTTTGCTTGATGGCCAACACATTAGGGTCCATCACGGCTTCACGCAAAAAGGCCAGCACGCCATCAAAACTTTCAAAGGGTTGGTGAATCACCACATCGCCTTCTTTGATCCGGTTGAACACCGAACCGTGTTTCGGAAGTTGCACCGGAAAGCTGGCTTTGAAGGGCGGGAAGAGCAAGTCTGGTGCAGGCACCAAATCGATCAACTGCATCAGGCGCACCAGGTTTACCGGGCCATTGACCCGGTACACTGAAGCTTCGGGCAAGCGAAATTCCTTGCGCAAGAATTCTGACAAACGGGGCACACAGCTGGACGAGACTTCCAGGCGAACCGCCTGGCCATAGTGGCGGTGCTGCAGACCTTGACGCAGAGCCATGCGCAAATTGGCGATTTCGTCCTCGTCCACCGCCAGATCCGAGTGGCGCGTGACCCTGAACTGGGAAAATTGTCCGACTTCACGGCCCGGGAACAACTCGGCCAGATGGGCGCGGATCACGCTGGACAAAAGTACAAAAGCCTTGCTGCCCTCGCACACCCGGTCCGGCAAGGCAATCACCCTCGGCAACACGCGCGGTACCTTGACGATGGCGATTTCGTTGGACCGCCCAAAAGCGTCCTTGCCCGACAACTGCACAATGAAGTTGAGCGATTTGTTGGCCACTTGAGGAAAGGGGTGCGCCGGGTCCAGGCCCACGGGCACCAACAGGGGCTGCACTTCGCGCTGGAAGTAACTGCGCACCCAGCGGCGTTGCTCGGCATTGCGCTCGCCGTGTGACAATAAACGGTAGCCATGGCGCTGCAAAGTGGGCAGCAAATCGTCGTTGTACAAAGCGTACTGCCGCGCCACCATGGCATTGGTTTTGTCGGCAATGGCCTTCAAGCTGTCGTTCGTGTATTGGCCGGATCTGATCTCCTGCAAGCTGCCCATCACATGCGGCTCGGCCCGAACCTCAAAGAACTCGTCTAAGTTAGAGGACACGATGCACAGATACCGCAGGCGTTCGAGCACAGGCACCTCGGGTCGGTGGGCCCAATCGAGCACACGCTCATTGAAAGCCAGGATGCTCAGATCGCGGTCCAAAAACTCAGGTGGCAACTCTGGCGAAATGGTCTGTGAAATTGGATGGGCCATGGCATACCGTCGATGAATTCAATTCATCATATAAAGTCACTAAGGCATTTTGGTGACAAAACCGTGACAATCAGTGACTTATTTGTCGTCGCCTTTGATCGATATCAAGTGAGACTCGAACAGCGCCAGATTTAAGCGGGCACCGCCTGCGCAGGCAAGGCGTTGACGACCACCGCCTGGCTGCCCCAGTGGATGATCTCCAGTCGACCGTCGGCATGCTCCACCAACGCGGTACGGCTTTCTACCCAATCGCCGTCGTTGCAATACAGGGTGCCGTTCACATCGCGAATTTCGGCGTGGTGAATGTGGCCGCACACCACGCCATCAAAGCCCCGGCGCTTGGCCTCATGAGCCACAGCCACCTCAAAGTCGCTGATGAAATTCACCGCTTTTTTGACCTTCAATTTGAGGTAAGCCGACAAAGACCAGTACTCCAGACCGATGCGCGCCCTGAAGCTGTTGAGGTGACGGTTGAGACGCAAGGCCAGCTCGTACAAATAATCGCCCAAATAAGCCAGCCACTTGGCGCACTGAATCACGCCATCAAAGTGGTCGCCGTGCACCACCCACAACTTGAGGCCTTTGGCCGTGGTGTGTGACGTGTCGTGCAGCACCTCGACCCCACCAAATGCGTGACCCACAAAATGCCGCGCGAACTCGTCGTGGTTGCCCGGCACATAAATGACGCGGCACCCTTTGCGCGCTCGGCGCAATAATTTTTGGACCACATCGTTGTGACTTTGGGGCCAGAACCAGCGCCTGCGCAGTTGCCAACCGTCCACGATGTCGCCCACCAAGTACAACACATCACTGGGGTGGTGTTTCAGAAAATCGAGCAGGGCTTCGGCCTGAAAACCAGGCGTACCAATGTGCAGATCCGAAATAAAAACTGCCCGCAAACGCTGCCGGCCTGCGGGCAAAATGTCGTCGTCTGGTTCCTCTGGCCCCTGCACTGACTCGGGCAAGGCGTGGGGCAAAGTGCCATCGAGCGCCGCATAAGAGGTTGTGAACAACGCAGCGGCCGTCGAGAGTGCGTCGGTTTTTATCATGCGGCCCCCATGGAAAAATTTTTGCGATAGCGCATGGGCAAGTCGGCCGTGCGCATCATCATGGGCAGATCGGCCGTGTTGAAGTCCGGGTCCCAAGCGGGCGCACCCAGCACCTTGGCGCCCAAGCGCAAATAGCCTCTGATGAGCGCGGGCGGCTCGATGGCCAAACCATGGTCCAAATCGTCCACAGGCAGCGGCAAACGTGGCCGCACATGGAACTGGATTTCGGCCAAATGCTTTTCACGCAACTGGTGCCAGATGCTGGCTGCGACATCACCCGTGACCAGACCGTTGTGCAGCATCGGGATACTGGCGCAACCGATCATGGTGTCCAGGCGGTTGCGGTCCATGAATTCGAACAAAGCGCCCCACAAGGCCATGATGACTGCACCATGGCGGTAGTCTGCGTGCACACAACTGCGGCCCAACTCCACCATGCGGCTGCGCAGATCGCGCAGACGGGTCAGGTCAAACTCGGTGTCGCTGTAGGTGCTGCCGGCCCGCTTGGCTTGTGCTGGCGTGAGCACCCGGTAGGTGCCAATGACCTGGCCTGAAACGTTGTCCCGGACCAGCAGGTGTTCGCAGTAATCGTCGAACAAATCGATGTCGTGGCCTGGCAGTGATTTGGGCAACCGCGCACCCAACTCGTTGGCAAAAACCTGGTACCTCAGGCGCTGCGCTTCGCGAACTTCGTCGAGATGCTGCGCCCAGCTGACTTCAATGCTGCTTTGCAGACGCCGAGGCAAAAAGTCCAAACCGGTGGCAGCTGCCCCCGAGTGGAGCACCCCCCCGGCCAATTGAACAGGGGTCAGTGCAAAGGTGGGGTTGGGTGACTCTTTCATGACTTCAGCTCCTTTTTTTTCCTGCCTTGGATGATCCCCCGTACCCGTGTCAAAGCAATGTCTCTTTTGTTAAATTTGAATGACGTGTGCATGTGCCACGCGACGCATCAACTGCATCAAATGGTCAAGCGCATCGTGGCGCGTGTCCTCAAACCAAGCAGATTTTTTGCCCAGGTCATCCCACACGCGCAGCTTCACAGCATCGGCAAAAAAAGGCTCCAGCTCAAAAGCCGAACACTCTTGTGGCCCCATCGGCCCGCCTTGCAAACGCAGGCGTCGCACCGAATCAGGCGACAGCTTGCTGGCGTAGCTCTCGCGTGTGCCGACCAAGTAGCGCTTGGCCTGCACATGTAAGCGCACTGGCTCTGCGACAGCGAGACCAAACACAGGCAGCAGCACCTGTGCACCGATGCGCTCATGCACATCGTCTTCACCTCTGAGGGTGGGCGTGCCCTCCAGATTCACCCACAAATGACCCACATCGTGCAACCAGCTGGCCAGTTGCAAAGCCGCGCTGGCACCCGACTTTTCAGCCAAACGTCCGCATTGCCAAGCGTGCATCAACTGGGTGACCGACTCACCGGCGTAGATCTGGTCACCGCCTTGCTCGTAAAGCGTCAAAAGGGTGTTCAACATTTTTTGCATGGCTTGACTGTGGACTCGGTTCGTGTCAAAAAAATGACAAAACCGACAAGACACCAAACTGATATATTTTCTTCATCACAGCGTCACAGGTACTTTGCACCATGAACATAGTGTCAAATTAGCAACTGGCTATCTGCGTTATCAGTGCCTGCAAATCCTTTCAAAAAGACCTTCAAGCCATCGACCTGCGCATCGACAAGGGCGCGTCTGTGGGCGGGGTGGGGGCTGGACATTGCAGCGGCCATCAGCCCGCAGGTGCAGGGTGATCTGGCTGAAATTTTTGGCTGTCGCTGACAACGGGCCTCCGAACAGCTGTTTGGCTGGCTGGCTGAAAATCCTGGGCATTGCACCGCGTGATCTGCGCAGCAGCCCGGCCGGCCTTCATCAACTCCAACAGGCACTCGGCTCAGCCCGAAGCCGCAACTTTGTAGGAAGTAAAGCATGCGCAACGATGTGATCATTGTGGGCAGTGGCATCGTCGGCCTGGCCTGCGCCTGGGCTGCTTTGCAGCAAGGCAAAAGCGTGCGCGTGATCGACCGCGACCCATTTTGTGTGGGGGCCTCAATTCGCAACTTTGGCTTCGTCACGGTGACCGGCCAGGGTCGGGGCGACACCTGGCGTCGCGCCCGCAGGTCACGCGATGTGTGGGCCGCACTGGCCCCGCAAGCGGGTATCGCCATTGAGCACCAGGGCTTGTATGTGCTTGCCCAAAGACAACAGGCCAAAATGGTTTTGCAGGAATTGTGCAAACAACCCGAGGGCCAAGACCTGCAATGGCTCGAAGGCCAAGCCTTGCAAGACCAGGCGCCACAATTTGTCATGCATCATTTTCAAGGAGCCTTGTACAGCCCTCACGAGCTGCGCATCGAAGCGCGCAGCGCCATTGAGAAACTGCGTGTTTGGCTGGCCACTCAAGGCGTCGTGTTTCAGCTCGGGCAACACGTTCAAGAAGTCATCTCTGGCGCCGTCTTCACCGGCGGGCAATGGCTGCCGGGCGAGCGCATCCTGGTCTGCCCTGGCCCGGATATGCGCAGCTTGTTTCCTGAGGCTTTCAGCGAAAACAACACCCAGCTGTGTCAGCTGCAAATGCTGCGGGTTCAGCCGCCGCCCGGCTACCGGCTCGGCGCTGGGGTGATGAGCGATTTGAGCCTGGTGCGCTACCGGGGTTACAGCGAATTGCCCGGTGCCCAATTGCTGCTCGATCAGCTGCGCGTTGAAGCCCCCCAGGAATTGGCCCATGGCATACACCTGATCGTGGTGCAAAGCCAGGACGGCTCGCTGGTGGTGGGAGACTCACACCACTACGGCCAGGCCATGCGGCCCTTTGCTTCGCGCGAAGTGGATGACCTGATCCTCTATGAAATGCAGCGCCTGCTGTGCCTGGGCCACTACCAGGTGACAGAGCGCTGGACGGGCATTTACCCCAGCGCACAACAAGACAGCCTGGTGCGCGATGTGTTGCCCGGTGTGCAATTGGTCAGTGTGACCAGTGGCACCGGCATGAGCACCTCGTTTGGCTTGGCTGAAGACATCATTCAAAACTGGAGCAAAACATGAATCTCCAACAAGAACACACCGTCCGCGGCATCGTGCTCGACTGGGCGGGCACCATCGTGGACTTTGGCTGCCAGGCCCCCATGGGCGCCTTCGTCGAGTTGTTTGCCCGCCACCAGATTGAGATCACCATCGCCGAGGCCCGTGTGCCCATGGGGCTGCCCAAGATGGACCACATCGCGGCCTTGGGACGCATGTCGACCATCGCGACCCAATGGCAAGCACTGAAAGGTCGCCCTTTCAACTCCGCGGATGCGCAACAACTGCTGACAGAGTTCGAGCCCATGAGTGCCAAAGCGGCGCTGGACCGCAGCCACTTCATTCCAGGCTTCATGACGGCGTACCATGCGCTGAAAGCCCAAGGCTTGGCCTTTGCCACCACCACCGGTTACACCCGAAAAATCATGACGCCCTTGATGGAGATCGCCCAGGCAGAGGGCTTCACGCCGGACTTGGTGGTGTGTTGCGACGACGTGGCCCGCAGCCGCCCTGACCCCATGGGCATGCAGGCTTGTTTGCAAGCCATGGGTTTGCAAGGTAAAGCGCCGCAGGTCATCAAGGTCGACGACACCGCTCCCGGCCTGGCCGAAGGCCTGGCCGCAGGCGCCTGGACGGTGGGTGTGGCCATCAGCGGCAACGCCTTGGGGTGGACGCATGAGCGCTGGCTGCAGGCCAGCGAACAGGACCAAGCCCATGCCAAGACCAGCGCCAACGCCCTGCTGCTGGCGGCCGGAGCCCACGAGGTGATCGACAGTGTGGCCGATTTGCCAGACGCCATCGCCCGCATTGAGCAGCGCATGGCCTTGGGCGAAACCCCTTGAGTCCCCATGAATCCAGGTCTGTGTCCTGAGCAAGCTTTTTGGTCCCGTCTGAACGGGCCGCAACAGGCTTGGCTGGCCAGCCAACTGCAGGCCCAACACATGCCGCCCGCTGGGGGCTTGCGCTGGTTGTGCGACGGGATCAACATCGGTTGGGTGTCTGCCGATCGCGCCCAAGACATGGTGGCCTTGTTACCCGGATGCACCCTCGTGCAGGGTCGTTTGCGCTGGCAAACGGCCGCAGACCAGGCTTTGCAGCGCAGCCAGGCTTTGCAGGCTTTTTTGGTCCAGCAAGCGGCCCATGGGCGTTTGACCGGATGGCGCGGTGAATTTTTTGCGTGGTGGCCTGACACACCCGCTTGGCCACCGGCTTTGGACGTGCCCCCATTTTTGTGCGTCGAGCGGGCGGGCTTCAGGCACCTGGGCATGATGAGCCATGCGGTGCACATCCATGGTTTTTTGCCCCAAGGTGACTTGTGGTGCGGTCGTCGCTCTGGCCACAAAGCCATCGACCCAGGCCTGCTGGACAACCTGGCCGCCGGCGGATTGACGGCCGGAGAAAGCCCTTTGTCAACGGCTGTGCGTGAACTGGCCGAAGAGGCGGGTTTGCACCTGTCAGAGCCAAGCCGCTTGCGCGGGTCCGGGGTGATCCGCACACAAAGGCCTGAACCCCAAGGCTGGCATGACGAGCAATTGCTGGTGTACACGCTGCACCTGTCGGAGCGAGAGACCCCCATCAACGCCGATGGCGAGGTGCAGGAATTTCGGCGTCTGAGCCCGGACGAGGTGGTCTCGTGCATGCAATCGGGTCAGTTCACCGTGGACGCTTGCGCCTCATTGGCCCAAAGTCTGGCCTGGCTCATGGCCGGTTCAGACGCCATCACCACCCGCGGCAACGTGCGCTGACCACGGGGCTTGTGAATGGCCTGCCCGTGACGCCTGATTGGCCAGCCATGGGGTATCGTGCTGTTTTATTCGCCTTCTTTTGGACAAAACCATGATCCTCGAACTCGCCGACATCCGCATCCAGCCTGGCCAGCAAGCCGCCTTTGAGCAAGCCATTGAACTGGGCCTGAACACCGTGGCCGCGCGGGCCAAAGGCTTTCGGGGGGCCAAGGTCAACCGCTGCATCGAGACCCCCGAGCGCTTTGTGTTGCAGATTTTCTGGGACACGCTGGAAGACCACACGGTGGGCTTTCGCCAGTCGCCACTGTTCGCTGAGTGGCGCGCCATTGTCGGCCCCTTCTTTGCCGCGCCCCCGCACGTGGAGCATTTCGAGCTGACCTACACCTCGGCCTGAGCCGGGCTTCCATCGGCTTGATGGCCTTGCACCAGGCGCGAGAGCAGATGCACAAACTGGTTTTGCTCTTGCAGCGTCAGCGGGGCCAGGATTTTGACTTGCACCTGGGCCACATCGCTTTGGATCTGGGCCAGCGCTTGCACGCCCTGCGGCGTGACCACCAACAGCTTGCGCCTGCGGTCGGCCGGATCGGCCTTGCGCACCACCCAGCCCTTGGCTTCCAACCGCCCAATGACCGAGCCCGAAGTGGCCGGATCAAAGGCCACCCGCTTGGCCAGGCTCACCTGGTCAATGCCCGGGCTGTCCAGCAAAGCGTTCAGGATGGCAAATTGCACGGGCGTGATGCCGGCGCTGGCCAGTTGCTCGGCAAAAATGGCCACGGCAATTTGCTGGGCCCGTCGAATCAGGTGACCCGGCGTGGCCTGCAGGTCGATGCTGTGGATCATGTGCGTGTCGTGTTGCAGCGGTTCATCAGGCGCCTGCGTTCGGGCATTGCGATTACCATCTGATTTTCATTTTTTGAGAAAGCATCCCATGAGTTTTGTATTTTCACCCATGCCCGTGGTCTCGGTGCCCGTGCTGGGCCAACCCGAACGTTTTCCGGTGCACCGCATTTACTGTGTTGGCCGCAATTATGAAGAGCACGCCAAGGAGATGGGCTTTACAGGGCGCGAGCCGCCTTTCTTCTTCCTCAAACCCACCGACAGTCTGGTGGTGGTCGAAGCGGGCCAGACCGGCACCATGCCTTACCCCAGCCTCACGCACAACCTGCACCACGAGATCGAACTGGTGGTGGCCATTGGCCAAGGTGGGCGCAACATTTCGGCGGCCAACGCGGCGCAGCACATCTACGGTTATGCCGTGGGCCTGGACATGACGCGCCGCGACCTGCAAAACGAGATGAAAAAACAAGGCCGCCCTTGGTGCATCGGCAAGGCTTTTGACCACTCGGCCCCCATTGGCCCCATCACCCCCATCGCCCAAGCCGGTGATGCGAACAACGCCGAAATCAGCTTGCAAGTCAACGGCGCGGACCGTCAGCGCAGCAACGTGGCCAAGCTGATTTGGAACGTGGCCGAAACCATCGAACATCTGTCCGCCGCTTGGGAACTGCAACCCGGCGACCTGATTTACACCGGCACCCCCGAAGGCGTGGCCGCCGTGGTGGCCGGCGATGTGCTGTTGGGCCAGGTGGCAGGCTTGAGCAGCTTAGAAATTAAAATTTCCTGAGCTGCAAGGTCGCCTAAACGCAGTGTGGCCAGCTGAAAAGCACTTTGGTTCAACCAATAAAAGTACACACCCCCAGAACGAAAAGCACTTTGGTTCAACCAACAAAAGTACACCCCCCTGAAATAAAGGGTTAACCCTTGAACTAGGCGAACGAAGTTGCAACATAATTCATGTGCATTGCAAAGAGGTGGCTTTAGGGCTCCCCAAACTGAGCACCACTGGAGCCATTCTTTTAATTAACCGACCGCATGGTTGGTTTATCATCCCGTTTTTCAACCCATGATGGAGACAAGCCAATGAATAAATTCCTACAACAAACGGCCTTGGCCGCAGGCCTGATGGCCATTGGTTTTGGCGTGCATGCCCAAACCATCACCCTGAAAGTGCACCACTTTCTAAGCGCACAAACCATTCAGCACACCACCATGCTGGGCGACTGGTGCAAAAACATTGCACGCGACTCCAAAGACCGCCTGAAGTGCGACATCTTCCCCTCGATGCAACTGGGCGGCACACCCGTGCAGTTGTATGAGCAGGCCCGTGATGGCGTGGTGGACGTGGCTTGGACTTTGCAAGCCTTCACACCCAAACTGGCCAAACTCGAAGTATTCGAGTTGCCCTTCATGATGACCAATGCCGAAGCCACCAGCCGCGCCGCTTGGGACTACGGCCAGAAATACGCCCAGGACGACTTCAAAGACGTGAAGATGTTGGCCATCCACGTGCATGGCCCAGGCAACATTTACACCAAGAACAAAGCCGTGGCCACCATGGCCGACCTCAAGGGTCTGAAAGTGCGCGCTCCCACACGCCAAGTCAACAGAATGGTCGCGATGATGGGCGCTACGCCCGTGGCCATGCCTGTGCCGCAAGTGCCTGAAGCGCTGTCTAAAGGTGTGATTGACGGTGCGGTGATTCCTTACGAAGTCGCGCCCAGCCTGAAGGTCAATGAGCTGACCAACTTCACGGCCGAAACCGACCGCAGCTACAACGCGCTGTACACCACCGTGTTCGTGCTGCCCATGAACAAGGCCAAGTACGATTCGCTGCCTGCCGACTTGAAAGCCGTCATCGACAAAAATTCGGGCCGCGAACTGTCAGCCTTCCTGGGCAAGACCCAAGCAGGCCACGATGCCGTCGGCAAAAAAGTGTTTGAAGCTTCGACCAACCAGAAAATCACCATCATCCCCAAAGTTGAACTGGAAAAATGGAAGAAAGCCACGGACTCTCTGGACGACGCTTGGGTGGCCGAGATGACCGGCAAGGGCATGGACGGCAAAGGCATGCTCCAATCCGCATCAGACCTGATCAAGCAATACACCAAGTAATTGGCGCTTTGATGCCAACAAAGAGCAGGGATGTCCCTGCTCTTTTTTTCATGCAAAGCGGGTTTGTGCCCCGCCTGCGCAAGCAGCCATACAGATTTTTCACTTTCCCGCTCAGCGGAGCACACCATGATGTTTTCAAACCCCTTGGAGCGGCTTGCCAGGCTCTGCAGCATATTGGGAGGGCTGGTGATCACCAGCCTGATGCTGATGACCTGTTACAGCCTGATCGGGCGGAACTTTTTTGACACCGCCCTGATTGGCGACTTTGAACTCACCGGCGTTGGCGCAGGCGCTGCCATTGCCCTGTTCATGCCCTTGTGTCAGTTCAAGCGCGAAAACATCATCGTGGACTTTTTCACTGCCAAGTGCAGTGAGGCCACCCACTTTAAGCTTGACCGCTTGGGTGACCTGCTCATGACGATCATCTTCTCCTTGTTGGCTTGGCGCTGCGGCGCTGCGGCCATCAATGCCAAAGAAACAATGGGGGCATCCATGTTGCTGGGTTTCCCCGACTGGATCGTCTTCACCAGCATGTGCATTCCTTTTGGCATCAGCGCGGTCATCGCCGCCATGCAAACGCTCTCGTCCATGGATCACCAGAAGGCTTTGACATGACCCCCATCCAATTGGCTTTGCTCATTTTCGGCATCATGTTGCTGCTCATGGTTTTGCGCGTGCCGATCGCTGGCGCCATGTTTCTGGCAGGGGCCGTGGGCTTCGTTTTGCAGTCGGGTGTCTCGCCTTTTCTGAATTTTTTGAACAACTTGGCCTTTGCCCGCTTGGCCAACTACGACCTGTCGGTGATCCCGCTGTTCATCTTGATGGGCAATTTCGCCACGCAAGGCGGCATCAGCAAAGCGCTGTTTCAGTTTGCAGCGGCCGTCATGGGTCGTTTCAAAGGCGGCTTGGCCATGGGTGCTGTGCTGGCCTGCGGTGCGTTTGGCGCCATTTGTGGCTCCTCAGTGGCCACGGCGGCCACCATCACCGGCGTGGCCTTGCCCGAGATGAAGCGCCACGGTTATTCCGGTCGCCTGTCCACCGGCACGCTGGCTGCCGGCGGCACGCTGGGCATTTTGATTCCGCCCTCCGTGCCCTTGGTGATCTACGCCATCTTGACCGAGCAAAACATCGCCAAGCTGTTTGCTGCGGCCATGCTGCCCGGCCTCATCGCCATGGTCGGTTACATGATCGCCATTGCTGTTTACGTTCGCCTGGTTCCCGGCCAAGCCCCTGACCAGGAAGAGCGCGAGAAGCTGACGTTTGAATCGCTCAAAGGCATCTTGCCCATTGCCACCATCTTCATCATCGTGTTTGGCGGTATTTATGCGGGCTTTTTTACCCCCACCGAAGGGGCGGCCGTGGGCGCTGCATCCACGTTTGTGGCCGCACTGCTCAAGCGCGAATTGAACTGGGATAAGTTTTTGCACTGTTTCCATGCAACGGCCTTGAGCAGCGCCATGATTTTCATGATCTTCTTGGGTGCCGATGTCATGAACGCCGCACTGGCCCGCACGCAAGTGCCCGCTCAACTGGCCGAAATGGTGGTGTCCATGAACCTGGCCCCGCTGTTGGTGGTCTCGGGCATCTTGCTGCTGTATGTGGTGCTGGGCGCGGTGATGGACGAGCTGTCCATGCTGCTGCTCACCATCCCCATCTTTTTCCCCATCATCATGAAACTCGACTTCGGCATGACGCCGGAGTACACCGCCATCTGGTTCGGCATCATGGTGCTGATGACCGTGGGCTTTGGCATGCTGGCACCGCCTGTGGGCCTGAACGTTTATGTGGTCAATGGCATGGCCAAAGACGTTCCGCTGAGCGAAAGCTACAAAGGCATCATGCCGTTTTTGATCAGCGATACCGTGCGCACCTTGCTGCTGCTGTTTTTCCCGGGCATCGCGCTGTTCTTGATTCCTTACCTGACCTGATCGGGCCGTGCCACAGCAAAGACCTCCATGGCTGAGCGCCTTGGAGGTTTTTTTATGGCGGACTGGTTAGACTTGGGTCAATGCCTTTTTTGCACCCCCAATTCGAGCCCATTTCATGATGTTTGACCGCACCATTCGACACTGCCGGCAATGCGGCGCAGCGGTGGCCTACCGCTTGCCCGATGACGGGGACACCAAGCTGCGCGCCATCTGCACCGCCTGCCACACGGTGCACTACGAAAACCCCCTGAACGTGGTGGGCACCGTGCCCCACTGGGGCGACCAAGTGCTGCTGTGCAAACGCAACATCGAGCCGCGCAAAGGCAAATGGACCTTGCCTGCCGGCTTCATGGAGCTGGGCGAGTCCACCTCAGAAGGCGCAGCGCGCGAGACCACCGAAGAGGCGGGCGCGCAGTTCATCATGGAAGACCTGCTGACGGTGATGAGCGTGCCGCGTGTGGGCCAAGTGCACCTGTACTACCGCGCACGCCTGACCAGCGACGCGTTTGACCCCGGCCACGAAACCATGGAGGCTCGCCTTTTCAAAGAGGACGAAATCCCTTGGGACGAATTGGCGTTCAGGACCGTGAAGGAAACGCTGGAGCACTACTTTGCCGACCGCCGTGCAGGCCACTTTGGCACCCACGCGTTCGACATCGCCTGAGCGCAGCATTCAACGCCGGCCGCCAGCCCTTAACCGCTTAACGCTCAACGATCAAACGTCGATCGCTTCAGCCGACCCCGCCTGCTTGCGCAACTCGAATTTCTGAATCTTGCCCGTGCTGGTCTTGGGCAATTCGCCAAACACCACGGCACGCGGCACCTTGAAACCCGCCAGGTGTTGCTTGCAATGAGCCACAATCTGTTCGGCAGTGACTTGGGCATCGGCCTTCAGCTCGACAAAGGCGCAAGGCGTCTCGCCCCAGCGCGCATCGGGTTTGGCCACCACGGCCGCCGCCAGCACAGCGGGGTGGCGGTACAGCACGTCTTCCACCTCGATCGATGAGATGTTTTCGCCGCCTGAGATGATGATGTCCTTGCTGCGGTCCTTGATTTTGAAATAGCCGTCCGGGTACTGCACCGCCAGGTCGCCACTGTGGAACCAGCCACCCGCAAAGGCCTCTTGCGTGGCTTTGGGGTTCTTCAGGTACCCCTTCATGGTGATGTTGCCCTTGAACATGATCTCGCCCATGGTCTCACCGTCTTGCGGCACAGGCAGCATGGTTTCAGGGTTGAGCACCCGCACGTCGCGCTGCAGGTGGTAGCGCACCCCCTGACGGGCATTCAGCCGAGCCCGATCACCAATGTCGAGCGTGTCCCACTCGGGGTGTTTGGGGCACACGGTGGCAGGGCCATAGACCTCGGTCAGGCCATACACATGGGTCAAGTTAAAGCCCATTTGCTCCATGCCTTCGATCATCGAGGCCGGTGGCGCTGCGCCCGCCACCATGGCCTGGATGCCAGCGGGCACGCCCGCCTTCATGGCGGCTGGGGCGTTGACCAGCAGGCCGTGCACGATGGGCGCACCGCAGTAATGCGTGACACCCTGGTCACGCATGGCGTCGAACATGGCCTGGGCATCGACCTTGCGCAAGCACACGTTCACGCCCGCACGCGCCGCCACCGTCCACGGAAAGCACCAGCCGTTGCAATGGAACATGGGCAGCGTCCACAAATAGGCCGCGTGCTTGGGCATGTCCCATTCCAAAATGTTGGAGATCGCGTTGGTCGCCGCGCCCCGATGGTGGTAAACAACGCCCTTGGGGTTACCGGTGGTGCCGCTGGTGTAGTTCAGCGCAATCGCGTCCCACTCGTTGGCAGGCAGGCTCCAGGCAAAGTCGGCATCACCCCGGGCCACAAAGGCTTCGTAAGACAGTTCGCCCAGCTTTTCGGTGGGGCCGGAGTACAGGGCGTCCTCCACGTCAATCACCAGCACAGGCCTTGTGGACTGGCGCAGCGCCAGCGCCTTTTTCATGGTGCCCGCAAACTCCGGGTCCACGATCACCGCCTTGGCCTCGCCGTGGTCCAGCATGAAGGCCACGGTCTCCGGATCAAGCCGGGTGTTGATGGCATTGAGCACCGCTCCCGCCATCGGAATGCCAAAGTGCACCTCGACCATGGGCGGGGTGTTGGGCAGCATCACCGCCACCGTGTCGTTCTTGCCAATGCCCGCCTGCGTGAGCGCACTGGCCAGTTGGCGGCAGCGCCGGTAAGTGGTGGCCCAATCCTGGCGCAAATCGCCGTGCACGATGGCCAGCCGGTGGGGGTACACCTCGGCCGTGCGCTCGATGAAGCTCAAGGGTGAGAACGGCGCGTGGTTGGCGGGGGTTTGGGGCAAGTCTTGGTCAAAGATGCTGACTTTGGTATCGGTCATGAGCGGGTCCTGTTTCGGCTAACGGATGGATGTTGAACAGTTTGCCTGACCCAGCGCTGAAATCCATGCTGGTTTGCCCCGAAACCCGCATGGAATGAACCGTCCTAATCGGCGAAAATAGCCCTCTTATGGCCATCCCCCAGTCTTTCATCCAGGAGTTGCTGTCCCGCGTCGACGTGGTCGACATCGTGGGCAAGTACGTGCAGCTCAAGAAAGGCGGCGTCAACTTCATGGGCCTGTGCCCTTTTCATGGCGAAAAATCCCCCAGCTTCAGCGTCAGCCCCACCAAGCAGTTTTTCCACTGCTTTGGCTGCGGCAAAAATGGCAATGCCATTGGCTTCTTGATGGAGCACGCGGGCATGACTTTCATCGAGGCGGTGAAAGACCTGGCCCAGCAAACCGGCATGGTGGTGCCCGAAGAACAACAATCGCCCGAAGACCGCGCCAAAGCGGCAGCCCAAAAAGCCAAGCAAGACAGCCTGAGCGATGTGCTGGAAAAAGCCGGAGACGCTTACCGCGAGCAGCTCAAAATCACGCCACGGGCGGTGGCGTATCTCAAGGGCCGGGGCCTGTCAGGCCAAATCGCCAAGCGCTTTGGCCTGGGCTACGCGCCCGAAGGCTGGCGCAGTCTGGCCAGCATCTTCCCCAAATACGACGACCCGCTGCTGGCTGAAAGCGGCTTGGTGATCGTGAACGAAGAGGACGACAAGCGCTACGACCGTTTTCGGGACCGGATCATGTTCCCGATCCGCAACATCAAAGGCGAGTGCATCGGCTTTGGCGGACGGGTGATTGGCTCGGGTACGCCCAAGTACCTCAACTCGCCCGAAACGCCCGTCTTCCACAAAGGCCGCGAGCTGTATGGCCTGTACGAAGCCCGCGAAGCCCTGCACAGCGCAGGCTACGTGCTGGTCACCGAAGGTTACATGGACGTGGTGGCCTTGGCGCAACTCGGCTTTGCCAACGCGGTGGCCACGCTGGGCACGGCCTGCACACCCGACCATGTGCAAAAGCTGTTCCGCTTCACCGACGCGGTGGTGTTCAGCTTTGACGGTGACGGCGCAGGCCGCCGCGCCGCCCGCAAGGCGCTCGATGGCGCCCTGCCCTACGCCACCGACGTGCGCAGCATCAAGTTTTTGTTTTTGCCCGCCGAGCACGACCCCGACAGCTATGTGCGCGAGTTTGGTCAAGAAGCTTTTGCCGAACAAATCAAGCAAGCCATGCCGCTGTCGCGCTTTTTGATCGACGCGGCCAGCGTCGACTGCGACTTGCAAACGGCCGAAGGACGTGCACGCTTGTCGAGCCAAGCCCGCCCGCTGTGGCAGCTGCTGCCCGAGGGTGCGCTCAAACAGCAACTGCTGTCAGAGTTGGCGCAACTGATTCAGCTGGAGACTGCAGGCCTTGAAAAACTGTGGGGCCAGCAAGCGGCAAACGAGCAACGCTTTGCACCCGCTGCACGCAGTGCCGCGGCGCACACACCCCAGTCGGCCAACGCGGCCTACAGCCAGGCCGCCAGTGCAGGGCATGACGCATACACCCACTTCGAGCCCCACTACGGCGAGCCACCGGCCTGGTCGGGTGCCAACACTTTCGTGCCGTCCAACGGCAACAGCCACTGGAAAAGCAAGAACCCCAGCTGGACGTCGGGCAGCAAATTTGGCAACAGCAAGTACAAACGTGAGCAGCCTCCGGTTTATACCGGCCCGCGCACCGTGCCCGCCAGCCGGGCCGACCACGCGGCCCGCCTGCTGCTGGGCAACATGGCGCTGTGGGAATCGCTGGCGGGCGAAGACCACGCCATGTTGTGCGACCTGCCCGCGCCGCACGGCCCGCTGTTTGCATGGCTCGAATCACAGTTTCACGAACAAGGGGCTGTGGGCTGGTCCGCCTTGCGCGAGCACATGCAAGACCAGCCCTTTGCAGGCGACGCCACCCGCTGGATGGCGCAAGACAACCTGAATGCCGTGGCCGGCAGCGAAGACGCCACCCCACCCGACCCGCAAGAAGCCCGCCAGGAACTGCGCCGCTTGCTCACCCTGCTGATGATCGATCGCCTCAAGCAGCTCGAAACCGAAGCCCTCACTGAGGCCAGCACCGGGCAAGACCCCGAAGCCCAGCAGCGCTGGCGCAGCCTCCACGAACGCCGCAAAGCGCTGATGGCCGCAGCTGCAGCGCTGCAGGCAGCGCCCTGAAATTTTCCCGGTCGGGCATTTACGTTCCGACAGCCATCCCCCGTTGGTCGGGCCTTTGCGGTCCGACAGCCATCCTCTCGCGAAACGACATTTTCAAACGGCAACGCAACACCACCGTTCATGTCGGACCTGAAGGCACCGACCTACAAGACTGCCCAAAATGACCGATGTGGTCATTGCGCAATGGGATTACTTGCCCACCCACTCGTTGAATTTATCCGCCTCGAAGGTCTCGCGTTTGGCAGCGTCGCCGGGCATGGCCACCTGCTGCTGGGCACACAACTGCTCCAAGGCTTGCCAGATCATGGCAATTTGATGCTCCTGGCCTGCGGCGTTGTCGATCAAACCGCGCAAGGCCTGGCTCAGCGGGTCGTCGTTTTGGGTCACGCCATAGGCCGAAAAACCCATTTTGGTCGCCACTTCTTCGCGCTTGGCATCTTGCTCAGCCTGGATGATGCGGGCCGGGTTGCCCACCGCCGTGGCCCCGGCCGGAACCGGCTTGGTCACCACCGCGTTCGAGCCCACCTTGGCCCCATCGCCCACCTCAAACCCGCCCAGCACTTTGGCCCCCGCGCCAATGACCACATCGCGGCCCAAAGTCGGGTGGCGCTTGGCCCCTTTGTACAAAGAGGTGCCGCCCAAAGTGACGCCGTGGTAAATGGTGCAGCCCTCGCCAATTTGGGCCGTCTCGCCGATCACGATGCCCATGCCATGGTCAAAAAACACCCGCTCGCCAATCTGCGCACCGGGGTGGATTTCGATGCCCGTGAGCCAGCGCGACACATGCGAGATGAAGCGCCCCAGCCACTTGAAGCCATGGTTCCAGCACCAGTGCGCACGGCGGTGCAGCACCAAGGCGTGCAAGCCGGGGTAGCAGGTCAACACCTCCCACCTGGTGCGGGCGGCCGGGTCGCGGTCAAGGATGCATTGGATGTCGGAGCGAAGGCGAGGAAACATAGGCCCCAAGTCTATCGTTTGCCGTTGGCCGCCTGGATCATGGCCTTGGCGACCCCCCGCAGGATGTGGATTTCTTCTGGGCTCAGGTCGGCCCGGTTGAACAACTGGTTCAAGCGTGGCATGAGCTTTTTGGGCGCAGCCGGGTCCAAAAAACCGATGTCGGTCAAAGCTTGTTCCCAATGGCTCAGCATGCCGGACACTTGATGCGCATCGGCCTTGTCCGATGGCGCCACGGCATCCTGCACCGGAAAACCTCCCAAAGCCACGCGCCAATCGTAGGCAATGACCTGAATGGCTGAGCCCAGGTTGAGCGAGCCAAATTGAGGATGGGTGGGGATCGACAGCGCCACATGGCAGCGGTAAACATCCTCGTTTTTCATGCCAAAGCGCTCGCAACCAAACAAAAAAGCCACGCTTTGCTCAGGCGCACCGGGTCGGGTCAGCTCGGCAAAGTGCTCACGCGGCGAGCGGGTGGGCGGGCCAAAGTCGCGCGGCGTCATGGCCGTGGCGCACAAATGGGTCACGCCCTCCAAGGCTTCGTCCAATGTGTTCACCACCCGCGCCTTGGCCAGCACATCGCCCGCCCCGCTGGCGCGTTGGATGGTTTCTTCTTTGCGCAGCACATTGGCCCAGCGCGGCGCCACCAGCACCAAGTCGTCAAAGCCCATGACTTTCAAGGCCCGAGCGGCAGCGCCCACATTGCCCGCATGGCTGGTTTCTATCAAGATGAATCGCGTTTGCATGACCCGATTGTCCACGCTCCCCAGCCCAGCCAGGGGAAGGCACACGCGGCTCAGGACGCCCAAATGGCGAATGCCCCCGTTTTTCGTGAGAAAATCCGCCCTTCGCCGCCGCGATCGTGCGTGGGCCAGTTCAGTTCTTCACACAATTCATGTCGTCCAATCTCCACCCCATGCTCAACGTGGCCATCAAGGCTGCGCGCGCCGCTGGCGCCATCATCAACCGCGCTGCGCTCGACGTTGAATCGGTTCGCATCTCGCAAAAGCAGGTCAACGACTTTGTGACCGAAGTCGACCACGCCAGCGAAAAAGTCATCATCGAGACCTTGCTCACGGCCTACCCCGACCACGGCATCTTGGCCGAAGAGTCGGGCCGCGAATTCGGCAACCCACTGGCGGACCACATCTGGATCATCGACCCGCTGGACGGCACGACCAACTTCATCCACGGCTTTCCTGTTTATTGCGTGAGCATTGCCCTGCAAGTACGCGGCAAGATCGAGCAAGCCGTGATTTACGACCCCACCCGCAACGACTTGTTCACTGCCACCAAAGGCCGTGGCGCCTTCATGAATGACCGCCGCCTGCGCGTGAGCAAGCGCATTCGGATGGAAGAGTGCATCATTTCCACGGGCTTCCCTTTCCGCAAGGGCGACAACTTCAACCAGTACCTGCGCATGATGGGCGATGTGATGCAACGCACCGCCGGTTTGCGCCGCCCTGGTGCTGCAGCCCTGGATTTGGCCTATGTGGCTGCAGGCTTTACCGATGGCTTCTTTGAAACCGGCCTGTCGCCTTGGGATGTGGCTGCGGGCTCGCTGCTGGTCACCGAAGCCGGTGGCCTGATTGGCAACTTCACAGGCGAGTCTGACTTTCTGGAACAAAAAGAATGCCTGGCCGGTGCGCCCCGCATTTATGGGCAACTGGTCACCATCTTGGGCAAGTACAGCAAATTTGCCAGCGCGGGCGACAAAGCCAACGTGCGCACCGCCTTAGACGCCCTGAGCCGCGAGCGCACAGGCGACACGCACAACCCGGATACCGAAGACGATGCCGCCCCGGCCAGCAGCAACGACAGCAGTCAGGCCAAGGGTGCGCCCAAGGACGCGCCCTTTTAAGCGGGCGGCAAGCACTGGCCACGAAAAAAAGCACCCTCGTCGGGTGCTTTTTTTGTGGCCACCGGAAGATCAGCTGCCCAGCAACAGTGTCCCTTCAGCCTCGTCCTCCGGCTCGGTGGGCGGCAAGCGCATGGCCAGCACCTTGTCGATGGCCCGGCCGTCCATGTCCACGATCTCCAACTTCCAGCCTTCCCACTCCACCGCATCGGCCACCTTGGGCAAGGTGCCGGTCAGCAGCATGATCATGCCGCTCAGGGTGTGATAACGGCCACGCTCCTCTTCGGGCACGGTGTCCAGGTTCAGACGGTCCTTCAGTTCGGGCACCGGGATGTGGCCGTCCAGCAGCCAACTGCCGTCTTCGCGCTGCACCGCCCAAGAGGTTTCAGGGTCACGCGGCTGGAACTCGCCGGTGATGGCCTCGATCAGGTCTTGCAGCGTGATGATGCCCTGCACCTCGCCGTACTCGTCGATGACAAACGCCATGTGCACGTCGGACAACCTGAAGTTGTCCAGCAACTCCATGCCGGTGATGGTTTCGGGCACGTACAGCGGGCTTTGCAGCCCTTGCTCGCGCAGCGACTGCGATTTGTCTTTCAACGCCCGCGTGAGCCACTGGCGCGCATTGATCACGCCCAGGATGTTTTCTATGCCGCCTTGCACCACCGGAAAGCGGGCATGGTCCGACTCTTCGATGTGGCGCAGGTTGTCATCAAACGAGTCGTCCACATCCAGGCAGACGATGTCGGCACGCGGCACCATGAGCGAACCAATCTGGCGGTCGTCCAAACGAAACACGTTGCGCACCATGGTGTGCTCGTGTGATTCGATCACGCCAGCCGAGGTGCCCTCCACCAACATGGCGTGGATTTCTTCCTCGGTCACGGGCGTGCCCTTGGTCTCCTTCACGCCCATCAGGCGCAACAAAGCGCGGGTGGAGGCCGACAACAAAATCACGAAGGGCTTGGTCGCCAGCGCCAAAAAGTTGATAGGCCGGGCCACCAGGCGGGCAAAGGTTTCGGGGTAAGACTGGCCGATGCGCTTGGGCACCAATTCGCCCACCACAATCGAAAAATAAGTGATCGTCAGCACCACAATGCCAGTGGCAGCGAAGCTGGCATAGCCGTTGGGGACACCCAATGACACCAGCCACAAGGCCATCGGTGCAGCCAAAGCGGCCTCACCGACGATACCGTTCAGGACACCGATGGAGGTGATGCCGATCTGGATGGTGGACAAAAAACGCGTGGGATCTTCGCCCAGTTTGACAGCCGCTGCGGCACCGCTGTCGCCCTCATCAATGAGTTTCTGAAGCCGGGCTTTTCGGGCAGTGACCAAGGCAATCTCGGACATGGCAAACACACCGTTCAGACAGATGAGGGCAAAAAGTATCGCTATTTCCATACAACGGGCTCGACTGAGCCCTGGTAGTTAACAAGCCGACATTGTAAGTAAATGCAATTCAGACCCCCAAAGACCTTGCCATGCGCTGTCCCACATCACGTCAAAAAGCAGGGCCAAGGCCAGCCAGGCCCGTGGTTTTTCAGACATGGCATGCGCCCAAAATTTGCGTTCATCAGGCTCAGGTCACCCGTCCCCCTCGCGCCGAATAAAATCAGCGCAGCCCCACCCTTGCACCCCTGCCCCGGTGCCCCACTGCCAGGTCGGCCATGCCCTTGATGCCAAACGACACCTCTCCCTCCCTCAGCCCCGCCGATTACGCTGGCCACACGCCCATGATGGCCCAGTACCTGGGCATCAAGGCGGCGTTTCCGTACACGTTGGTGTTCTACCGCATGGGCGACTTTTACGAGCTGTTTTTTGGCGACGCCGAAAAAGCCGCAGGCCTGCTGGACATCACCTTGACGCGCCGGGGTCAGTCGGCAGGGCAGCCTGTGCTCATGGCGGGCGTGCCTTTCCATTCCATGGAAACCTACCTTGCCCGCTTGATCAAGCTGGGCGAGTCGGTGGCCATTTGCGAGCAAGTGGGCGATGTGGCCACAGCCAAAGGCCCAGTCGAGCGCAAAGTGGTGCGCGTGGTCACACCCGGCACCCTGACCGACACAGAGTTGCTCTCCGACAAAAGCGAAGCCATCTTGCTGGCCGTGCACCAGGCGGGCAAAAACCGCTGCGGCCTGGCATGGCTCAGCGTCACCCAAGGCGTGGTGCACCTGGCCGAATGCGCGCAAGACGGATTGGCCGACTGGATCGACCGCATCGCGCCCAGCGAACTGCTGGCCAGCGCGGGCATGACGCCCTCTTTTGAGCAAAAACTGCGGGGCCTCAAAACCGCAGGCCGAGGCAACTGGGCGCTGGCCCTGCGGCCCGATTTTCAGTTTGACGCGGGCCTGGGCCAGCGCAAGCTGCTGGCGCAACTGCAAGCCGCGTCGCTGGCCGCGTGGAGCGCCGACACGCTGGCGGATGCGCACGCCGCTGCCGCCGCCCTGCTGACTTACGCCGAACACACCCAAGGCCGCAGCCTGCCGCATGTGCAACGCGTGCAAGTGCAGCGCTCGGACGCGCTGATGGACCTGCCCGCCAGCACGCGACGCAACCTGGAGCTGACGCAAACCCTGCGCGGCGAAAGTGCGGCCGATTCGCCCACCCTGTTTGCCCTGCTCGACACCTGCATGACCGGCATGGGCAGCCGTTTGCTCAAAAGCTGGCTGCTCAGCCCGCCGCGAGAACGACAAGTGGCGCAGCAACGCCTGCAAGCCCAAGCCGTGTTGCGTGGCGAGAGCGGCGAAGCCAGAAAAGAGGCTTGGATCAGCCTGCGAGAACAACTCAAAGGCGCCAGCGACGTGGAGCGAATCACCGCCCGCACCGCGCTGCGCCAAGTGCGCCCGCGCGAGCTGGTGGCCCTGCGCCATGCGCTGGCGCGTGCGGCTGCGCTGTCTGTGCAACTGCAAGCGCTTCAGCCAGAGCCAGGCAGCCTGCTGGCGGGTATGGCCCGATGGCTGACACCGCCCACACACTGCGCCGAATTGCTGCACATGGCCCTGCTCGAAGAGCCCGCCGCCCTGGTGCGCGACGGCGGCATCATCGCGGACGGCCTGGACGCCGAGCTGGACGAGTTGCGCGGCATCCAGACCAACTGCGATGCCTTCTTGCTCGACCTGGAAACCCGCGAAAAAGAACGCACCGGCATCGCCAATTTGCGGGTGCAGTTCAACAAGGTGCACGGCTTTTACATCGAGGTCACGCAAGGGCAACTCGACAAAGTACCGGGCGACTACCGCCGCCGCCAGACCCTGAAAAACGCCGAGCGTTTCATCACGCCCGAGCTCAAAACTTTTGAAGACAAAGCCCTGTCGGCGCAAGAACGCGCCTTGGCCCGCGAGAAGTGGCTCTACGAAGGCCTGCTGGACCAGATGCAACCCTTTGTGCCCTCGCTCACCGAATTGGCGCAAGCCATGGCCAGCCTGGACGTGTTGTGTGCACTGACCGAGCGCTCGCTCACTCTCCATTGGTGCGCACCCGAATTCACCAAAGAGCCCTGCATCGAAATTCGCCAAGGCCGCCACCCGGTGGTCGAGGCCCGCTTGGCCCAGATGTCCGGGGCCAGTTTCATCGCCAACGACACGGTGCTGGGCCCCAAGCAGCGCTTGCAGGTCATCACCGGCCCCAACATGGGCGGTAAATCGACCTACATGCGCCAAGTGGCGCTGATCGTGCTTTTGGCCAGCATCGGTAGCCACGTGCCCGCCAGCCGCTGCCGCCTCGGCCCCATCGACGCGATCCACACCCGGATCGGTGCGGCCGACGACCTGGCCAACGCCCAATCGACCTTCATGCTGGAGATGACCGAAGCCGCGCAAATCTTGCACAGCGCCACGCCACACAGCCTGGTGCTGATGGACGAGATTGGGCGCGGCACCTCAACCTTTGATGGCCTGGCCCTGGCCAGCGGGATCGCCACGCACCTGCACAACAAAACGCAGGCCTTTGCGCTGTTTGCCACGCACTACTTCGAGTTGACCGAGTTCCCGGCCACGCACACCGCTGCGGTCAACATGCACGTGAGCGCGGCTGAATCGGGCTCATCCATCGTGTTCTTGCACGAGCTGCAACCCGGCCCCGCCAGCAAGAGCTATGGCGTGCAGGTGGCGCGACTCGCAGGCATGCCGGCCGCCGTGCTCCACCACGCGCGGCATGCACTCAGTGCCCTGGAAGCCGGTGCCACCGAAAGCCGCCAGCAAGTCGACCTGTTCGCTGCCCCGCCCGAAACCGAAGCCACCGGCCCCAGCCCGATCGAAGTGGCGCTGGCCCAAATTAACCCCGATGCACTCAGCCCCCGTGAAGCGCTGGACGCCCTGTATGCCTTGCAGCGCCTGCTGCCGAAAAATTAAAACCATGCAGACCTCACCCCGCATCATCTTCTCGCACGGCAACAGCTTTCCAGCCAGCACTTACCGCGTGCTGTTAGACAACCTGCGTCAGCGCGGCTTTCAGGTCGATGCCATCGAAAAGTTCGGCCATGACCCGAAATACCCCGTCACCAACAACTGGCCCCACTTGGTGCAGCAGCTGGCCGACTTTGCGCATGAAAAGCAAGGCTCGGACGGCCCTGCTTTTTTGGTCGGGCATTCACTGGGCGGCATCTTGAGCCTGATGTGCGCTGCCCGCCACCCCGAGCTGGCGCGCGGTGTGGTGCTGATCGACTCACCCGTGCTGGGCGGCTGGCGTGCCACCACCTTGGGCTTGGCCAAACGCACCCCCCTGATCGGCGCACTCTCACCCGGTCGCATCAGCCAAAAACGCCGCCACCACTGGCCCGATGCCCAAGCCGCGCTCGAGAGCTTTGCGCACAAAAAATCCTTTGCCCGCTGGGACCCGCAAGTCCTGCAGGACTACATTGAGCATGGCACCCACGACGAAGGCGGCCAGCGCGTGCTCAGTTTTGACCGCGCCATCGAAACCGCGATTTACAACAGCCTGCCGCACAAACTCGACAGCCTGCTCAAGCGCAAACCCCTCAAATGCCCCGCCGCCTTCATCGGCGGCACGCACTCGGCAGAAATGCGCCAAGCCGGCACCGACCTGACGCACCAAGTCGTCAAAGGCCGCATCATGATGCTCGACGGCTCGCACCTGTTCCCCATGGAAAAGCCCATCGCCACCGCTGCCGCGATCGAAGCGACTTTGCGCAATCTGGGGGCCTGAACTTTCCTGCGTAAGGCCTGTCTTTTGCAAAAGCCTATCCGGCAGGCAATCTGCGGAAACCACGTCTTTGTCGGCAGCTTCAGACCCGACTGAGGGAACCCTGTCTTTGGAGGTCGGCGGCTTCAGCCCCGACAAGAACCTGCGCCCCTTCCGCGCAGGTGACAGTGCCGCGTCAGCGCCTTGCACATAATGCTTGAGAAACATTTCCAAGGTCATCCGCATGTCATCCTCACAACCCCTTCGCGGCATTCGCGTCGTCAGCCTGGCCCTCAACCTGCCCGGCCCTGCGGCCTTGATGCGCTTGGCGCAAATGGGTGCCAGCTGCACCAAGGTCAACCCGCCTTCTGGCGACCCGATGGAGCACTACACGCCGGAGGGTTATGCGCTGATGCACAAGGGCGTGAAACACCACACCCTGGACCTCAAAACCGCAGCAGGGCAAGCTGCGATGCACAAGCTGCTGCCCAAGACCGATGTGCTGCTGACCTCGTTTCGCCCCTCGGCCCTGACCAAGCTGGGCCTGAGCTGGAAGTCACTGCGCAAGCAATACCCCGCGCTCAGCCTGATCGAAGTGGTGGGCGCCCCCGGCCCACTGGCCGAAATCCCTGGCCACGATTTGACCTACCAAGCCGAAGTGGGCCTGGTCAACGGCATGGACCTGCCCCCGAGTTTGTTTGCCGACATGGGCGGCGCACTCATGGCCAGCGAAGCCACGCTCAAAGCGGTCATCTCGCTCAAGACCTCAGGCAAAGGCTCGCACCACGAAGTGGCCCTGTCCGATGCCGCCGCTTGGCTGGCCCTGCCCCGGCAGCTGCGCATGACCACGCCCGACGGTGCGGTGGGGGGGGCACACGCGGGTTACCGCATTTACGCTTGCAAGAACGGTCGCGTGGCCGTGGCCGCGCTGGAGCCGCACTTTGCGCTGAGTCTGTGCGAAGCTGCAGGCGTCCAACTGACCCACCCGGTCAAAGACCTGTTCAAGCCCGCCACGCGCAAAGCCATCGAAACCTTCTTGGCCAGCCAAACCCGCGCGCAGCTCGACAAGTTGGCGGTGGCCAAAGACATCCCGTTGATGACACTCAACAAGTGAGTCGGGGGCAGCCCCTGCATCTGCCCGTTAAGGATCCGGCCCGCTGAAATTTGTTCACCCTCCCCTCGCAGGTCGGTGGCTTCAGCCCCGACATTGGGGCATCGCCATAGGCTGCGTGTCGGGGCTAAAGCCGCCGACCTACAACACCTTTGACCACCGAAGACTTCTCATGGCCTGAAAAATAGTCCGCCCCATCCACTTATTTCCCCGTGAATTGCGGTGCGCGTTTCTCCATGAAATGCGCCACGCCTTCGCGGAAGTCGTCACTCGCAAAACTGCGGGCCATCTCCACGTTGGCCTGTCGGGTGTTTTCTGCCAGGGTCTGGAACGGCGCGTCGTACTGCTGGCGCTTGATCACGGCCATCGAGCGAGGCGACACGTTGTCCACCAAATCGCGCACATAGGCATACGTGGCGGCAGCCAAAGCGTCGGGCGCAAACACCTTGTTGACCAAGCCCATGGCCTGCGCCTCGGGGGCCATCAACTTGCGGGCCGAGAGCAACAAATCCATCGCATTGGCGTGGCCCACAATGCGGGGCAGCGTCCAACTCAGGCCGTGCTCGGCGATCAAGCCGCGCCTAGAAAACGCGGTGGTGAACACCGCGTTGTCGGCCGCAAACCGGATGTCGCAATACAGAGCGTGCACCAGCCCAATGCCCGCCGTTGCGCCGTTCAACATGCCGATCACCGGCTTCGGAATCGCCGGGTAAAACCCATAGCGCGTCTGGTAATCCAGCCGCTGGTTCACATCAAAAGGTTTCGTCCAGGTGGTTGCGGTGATGTCACTTGGGTCCAGGCCCTTGAGCAAATCCATGTCGGCCCCGGCGCAAAAGCCCCGCCCCGCACCCGTGAGCACGATGGCACGCACACCGTCATCTGCAGCTGCTGTGTCCATGGCCTCGCGCACTTCGCGCTCCATGACGGCGGTCCAGGCGTTGAGCTTGTCCGGCCGGTTCAAGGTGATGGTCGCGATGCGGTGCTCGACCTTGTAAAGGATGTCTTGGTAACCCATGGCCTGGCCTTTCATTGAAGCAATAAACAACTCACACCGTGCGCTTGCCACGGGCCAAAAACGCTTGGGTGGCGGGCTGGTCCAGCAACTGCTGGCTCCAGCGCTTGAGCACCTTCTCCAGGCGCGGCGCAGCCACCCCCAGCTGCACCATGGCCACGCCGCCATTGACCGATTCGCTGTAATCGCAAATCAGCCCGTCACGCAGCGCAAAGCGGCTGATGCCGTCGATCACCACCTGCCGTCCCGCAAACTCGGGCACCCGCGAGGTGAAGCTCGACAAAGACCGCGCATAGGCCACCTGCCCATTGCATACGGGCTCGAACATCTCCCAGCGGTAATCCGGCCCGGCATCGCGGTGGAACAGGTCGTTCATCATGTGGGCGATGTCGGCACGGCCCGTGTGGTCACCGTAGATGTAGTCGTGGTAGATGCCGTCTGGCGTGAAGCACTGGGCAAAGGCCTCGCCATCGCCCGCTTCGGCAGCGGCCGAAAACCGCTGGAGCAATGCCTCGAAATTGTGTTGTTCCATGTTGTGGTCTCCTGTCGTTGTTCAAATCATTCGGGCAAAGGCGCAGGCAAGCGCTTGAGCGTGCGCACCTTGGACGCGCTGATGATGATGGCCTGCAGGCCAAAGCCCAAGACCACACACCACAGGCTGACTGATACCGGAAAGCTCACCCCCACCACACCGCCCAGCGCCGCACCCAAAGGCCTTGCGCCCGTGCTGGCCACGATGTTGATCGACGTGACCCGCCCGATCATGGCGCGGGGCGTCACCGTCTGGCGCAACGTGGTCGAGGTGATGGTCCAGATGATCGGCCCCGCTCCAAAGAAAAAATAAGACAGCGCCGCCAACCAGCCGTGCGGCCAAAACAAGGTCAAAGCCATGGTGAGGGCCGCCAGCACCGAAAAATAAGGCCCCAGCAAAATGGCCTGGCCAAACGGCAGCAAGCGCACCATGCGCGGCGCCAGCAGTGCCCCCACGATCATGCCCACGCCATACAAAGCCAGCGTCACACCCACGCCACTGGCGTCCAGCCCCAGGTCGTGGATGGCATAGGGCACATAGGCCGCTTGCAGCATGAACCAAGAAATGTTCCAGGCGACTGAGCAAAACATCATGGGCCGGAGCAAATCACTCTGCCACACCCACTTGGCCCCGTCTTGCAACTCCAGCAAAGGGTGGCGCGCAGGCATGCTCGGTCGCGCGGGTTCGGTGATGCCACGCAAGCACAACACCGCCGCCACCGACAACATGCCCGACAGCACAAACGCCGCCGACGCCCCGGTCCACGCGATCAAGGCCCCGGCCAAAGCCGGGCCTGCCGCAAACGCCGCGCTGCGCGCCAGCTCCAAGCGCCCATTGGCCTGCGCCAAGCCATCGACCTGCACCAGCGCAGGCACCAGCGAAGGCGCGGCCACACTGAACGCCACCGTGCCCACCGCCACGATGAAGCCAATGACGGCCAAAGCCGCAATCGACACATTCCCGGTGACGATCAGCGCCAGCAACAACAACAAAGCCAAGGCCCGCAGCGTCTCGGCCAGCGCCATCAAGCGGGTGCGCGACGTGCGGTCGGCCAGCAGGCCCAGCGGCATGGACAGCAGCAAAAACGGCAGCGACTGAATGGCGGCCAGCAAACCAATTTCACCGGGACCGGCCTGCAGCAACAGCACCGCCACAATAGGCACAGCGGCCAGGCTCAGCTGCTCAGCCGACTGGGCCAGCAGGTTGGACCAGGCCAGACGGTGAAAAGAGGCGGACAGGGCGACAGACATGCGGGGACTGTGAACAAACGCATCCGCAGGATGCGTCAAACAAGAAACTTTTATTCTGGGTGCGGCCCATGCAGCGGCATGTCGCCAAGGTGCACCCGTTCAAGCCGCCCAGGTCACCAGGCCAAAGTAACTGGTGCCCAGCACCACCAGACCGAACACGATCCGGTACCAGGCAAACACCTCGAAGCTGTTGGTCGAGATGAACTTGAGCAACCAGCGCACGCAGACCCAGGCGCTCAAAAACGAAAACACCAATCCCACCGCAAACATGGGCACATCGGCCATGCTGAGCAAAGCGCGGTCTTTGTACAGGCTGTAAGCCCCCGCACCGATCAGCGTGGGGATGGCCAGGTAAAAAGAAAAGTCCGTCGCCGCCTTGCGCGACATGCCCAGCAACATGCCGCCAATGATGGTCGCGCCGCTGCGGCTGGTGCCCGGAATCATGGCCAGGCACTGCACCAGGCCCACCTTGAGCGCATCTTGCCAACGCATGTCTTCTACCTCGGCAATATGCACGGCGCGAGCCTGTCTGCGCTCAGCCCACAAAATGATGAAACCGCCAATGATGAAGGTGGTGGCCACCACCTCGGGTGTGAACAGGTTCGCCTTGATGGCCTTGCCAAACATCAAGCCCAGAATCACAGCGGGCACAAAGGCGATGAACACATTCAGCGCAAAACGCTGGGCATCGGCGCTGCGTGGCAATGCGCGCACCGTGCTGCTGATCTTTTGCCAATACACAATGATCACCGCCAAAATCGCGCCCGTCTGGATGGCGATGTCGAACACCTTGGCCTTGTCATCGTCAAAGCCCAGCAAAGCCCCGGCCAAAATCAAATGCCCGGTGGACGAGATCGGCAAGAACTCGGTCAGCCCCTCGACCACGCCCATCACGGCGGCTTTCAACAACAACATCAGGTCCACAAACGCTCCTCGAAAAATCTGGGGGGATTATCGTTGCTGGACCGCACACCAGAATGAAAGTTGGATATCACCGTCCAAACCTGTGTCACAGTGCTGTTCAAGAAAAAATTCAAAACGAACGATGCAACTGACACACACCATCGCCATGCACATGACCTTGGCCTTGACCGCCACAGTTTTGGGTCCGTGGGCACTTTGGGCCCGCATGGGCCGCATCACACGGCCCCGTCTTCACCGGGCATTGGGTTACGCCTGGGTCACCTGTATGCTGGGCGCCGCCCTCTCGGGTCTGTTCATCCGCGACTTCAATCTGCCCAATATCTGGGGCTACACCCCGATTCACTTGCTCATTCCCCTGACTTTGTTCAGCCTGTACCGGTCATTTCGCTTTTTAGCTGTAGGCCATATTGAAGCTCATAGAAAAACCATGCAGTGGCTCTATGCATCGGCTTGTGTGGTGACAGGCGCATTCACCTTGTTGCCCGGACGTTTGTTGGGCCAATGGCTTTGGTATGGCGCTGCAGGTTGAACCATGAGCAAGCCCTCGATCCACAAAACCGCCCACTTCGGCGCCTTCGCCATCGCCGCCGTGTGGCTGGCTGTGGCCGGGGTGTTGTATCTGGTGTTTGAGCGCATCGAGCAAAACCGCCAAGCCAGCCTCAAACCCTATGCGCTCAGCTCGGGCGATCTGGTCATTCCGCGCCAGCGCGACGGACATTTTCATGTCGAGGGCGAAGTCAACCGCCAGCCCGTCAGGTTTTTGGTGGACACCGGGGCCAGCCATGTCAGCGTGAGCCAGGCGCTGGCCACGCAAGCCGGATTGCCAGCCGGGCAAAACATCACCTTGCACACCGCCAACGGCCAGCGCCCCGGCCAACTGGTGCGCAGCGTGCCCGTGCGCGCGGGCCACCTGGTGCTCAACGACGCCAGCGTCACCGTGGGCCTGAGCGGCATGCAGCCCAACCAAGCCCTGCTGGGCCAAGCCTTCCTCAAACACTTTGACGTGGAAATGCGGCGTGACGAGATGGTGCTGCGGCAGAGGCCCTGAAGTATCGGTGATGTATTTTTGAGCCGTGCAGACTGGGGTCGCAGTAATAAGGAAAGGCGGCCGCTTGTTTTACATTGCCAACCGTGCTACGGTTGACAAATCGTACAACCCATCAGAATGTAAAACCATGACCACCGTGTCCGTCTCCCCCAAATTCCAAGTGGTGATCCCCAAAGAGATCCGCGAAGCGCTGCAGCTCTTTGCGGGGCAGCGCATGGAGGTACGGCTCAACGACGGCAAAGTCGAGTTTGTGCCCGAGCAGTCGATCCTGTCCTACAAGGGGCGCTGGCCCGGCATCGACAGCACCGTGGTGCGCGACGCCGACCGGGTATGAGCGTGGCCCCCGTCACCCAACCCGACAGGCCCTGGCATGTGGTGGACAGTTGCGGCTGGCTGGCCTTTTTTGGAGGCGAGGCCAACGCCCCGTTTTTTGAAGCCGCTTTGGCCAAACCCGACGCCTTGATCGTGCCTGCCCTCACCCTTTGTGAAGTGGGCAAGCGCATGCTGCAAGAGCGCGGCGAGGATGCCGCCCTAGAGGCTTTGGCCGTGATGCAAAAAGGCAAGGTGGTGCAACTGACGCCCACCGACTTGTTTGAAGCCGCCAAGACGGCAGTCAAACACAAATTGTCCATGGGCGACGCCATCATTTGGCAAACCGCACAAGTGCATCCGGCCGTGATTTACACCCAGGATGCGGGCCTTCGCCACATGCCGCATGTGTTGTTCAAGGCCAAGTGACTGCCCGCACAAGCAGCGCAGCCGCTCAGTGCCGCCAGTGGTCGCGCTGCCCTCGCCCATCGCGACCCCGGTCCCGCTCCTCCTCGCGGTAATGACGACGCTCATGACCACGGTGCCCACGGTCGTGCCCGTGGCCCCAAATTTGCGCTGAGGGGTGACCCCAAGGCACAGGAGCCCGGGGCACAAACACCACACGCGGCGGGGGTGGCGGGACATAAACCACACGCGGCGGTGGGGCATAAATCACACGCGGCGGGCCGTAATAGACCGAACCAGGCACCCCCACCTGGGCATACACCGGGAAATGGCCGATGCGCGAATGCACCGACACCGACGGCTCGATCACCACCGGATGGGCACAACCGACTTGTACCCAGCCCAGACCCAGCATGCCGAGCAAGGCAAGGGATCTTGAAAACGACGACTTGAACTGAAAAAGCATGACAAAGTTCCCCTGTTGGCGTTGGCTTTTCTTGAAAGCAGGCTCCCTACGCCCTTAGCGCGCCAGCCCAACATTCGGTGCACAGTCAGCGCTTTACAGTGGTTTCCAGTCGTAACGGCGCGCACGCAGCCAGACCCGCGCCAGCCCCTAAAATCAGACGCTATGACCTCCCCCACTCCAGACAACAGCGCCGACCACAAAGTCAGCAACTTCCTGCGCCAAATCATCGACAAAGACATCGAGCAGGGCACCTATGCCAGCCGCCGCTGGGCAGGTAGCCCCGGCGACGCCGCGCACCACGCCGCTGGCCAGCCTGACCCGGCCAAGATCCGCACCCGCTTTCCCCCCGAGCCCAACGGCTACCTGCACGTAGGCCACGCCAAAAGCATCTGCATCAACTTTGGCCTGGCCCAAGAGTACGGCGGCGTGTGCCACCTGCGCTTTGACGACACCAACCCCGAAAAAGAAGACCAGGAGTACGTCAACAGCATCATCGACGCTGTGAAATGGTTGGGCTTTGACTGGGCTCAGATCGGACAAAGCCCAGGCAACGCCGCGCCCTACCAGGCCAGCGACTACTTTGACTTCATGTACCGCGCTGCAGAGGCTTTGATCGAAGCCGGTCACGCCTATGTGGACGAGCAAAGCGCGGAAGACATGCGCGCCAACCGGGGCGATTTTGGCAAACCCGGCGTGGACAGCCCTTTCCGCAGCCGCACTGTCGAAGAAAACCTGACGCGTTTCCGTGAAATGCGCGACGGCAAGTTAGCCGACGGCGCGGCCGTGCTGCGCGCCAAGATTGACATGGCTTCGCCCAACATCAATATGCGCGACCCGGCCATTTACCGCATCCGCCGCGCCACGCACCACCACACGGGCGACACATGGTGCATCTACCCGATGTACACCTTTGCCCACCCGATTGAAGACGCGCTGGAGCAAATCACCCACAGCCTGTGCACGCTGGAGTTTGAAGACCAGCGCCCGTTTTACGACTGGCTGATGGAGCGCCTGTGCGAATGTGACCTGCTGGCCGCGCCCAGCCCCAAGCAGTATGAATTTGCCCGCCTGAACCTGACGTATGTGATCACCAGCAAACGCAAGCTGGCGCAACTGGTGACTGAAGGCAAAGTCAGCGGCTGGGACGACCCCCGCATGCCGACCATCTTGGGCCTGCGCCGCCGGGGCTACACCCCGACAAGCCTGCGCCTGTTTGCCGACCGCATTGGTGTGACCAAGAGCGACAGCTGGATCGACTACAGCACGCTTGAAGGGTGCCTGCGCGAAGACCTGGAAAACAAAGCCCACCGCGGCATGGCCGTGCTCGACCCCGTCAAGTTGATGCTCACCAACTGGGCCGAGGCCTTCGGCTCAGATGCCTACACCGAGGACTGCACCCAACCCGCCCTGCCCCACTCTTCAATAGCCGTGGGCAAGGGTGGGAAAGATGGCACTGAAGGCGCCATGACCCCCGCTGACCGCGTGTTCAAGATCGGCAAAGAGATCTGGATCGAGCGCGAAGACTTTGAAGAAGTGCCGCCCAAGGGCTACAAAAGATTGTTTCCAGGCAACGTGGTGCGCCTGAAGGGCGGCTACGTGATCGAATGCACCGGCTGCGCACGCGACGCAGCGGGCTTCGTTGCCGAGGTCCACGCCAAAGTCATCCCCGGCACCAAGAGTGGCACGCCCGGCTCTGACAGCGTCAAGGCCAAAGCCGCCATCACCTGGGTGGCCGTGGCCGACGGCGTGCCAGCCGAAGTGCGCCTGTACGACCGCCTGTTTGCCGACGCGCACCCCGATGCGGGCGGCAAAGACTTCTTGCAGTCGCTCAACCCGAACAGCCTGAAGGCGGTGACGGCCTACGTGGAGCCATCACTGGCCGCCGCGCAGCCGGACCAGAAGTTCCAGTTTGAGAGGTTTGGGTATTTTGTGGCGGATCGTCTGGAGCACGTTGCGGGGACGAAGCCGGTGTTCAACCGGGTGACTGGGTTGAAGGACAGCTGGGGGAAGTGAACATCCAAGTTCTCTGTTTTTTTCAACATGCACATCACCACCATCCCCTCCCTGCGCGCCCTCTACGGCCCCGCCCGTGAGCGTGCGCTCAAAAAAGAAATCCCCGCGCTGGACGCGCATGCGGTGCAGTTCATTGGCTTGTCGCCTTTTGTGGTGCTCGCCAGCAGCGACGCAGACGGACACATGGACGCCTCGCCGCGTGGGGGCGAGCCGGGTTTCGTCAAGGTGCCTGACGCACACACGCTGCTGCTGCCGGATGCGCCAGGCAACAACCGGCTGGACACGCTGGAGAACATCATCGCCACGGGGCGGCTGGGTTTGTTGTTCATGGTGCCGGGTTTTGACGAGACTTTGCGCATCAATGGCCGCGCTTTGCTGTCCACCGATCCGGTCGACTTGGCGCTGTGTGCCGATGCACGGCGCGCGCCCGCGCTGGTCATTCGCGTGGCGGTGGAGTCGGTGTATTTGCACTGCGCCAAGGCGTTCATGCGTTCCAAGCTGTGGGACGCTTCAAGCCAGACTGAACGGGCGCAGCTGCCCAGCATGACCGAGATGATGCGCGACCAGATTCGCGCCTTCAAGGGCGAAGAGATCGAAGTCGAAACGCAGGACCAGATGATGGAGCGCTACCGGCAGTCGCTGTAGTGATCCGACCCGTTGAAGTTTGAATTACCCATGGTTTTGCCGCAGGGTGCGGCTGAGCAAAATGACCGGAATCAAGCCCACCAGCACCAGCGCCAGAGAGGGCAGCGCGGCTTCGCCCAGGCGCTCGTCGCGCGCCAGCTGGTAAGCCACCACCGCCAGGGTGTCGCTGTTGAAGGGGCGCAGCACCAAGGTGGCGGGCAGCTCCTTCATCACGTCCACAAACACCAGCAAGGCCGCTGCCATGGTGGTGCGCTGCAGCAAGGGGGCGTGCACGCGGCGCATCAGGCCCCAACCGGTCACGCCCAGCATGCGGGCCGAATCATCGAGGCTGACAGGAATGCGGGCGTAGCCGCTTTGTACCGACTGCAAAGCCACCGCGCAAAAGCGCACCAGGTAGGCCCACACCAGACCCAGCGAGGTGGCCGTGATCCAAGCCCCGGCCGAAGACGCGGGCCAGAGTTGCTGAATCCAACCCACCGGCAGCAACAAGCCCACCACCACCACCGCACCGGGAATCGCATACCCCAAGCCCACCAGTGCAATCGACCACCGGCTGAGCGCATCACCGCGTGTGCGCACACTGAAAGACAAGGCCATCGCCACGCCCACAGCGAGCACGGCGGTCACCGCGCCCAAGCGCAAACTGGTCCAGGCCCATTGGCCAAATCGTTCCCAGGGCAGCGCGGTGGTCTCGCCCATCAAAGCGCGCAGCATGATGAGCACAGGCAAGACAAAACCCAGCAGCACGGGCAAGCTGCACAGCCCCCAGGCCAGCACGCGGCGCACGCCCATCAGTTGGACAGGCTGGGCCTCGGCAGAGCCCTGACGCGAACCGCGCCCTTGGTTGAAGCGCATGCGCTTTTGGGCGCGTTGTTCCAACTGCAGCAAGACCACCACCACGGCCAGCAACACCGTGGCCAATTGGGCCGCGGCGATGCGGTTGTCCATCGACAGCCAAGCCTTGTAAATACCGGCCGTGAAAGTCTGGATGCCGAAGTAACTGGACACGCCAAAATCGGCCAGGGTTTCCATGAGTGCCAGCGCCACACCGGCCGCCACGGCGGGGCGGGCCAAAGGCAAGGCGATTTCGCGGATGCGACGGGACAGCGGCGCCCCCAGCAGGCGTGCCGCCTCCATCAAACCTGAAGCCCGCTCCACCAAAGCAGTACGGGCCAGCAAATACACATAAGGGTAAAGCGAGAGCGTGAACACCAGGGCCGCGCCCCAGACGCTGCGCACATCGGGCCACAAACGCCCCTGCAAACCCAGCGCTTCGCGCAAGGCCACCTGCAGCGGCCCGCTGAACTGCAAAAAGTCGGTGTAAGCATAGGCCACCACATAAGCGGGCATGGCCAGCGGCAGCAGCAGCAACCACTCAAACACCCCGCGCCCCGGAAAATCGAACAGCGTCACCAAAGCGGCGGTGGCCAAGCCCAGCACCGTCACGCCCACCGCCACCATCAGGCAAAGACCCAGAGTGGTCAAAGCGTAATCGGGCAGCACGGTGCGCGCCATCTCCAGCAAGATGTTGGCACTCTCTGCGCGCCACTGCAACCACGAACCCAGCACAGCCAGCACAGGCAAGGCCAAAGCCAGTGCCAGCAAGGCAAACATCAAGGAGGGGAGACCCGATAAACGGCGGGCCAAAGTGATCAGCATAAGCTTGGATTGTAGGAGCGCAAAACAACCTGCCTACAATCACAACCATGTTTCTAGAACTGCGCCAACTGGACATCCAATACCCTGGCAGCACCACGCACGCCGTGCGAGGGGTCAACCTTGGGTTGCGATCGGGCGATATTGGCGTGCTAATCGGGCCTTCTGGCTGCGGCAAAACCACTTTGCTGCGGGCGGTGGCGGGGCTGGAACCCGTCACGGGGGGCCAGATTTTATTGTCCAACCGGGTGGTCAGCGAACAAGGCCACACCGAACCGGCCGAGCGCCGACGCATCGGCATGGTGTTTCAGGACTATGCGCTGTTTCCGCACATGGACGTGGGCCGTAACGTCGGCTTTGGCCTGGAACATCTGCCCAAAGCCGAGCGCCAAAAGCGTGTCGACGAGGTGCTGGAACTCGTGGGGTTGACCGGCTCTGACAAGCGCTTTCCACACGAACTCTCGGGTGGCCAGCAGCAACGCGTGGCGCTGGCCCGCGCCTTGGCGCCCAAGCCCGACTTGCTGCTGCTGGATGAGCCGTTTTCCAACCTGGACATCGACCTGCGCGAACGCCTGGCCCAAGAGGTGCGCAACATCCTCAAAGCCGCCCAGGCCACCGCCCTGCTGGTCACACACGACCAGCTCGAAGCCTTTGCGATCGGTGACGTGATCGGCGTCATGAACGAAGGCCAATTGCATCAGTGGGACGATGCCTACAGCCTTTACCATCGCCCGGCCACCCGCTTTGTGGCCGACTTCATTGGCCATGGCGTGTTCACCCCTGCCACGCTGCGCGAAGTGGACGGACACATCCTGGTCAGTACCCCGGTGGGTGAGTTGCGCGATGTGGGCGAATGCCCTTTGCCTTGCGCGTTTCAAGACGGTCAGTGTGACGTGCTGCTGCGGGCCGACGACATCGTGCACGACGACGATGCCCCGGTGAAGGCTGAAATCATCCGCAAGGCTTTTCGGGGCTCGGAGTTTTTGTACACCCTGCGCCTGGCCAGCGGCGAGCAGCTGATGGCCCATGTGCCCAGCCACCACGACCACAAACTTGGGGAATGGATCGGTATTCGGGCCGAAGTAGACCACGTCGTCACCTTCAACCGCGCCTGCCCTGTGAACAACCGCGAAATGTGCCAAATGCCCTGCGCCAAAGCAGCGGTTTTTGAGCACACCGACCCGCCACATCAGCCAGTCAAGTTCATTTGAAAATTCTGCCCAATGGGTGTTTTGTGTCGCCCGCTTGAGACTCGAGTTGGGCTGACGCTGAATGCCGTCGTGCAAACACTTGCGCTGCGGCCTACAAAGTATCCCGCAAACGAATCACCTCTTCACGTAAATCCTGCGCCCAGGCGCGGCGATCCCGGCCGTTGGCGGCTTGGGGTTCGCCGAAGTGCACCACGGCTTCGATGCGGCGGGCTTTCAGGGTGCGCCACATGGAGCCGATCAGGGTGTCATCGCCGATGTAGCACGGCGCCAAACTGAGCTCGCCCGTCTGGGCATCGATGAATTTGAGCGACATGGGCTGCACCATGGCTTCGGCCTGGATGGCCGCCTGGATCAGGTTGGCATGAAAGGGCAGCAACTCGCGCCCGTCGCTGGTGGTGCCTTCAGGAAACACCGCCACCACATCGCCATTCCTCATGGCGTCGGCCATGTCTTTGACCATGCGCAGCGCGTCTTTGCGGTTGGTCCGTTCGATGTACAGCGTGCCCGCACCCGTGGCCAACATGCCCACCAGCGGCCAGTCGCGGATGTCGGATTTGGAGACGAATCGGCAGTGCCTGGCCGCATGAATGACCAGGATGTCAAGCCATGAGATGTGGTTGGCCACCATGAGCGCCGGTCCGTTGGGCACCGGTTGACCCAGCACCCGCAAATGGATGCCCCACAGCGCCAGAAACTGCAGCGCCCAGGCTTGCACGCGCATTTCCCGCTGCTCGGGGCTCAGCTGGGGAAAGCGCAGGTAAATGGTCCACATGCCCATGAGCACATGCCAAAGTCCCCGCAGGAATCTCCAAATCGCAGACACGGTCAGCATCTTGTCCTCATGCTGCGGTCATTTCCAGACTGGCCCCCATGGCGCAACACCGATCAGGCCTCAAATGCCACTTGCCCGCCGACCACCGTGGCCCGCACGCGGCCGGGCAGCTCGTAGCCGGAAAACGGTGTGCTCTTGCCTTGGCTGCGCAGCGCAGCGTCACTCACCAGCCAATGCCCTTCGGTGGACAGCACGCACACATCGGCAACGCCCCCAACAGCCAGATGGCCGACCGAGTCTTGCAGGATTCCCAGCGTGGTGCCCAGCACGCGGGCCGGGTCAGCGGTGATGCGCGAGAGCACTTGCGGCACAGACAAATCGGCCTCTTGACCCCACTTGAGGGCCAGGCTCCAGAGCAGCTCCATGCCGGTGGCGCCGGGTTCGGCTTCTGCGAAGGGCAGCGCTTTGGCATCGGCATCGACCGGGGTGTGGTCCGACACCAGCACGTCCAGCGTGCCATCGGCCAGGCCCGCACGCAGCGCATCGCGGTCGCGCTGCTGGCGCAGCACCGGCGTCAAGCGGGCGCGGCTGTCAAAGTAGCCCATGTCGGTGTCGGTCAGGTGCAGCGAGTTGATGCTCACATCGGCCGTGACCGGCAGGCCCTCGGCCTTGGCCTGGCGCACCAGCGCGACGCCCAGGGCGCTGCTGATGCGGCACAGGTGCACCCGGGCTTGCGTCGCACGCACCAGCTCGAAGATGGTGTGCAGTGCAATGGTTTCGGCCGCCACCGACACGCCCGACAAACCCATGCGTGTGGCCAAGGCCCCGCTGGCGGCCACGCCCTTGCCCAGGTGCAGCTCTTGCGGGCGCAGCCAGACGGTGTAGCCAAAGGTGCTGGCGTATTGCAGCGCACGTTGCAGCACCTGTGTGCTGGGGATCGGCACCTCGGCCTGAGAAAAACCCACGCAACCGGCCGCCGTGAGTTGGCCCATTTCTGTCAGCACATCGCCCTTCAGGCCCACCGTGAGCGCACCCAGCGGCAGCACACGGGCTTGGTGCAGTTTTTCGGCGCGGTAACGCAGCATCTCGACCAGACCCGGTTCGTCGAGCACCGGGTCTGTGTCGGGCGGGCAGACCAGGCTGGTCACGCCACCGGCCACCGCAGCGGCCATTTCGCTCTCCAGCATGCCCGCGTGTTCCTGGCCAGGCTCGCGCAGACGCGCAGCCAGATCGACCAGGCCCGGGGCCACGATGCAGCCTTGGGCGTCGATCACGCGGTTGGGGATGAAGTCAGCGGGGACCAGGCCCATGGCCACGATGCGGCCCGCAGCAATGGCCAGATCGGCCATTTGGTCAAAGCCGCTGGCGGGGTCGATGACCCGGCCGTTTTGAATCAGGATCTTCATGCTTTTGTCCTCATGCCTCGTTGCCCGCGACGATGCTCATCACCGCCATGCGCACCGCGATGCCAAAAGTCACCTGCGGCAGGATCACGCTTTGCTGGCCATCGACCACAGCAGAGTCGATCTCGACCCCCCGGTTGATGGGGCCCGGGTGCATAACGATGGCGTCGGGCTTGGCGCGTTGGAGTTTTTCGGGGGTGAGGCCAAAGCTCTCGAAGTATTCCTGGCTGGACGGCAGCAGCGCGCCGCTCATGCGCTCGTTTTGCAGGCGCAGCATGATGACCACGTCACAGTCCTTGATGCCGTCTTCGAGGTTGTTGAAGACGCGCACACCCATTTGCGCCATATCGGCCGGCACCAAGGTTTTGGGGCCGACCACACGCACTTCAGCACAACCCAGTGTGGTGAGCGCGTGGATGTCCGAACGGGCCACGCGCGAGTGCAGCACATCGCCCACGATGGCCACGGTGAGGTTGGAAAAATCTTTCTTGTAGTGCCGGATGGTGTACATGTCCAGCAGCCCTTGGGTGGGGTGAGCGTGCCGTCCGTCACCCGCGTTGACCACATGCACATGGGGCGCAACGTGTTGGGCAATCAGGTAGGGCGCGCCCGACTCACTGTGGCGCACCACAAAGACGTCGGCGGCCATCGCGCTCAGATTGGCAATCGTGTCGAGCAGTGACTCGCCCTTGGCTGCAGATGAGCGGGCAATGTCCAGCGTGTACACATCGGCCGACAAGCGGGTAGCCGCGATGTCAAAGGTCGTGCGCGTGCGGGTGCTGTTTTCAAAGAACAGGTTGAACACGCTCTTGCCGCGCAAGAGGGGCACTTTTTTGACCTCGCGGTCGCTCACGCTGACGAAGCTGGCCGCGGTGTCCAGGATGTGGGTGAGGATGTCCTTGGACAAGCCTTCGGTGGAGAGCAGGTGGATCAGCTCGCCGTTTTGGTTGAGTTGGGGGTTGTTGCGTTTGTAGAGCATGTTGTTCTTACCTTGATCAGGCTTTGTTCTCCACTTCGAAACTGAATCGACCCGCCTCGTCGCGGGCCAGCGCCAGAGATTGGGTCTCGGGCAGGGCCACGCGGGCAGCGGCGAAGTCGGCCTGCACCGGCAGCTGACGCCCACCCCGGTCCACCAGCACCGCCAGCTGCACGCGGGCGGGGCGGCCATAGTCAAAGATTTCGTTCAGCACGGCGCGAATCGTGCGTCCGGTGTAGAGCACATCGTCAAGGATCAGGATGTCGGCCCCAGCCACCTCAAACGGCAGGCTGGTCTGACCACCCGCCGACAAGCCGCGCTGGGCAAAGTCGTCGCGGTGCATGACCGAAGACACCTGACCCGCTTCACCGGCCAGGCCCAGGTCGCGTTGCAGGCGCTGGGCCAGCCAGGCGCCACCCGAGGTGATGCCCACAAGGCGGGTGTTGTCCCGACACAGGCTGCGCACGCCGCGCAAGAGTTCTTGGTACAGGGCTTCTGCATTCAACGCCAAAGCACTCATGGCAGGCTCCTTAAGAATTGGTCCAGAATGATCGCCGCCGCCGCCGCATCGGCGTCTTTGGCGCCATAAGAATGCGCTTCGGTGGTGGTGTAACGCTCGTCCACCTCGTACACCGACAGGCCAAAACGGCCGCGCAACTGGCGGCCGAACTTGCGGGCGCGCAAGGTGTTTTCATGCTCACCGCCATCGGGATGGGTGGGCACGCCGATCACCAGTGCGTCGGGTTGCCATTCCTTGATGCGTTTGGCGATGTGCTCAAAGCGGGCGTCGCCCTCGGCAGCAATCGTGCCTTGCGGGGTGGCCGATTTCATCAACCGGTTGCCCACGGCCACGCCGGTGCGCTTGAGGCCATAGTCAAAGGCCAGAAAACTCTGGTGTTGGGACGGGACGGCTGGATCGGGGGTGCTGCTCATGCGTGCCCCGCGTCAGGCGAGAGCATCCAGCTTTTGAGGCCCAGCAAGTCCAGGGCGCGGTCGTAGCGCTCGGCCATGGGCACCTCAAAAATCACTTCGGCCGAGGCCGCCACCGTCAGCCAGGTGTTTTCGCCCAGCTCGGATTCAAGCTGCCCTTCGCCCCAAGACGCATAGCCCAGCGTGACCAGCACGCGGCGCGGGCCTGCGCCAGACGACAGGGCTTCGAGCACGTCGCGCGAGGTCGTCATCTCCAGCCCACCGGGCACGGTGAGCGTCGAGGCGTAGGCCGCGCCTTCTTGTTCGGGCTGGTCCGTGCGCAGGGGGTCGTGAAAAGGGCCGCGCAAGGGGTCGTGCAGCACAAAGCCGCGCTCGGTTTGCACCGGGCCGCCATGGCCCACCGGGTTTTGCATCAGGTCTTCGCGGCGCAAAGGCAGATCCACCTTGTCAAACAAGAGGCGCATGCTGATGTCGGAGGGTTTGTTGATGATCAGGCCCATGGCCCCGCGGGGGCTGTGCTCGCACAGGTAGACGACGCTGCGGGCGAATGTCTCGTCCTCCAACCCGGGCATGGCGATCAGGAAATGATGCTTGAGGTCAATGGAGGCAGAATCAGCTGTCATGCACCGATTTTAGCGGTCCCGACTCTGCAGGCGGGGTCACGGGTGCATTGTTTGACTCAAACCGGCAAACCCCGATGGCAACCCCTTTTTCTTGCGGCCTGGTCTGGCTGCGGCGCGACCTGCGCGTAAGTGACCACGCCGCCCTGCACCATGCCTTGCAGCACTGTCAGCGGGTGCATGTGGTGTTCGTGTTCGACACCGAGATCCTGGACGCCCTGCCCCGCGCCGACCGCCGGGTCGAGTTCATCCGCGAGTCGCTGGTCGAGGTCGACGCCCGATTGCGCGCCCTGGCCGGCCACCCGCAGGCAGGCCTGATCGTGCGCCACGGCGTGGCCAAGGACAAAATCGTCAAACTGGCCCAGCACCTGCAGGCCCAAGTGGTGTTTGCCAACCACGATGACGAACCTCTGGCGCTGGCCCGCGACATTCAGGTGCGCGGCCACCTGGCCGACCACGGCATCGTGCTGCACACCTTCAAAGACCATGTGGTGTTTGAGCGCCACGAGGTGCTGACCCAAATGAACAAGCCCTTCAGCGTGTTCACGCCCTACAAAAACGCTTGGCTGAAAAAAGTCTCGCCCGAAGACCTGCAGGCTTTCGAGGTGACCCAACTGGCCCAACGGCTGGCCCCGCGCCCCGATGACTTGGCGCATCCGGTGCCCAGCCTGCACGACATGGGATTTGAGCCCACCAACCTGCTTGCCCTGAAAATCCCCACGGGGGAGTCGGGCGCGCAGGCCTTGCTGCAAGACTTTTTGACCCGCATTGACCACTACGAAGACACCCGCAACTTCCCGGCCGTCAAAGGCCCCAGTTACCTGAGCGTGCATTTGCGCTTTGGCACGGTGTCGATCCGCCAACTGGCCCGCGAGGCGCACCCACGCATGCTGGCGGGCAGCGTTGGGGCCAGTGTGTGGCTGTCAGAGTTGATTTGGCGCGACTTTTATGTGCAGGTGCTGCACAACTTTGCGCATGTGGGGCAAGGCAAAAGCTTCAAGCCCGACTACGACGCGATCCGCTGGGAACACGGCCCCCACGCCCACAAGCTGTTTGACGCTTGGTGCGGGGCCCGCACCGGCTACCCGCTGGTGGACGCGGCCATGCGCCAAATCAACCAAACGGGCTACATGCACAACCGCCTGCGCATGGTGGTAGCGAGCTTTTTGGTCAAAGATCTGGGCATTGACTGGCGCTGGGGCGAAAAGTACTTTGCCACGCATTTGAACGACTTTGATCTGTCGGCCAACAACGGCGGCTGGCAGTGGGCCAGCTCCAGCGGGTGCGATGCACAGCCTTACTTTCGCATCTTCAACCCGATCAGCCAAAGCGAAAAGTTTGACCCTGAAGGCAAATTCATCCGCCGCTATGTGCCCGAATTGGCAGCCCTGTCCACCGCCGCATTGCACGCCCCCTGGCTGGCCAAACCCATGGAATTGCAAGCCGCGGGGCTGGTGATCGGCAAAACCTACCCGGCCCCCATCGTTGACCACTCCGAAGCCCGCGAGAAAACGCTGGCCCGTTATGCCGTGGTCAAGAAAGGCGCGGACTGATCAGATGGCGACCATCTCGAAGTCTTCCTTGCGGGCCGCGCATTCGGGGCAAGTCCAGTTCATGGGCACGTCTGCCCATTGGGTGCCCGGCGCAATGCCGTGCTCGGGGTCGCCCTCGGCTTCGTCGTAAATCCAGCCGCAAATCAGGCACATCCAGGTTTTGTGTTCCATCACAGTGTCGCAATCAGAGAGTCGAATAGAATAAATTGATTGTATCGGCCCATTCAACACACGCCCTGTCTGGGGTGCCATGGCCCCCTGACATTTGACCTTCAATGACCGATTCCAAGACCCCCAACACCGACATCGAACAACTTCTGGATGACGAAGAGTTGGCCAGCTTGGCCTGCGTGCTGTCTTTCAATGCCAACGACCCCAGCGGCGCTGGCGGCCTGAGCTGTGACTCGGTGGCCATGGCCTCGGTGGGGGCGCACTGCATGCCGATTTGCACCGGCACTTATGTGCGCGACACCAGCGGCATCACCGACTTTTTTGCACTCGACGACGAGGCTGTGCACGACCAAGCCCGCGCCGTGGCCGAAGATGTTCCGGTGCAGGTCATCAAAGTGGGCTTTGTCGGCACGCCCGAGAGTTTGGCGGTGATCGCCGAACTGTCGGACGACTACGACGGCGTGCCGGTTGTGGCCTACATGCCCAACTTGTCATGGTGGGAAGAAGACAAGATCGACGCCTACCTGGACGCTTTTCGCGAACTGCTGCTGCCACAAACCAGCGTGTTGGTCGGCCACCACAGCACGCTGCGCCGCTGGCTGCTGCCCGACTGGAGTGGCGATCGCAACCCCGGCCCGCGCGACATCGCAAAAGCAGCCGCCGAGCTGGGTGTGCCCTACACCCTGGTGACCGGTCTGCCCTTGCCCGAGCAACACATCGACAACGTGCTGGCCTCACCCGAAACCGTGCTGGCCCACGAAAAGTTTGAACGCATCGAGGCGGTGTTTGCGGGTGCGGGCGACACGCTCACAGCCGCTTTGGCCGCCTTGCTGGCCACCGGCATGGACCTGCCCGAAGCCACCAGCGAAGCCCTGCATTACCTGGACCGGTGCCTGGACGAAGGCTTTCGGCCCGGCATGGGCCAGGTCATTCCCGACCGCCTGTTCTGGGCCCTGCCCGAAGGCGAAGAAACCGACGACGATGGCCCTGAAGTGCACCCGGGGGCGGATTATTTTGAAGTGCCTTTCAACGAGACCAAACACTGAGACCCGACATGACCGACCGCAACCAAGCCCTGTTTGACCGCGCCGCCCAAGTGATCCCCGGTGGCGTGAATTCGCCCGTGCGCGCTTTTCGCGCCGTAGGCGGCACGCCTCGCTTTGTGCAGCGTGCCCAAGGCGCCTATTTTTGGGACGCCAACGGCCAAAAATACATCGACTACATCGGCTCCTGGGGCCCCATGATCCTGGGCCATGGCCATCCGGCCGTGCTCGAAGCGGTGCAAAAAGCGGCCCTCGACGGTTTCTCGTTCGGCGCACCCACCGAGCGCGAGATCGAGCTGGCCGAAGAAATCCTCAAGCATGTACCGTCCATGGAAATGGTGCGCTTGGTCAGTTCAGGCACAGAAGCGGGCATGAGCGCCCTGCGCTTGGCCCGTGGCGCCACCGGTCGCACCAAATTCATCAAGTTTGAAGGCTGCTACCACGGCCATGCCGACGCGCTGCTGGTCAAAGCCGGCTCGGGCCTGGCCACTTTTGGCAACCCCACCAGCGCCGGTGTGCCGCCCGAAGTGGTGCGCGACACCCTGGTGCTGGAATACAACAACGTGCAGCAATTGGAAGAAGCCTTTGCCCTCCACGGCAAGGAACTGGCCTGCGTGATGATCGAGCCCATCGCGGGCAACATGAACTTTGTGCGCGCCAGCGTGCCCTTCATGACACGCTGCCGCGAGCTGTGCACCGAGCACGGTGCTTTGCTGGTGTTTGACGAAGTCATGTCCGGTTTCCGCGTGGCTTTGGGCAGCGCCCAAAGCGTTTACGCCAAAGTCATTCCCGGCTTCAAGCCCGACATGACGGTGCTGGGCAAGGTGATTGGCGGCGGCATGCCGCTGGCCGCTTTTGGCGGGCCACGCGAGATCATGCGCCAGTTGGCCCCCACCGGCCCGGTGTACCAAGCGGGCACGCTGAGTGGCAACCCGGTGGCCACCGCTTGCGGCTTGGCCACGCTGCGCGAGATCGCCAAACCCGGTTTTTTTGAAGCGCTGAGCGCCCGCACCCAAAGTCTGGTCGACGGCCTCAAAGGCGCTGCAGCCAGCGCGGGCGTGCCCTTCAGCGCCGACTGCCAAGGCGGCATGTTCGGCTTTTTCTTGCTGCCCGAGTTGGCGCAAAATTACGCCCAGGTCATGACCAGCGACAGCCCCAAATTCAACAAGCTGTTCCACGGTTTGCTGGACGGTGGCGTCTACATCGCCCCCGCTTTATACGAGGCCGGTTTTGTGAGTGCCGCGCACACCGAAGCCGACATCGCCGAGACGGTGCGGGTGGCGGCTGAAGTGTTCAAAACCCTTTGAGACTGGCCATGAAACACCTGACTTGTGTGGTGTATGTTGGCTTGGCCCTTGTTGGCATGCCTGCCCACGCCGAATTCGATGCCAGCCGCCTGTGGGTGAACGCCGGGTTTTACTCGGCGCACTTTGACACCGACAAACGTCTGCGCAATGCCAACCCAGGTGTCGGCTTTGAATACGCCTTCGGTGAGGACTGGAGCGCCACCGCTGGGCGTTTCATCAACAGCGACAACGCCCACTCCAGCTACCTCGGCGTCTATTACCAACCTTGGCGCGTGGGCTCGGTCAAGCTGGGTGCGGTGGCAGGGGCCTTCAATGGCTATCCCAAAGCTTTTGACGGCGGTTGGTTTCCAGCCGTCATTCCCACCGCCACCCTGGAAGGCCAGCACTGGGGCCTTAACGTGGCCTTGGTGCCGCCCCTCAAAGACCGGCTCTATGGCGCAGTGAGCTTTCAGCTCAAGTACCGCTTTCGTTGACCGAAGACGCATGGAGCCCCCCCCGATGAACCCGTCACGCTGCCCACTGAACACCTTGCTGGGCGCCAGCCTTTTGAGGCTGGCAACGGCCCCTTTGGTCTGGGCGCAAACTGCGGCCAGCGCAACGCCGCTCAGTCTGTGGGCAGCACCAGGCAGCGCTTGAGCCCAAAGCGCTCAAAGTCACGGTCAAACGTGACCATGCGAAGGCCCGACGCTTCGGCCGTTGCGGCATAACACAGGTCTGTCCAAAGGCGACTGGGCAAGGGCGCAGAGGCACTCCCGATCAAGCGAACCAAGGCATCGACAAAACCTGGTGTTTCGGGCAAAAAAGACACCTGGGGTGTGTCCAACCACTTGCGGTAAACGTCCAGCGCTTGGTCAAGCGTCATGACATCAGGGCCCATCAAACGGGGCTGCACCAGCAAGCGCACCAAGCCCATCATGGTGCCACGACTGAACCACAAAGGTGTGCCACTTTCGCACGCCGACTGCCAATAACGCGATGCCACTGCGTGGAACTCGTGCGATCGGTAAGACAAGATCAACCAGGCATTCACGTCCAGAAAATCTCCCGAGGACAAACGCCAGCTGGGCGTTGCCTCAGCGACGCGCCATGAATTGGATGGCTCGCTCATCGTCGTCCTCGTTCATGATTTCATACAAAGCGGCATTGCTCATGAAATGCACTGGCCTTGCCGCTGGATCGGTTGAACCAAATACGGGCCTGGCTTCAAACCGCTTTTGCGGGTCCACCACCTCGCGGGCGGTCAAGCCCCGCTCCACCAACTCAATGACCAGGTCGCGCAAGGTCCGGCCCTCTTGGGCGGCCCGGGTTTTGAGGTGCTTGAACAGCGCGTCGGGAAAATCAAGTGAAGTACGCATGTCTGCATTTTTGCATGAATGCATGAAAATGCGCAAGATCGCCGATCCAAGGCCAAAAGCTCGCCAGGCAAAACAGCGATAATCCGCCCCTGCATTCACGTCCGGACCGGGCGCTTGCCCAGCCCCTAGGACCCCCCCATGAAAAAGAATTTTCCCTTGCAAACCGAAGGCAAGCACCCCGACCGCGTGCTCGAAGCCGTCAAGCACGACATCCGCAAATACTTCAAGCGCGAGCGCAACCGCGACGTGCCCAAGGGCGTGGACTTTTGGGACTTTGACTGCAAAGTGGGTCTGAACGCCGACAGCGCCGAAGTGGTGCGGGTGAGCGGCGTGATCGAAGCCGTGGACGCAGCGGCCAAGTCGGGGGCGGCTTCGGTGTATGTGGAAATTTTGAGCAAGCACGGTGTGCGCGTGCTTCGCAACCACCCGGACACTGGCGGCCTAGACATGGGCGACGACCTGGCTGATCCGCACTGAGCCCAAGCCCCTCCGACGGCCAGCCATGACTGGCCACCGTTTGACCCTCAAGCCCTGCTGAACAGCCGCTCAATCGTTCCCCTCATCCACTGCTGGTCGGCATCTTGGTCGGTGCTGGCATGCCAAACCAGATTCACTTCATAGGCTGGGGCCTCTTCAATCGTCCACATTTGCAGCTGCAAGCGCTGACTCAGGTCGCGGGCGTACATCTCGGGGACGATGCACAGCAAATCGGTGTTCTGCGCCAGCACCGCAATGGCCCCAAAGTGCCGGGGCCTGACGAGGATGCGGTCTTGCAGCTTCATGGCTGTCAGCATTTTTTCAACGCTGCCGTGAAAAGTGGCCGTTGGCGACACCACCACAAAATGCGCTTGCGCCAACTGCGTCAGGCTCAACGTCTTTCCGCGTCCAAGGGGTGTGGGTGACCCGTCTTGGGAAGAAATGGCCATATAGCGCTCTTTGAACAGCAACTGGCTGCGAATGCCCCGGTGCTGCGGCTTCAAAATGCCAATCGCCATGTCGATGTCTCGTGCCTCCAACGCAGACGCAACCTGCGCCGCATCCACTGAAATATTGGACAAAGAAGCCTGAGGCGCTTCGCTGCGCAAGGCGGCCGCCAGACCCGGCAAAAACAAAATTTCACCCAAATCAGACAAGGACAAACGCCAATGGCGGTGACTGCTTTGGGCGCTGAAAGGCTGGTGGTTGAGCACCAGACTTTCCATGGCCAGCAACTGCGACTGCATGGCCGGTGCCAGTTGCTCGCACAGCCGCGTGGGCTGCAAACCAGCGGGTGAGCGCACAAACAACTCGTCGCCAAAGAACTCACGCAATCGGGCCAAGGCGTTGCTGGTGGCAGGTTGCGACAAGGCCAGTGCCTTGCCTGCGGAAGTGACAGATCGGGTGCGGTGGATGGCCACCAGCACCCGCAAAAGGTTCAGGTCGAGTTGTCGGAAATTCATGCTGACCCCATGGCTCAAACGAATAAGGGTTGCTACCAATTATTCACAACATCAATGTACACCATTGGAAGAATCCATTTGCACACCCCCGATGACTGCCTTACATTGAAATCCATTCAATGGGTCACTGAGGGGTTAAAACCCCGTGAAAGGTTTTGGGCATGGCTGAACGCTCATTTGTGCAAGAGGTCCAAAAACTGCGCTTGGGCGATGGCGACGAATTCCACGGCGAGGGCATTCTGGCCGTCACCAAGGCCTTGCTGCAGTCGGGCGTGTCGTATGTGGCCGGTTACCAAGGTGCGCCGATCTCGCACCTGATGGATGTGCTGACCGACGCCAACGACATCTTGCAAGAGTTGGGGGTGCATTTCGAGCACAGCGCCTCAGAGGCCACCGCAGCCGCCACCTTGGCCGCATCGGTCAATTACCCACTGCGCGGCGCGGTCACCTTCAAATCCACGGTGGGCACCAATGTGGCGTCGGACGCGCTGGCCAATCTGGCCTCGGGCGGGGTCACCGGCGGCGCCATGTTGATCGTGGGTGAGGATTACGGCGAAGGCTCGAGCATCATGCAAGAGCGCTCGCATGCTTTTGCCATGAAGTCGCAGGTCTGGTTGATCGACCCGCGCCCCAACCTGCCCAGCATCGTGCATGCGGTGGAAAAAGGCTTCGAGCTGTCCGAGGCCAGCAACACGCCGGTCATGCTGGAGTTGCGCATCCGCGCCTGCCATGTGCATGGCCGCTTTCCCACCCGCGACAACGTGCGGCCCAACTTCACCCTGAAAGACGCCATCGAAAACCCCAAGCGCGATGTCAACCGCATCGTGCTGCCGCCCGCCAGCTATTTGCACGAACAAGAAAAAACCCACACGCGCTGGCCCGCTGCGGTCAAGTTCATTCAGGAACACCAGCTCAACGAATTCTTTTCAGAAGACGCGCAAGACTTTGGCATCGTGCTGCAAGGCGGCCTGTACAACGGTGTGGTGCGCGCACTGCAACTGCTCGGCTTGGCCGACGACTTCGGCAAGACCGATGTTCCGCTGTATGTGCTTAACATCACCTACCCCTTGGTCGACGATGAATTCAAGCGCTTTTGCATGGGCAAGCGCGGCCTGCTGGTGGTGGAAGAAGGCCAGCCCGACTTCATCGAGCAAAACATCCACAGCATCTTGCACAAAGCGGGTCTGAACACCCACATCCACGGCAAAGACGTGCTGCCCATGGGCGGCGAATACACCGGCGGGGTGGTGCTGAAAGGCATTCGGGCATTCATCGCGCAATACGCGGCGCACCTGCTGCCTGCATCACTGCCCGCAGTTCAGCTAAGCAACGCGCTGGCGATCAGCGAAGCGGTGGCCCAAGTGCACCCGCGCCCACCGTCGTTTTGCACCGGTTGCCCCGAACGGCCCATCTTCACGGCCATCAAGATGATCGAGAAAGAGCTGGGCCAGCACCATGTGAGTTGCGACATCGGCTGCCACCTGTTTTCGATCCTGCCGCCTTTCAACATCGGCGCCACCACCATGGGCTATGGCCTGGGTTGGGCGGGTGCCTCGGCCTTCAACACCAGCGAGACGAGCAAGCGCACCGTCTCGATCATGGGCGACGGCGGTTTCTGGCACAACGGCCTGACCAGCGGCGTGGGCAACGCGGTATTCAACCAGTCCGACAACTTGTTGCTGGTGGTGGACAACGGTTATTCGGCCGCCACGGGTGGGCAAGACGTGCTGTCGTCCAAGGCCATCAACCCAATCCGCAACACCAACAACCCGATTGAAAAGGCCGTGCGTGGCGTGGGCGTGGAATGGGTCAAGACCGTCACCAACACCTACAGTCTGGACCAAATGCGCCAGGCCCTGCGCGACGCCCTGACCACCAAGCAACAAGGCCCCAAGGTCATCGTGGCGCAAAGCGAGTGCATGCTCAATCGGCAAAGGCGCGTGAAACCGCTGATTCGCCAGCGCATCCAAAAAGGCGAGCGCGTGGTGCGCGAGCGCTTTGGGATTGACCCCGACACCTGCACCGGCGACCACTCCTGCATTCGCCTGTCGGGTTGCCCCTCGCTCAGCATCAAACCCAACCCCGACCCGCTGCGCCAAGACCCGGTGGCGGCCGTGGCCGACAGCTGTGTGGGCTGCGGCCTGTGCGGCGAGGTCGCACACGCTGCGAAGCTTTGCCCCTCGTTTTACCGGGCCGAAATCATCAACAACCCCAACGCCTGGGACCGCTTCAAGCAAGGCCTGCGCGAACGTGTGATCGGCTGGTTGCAAAACCGCATTGAACGTCGCCTGGAAGGCATTGCCGCATGACCGACACCGCCCCAACCTCAAGCATCATCAGCTTGGCCATTTTGGCCATGGGCGGTGAAGGCGGCGGCGTGCTGGCCGACTGGCTGGTCGACCTGGCTGAACAGAACGGCCATTGGGCCCAGACCACCTCGGTGCCCGGCGTGGCGCAGCGCACCGGTGCCACCATCTATTACATCGAGATGTACCCCCAGTCGGCATCGCCTTCGGGGCAAATGCCCGTGATGGCGCTCAGCCCGTTTCCGGGGGAGGTCGACATCGTGCTGGCCTCCGAATTGATGGAGGCCGGTCGCGCCCTGCAACGCGGGCTGGTCGACCCGCACAAAACCACCTTCATCGCGTCTTCGCATCGGGTCTATTCCATGACCGAGCGCACCGCCATGGGCGATGGGCGTGTGGACGAAGCCAAGCTGTTGGCGGGAGCGCAGGCTGCTGCACGGCAGTTCATCAGCGCCGACTTTGCCCAACTGGCCGAGCAAACCGGCAGCCTGATTGCACCCGCTTTGTATGGCGCACTGGCGGCCAGCCAGCGCCTGCCGTTTTCAAGGGACCAATTCGAAGCCACCATCGAGCGCAGTGGTGTGGGCGTCAAGACCAGCCTCAAGGCTTTTGCCGCCGGCTTTGATGCGGCTATGCAGGTGCTGCAACCCGTCACATCCAGCGTGGCCGATGCCACCCCCGTGGCTTTGCCTTTGCACCGCCAAGTCGGCCCCAAGTTGCAGGCCCTGGCGCAAAGTCTGGAAGGTGCGTTCGCCCCAGCGGCGCACGAGGTCATCGCCTCGGGTTTGACGCGGATGGCCGATTACCAGGATGTGGCTTATGCCACGCTGTATGCCCGGCGTTTACAAGAGATGGCTGGTGCGCTGGCCTCGTCAAACGCGGCCACCAGCCTGGTCGAAGAAATCCTGCGTGAAGGCGCTCGGCACCTGGCCCTGTGGATGTCTTATGAAGACACGGTGCGTGTGGCCGATCTGAAAACGCGCCGCTCACGTTTTGCACGCGTCAGCCAGGAAGTGAGTCTGAGCGAGAAACAGCTGATCGACATCCACGAGTTCATGCACCCGCGCCTGGAAGAAATTGCCGACACCCTGCCTGCGGGCTTGGGCCGCTGGTTGCTGGGCTCAAGGGCAGCCCGCGCCGTGGTCGGCCGTTTCACGCAAAAAGGCCGCGTGGTGCAAACCAGCTCCTTGCGCGGATTTCTGCTGCTGTATGGCGTGGCCAGCCTGCGCCGCATCAGGCCGGTGTCTTTGCGTTACCAAACCGAGCAGCAACGCATCGAAGCCTGGTGGGCGCAAGCCCTGCAGCTGTTGCCCCAGCATGCCGATCTGGCCCTGGAGGTGCTGCGCGGCCAGCAGCTGGTCAAAGGTTATGGCGACACCCATGCACGGGGCTGGCGGCATTTTGAAAAAATCATGACCACTTTGCCTCGCCTGCAGCAATTGCCCGATGCGGCCAACCGCCTGAGCGCCTTGCGCAAAGCCGCCTTGGCCGACGACAGTGGCCAGGCGCTCGATCAGGCCATGCAGCAACTGGCACCTGCGTGACCCCTGCCCATTGGAAAACAGGACTACCCTACAAATTCCCTATCGACCCGCAACCACAAAAGGAGACAACACCATGAAAAGACGTTTACTCACCCAGGCCACGGCATTGGTTTTGGCGCTCGGCGCCAGCTCGGCCACACTGGCGCAAGAAGTCACTTTGCGCCTGATCAGCGGTTTTGCCGAAAACGGCATCTACGTGCAACGCCTGCAGCCGTGGATCAACAAGGTCAACGCCGAGGGCAAAGGGGTTTTGCAAATCAACTTCATCGGCGGGCCCCGCGCCATTCCGTCGTTTGAGCTGGGCAACGCGGTCAAGACTGGCGTGGTCGACATGGCGCTCAACACCGGCGCTTTTTACACCAACGTGATGCCCGAGGCCGACTTCCTGAAGTTGACGCAGATCCCTGTGGCCGAGCAGCGCAAGAACGGCGCTTTTGATGCGATCAACAAGGTCTGGAATGAAAAAGGCAACATGCAGTACTTGGCGCGCATGGTAGAGAACCAGCCCTTCCACATCTACACCAACAAGAAGGTTGACAAGCCTGACTTGGCGGGTCAAAAAATCCGCATCACACCGGTTTACCGTGACTTCTTTCAGGCCCTGAACGCCAGCGTGATCACCACGCCACCCGGCGAGGTCTACACCGCCTTGGAGCGCGGTGTGGTGGACGGTTATGGCTGGCCCATTGGCGGCATTTTTGACTTCAACTGGCACGAGAAAACCAAGTTCCGCATCGACCCGGGCTTCTACGATGCCGAGGTCTCGCTGATCATGAACCTGCCGGCCTACAAAAAGCTCACCGACACGCAGCGCAACTACTTGCAAAAGCACTTGCTGGCGCTGGAAGCCGAGAACACTTTCTGGGCGCGTTATGGGGCCGAAGAAACCGCCCGTCAGACCAAAGCAGGCATCCAGACCATCAGCTTTGATGCCGCCACCAGCAAGGCCTTCCGCGACAAGGCTTACGACATCGGCTGGGCCAGTGCCACCAAGCAAAGCCCTGAAGTGGCTGCGCGCTTCAAGGCCCTGTTCTCCAAATGATGCAAGCGCTGTCTGAGCGCTTTGGCCGGTGGCTGTCGGGTCTTGCCCTGTTCGGCTGCCTACTGCTGCTGGCCATGATGCTCATCATCGTGGCCGATGTGGCGCTGCGCAACCTGGCCATCCCGGGCATGCCGATGGGGCTGTCCTGGAGCAACGAGGTGTCTGAGCTGATGCTGTACTTGATCACCATGTGCGTGGCCCCTTGGCTGCTGCGCCAGGGCCAGCACATCCGAGTGGACATTTTTCTGCAAGCCATTCCACCGCGCGCCGCCTGGGCGCTGGAATGGGTGGGCGATGTGCTGGGACTGTTGTGCTGTTGGGTGCTGGCCTGGTATGGCGCGCAAGCCACTTGGGCCAGTTATGCGGCAGGGTCTTTGAGCATCAAGACCCTGGTCACGCCCGAGTGGTGGTCGCTGGCACCTTTGCCATTGGTGTTTGTGCTGCTGTCCATCGAGATGGTGTTTCGCATGCACCGGCTGCTGCATGCCGAGCGCGGTCCGCGACAGGATGCCGTGAGCGCAGCTTGAATCTGTTCCAAATGCTTTTAATTTTCTCGTCAGGAGTCTGCACATGAGCAGTTGGCCCATCGCAGCCTGGTTGATGTTGGGCGGCTCCACCTTGCTGCTGTTCATGGGCATGCCCGTGGCCCTGACTTTTTTGGGCGTCAACATCATCGGCGCCGTGCTTTACATGGGTGGCGAGCCCGGTTTGGTGCAGCTGGTGCGCAACAGCGTGAGTTCGGTCACGGCCTTTGCGCTCACGCCCATACCGTTGTTTGTGCTGATGGGCGAGATTTTGTTCCACACCGGTTTGGCCGTGAAGGTGATCGACGGGGTCGAGCGTTTGATCGTTCGCGTGCCTGGGCGCTTGGCGGTGGTCGCGGTGGTGGCGGGCACGGTGTTTTCGGCCATCTCGGGTTCCACGATTGCCACCACGGCCATGCTGGGTGCCCTGATGCTGCCTGTGATGCTGGCACGCGGCTACCACCCCACCATGGCCACAGGTCCGATCATGGCCATTGGCGCGGTGGACATGCTGATCCCGCCTTCGGCCCTGACAGTTTTGCTGGGTTCGCTTTCGGGCATCTCGATTTCCAAGCTGCTGCTGGGCGGTGTGGTTCCCGGGCTGCTGTTGTCGGTGGCGTTTGTGGCTTGGATCATTGTGCGGGTGCGCATCAGCCCCCACTTGGCCCCAACCGACACGGATGCCGTTGAACACCACGGCTGGGACCGCTGGCAACCGCTGTTTGCCTACGTTTTGCCCACCTTGTCGATTTTTGGTGTGGTGGTGGGCGCCTTGGCAGCGGGTTGGGCCACGCCCACCGAGTGCGCGGCGCTCGGTGCCTTTGCCACCATGCTGCTGGCCGCGCTGTACCGCGCCCTGCGCTGGGAAGCGGTGCTCAAGGCGCTCAAGGGCACGGCGGGCATCTCCGGCATGATTTTGTTCATCATTTTGGGGGCCACCACCTTTGCGCAGATTTTGTCTTTTTCGGGTGCCAGCTCAGGTTTGGTGCAGCTCATCACCGATCAAGGATTGACTGCCAACCAGATTCTGATCGGCATGATGGTGTTTCTGATTTTTCTGGGCATTTTTGTCGACCAGGTCAGCATGATGATGATCACCCTGCCCATCTTCATGCCCATCGTGAACGCCCTGGGCATCGACCCGGTGTGGTTTGGTGTGCTCTTCCTCATCTGCATGCAAATGGGTCTGCTTTTGCCGCCCCATGGCTTGTTGCTCATGACCATGCGCGGCGTGGCCCCACCCTCGGTCACCATGACGCACATTTTTCTGGCGGTCACGCCTTATTTGGCGATGAGCGTGTTGCTGCTGGTGGCCGTCTTCCTGGTGCCGGGCATCGCCACCTGGTTGCCCAGTTGGATGGGTTAAGACCCGTCTTTTGCAGCCGCCGCACGCAACTTGTCTTTCTTGCTCAGCCGTGAACCCTTGATGCCGCCATTGCCGGGCGACGGCGGTGGCGGGGTTTCGGTTTGCTCAAAACCTGGGATTTGCTCTAAAGCGAGTTCCAGGCTCTCGCGTTTCTGGATCAACTGCCAATGCGCCAGCGCTGCGGCCGTGACAAAGCTCAGCGCGTCACCGTGCGCACCCGCCCTGCCCGTGCGGCCGATGCGGTGGGTGTAGTCGGTGGCCGAGCGCGGCAGGTCGTAGTTGACCACCACGGGCAGCATGGCGATGTCGATGCCGCGCGAGGCCAGATCGGTGGTCACCACCACGTCCCAACGGCCAGCCTTGAATTCACTCAACACCTCTTGCCTTGCACCTTGGCTCATTTCCCCATGAAAAGGCGTGGCAAACACGCCCGATCTGTAGAGCTTGTTCGCCACATGCTCGCAGGCATAGCGCGTGGCCACAAACACCAGCACCTGCTTCCAGCCGTTTTCGGTGATCAAGTGGCGCAGCAAGGCGGTGCGGCTTTTTTCATCCACGCTGATGGCGCGTTGCGTGATGTCGGGCTTGTGGTCTTCAAAAGCTTCCACCGTGATGCGCACCGGGGCGCGCAGCAGCTTGGCCGCCAGCGCCTCCACCTCGGGTGCAAACGTGGCCGAGAACAGCAGGGTCTGACGCTGGGCGGGCAACAGCGCCAGCATGCGCTGCAGCTCGTCGGCAAAGCCCAAATCCAGCAGGCGGTCGGCTTCGTCCAGCACCAAATGCTGCACATCGGCCAAGCGCAAAGCGTTCTGGTCAATCAAATCGAGCAAACGGCCCGGCGTGGCCACCACGATGTCGGCACCGCCACGCAGCGCCATCATTTGCGGGTTGACCGACACGCCACCAAACACGGTGTTCACCTTCAATGATTGCGGCAGCTTGTACGCCAAGTTGGCCAACACTTCGCCCACTTGTACTGCCAGTTCGCGCGTGGGCACCAGCACCAGGGTGCGCACCGGACGGCGGAAGTTGGTCTGGCGCGGCGCAGCCGTCAAGTGCTGCAACAAAGGCAGCGCAAAAGCCAGCGTCTTGCCAGAGCCGGTGGGCGCGGTGGCCCACACATCGGCCGACTTCAAGATGGCCGCAATCGCTTCGGCTTGGATGGGGGTGGGGGCGTACAAGCCCATGTCACCCACGGCACGCAAAAGTGCCGGGGTCAAGCCAAGTTGGTCAAAGTTCAAAATGGTCCGATCAATGACGGAAGTGCCGCACACCCGTGAACACCATGGCCACGCCACGTTCGTTGGCCGCGTCAATCACTTCTTGGTCACGCATGGAACCACCGGGCTGGGCCACGCAGGTGGCTCCCGCGTCCACCACCACATCGAGGCCGTCGCGAAAAGGGAAGAAGGCGTCGCTCGCCACCACCGTGTGTTGCAGGCTGAGTTGGGCGGCTTCGGCCTTGATGCTGGCGATGCGAGCAGAGTCGAGGCGGCTCATTTGGCCAGCGCCCACGCCCCGGGTCTGTCCGTTTTTGCAGAACACGATGGCGTTGGATTTGACGAACTTGGCCACTTTCCAGGCGAACAACAAATCGTTAAGCTCTTCAGGCGTGGGTTGTTTGACGGTGACGATCTTCAAGTCGGCCAAAGCCAACTCGTGGTTGTCCGCGCTTTGCAACAAGAGGCCTGAGCCCACGCGCTTGGTCTCCAAAGCGTTGCGCACGTCGCCGTAGCTGGCGGGCAAGGCGATTTTCATCAAGCGCACATTCACTTTGCTTTTGAACACCTCGAGCGCTTCGGCGCTGAAGTCGGGGGCCATGAGCACTTCCACAAATTGCTTGCTCACGGCCTCAGCCGCGGCTTTGTCCACCGGACGGTTGAAGGCGATGATGCCGCCAAACGCGCTGGTGGGGTCGGTTTGGAAGGCTTTGCTGTAGGCCTCGAGTGCGGTCGCGCCCACGGCCACGCCGCAGGGGTTGGCGTGTTTGACAATGACGCACGCGGCGAACTGTGAAGGGTCGCCGTTGGCTCCCGTGTCGAAACTCTTGACGCACTCCCACGCCGCATCGGCGTCGGCGATATTGTTGTAGCTCAGTTCTTTGCCTTGCAGCTGCACGCCAGTGGCGAGGGACCCAGCAGCGGGTGCGAGGTCGCGGTACCAGGCGGCTTGCTGGTGGCTGTTTTCGCCGTAACGCAGGTCTTGCACTTTGACATATTGCGCGTTGAATTGGCCTGAGAACTGGGCACGCTCGGGCACGTAGGTTTCGCTCAGTTTCTCGGCTTCGAAGTTCACGCTGGAGAGGTAGTTGCTGATCGCGCCGTCGTATTGGCTGATGCGGTTGAACGCAGCCACCGACAGTGCAAAGCGCAGTTTGTCGCTCAGCTTCCCGCTGGCCTTCAACTCGGCCATCACAGCGGGGTATTGGCTGGCGTCGGTGACGATGCCCACGTCTTGCCAGTTCTTGGCTGCAGAGCGCACCATGGCGGGGCCACCGATGTCGATGTTTTCAATGGCGTCGGCCAGCGTACAGCCGGGCTTGGCCACGGTGGCTTCAAACGGGTACAGATTGACGATGAGCAGATCGATGGTGTCGATGCCATGCGCCTGCAAAGCGGCCATGTGCTTGGGCGTGTCGCGACGCGCCAGCAAGCCGCCGTGCACTTTGGGGTGCAGGGTCTTGACGCGGCCGTCCAGCATTTCCGGGAAACCGGTGACTTCGGCCACCTCGGTCACAGGCAGGCCTTGTTCGGCCAGCAATTTGGCGGTGCCGCCGGTGGATATCAGGCCCACGCCCAGGGCGTGAAGTTCTTTGGCCAGATTGACGATGCCGGTTTTGTCAGAGACGGAAATTAGGGCGCGCATGAGAAACTTTCTTCAACAGTGTGCAGGACTGGGCCGGGGTCCAGGTCGGATCAAGGGTTCTGGCCAAGTCAGCCAATAGGGGTAAAAACGACCCCGCACGGGTCCGCTGGACCTGGGCGCAGTGCGGGTGTCATTTCAGGAGATCGTGCTCCAACAATTTTTTGCGCAAGGTATTGCGGTTCAAGCCCAGCCATTGGGCAGCGCGCGACTGGTTTTGGCCCGACTGGCTCATCACCACATCCAGCAAGGGTTTTTCGACCAGCTTGACCAGCATGTCATAGAGGCCTGTGGGGTCGGTCCCGTCCAGGTCGCGGAAATAGATTTCCAGGTTGTCTCGGATGCAGTTTTCAATGGATTGGGGATCGCTCATGGCGTGGTCTCTAATTCGGGGCAGGCCTCAAGGCGCAGGGGCAAGCGCTCCATCATGTCGGCCAGGCCGTCCAGATAGGCGGCCACGGCGGCCAGTTGTTGCGCTGCAGTCTCCAGGGTGTTCATGTGCTCTCGAAAATCGTCGCCGCCAGGCAGCGTTCGCACATACCAGCCGATGTGCTTGCGCGCCGAGCGAACACCGGTGTATTCGCCATACAGGCTGTAATGGTCTTGCAGGTGCTCGAGCAGGGCGCGGCGCACTTCGACCACCAGCGGCGGGGCCAGGTGCGTGCCCGTGGCCAAAAAGTGGGCGGTCTCGCGGAAGATCCAGGGTCTGCCTTGTGCGGCGCGACCGACCATCACGGCGTCTGCCCCGGTGAACTTCAGTACATCGCGGGCTTTTTCCGGCGAATCGATGTCGCCATTGGCCACCACCGGGATGTTCAGAGCCGCCTTGACGGCGGCCACGGTGTCGTATTCGGCCAAGCCTTTGTAGCCTTGCTCACGGGTACGGCCGTGCACGGTGACCATTTGGACCCCCGCGCTTTCCGCAGCGCGGGCCAGGCTCAGGGCGTTCTTTTCGGCATCGCACCAGCCGGTACGCATTTTCAAAGTGACGGGCACACCGTGGGGCAAGGCCGCCTCGACCACGGCGCTGATGATCTGAAGCGCCAGGGGCTCGTCTTGCATGAGGGCAGAACCCGCCCATTTGTTGCAGACTTTTTTGGCAGGGCAGCCCATGTTGATGTCGATGATCTGCGCGCCCCGGTCGATGTTGTACCGCGTGGCATCGGCCATCATTTGCGCCTCGGTACCGGCGATCTGAACTGCGATCGGGCCAGGTTCACCGTCATGGTTGGCACGGCGGGAGGTCTTGAGTGAAGCCCACAGGTCGGGCCGTGAGGTCACCATCTCGCTGACGGCATAACCCGCGCCAAACTGCCTGCAAAGCTGGCGAAACGGCCGGTCTGTCACCCCCGCCATGGGAGCGACAAACACGTTATTCGGCAAAAAAAAGGAGCCAATGTGCATGTCAGGCAAAAGAGGGGTTGAGGCGAGCTTGGACCCGGAGGAGGAACGATTGTAGTTGCTCAATATTTCAGTACATGACTTGGCCGCACGTGAGCGCTTCGGTGGAGCAGGTGCACAAGCTCTTGTAGCATGGCCATCGGCGGTTCTCGGTTGACAACGCTCAAGATGCTGATTCCACGAGCTTGCGGCAAGCCGGATCAAGCTGATCAGGCGGGTGTGCGCTGCAGCCACTTGCCGATCAAATCCAGGATTTGTCGGCGGATGAAGGGCTTGGTGAGGTAGTCGTCCATGCCAGCGGCCAGGCAATTGGCTTTGTCATCGGTCAAGGCGTTGGCCGTCAGCGCCAAAATAGGTTTACGCGCTTGCCCCATGGACAGTTCTCGGGCACGGATCTGGCGCGTCGCGGTAATGCCGTCCAGCTCAGGCATTTGCACATCCATCAGCACAATATCGTGCGGCTCGCACGCGCTCATGGCCACCGCTTCAACACCATTGCGTGCTTGCAAAACTTGGCAACCCGCATTGCGCAGCATGGTGACCAATATTTCACGGTTCACGTCGTTGTCTTCGGCGACGAGCACCGTACAAGCCAAGACCAGTGGCAGGTCAGATGCGTTGGCGTTTTTATTGGCCGGCATGTCTTTGAGCAGCGCGCCACACACCTCAAACCAAAAGCTGGAGCCTTGGCCAGGCTCGCTGCTGAACCCCACCTGCCCCCCCATGAGCGTGGCCAACTGCTGCGAAATGACCAAACCCAAGCCACTGCCGCCATATCGCCTGGCCATGGAGACATCTGCCTGAGCAAAGGCATTGAACAGGCGTTGCCCCTCTTGTGCGCTGATGCCGATACCTGTATCGCGCACAGTGCAGCGCACACGTGCTTTGCCGTCCGCTTGGAGGTCACAGTTCAGGCTCACGCTGATTTGCCCATACTGGGTGAACTTGACCGCATTCGAGATCAGGTTGCTGGTGATCTGGATGAAGCGGTGTGGGTCCCCCACCAGCATCCATGGAGCTGTTTCGGCAGAAGGCAAAAGCACCAGCTTCAGGCCTTTGTCTTGCGCATTGCTTGCAAACAAGGCGCACACCTGGCGCACGGCGTGCTCTGGACTGAAGGGAATTTTCTCAAGGTGCAACATGCCCGCCTCGATCTTGGAAAAGTCGAGGATGTCGTTGATCAGGTGCATCAGCGTGGAAGAAGACGTCGTGATCATGCTGATGAGTTTTTTTTGTTGTTCGGTCGGTTCTGTGAAGTCCAGCAACTCAGAAACCCCAATCAAGCCATTGAGCGGGGTTCGAATTTCATGGCTCATGTTGGCCAAGAACTGACTCTTTGCCTGGTTGGCGGCATCGGCCTGTTCTTTGGCCAACAGCAACTCAGCCGTTCGGGCTTGCACCTCCGTCTCCAGTTGCTGGCTGTATTGGCCCAACGCTCTGTCTTTTTGCTCAATCTGGTCCAGCATGTTGTTGAAACCGGCCACAAGTTCACCGATTTCGTCTTTGCTACGGCGCTCGGCGCGTTGACTGAAGTCGTGCACGGTGGTGATGCGGCGCATGACGCCAGCCAAATCCAGCACAGGGTGGATGATCACCGAAATCAATTGCCCTATGAACTGGCGCACCAAGGCATAGGCCAGCCACATGGCCAGTGCGGCCACCATCAAATTGATGGCGATACCCCACCAAAATGAGTCCAATCGGGTCTGCACCACCACGAAACCGATTTTTTCGCCGTCTTGCACGATAGGCATACCGATCGCGAAACGGTTCCAACTGAGTTTTGAACTTGTTTGTCCCAACAGTAAGGTGCTTGGCGGTACAGGGTCATTCAAACCGTCTGTGCGCATCGGGTAGTGGGCAAACATCGGCGTACCCGGTGCACTGGTGTAAATGTCCACCGTTTCCACTTTTTGGATGTGGCGGAAAATTTCCAACTGTTTTTGAGCGCCTGCGCGGTCGTCAAAACTCAGCGCAGCAGCGTTGCTTTCGGCCGCCAACTCGGCCAAGCTTTTGGCTTCTGCTTGGGTGGCATACAAGGTTTGCGAGGCTTGCCACAAGGTGATCACTAAAAAAAACAGCAAGAGCACACACCAAATGCCCAGCGCCAGAATTTGGTTGAGCTTTTCCCTCAGCGGTGCGTCTTGCAGTTTTTCCCGACGCCAATTTACAAACGGCAACATAGTCAAACGGGTCAGCGGACCACTGTACGGGCCAACTTGAGCATTTGGCTACTGGCGCGCAAATTGGACCTTTGCAAACTCAACAGGTTGACTTCAAACTCGACCCGGTCGTCGTTGTGCAAGAGGACCAGATGAGCACCTTGGTCAACCGCTTGCCGGTCATCGCTGATCAACAAAACCGGTGCGTTGCCCAGTTGTTTGACCACCGAAGGCAAAAAGCGATTGTCGGCAGCACCTACAAAAACCATGCTGCAATCTTTGATTTGCTCCAGCGAGACGTCTTTGCGCACCAAGATTTCACGTTTTTGGGCGACCCGTTTGTGCAGGCTGAGCATGCGGCCGTTCGGATCGTCTTTGCCCACCACACACAATCGAATGGGCATGTCTTCTAAGCCAGGCAATTCCACAAATTTTGCAAAATTGTAAACATAGGCCGCCTTGATGCGGTCCAGTGTGGGGCTCGATCCTTGGGCCGCTGCGGGCAAAGACAAGCTCACGGAGATGGCCAAGCAAAACACTGTCGGGCTTGCTGTGCAAGCGCGTGCCAACAGTTCCAAGGTCTTGGGCCAGAAGGTGAAGGGTGGAAGAGACATGTGCATGGTCATGTCCTTCAAAAACGGCTGACCAACTGCAGCGTCAAGCTGCGTTGCACATCATAGGCACGCGAAACCGGGAAACTGCTGATGAATTCGGTGTGCCGATCTTTCAGCAGGTTGCGCCCCATCAAGGACAACTCGGTTTGGCGTCCCGCCTTCCAGGCCAGCCGCATGTCCAGCCCGGAATAGGGGGGCAAGCGGGTCAGTTCACCGCTGATTTGCTCCAAGTGACTGGTCTGCGAGTTGTGACGCAAACGCACGTTCAGGTTCAAATCGCTGCGCAGGCTGAAATTGTTGACCAACGACACCTGGTGGCGCGGGGCTGCGTTTTCAAAAACACTGACCAAAAGATCACCCAACACATCCCCAGAACGCTGCCCTTTGACACGCAAATAACTGTAAGAAGACTGAACTGTCCACCACGGCTGGGGATGCCATTCCAGCGACCACTCGCCGCCATGCGAGCGCGCTTTGTCTTGGTTGCTGTTGTAGCCATTGACGGTGAAATAGCAACTGCCTGGCAAGTTTTGGGGGTTGCCAATGCACTGCATCAATGGCCCCATGGGCGGCATGACATCCGCCAAGTTACCAGACAAACGTGCACCCCTCAATTGGCTGTAGTCGGTAACAAAAACAGCGGTATCCACACTCAAAAAATTAGAAAATTGTTTGCGCCAACCCGCTTCCAGGCTCCACGCCTTTTCGGCCACGGGACGCGCATTCGCCAAGGGGGAAATCTGCGTCACGGCCGTCAACAGATTGGGGGGTATGGCCGGATTGAAGTCATGCGCGTCTCGCGCCAACACATCCACCTGAGCAAAGCTCTCAAACCGTCGCAGAGAGCGCGCACTGTGCGACAAAGCACCCCAAAACGCCTCGTTGGCGCTGGGTGTGTAAAGCGCGCGCACATTGGGCTGAATGTTGTGGCCGGTTAATCCATCTTTTTCAAACTTGGAGCCCAAAATCAACTTGAACCGCTCTGGCACCACATTGATTTCATCGTGCACAAAAGCGCTGTAGTTCATGCGCTGGCTTTTGCCCTCGGTCAACACATAAGGCGTGGCCGGCAGGAACAAATCATCGGTGATGTGCCGCAGGTTAAAGCCCCAGATGATGTCGTGCAACTGGCCTTGACGGCGTTGCTGGAAGTCCAGGTCAATTTCGATTTTTTCCCCACCTGCGGTCTGCAAGCGGGGCGCTTGGCCAACAACCGAACCGGGTACCGTGCCCGTGCCCCACAAACCCGTGTGGCTGGTTTTTTCGTGGTCCATGGAAAACTGCAAGGCATTGTCTAAGCCCTGCGATCCCTGCCAGCTGTATCGGCCCTGCAAGGCCAGCCCCTCGCTGGCTTGCGACAATAAGGCATCACGGAAATAAGACGGTTGGGCGAACTTTGGAAAAGGCTTGTCGCTGAAGGCTGGCAAAGAAGGAAAGCCCCACACATCGTTGGAGCGGCTTTGGTAAGCCTCCGCCTTAAAACTGAGCTGCCCACTGTCCAGTTGCGGCTCCAGCTTGATGCCAAAACGGTTCTGCCGTGCAGCATCTGAACCGACAAAACCGGTGTCCCTTTCGGGAGAACCGCCGGTGCGGCTGCTCTTGCCAAAGATTTTGAAATGACCGCCTTGCGCCAACGTCCCGCCATGGGTAAGGGATGCGAAAGCCCCGCCACCCGTGGTCGATGCGACGCTCAAAGCGCTGCCTTGGCTGGCCTGAGCTGAACGCGTGACGATGTTGATCACGCCATTCATGGCATTGGTGCCCCATAAAGCCGCGCCGGTTCCGCGAATGACTTCAATGCGTTCAATGTCGCCCATGATGGCGTCTTGGGTTTCCCACAACACACCTGAAAAAATCGGCGAATAAACGCTGCGACCATCCACCTGCACCAGCAACTTGTTGGACAAGCGCTCGTTGAAACCCCGTGAACTGACGGCCCAGCGGTCCCCCGAAATTTGCGCCACATTGAGGCCTGGCACCAAACGCAAGGCCTCGGGAATCGACTGCGCACCCGAGCGGCGAATTTCTTCAGCCGAAATCACGTACGCGGCTGCAGCCATGTCCGCGACCCGCTGCTCCTTGCGGGACATGGACATCAGACGGTAATCCACCAACTCTTCCAGCGACATGTCCAGAAAATCATGGGTCGATGCAACGCTGGCGCACGCGGTCTGAATGGCTAAGGCCATCAGCAACCATCGCCACCGTCCCAGCGGCTCCAACGCCCTGTTTGTCATAAAACCGCTCCTTTGAAGCAATTAAAGGTGCTTGGAAAAATTATTAAAGTATATTTTACTTAACATTTTATGAAATAAATAAATTTTTATAGATTAATTTGACATTATTATGGAATTCAAGACGCCCCACCTGGTGTTTCACGCTTCATTCAACCGTGCTGCACCACGTACTTGAATCCGCCTTTCATCCATTTGTGGACACACCCGCTTCCTGGCGCCGTCGGTCTTGCAGCCCCAGGTTTTGAGGCAACCATGAGCCAAAGTCTCGCTACACTGAAGGCATGGAAATGTGGCTCAACAACTTACTGCAATGGCTGGCATTGCCCGAGCATGGCCTGAGCACCGTATTTGTGGTGTCTTTTGTGTCAGCCACCTTGCTGCCCATGGGCTCTGAGCCTGCGGTTTTTGGCTTGGTCAAACTCAACTTGGATCTCTTTTGGCCTGCGATTTTGGTGGCCACTGCAGGCAACACGCTGGGCGGCATGTTCAGTTGGTGGATGGGCTGGGGCACGCACAAGGCGGTGAACCGTTGGCGCGGATCGGGCAGCCACCACCGCGCTTTGGTCTGGCTGGAAAAGCTGGGCCCGAAGGCCTGTTTGCTCAGCTGGCTGCCCGTCATAGGCGACCCTTTGTGTGCGGTGGCGGGCTGGCTGAAGATGCCTTTTTGGCCCTGCACGCTGTACATGGCCATTGGCAAATTCGCCCGCTACCTCGTCATGACGGCGGGTCTGCTGTGGGTGTTTCCGGGGCAGTTTTAAGGCTGCCCCAACCCCCTCAGTGAGCAGCCAAGCTGGCCATCAATCGTGAACGATCTTGCGTTCTTTGATGATTTGGGCAAACCGACGCGCATCGGCCTTGGTGACCGCACCGAACTCGGCGGGCGACATGGGGGTGGGCTCGGCACCGATGCCTTTGATGGACTCGACGGCGCTGGGCAACATCAAGGCGCGGTTGATCTCGCGGTTCAGGCGGTCAACGATGGCCGCAGGTGTGCCTGCAGGCGCCCAAAAACCATGCGATGTGCCGGCGTCAAAATTCTTGAGCCCCAGCTCATTGAGCGTAGGCGCATCGGGGAACATGGACAAGCGCTGTGGCGAGGTGACCGCCAACAAGCGAAGACGACCCGAACGCACGTGCGAAAAAGCAATGCCGGGATCGAGCAAGTAGTCCACATTGCCGCCCAGCAAGTCTTGCAAGGCTGCACCCGAACCGCGGTAGGGGATGTGCAAGGTAAAAATTCCGGCTTGGGACTTGAGCATCTCGCCCGCGATGTGTGGGCTGGTGCCGTTGCCTGGTGAACCGTAACTCAACTTGCCCGGATTGCCCTTGGCGAAGGCAACGAATTCGGCAAAAGTTTTGTAAGGTGCATCGCTGCGCACGACCAAGAACAATTGCAAACGCGCACCTGCCGCCACCGGGATGAGGTCTTTGTCATGGTCGAAAGGCATCTTGGGTGTGACATAAGGCACGATGGAAGCGCCACTGCCCGAGCTGCACAACAGGGTGTAACCGTCGGGCGCGCTTTTGGCGGTCAAGTCAGAACCAATGATGCCACCTGCACCGCCTCGGTTGTCCACCACGATTTGTTGGCCCAGCGCTTGAGACACCGCAGACGACACGGCACGCGCCACCAGGTCTGGAGAACCGCCCGCAGGGAAATTCACGATCATGCGGATGGGTTTAGCCGCAGGCCAGGCGCTTTGGGCCTGCGCTGTGCCCAAGGCGCTGAGTGCAAGGCTCGACACGGCGGCCAGGCCTAGCTGTCGGCGGCGAGGGTCATGGGGTTGGGTCATCAAAAAATCTCCGAATAAAAATAGCCTGTTCATTATGAAAAGAAATCAAGTGGTCTGCTACCCGGGAAAACCTTGCCTTGGCAATGCCTGACTTTCCAAAGGGTCAAGTCACCGAATTGTGCAGGGGCGCACCTTCTGTCCAGCAGCGCAAGTTGTCCAAAAACATTTGCCCCACCCTGGCTTCATTGCCGTCGGAGTGACCTGCTGCGTGCGGCGTGATCATGACCTGGGGCATGGCCCACAAGGGGGAATCGGGGGGCAAAGGCTCGTGCGCAAACACATCCAAAAAAGCGCCACCCAAGTGGCCGCTTTGCAATGCCGCCACCAAAGCGGGTTCATCCACCACTTCGCCTCGCGCCACATTGATCAAGTGCGCACCTTGGGGCAACGCAGCCAGGGCAGAGGCATTGACCAATTGGCGGGTTTTGGAAGTCAAAGGGCAGGCCAAGATCAACCAGTCGGTTTTGGGCAGCACCTGGGTCCAAGACTGGAACGTGACCATCTCAACGCCTTCGCTGGGCGGGCGGTGCGGCGCGGCCACTTGCTGGCGCACCACCACGACCTGCAGGCCCAGGGCCTGCAACAAACTGCCCAGTTTTTGGCCAATAGGCCCCCAACCGACGAGGGTCGCGGTTTGACCCGGCAGATCGCGGGGCATGCGCGCACCCATCATCGGAAGCCACTGACGTGTTTGTTGCTCGGCCCAAAGCAACGGGAAACGGCGTGCCAGCGCCAGGATGCCCGCCAAGGCCACGGTGGCAACCACTTGCGCATTCGCGCCGGATGAGGTGGTCAGCTGGACGCCCTTGGCCAACAAATCCAGATAAATCTGACGGTCGGCCCCTGCGGAATGGATGTGCACCCACTGCAGGCCTGGCGACTGACGCAACAGCGCATAAACCCGCTGCAAGGCGGGATGGATTTCATGTTTGGTGGAGGTGCCTGTGACTTCGCGCGAGATGAAAGCCACATGGGCATCCGTGCGTTGTTCGGCAGTCGCCGCTTCCAAAGAAATCAATTCGTAAGGGCGCTGCCCCATCCGAGCCGCAAGCGATGCGCCCCAGCGGTCAATGGACTGCTGGGACATCAGGATGCGCAGGGGAAAGGTCGTGTCGCTCATTCAGCCCTGGCTCCCGTGACACGCACGATGACACTCCAGTTCATAAAGGACTCATGTTTTGTAACTCGGGTCCATGCGGTCGAGTTTGCGCAGCAAGGCGGGCCACTCCATGAGGCCATAGGGTCTGCGCGTGCTGGGTTGGTAGTTGTTCCAGGTCTCTTCCAGCACATCGGGCGCGACTTGGACGAATGGCGTGTTGCAGGCCATGGCCGCGAGTTGAGCATGGCAGGACAACTCGAGGCGGTGCATCCAGTTGAAGGCCTCTCCCACACTGCGACCCACGGTCAAGGCGCCGTGGTTGCGCAAGATCAGCGCCTCGCCCTGCCCCAGGTCTTTCACCAAAGAGGCCTGCTCATTCAGGTCCAGGACCACGCCTTGGTAGTCGTGGTAACCAATCTTGAGGAACCGCATCGCCGTTTGGGTGATGGGCAAGAGACCGCATTCGAGCGAAGACACCGCCATGGAGGCCCAGCTGTGGGTGTGGATCACGCAGTCCACCTCGGGGCGCGCTTCGTGCACCGCGCTGTGGATCACGTAACCGGCTTTGTTGATGCCATAGTTCAAATCGCCAAAGTCGGGTTGGGACAAGATGTTGCCATCGTGGTCAATTTTGATGAGGCTAGACGCGGTGATCTCCTCGTACATCATGCCGTAGGCGTTGATGAGAAAAGCACCGTCTTCACCGGGGACCCGCGCCGAGATGTGGTTGGCCATCATGTCGGACATGCCGTAGATGGCCACCAACCGGTAGCAAGCCGCCAAATCCACCCGTGCTTGCCACTCTGCAGGGGTGCAGCGCGCTTGCATCGATTCAATTTTTAAAAATCCGTTTTCAACCACGACAGCTCCTTGAGGCTCAGTCAAGTTTGACGCCAGCGCTCTTGACCAAATTGACCCAGAACTTAGCGTCTTCATTCAAAAAGGCGGCAAACTGATCGGGCGTGGAGGAGACCGACACATCGGTGCCTTCGCGCGCCAGAGCAGCCTTCACAGAGGGCTGCGCCATGGCCGTTTGGGCTGCATCAAAAATTTGCTTTATGACAGCAGGCGGTGTCCCCACCGGCACAAACAAGCCATACCAAAACTCGATGGCGTACTCGGGCAGTTTGGCCTCTTGCATGCCTGGCAAACCAGGAACCAAGGCCGAGCTGTTGCGCGTGCTGACGGCCAAGCCTTTCAAACGCCCGGCTTGGATCATGGGCAAGACCGAAGGCGGGGTGCCAAAGGTCACTTGGGTGTCGCCCGCGATCACCGACTGGATGGCAGGCGCACCCCCGCGAAACGGAATGTGCACCATGTCCACACCCGTCAATTGGGTGAACAACGCGGCCCCCAAATGCGGCGCAGAGCCATTGCCCGAGGTGGCGTAGTTGAGCTTGCCAGGCGACTGCCTGGCACGTGCAATCAGGTCTTGCACCGAGTTGACGCCGATGTTGGGGTTGACCGCAATCACCAAAGGCGATGTCGTGACTTTGGTGATGGGCACCAGGTCTTTGGGGGTGTAGTTCAACTTGGGGTTGAGCGCCGGGTTGACCGAGATGCTGCTGGGGCTGGCCAACAAAACGCTGTAGCCATCGGGCGCGGCCTTGGCCACGTTTTCAGCCGCAATGCTGGAGCCCGCGCCTGCGCGGTTTTCAACAATGATGCTCTGGCCAATGGCTTTGCCCATCGCATCGCTGAGGGCACGGGCCACATAGTCGGCCGCACCGCCAGGAGCGAAGCCCACCACCAAGCGAATCGGCTTGTTGGGATAGGCTGCGCCTTGGGCTTGAACACCCATGGCCAGGCAAGAAAGGACCCAGGCAGAAATCAGGTTTCTTTTGTTCATGGTGTTGTCTCCTTCGGTTAAAAAGTCTTGGGGGATCTGAAAGCGATTCAAACACTGCTGGCGATGCGCAACACGATCTTGCCGGTGTGTTGGTTGCTTTCCATATGGGCTTTGGCGCGGTCCAATTGGTCAAAATCAAACACCTGGTCCAACAGGGGTTGGATGCGTCCATCGGCAAAAGCCGGCAAGATTTGCGCCGTGAATTGGGCAATGCCATCGGCGCGTTGGGCCGGTGTGCGGTTTTTGTTGGAGACGCCAAACAAGCACAGGCGCTTGGCGTGCAGGGCCTCGAGGTCAATGGTGGCGTTGAGCGTGTTGTCAACATAGCCCACAAAACCCAAACGCCCCTGGAAAGCCATACAACGCATGCTTTCGGCAAAGACGCTCCCGCCCACGGTGTTGACCACCAAATTGGCCCCTTTTTGGTCGGTGGCCTGCAAAACAGCTGCATGGAAATCGGCCGCGCGGGTGCACAAGTCCACATCCAAACCCAGCGGTTTCAATTGGTCAAGTTTCAGCTGCGAACCCGAGGTGCCGATCACTTTAGCCCCCAGCACCTTGGCCATTTGCAAACTGGCCACGCCCACACCCGAAGACACGCCGTTGATCAGCAGCCATTGATCGGCTTTCAAGTGGCCTTGCAAGACCAACAGGTCATAGGTCACCAAAAAAGTCAGCGGGATGGAGGCGGCTTGCTCCAGCGACAAGTTGTCCGGCACGCGCATGATTTCGCGCACATCCATCAAGGCGTATTCGGCAAAAGCGCCCGGGCAGCGGCCCATGACGCAATCGCCCAGTTGCCAGGCTCCGGTGTCACTGCCCAGCTGAACGATTTGCCCTGCCCCTTCCATGCCCGCGGGCTTGCTGCCGCCCTTGCCATGCAGGCCGTGGCCGATGATCAATTCGCCCCGGTTCAGCGCGGCGGCGTGCAACCGGACCAGCACCTGACCCACGCCGGGCACAGGCATGTCCACCTCGCGCAGTTCCATCTGGCCCTGGCCGTTGCTGATGTTCATCCAATACGATTTCATGAGGGACCTCATTCGCCTTTGAAGACAGGTTTGCGTTTCTCCATGAAGGCCTTGCGGCCTTCGGCGTAGTCGGCGCTGTCAAAGCAGCCGCGAATCAGTTGGGTGCACAGGTCCATGTCCAGTTCGGGCGAGGGCTTGAGGATTTCGCGGGTGATGGCCTTGGCCGCCTGAATGGTCAGGGGTGCGTTGACCGCCAATGCCGAGGTGTACTCGGCCAGCAATTCGGGCAGCGCCTCGGGGGCGCACACCCGCGTGACCAAGCCCAGGCTTTGCGCCTCTTGCGCGTTAATTTTGCGGGCCGTGAAAAACAGGTCTTTGGCCGCACCCGGGCCGATCAGGTCCACCAGGTTTTTCATGGCCGAATAGCGGTAACCCAAGCCCAGGCGGGCGGCTGGGACCGAAAACACGGCGTCGCTGGCGGCAATGCGCATGTCGCAGCTGATGGCCACATTGATGCCGCCACCAATGCAAAAGCCGCGAATGCAAGCCAGCGTGGGCTTGGGGAAGTTGTAGATGCCCATGAGCGCGGTCTCGGCCATGTGCTCATAACGCGTCACGGCTTCGCGTGCGGCGCGCATGTCTTCAAACTGCGAAATATCGGCACCCGAGACAAAGGCTTTTTCACCGGCACCGGTGAACACCACCAAGCGCACACGGGCATCGTGTTCAGCTTGGTTCAAGAGCACAGGCACAGCCTCCCACATGTCCACCGACAAGGCGTTGTGCCGCGCCACATTGTTGAACTGGATGAACAGCGTGCTGCCCTCCAGCCAGGTGTTGACCCGCTCGGTGGGTGAGGTGTAGACCACATCAGACATTCAAAACACTCCTTTGGATTTCAATGCGGTCAAGGTCTGGTCATCCAGCCCCAGCTCGCCCAGAATTTCTACGCTGTGCTCGCCACGGCGTGGTGCGGCGCGGGCGATGGTGCTGGGCGTGCGCTCCAATTGCACGGGCTGGCCCACCAGGCGCTGCGGGCCTTGGTGCACCGACACCACATCTTTCACCATTTTCAAGTGCTGCACTTGCGGTTCCTTGAACACCTCGTCCATGCTGTTGATCAAGCCACAGGCCACACCGCCATCGTTCAAGCGCTCTATCCAATAGGCACGGTCTTGCTTGGCCAGGCGTTCATTGATCTCAGCATTCAGCGCATCACGGTTGACCGAGCGGCTGGGCTTGTCGTGGTAACGCGGGTCGGTGACCCACTGCGGTGCTTCCAAGATGTCGCAAAAGCGTTCCCAAATTTTGGAGCCAAACACCGCGATGTTCATGTAGCCATCGCGCGCCTTGTACACCCCGGTGGGGATGCTGGTGGGGTGGAAGTTGCCCGCCTGCGTGGCCACTTCTTCGTCGATCAGCCAGCGCGAGGTCTGAAAATCCATCATGTACACCATGGACTCCAAGAGTGAGGTGTGCAGCCACTGGCCTTGGCCAGACTTTTCTCGCTCGAGCAAGGCCACCAAAATGCCTTGCGCCGCAAAAATACCCGCACACAAATCGGCAATCGGAATGCCCACCCGCATCGGGCCTTGCTCAGCCAACCCGGTGACCGACATCAAGCCGCCCATGCCCTGCGCAATTTGGTCAAAACCTGGCCGTGCAGCCAAGGGACCGGTTTGGCCAAAACCCGAAATGCTGGCGTAGACCAGGCCGGGGTTGCCTTGCTTCAAAGACTCGTAATCGATGCCCAAGCGGAACTTCACATCCGGGCGAAAGTTTTCCACCACCACATCGGCCTTGGCGATCAGTTGCTTGAGCAGCGCAATGCCCTCAGGCTCTTTCAGGTTGAGCGTGATCGAGCGCTTGTTGCGGTGGGTGTACTGGTAGTCCGAGCCCTCTTGCCCACCCAGCGTGTCGTCGCCGCGCATGTGCTCGGGCATTTGCACCTGCACCACGTCGGCACCCCAATCGGCCAGTTGGCGGCAGGCCGTGGGGCCCGCTCGCACCTGGGTCAAGTCGATCACTTTAAATCTCGCAAGTGCAGCAGAAGCGGGTTGGTGCGGCATGACAATCGTCCGTGAAGTGGTGGGCCCATGCGCGCAACCGCCCGTTGACGGGAGCATCGTGGATCGGAAATTTCCGAGCGTGTTGTGGTGCCCGTCAAACAGTCGCAAAGTGTGAACGTCCACCCGAAAAGTGTCAACAATTGCGATGAATTGTTGACACATTGGCGACCTGTTTCAGGTCATTTTCGAGGTGTTTCAAGCACCGTCGGGTGGTCTTTAAGTGGTCTTTTTGCATCGCCCCGTCCTATCCCACCTGCTGCACCGCCATCGTCGGCACCATCGTCGTCGCCATGCACCCCGGCGAGCGCTTCAATGCAGCGGTCTACGACTTGCGAGCCTTGGTCTTGGTCTTGGGCTTTGCTGCCGAACGAGCCACCGAGCACTTCGCCGAAAACCAAAAAGTCCGCTTTGTGTAACTTCTGAACGGCATGGACCGGGCCAGTGAAGCCGAAAACCCCAACCTGTAGTACGAACTGAATCTGCAATATCAGGTCCGTGCGGCATCCCACAGGCGCCAATGATCACAAGAGTCATTCAAACTCACCACCGGATAGGTATCCAGGCGACTCGGCCGACGTTGGCCTGGGGGTAAGCTCAAATATGAGTGACCACACCGATGGAACTCCTGAGGTCCATCATTTCTGATCAAGAAATGGCATTGAGAGCATATCGGGTGCTTGGCTGATTCCATGTTTACAAAACTATCGATCTGTTGCAAAAGAAAAAAAATTTGTCAAACCTTAACCACACCCCTTTCCGTAAGCCAAACAATGCTTAAATTGTGGGGCTATCTCACAACACTTCACAGCGCTTGACTGACTCCATGACATTTCACTCTCATACAGTACGTCAACTCTCCACAGGATCTGTTTACAAACTGATCGCTTGTGGCTCGGTGTGTTCTTTGGTGCCATTGATGACGCTCATGGGGCTCTTATCCACATTCGGCTGGGGCTCTGTGAAGATGAATGGACACGCACTCACAGGACTGTCCGGTTTGGTTTTATCACCCCTGGTCGGTTTGATGCTGGCCATGGTGCTGACTGCAATTGTCGGCAGCCTGGTGGCATTGGGCCTTTGGGTGTATTCGCTCTTGCGGCCTATGCAACTGAGTTACTGGCAATCCTCAGAAACATCCGGGACGGATCACTGAGTCATCTCTACACCGAACCTTGATCACTTTTTATGAAGCAGTCTAGGCGTATTCGCAGGTCAAGGCTTGATAGCCTCATCACATGATCCGTCATTGACGGATCACCCTCAAAAAAAATGCCACTCGAGAGTGGCATTTTTGTCAAAGTGCAATCAAATTGCGATCAAAAGCCCCATGCTGCTCCAGCGCCAACCACAGGTTTGGTACCACCCGTGTTCAAACCTGATGACATTGAAAGCTTGTAAATCGCGCTGTTCTGTCCGCGGATATTGACACCCATGGCCAAAGCACTCTTACCCATAAAGTTGCCCAGACCAATGCCAAATGACCTGTCCTGGCCTGCGCTCAAAGCGGGTACGTTGGCCTGAGCCGTCACAGCGGCAATGGCACCTGCAAACTGTCTGACGTTCACTGCATCAAAATCGGCACGACCATTGGCCACACCGGTAACTGTGATGGGAGTGGCATCAGAAATGCGGCTAAACGTTGCAGCGTTGTCTGTCATGGTTAACCGCGTTGGGCTGACATCACCACCAGACAGACTTGCCTCTGTTGGATTAGCCAATACCCCGTTATTCACACCCGTTGCACCACTGGGCACAGTCAGAACCGCGCTGTTGTTGGTGAGACTCATTTGTGCATTGCCAGCTTTGGCCATCACAGAGGTAGAGGCATTGGTGTTACCGATGTTGTTGGTAGACCTGGCCGTGCCCGTGCCCATGTTGTTGGTGGTGTTTTGCGTAGAAGCCACACCCATGTTGTTGGTTGTAGCGTAACCCAGGTTTGAGCCAATGTTGTTGGTTGCGCTGTTCAGGTTGGTGACGTTGGCGGCGTGGCCCATGACAATGTTGTTCGCATTGCCTGTGGTGTTGATGTTGGTGGCTGTCGTACCCAAAATGTTGGTGGTCACACCGGTCAAATTGGCCACGGTTGGGGTTACGGCCAAACCGTAAATGTTTGCACCTGACTGGACCTGTACATTGGCCACGTCGTTGGCCAAATTCAGACGCGCATTGCTGGCTTGCGCACTCACGGTGGTGGCCACATTGCCATTACCCAGTGTGTTGACCGAAGCATTGTTACCGGTGCCCATGTTGTTCACAGCACCCAGGATGTTGTTCGTCGCAGCTTGGATGGTGTTAACGCCTTGTGCACCAATGGCCAAGATGTTGTTGGCACCATTGGCACCTTCCGCCGTGATCTTGTTGACCCCATTCGCACCAGTCACCGTCAAGTTATTCTCATTGATCGCAACCAACTCATTGGTGGCACTCTGAATGCTTGTGGTTTGGCTAGCGGTCAGCGTGTTGTTTGTGCCAGTCACCGTGTTGGTCGTACCGGTAATGGTGTTGGTGACAGCCTGCAGCGTGTTGGAGGCACCCTGTAATTTGTTAACCGATGTGGACGCATTGCCAACGGTGTTGGTACCACCACTGATATTGACCGCGTTGGTCGATGTGCCCACCGTGGTGGTGTTCGTGTTGTTCAACGCAGCATTGATGTTGGTGGAGCCTGTGATGGTGTTGTTGCCTGACATGCTGTTGTTGGCACCATTGATAGACACCGTGTTGACGCCATTGCCCAAAGAGACATTGCCCATGCCCGCAGCGGTGTTGATGTTGGTGGCAGTGCTGCCCTGGATGCTGTTGGTTGCACCTTGCAGGGTGTTGATCGAATTGCCACCATCTGTACCGATGGTGGTGTTGGCACCACCAGCATTGTTGATGGTGGTCGTACCTGTCAGACTGACCGTGCCTGTCGCATTGCCAATGGCTGTATTGGCCGTGCCAGCGGTGTTGATGTTGGCTGTACCTGTGACGGTAGTTCCCCCATTGAGGGTGGAGCCGCCATTGATAGTGGCACCACCACTGATCGTCGCCCCACCTGTGACGGCCGCGCCTTGTGATACTGTCAACCCACCGCCCACGCTGGTAGCGCCGCTGATGCTCGCATTTCCGTTGATGTTGGAATTTACAGCAGTAACCCTCAACTCAGTCGTATTGATTGCAGCAACGGACGCCGCACCCAAAGTCAAAATGCCATCGCTTCCTACGTAGACGTGAGATCTGGCTTCAGTCAACGATCCGGCCAAATTGGACCTGATGAATACTCCCTCAGTGCCAGAAGAGCCATTATAGTTACCAACGATATTGACATTACTTACGCTGTATAAATCAGCCACACCGCCTGAGTACAGGTTGAGGAAGGACGAAGCATTGGCGTTATCAGCTGAATTACCACCGTTACCAGCACGCAATGCCAAGTTTTCAGTATTGTTGGTGCCATCGTTGTTGGCGTGAATGAGTCCGCCATAAACAGTATCGGAATTGATTGGGTTGGTGACATACGTTTGAGCGTACACAGAGCCGCTGGTCACCAAGGCCAAAACGCCCATCGCAACCAGGGATTTTTTCATTTTTACTTGGTTATTGAACTTCATATTTGATCTCCATAAAAGTTACAAAATTGACAAATCTTACAACACAATCTCTTTTTTGATTGATACACAACCACTGCCTGCGTTCATAAGGAAGACCCGAACTGAAGGGCCACCATCCAGCAGCAACACATCTTTTTGCAGAGGCCTTACACGCTTGAGTTGGGCAAACTGCCCATTGGCCACAGCATCGCAGCTTTGCGCCCAATAACTGATGGCCTCGTAAGTGGCACCGCAGCCATTGGCTTGTTGGGGCGCAAAAGTCATGTTCACCAAAGAATTGCTGCTGGCCCCTGCGGGCACTTCAATCTGCATGGCAAACAAACGCTGATCGGCCGGTGCAGCTGGTGGCATCAAGCTCGCACCCACACCAGGGCCAAAGCCCAAAAAGCGTGTGACCTGCTCAACCCTCGAGGCGCATGACAAGGCACCGGCCTGCACCGCTGCCTGGGTCAATGCATTGGGTGCGCCTGCTGGCGGGTTGCCAGCAGGGGTAGCCTGCGCGGCTGTTGGCGCCTGTGCGTTGGCGAGCGCACTGGACACAACCAGCGCAGCCCACACACCACACCTGGCCAGAGGAAAGATGGGACGCATCACAGTGGCTGCAACTGCAAGCGGATGCTGCGTGGCTGCGCCTGACCCGGATCCATGATGGACAACACCAGTTCGGTCGCTTTCGGTGCCGTGCCGATCAACTCGGCTTGACCCGCAGCAGACACCCAGGGTGTGGCCGAGCCATCGGCTGCAGCAATCGTGCTCACACGACCTTGACCGACCAAGTCACGCAAATCCAGCTTGAACGCACGGCCCATCGGCACCGCCACACGCAAAGGCACCGCCGCGCCTGAAGAGATCATGGCAAAAGAACCACGAGCACCTGTCAACACGGTCGGTGTCACACCTGTCAACTGGTTCATCTTGGTCATGCGCTCAATCTGATCGGGCGTGACCTCACGCGCCTGCTGACCAAGCGCTGAGCTTTGATGGCCAGCAGTCACACGAACCACATCCTCGGGGTTCAAAGCCTGGGCTGTGGTGATGTAACCGTTACCCTTGGCGTAAACACTCGTTGGGGTGTAGTCTTGGAAACGTGTGTTGATCAGCAAGAAATCGCGATCTGAAGTCACGTTGACGGTTCCAGAAGCCAAACCGTTCATATCTTTGTTGAGCAACAAAGGATTGTTGTCATACACCAGCCAGCGACCACCATCGGCCACGATGGCCTGCTCGCGCAGCGACGTGGCATTCAGGAAACGCTTTTCCGCACGCAACACCACAGCCTCGTCCAACGCCTCATTGCCTTCAGCGCGGCCTTTGACTGGGTCGTTCAGCGTCAAATTGCCACGCGTCTGGATATCAACTTTGGCGAGCGCGGTGCCCCCCACGACCCGACGGTCAACGCCGGAGACTGCATTGACTGTCCCCACAGACAAATCGCTGGTGTTGAAGAAGGTGAAGTTACCATCCGAGCGACCTGCCAAAACACGGACCTCGTTGTTACGCTCGGTCAAGCTGACCACAGCAGCATTCAACAGTGCATTTGGTGCCATCACAGAAGCGCCAGCTTCTTGGCCCAGCAGGTTGGCCGCTTGCAAGTGCACGGTCTTGCCCATCGTTTTAGCTTGAATACCAGCTGTCAAGACCTGACCGTCTTGGGCAGCAGCGACAGTTGCCACTGTCACACTGCCTGCGTCAACATAGGTGAAGTCGCCGTTGGTGGAACGGCCAGCCAGCTTGGTCACATGGTTGTTCGCGTTGCTCAGCGTGACATTGCCACTGGCCTGTGCACGCAGCGCAGAACCCGTGATCGATTGGCCTTGACTCAGGGCGCCACTCACCACGTTCAGGTCCACCGTATCCCTGGCCATGACGCCATTGTTGGTCACTCTAACGCCGGCAACATTCACCTGAAGATCGCCGCCAGTGTCCTTGAATGCGAAATGACCCGCGCTTGCCTGCCCAGCAATTTGAGCGACGTTGTTGTCATCGGCTGTCGCCAACCACACGCCACCGGGGGCTACGGCACGCAGGGAAGCACCCGTGATGCCGCCAGCTACCGATTGAGCGATGTTGCTGGCATTGGCCTGCAAATCCACCTGGTTGGCTGCGAAGATGCCATCACTGCCCAAGCGTTCAGCATCCGCCTTCACCGTACCCACAAGGAAACCGCCGGCATTTTTAAAGACAAAATTGTTGGCCGTGCTATGGCCAGCCAATGTTGTCTCGACCTTATTGACAGCACTGTCCAGATCGACGCCAGAAGCAGCCACTGCGCGCAAGCCACGTGTTTCGATTACACCTTGCTCTGTCTGGTTCAAAACACCCCTAGAGTCCAAGCTCACATGACCGCTTTTGACGGTCAGACCGGCGACACCAGCCACCGTTCCGACAGTCAATGCATTGCTGTCTGCATACACAAAATCACCAACACCAGTCACTGCACCCGAAAGGTTGGCGACTTGGTTGGCAGATGCAGTATCCAAAACCACACCCGTGGCTGCACTGGCATGCAAGTTCACGGCGTTGACTGCTCCCGCGACAGTCTGGCTCAAAGCACCGGCCACAGAGCGAAGATCAATGGTGATGGCGGCAGTCACACCATGAGTCTCCGCTCCCGTAGAACGGGTGGCTTTGGCCGAGGCCAATCGCAAAGAGTCGGCATCCGTATAGGCAAAAGAACCAGCGGTAGCTTTTCCAGAGATGTTTTCAACCAGGTTGCCAACGTTAGACAAATTCACATTGTTTTGCGCCTGAGCACGAAGGTTTTGAGCTTGCAAACTCACACCTTGTGTGATGTCGCCCGACAAGGCTTGCAAATCAATGGTGTGGCCCTGTGCACCATCAGGGCGCGCAATCACACCTTGGGTAGACAAAGTGGAGAGTCTGTCGATGTTGAAGCCATCGATGTCTTTCCAAGCAAAGTCGCCTTTGTTAGAGACGCCAGCCAAGTGAACGACATTGTTGGCTTCAAATTGAGTACCTACGCCATCTGCTTTAAAGAAGTCCACATGCGTGGCCGCCGTTGCAGTCAGTTTATTGGCGCGAATGCCGCCAGCATCTGTTTGGGTCAGGTGGGCATTTTCGGAACTCAAGATCACATTGCCTGGGGTATGGATACCGACTGTAGGCACAGTGGTGTTGGTGCCTACCAATTGGGTCCTGGCCCCAGGACCTTTGGCGCCCTGAGCGACCGTATCCATCCATGTGTTTTGCTGGTTATGTGCAACTGGCAGGACATTTTGCCCACCAAAAACACTCACCGAACCCACCGTCAGATCCTGGTTGTTGTTCAACGTCAAATCACCTGCACTCAAACGCGCAGCCAAGGTGTTGATTTGGTGACCATCAGCTCTGCTGAAATTTTGCGTCCCAGAACCCAGAATTTGCAATTGATCAACGGTCAAAAGTGACTCTGTGGCTGTTGCACCAGCCTGTGTTTGAACCGTCAACGAACGGCCATCGGAATTGGGCTTGCCTAGGGTTCCCACTGAGCCCGCCGACACAGTCAGAGGCGCGTTGGCAGCCAATACAAATTGCCCACCGATACCACTCATGTCCAACACCACGTTGTCGCGGAAAGTGGTCGCCGAGGACACCTTCATGGTTGCTGTGGACCCTACAGTCGCAAGTTCGCCATTCACATGGTCAACACTGCTTCGAGCATTACCAATCACCACATCGCGGAAACCGGGTTGAAAAATGGCATTGGGCGTGCCATTGAACCAATTACTCCCCAAGTACTGGGTCGGCGAATTTTGAGCTGTGGCCAGTTCACCGGTGGTGGCACCAATTTCAATGGCTGTTCCAGCATTCAGGGTGTGGATTCGCAACTCACCCTGCGAAGCGACTTTCATGTGAGAGGCAGACGTGTTGACAAACTGCATGGAGTCAGCTGCCAGGGTCACATGCCCCCCGCTGCTGGGCAAAGCAGTCAATAAACCGATGTTATTACCAGCCGTTGCGTAGTCCGCCGCTTTGGAACCCACGTAAATATTCTGACCTTCTGCATAGATGCCGAAGCTGTTGGTCCCGCTGGTCCCTTTGGTTTTGCCACCACTTTTACCGACAACCGCGATGTTGCCAGTGGTCGAGACCACGCTGGTATCTGCATCTGCAAATCGCACACCATGGTTTTCGGAAATAAAGACCTTGTCCCCGCCGCCACCATGACCTTCGATCGTGATGTTGCCTGCACCAGCACCGGTGGTCTCGATCAAGGCCTTTGAAGAAATCACCACACCGTTGTAACGGCTACCGCCTGTCACCAAATCTCCAGAACCTACGCCTGAAGCATTGCCGGTGATAGAAATGTCACCGGTGGTCGCAGTCAATGTCACGCGCGCATTACCGCCTTCGCCAATGACCACTGCATCTTTGTTACCAGAGCCTGCAAAGTTGTTGACTGATCCTGTCAGTGTCATATTGCCCGAATCCGAAGACAAAACGGTGCTGGCCCCGGTCAAACGAATGGCTGAACCCGCCGCAGTGTCTGTGGGGGCAACAGCGGTGATGGTCAATGCGCCGCCTCCAGTGACAATCTGTGAGTTAGATGCATAAAAACCGTCGGTCAACAATTGCACGTCGCCACCGTTGCCAACGGCACCAGCCACGATGAAGTGACCCCCAAGCGTATTGACGGTGGCATTGGTCATGGCCACTCCACCCAGTCCAGAACCATTGGTCCGATTGGGGTTCAAGTTCACATCAAGCTTGCCTGCGCCACCGGCTGTGATGCTTCTGTTGACCTGTTTGATCGCCCGATCCGAATTAACAGTCAGCGTCTGTGCTGTGGCTTTACCACCTTCGATATCGAAGGTGGACTGAACAAAATCGGTGTAACCCGCCACGTTACCCGCCAGGTTGCCTTGGCGATCACCATACACGTTGATGGTGGTGTTGTCGGCATTGAGCAAAAGGGTTGGCGTGCCCAAGCGCGAACTGCCGGTAATGACATCGCCATTGCTGGACACGATGTTCACCGTGTTGGCCTTGAGCTCAACCAATTTATCACCCAGCAAAGTCAAGCTCTTGATCGCGTCCACTGAGCCTGGAGTCAGGTTGGAGCCCCCCACCACATTTGCTGCGCTCGAACCCAAAATAATGTTGCCTGGGCCGTTCAAGGCATTGGCACCGTTGTAACCGGTGGTGTCCAACGTCAGCGCCTGTGCATATTGCGGCAGGTTCGTCGGTTTGGCCGAGAAGATATTCGCCTTGATGTCGATGTTGCCACCTTGGCCGGTGTACGAACCACCGCTTTGTGGTCCTTGGGTGTCCAGACTCACTGCATAACCGGGGGCTGCCAACAAAGTATTTTTTTCGAAAATGATATTGCCAGATTGCGCACTGCTGTTTTCAGTGATCTTGGTGGAAATGGGTGTGGCATGAGCCAGCACTGTCTCTTTGAAGAAAATCACATCACCACCATTGGTGGCCAACGGTGCATTCAAGGTCACACGGCCGCCAGCATCGGTTGAGGATCCACCGAACTGGATATTCAACGCACCAGCAATCGAAGAAATTGGGTTGTTGATGACAACATTCACATCCTGACGGTTCTGGCCGGCAGCATAGTCATGTGTACGGAATGTCAGCGTAGCCTCTGCGCCTGCAGTTTTTGAAATATCGGCATTAACCGCAATCGTCCCTGCAGTAACAGCATCACCACTGGCCTCCAAAACAATGCTGGTGCCAGCGTTCAAACTGTTTTGAATGCTGGAGGCAGCAACTTGAGAAGTGTTATCTGTCACTGTATTGACAACACTGAGACTGAGCGGATCCAAAACCCACTCTTGTGCTTGCACTTGACCAGTGACACCCAGTGCTCCTTTGGAGGAGGTTTCTACACGTCCACCCCATGCATTGATCGTGCCGTCCATGCGCGTTGCACGGTCAGACCACAACATCACATCGGTCCCCTGACCTGTGGCTTCGATGCGGCCCGACTGGCTCATGGTGATTTCACCGCCATCCAGGCGAACATTTCCGCCCTTGCCATCGATGCGGCTGGCTTGCACCAGGCCCGTCAGGTTGACGGCACCCGACATCAAACCGGCGGCACTTTGTGCGCTCATCAACACATTGCCACCATGCGCAATCACGGCACCGCTGTTGCTCACCTGGGTGTTGGTCTGGCCGGCCACCACATCCATGCCCAGCAAACCGGTTTCACCAATTTGCATACGCACAGACTGACCAGCCGCCAATGCCGCCTGACCACCTGTGGCCACCACGCGGCCTGCGTTGTCCACTTGTGCACCCATCAGGGCCACAAAACCACCCTGCTTGGCCACCAGCTCACCAAAGTTTTTGACTTGACCCACAGGGTTGTTCAGGTCAAATTGGTACTGACCCGCCAAAAAGTCTTGGTCACGGATGTTCAAGGTCGAAGCGACCAGTGAACCAGCATCAATGCGGGCCGTTGCGCCAAACAAGATGCCGTTGGGGTTGACCAAAAAAACCCGGCCATTGGCGTTCAGCACACCAAAAATCTGCGATGCAGCATCCGAGCCTGTCACTCGGTTGAGTGCGATGGACGCGGCCGAGGGCTGCACAAACTCCACCTTGGCCGCACTGCCAATGTCGAAGTTTTGCCAGTTGGTGATCAGCTTGGCGCTGTTTTGCTGAATCTGCATGCTGGCACCGATGGTGTTGATGGCAGCAGAGCCATGCACCACTTGTGCGCCCGTTGGCAGCGCAGTGACCGCGGGCTGGGCATACACCGGTGAAAACAAGGCTGTCACAACTGCGGCGACTGTCGTCAGCGCAAAAGATTGGCCAGCGACACGTTTGAGTTGCTTGGATTTCATGGAAGTTCCTGATTGTGTGTTCATGTTATTTCTCCTAGACGGCTGGCCAGATCAGTAACGGCTGTTCAAAGAAAGCCACACACGGCTTTGCGACAGACCACGGCCATCGGCATTCAAGCCATTGACTTGAGCTGGGTTGGTGCCCCATGGGCTGGCCAGCGTCAATTGCATCAATGTGGTGGGTGTGAAGTCCAGCTTCAGACCCATACCCGCACTGTGCAAGTTGTATTGGTTGCGAATACCGTCAGATGCCTCTGCTGCTTGCGCAGCGTTCGGGTTGCGTCTGACACCACCGGTGTCCACAAACAAGAAGAACCGTGATGCGTGCACACGTTCCATTGCAAATGGGCGACTGACTTCCATGCTGACCAAGTAGCCCGAATCCCCCGATCCCTCGCCCACTGGGTAGCCACGCACACCATCAGGACCACCCAACCAGAATTTCTCGGAGTTGTCCAGATTGGCGCCGCGCCAATGCAACTGTCCGCTGGCCCGTGTATTCCACATCCACTTGCTGGCTTCTCCATTGGCAGCCAAAGGACGACTCAGGCGGTAATCACCCGAAAATTTGGCAAATCGGCCTTGCGTATCCAGACGTGGGTTCAGACTTTCTTCACGCTCGAGCAAATTCACATCACCCACTGTCAAATTCGTTCCCCAACGCGTTTGTCCGCGACGATCATCGGACAAATACACACCACCCAAGCCCACCGACAAACTGTTGATGTCACGTTTGTCAAACAACAAGCCTTCAAAATTGTTGGTCAGCCTTGTGTTGTTGATCGAGGCTTGCGATGTCACCGAGGTATCTGCCCGCCGCAACATGGGCATTTGGGCAAAAATGCTCGATTGAAGGGCTTTGCCATCAAACCTGACATTCACATTTTGTGGGTTCATGTTTGATTGGCTGGACGACAAAGAAGCGCCAACGCGCATGTCGTTGAATGCCACAGGCGAAGACCAGGCCATTTTGAAAGAGCCCGAATCTTTGGATTTCATGCCGCCAAGACTGATCTGGTCACCCTTGCGAGACGGGCTGAAAATATCCAGATCTGCGCCTAAGCGGGCCTGGCCGGTGAATCGACTGCCGTGGTTATCGGCATAGAGGTTGATGCTCCTGGATTTTTCTTCTTGTGCAGTCACTTCGACTGCCGTGGTGCCGAACTGGGTGCCAGGCACCAAGGATGCTTGCAGCGTCAAACCAGGCAACTCGTTGGCCAGCATCAAACGCGACTCTAGCTCAGCCGCTTTCAGAGGCTGACCCGCCACAGCCCCTGGGGCAATGATGTTGGCCACCACGGCGGGGTCGGTGCGTTGCAAGCCCTTGACCACCACACCGGAGATACCGACCGAAGCGTCCACCAGCCCTTCAACCACTTGAACACGGAGTTGGCCGTTTTGCAAATTTTGAGCAGGAACAAAAGCCTGCGCCAAGGAGAAACCCTTGGCTTTGAGCAAATCGGTCACGGCACGGGCCGGCTCTTGCAGCTGAGCCACTGTTAAAGCTTTGCCAACCCAAGGCTTAACAGCCGCTTGCAAGTCAGCTGCACTGATTTTTGTTGCGCCTTCTACCGCAATGGACTTGATGTCCACCACGGGCTGTGCTGCCTGCACAGCCGCATATGCTGCCGCAGTGGGCTTGAGGCCACTCACACGCACACGCAAAGCGCCACGTTCGCGGGATGCGCTCACGTTGGCGCTGGTGTGTCCTTGCGTTCGCAAATGTTCTGCAGCAGCAGCCGTGGCTTTTTCCAGATCGGCTGCATTCAAGTCACGGTCCGACCATGGCGCCAATGCCTTGGCCAGTGCGGGCTGATCAACCAAGATATTGTCTTCAAAGACAAAGCTCTTGATGTCCAAGCGAATGCCCGGCGCAGGCGATGCAATTTCGAGGTCAGCATCAGAGACTCTCGATTGCGCCAACGCGGTGTTCATGACGGCCAAGGGCATGAGCGCAGCCAGAGCGCACCGCCCCCAGACTGCAGACACACGATTGATTCGATGGATTGGAGATGAGTTTTCAAGTGTTTTCATAATGCTCAAAGCGTCCATGGTTAGGTATCAAAATCGAATGCGACAACGTTGGCCGGATGGCACTCGATTGTCTGGGTTTGGAACTATCAGGCGCACGCGAAAGGTCGAGCTGGCAGCGTCAATGACTTTGTCAACAGCTCCCACATCGCCCTTGAGTTCGCGGGCACCTAATTCAGTCATGATCCGCATCGACTGGCCAAACTTGATCTGGCCAAAACGAGCAGCGGGCAAAATAAGTTCTATATACAAAGGGTCCAATCGGGCAACCCTGAAAATTTTCTCTTGCTTGATGAGATCGCCCACTTGGTAGTAGACATCGACCACCACACCATCCACCGGACTGTGGACGTTGCGCAACTTGATGCGTTCTTGGCTTTCGGCAAACTCAAGTTCGGCCACTTTTTGATTCGTGGCAATTTCATCAAGCTCTTGCGGCGCAATCATGTTTTGCGCCTGCAGTTCCGAATTACGTTCCAGTTTGCGCTCGCCAAATGCCAGCTTCGTGGCCAATGTGCGGGCTTGAGCGGTCTCGAGATCGATGTTCAATCGACCCAGCAACTGCCCTTTGCGCACCAAATCTCCACGCTCAACCATCACGCGGTCCAGCACACCATCAGCGGGCACCCCCAGCTTCAGATCGGCAGATGGCTCGATCAGGCAACCTGAGTCTTGCGCCCAACCAGGCATGGCAACACCCAAGCACAGGGCCAGGCCCCACAACAAGTCACTTCTCATTCTCTTTTTTTTCATTCGGATATTCCCGTAAATCCCATAGCGTTTCGCCTGTCCAAATCTGACTCCAAAAGATGCATGCGTGTGCGGCGGTGCTGCCTCTCCACGCTGGCTTGCAGCCGCTTCACCACCAGCATGGCCAAGCCATGGCGCAAACCTCGCCAGGATCGACCTACAGCCAAAACCGATAACAATCGGCTCCAGCCCTCACCTTGCTGTACAAAAAAAGCATCGTCGGCCGAAAAAATGGCCTCCCAACTGCCCGGATCACCTTGGCGTGCGCAGCGTCCAATCAACTGACGTTGCACCCTGGCGTTGTCGTGCATTTCCGTAATGATCACGTGCAGCCCGCCGGCCTGCCGAGCCTCATTTGAGAGCTTGATGTCCGTTCCACGGCCGGCCATGTTGGTAGCGATCATCACTTTTCCACTGGCTCCCGCAGAGGCAATGGCCAGAGCCTCACCCTCATCCTGCTTGGCATTGAGCACTTGGTGATCTATGCCATTTTGAGAGAGCAAATTGCTCAGAATCTCTGATTCGCGAACGGTTTTGGTTCCCACGAGAACAGGTCTTTGACGGGCGACTTCACGTTTGACTGCAGACAGACAGGCTTGCCAACGTTCTGGGCTGCTGCGATAAAGACGGGTACCCAGTGCACGCCTGCGCGAAGTATTGCGTGGCGGGACGCGCAAGGATGGCATGCCATAAATGTCAAAAAACTCGCTCGACAGTTCGCGGCACGTTCCGGACATGCCGCACAAACCCAAATAGCGACGGAAAAACAACTGGTAACTGATGCGGGCCATGGTCTCCCGAGAGCCCGTCATCTCAAGCCCTTCTTTGACTTCCACCATTTGGTGCAAGCCCATCTCCCAGGACCGGTCAGCCATGGTGCGGCCTGTGTTCTCGTCAACGATCATGACTTTGTTGTCACGCACAACATAGTCCACATCGCAGACCAAACCGTACAAGGCGTACAAGGCTTGGGTCAGCGCCTCTTCAGTACGCCACACACTCAGCCAAATGATGGAGGGCTCTTCCAGCTGTGCCACCAATTCAGGTAAACCTTTGGCCCCAGCTTCGGTCAGAACTGGTCGTCTAGACACCGGGTGCATGATGAAATCGCGCCCATGCTCTAAGGAGCGCGCCATCACCACAGCCTGACGCACATAAATCTTGTGCTCAGGGTCTTCAATCGTACGGGACAGCACCAATGGCGTGCGCGCCTCATCGACCAAGACACTGTCTACTTCGTCCAAAATGGCAAACACCAATCCAGGCAAATTGGATGGCGCGCCACGTCCTAGCCATTTGTCAAAGCCCAAACGCAACGGCTCCAGCCGTTCAGCAAAAATGACCCTGTCACGCAGGTAATCAAAGGTGATGGTCTTATTGCTGCAATAAACAACCGGGCTTTGATACAGCGCCGGACGCATCTGAATCGGAGTTTCTTCAAGTACGGAATTGACCTCAAAGCCCATGGCTCTGTAAAGCGGCGCCAACTCCAAAGCATCACGTTGCGCCAGATAGTCGTTGGCCGTGATGACATGCACACGTAAACCAGCCTGTGCTGCAGCAATCGCGGCCAGGGCGGCTGTCAGGGTTTTGCCTTCGCCTGTGTCCAATTCCACGGCACGCTGACGAATGAGGCTATATGCCGCCCGTATTTGCGTATCAAAAGGCTCGATACCCAGCGTCTGCTTAGACTTCAGACACGTCCAAGCAAAACATTCCGCCACATGGTCAAAATGATCAAGCCCATGCTTGCGTGACATCAAGCGACTTTGAGCCCATCTGTCCAGCGCCTTTTCGTCATTGAGCAACTGAATTTCAGCCAAACGTGAACGCACCTTGGCGACAAACCTGCTGGCATGCCAGCGCGTATCGGTCAGACTCAACCATACCCAAGACTGCAGTCGTCCGAGCACACGTTCGGCCATCGGTGCAATGCCCCAATCCCTGTTTTGAGGATATGGATCGGAGAGCAAATGCAATGCCAAGGCGCTCATATCGCAAACCTCTTCATGAACATTTGTCGTGCCACGCGGTACCACTGCACGGCCATTGGCTCGGGGGGATGTTGAAAACGTGCATACACGCGTCCACCCAGACTTTCGGGCAATAACTCCTCAATGGGTCGCAGCTCAAATTGGAAAAAATGATCAACAGCGACGGGCGCCCTTTTGTCATTGGCCGCTTTAGGATCGATGCCAATATCACCGCCACCCTCCATGGCCAATGCCATGCTGGGCAACTCTCTCAGACCAGAAGGCACTTCGCGCAAAACCTGACTGGTGTATGTTTTCCAGATGTTCTGATCCAACCTGACCTCTACGCTCAAGGTGTTTTGCCGAACCATATCCACCGACGCTTGGTCCACCACCGTCATCATGCTCAGGTGAGACTGGTCAACCACATGCGCAATCAATTCACCCCTTGACAAATAGCGGCCCTCAATGAGTGCGGTCGATACAGGCACAAACCAGCCATCATGCGGACTGACCACAACAGTTTCCTTGGCCCTTTGACGTGCGCGCTTAAGCCTTTCCGCCTGAAGCTGTTGCTGACTTTGAGCAGTGGCCCATTGAACCCGATCCACGGTTCTGGCCAAGGCTGTCTTTCTCTCAAACTCTTCAAGTCGGGCCTGCTCTTTGGCCACATCGGATTGGTACCCAGGGTCAATGCAAGCAAACAGCGGCTGACCCGTCTGAATGCGATCGCCGGGCTTGACATACTGACGGTCTCCAAAACAAGCCACTGGCACCAAGACTTTGGATTGCTCCGAAGCCCACACCACGCCCTGGGCGTTGGTGGCCGAGTCAACGGGGACGCCGAATGCCATGGCGCCAGTGGCCAGGAAGGACAAAAGCGTGATGCCGACCGCCCGTTGTCTTCTGCCATGCAACCCAACGTCCATCGCCAAGTACTGAAGGTAGTTGTAGAGTGGCTTGAGCAACGAGTTCCAGATCGACCACCCTGCCAACACCAAGCCCACACCCAAATAGTGTTCGGCCACCAGAAAAACAATGGTGAATGTCACAAAAATGCGATAGATGTGCGACATGAACGCATAAGGCACGAGCCAGCGCAATTCAGAAGCTGTTTCCTGAGGTGGATTTTCTTCCACACCGAAAAGTCGTCGCTTGACCCATGACTGAACTACCTTGTTGGCGCGACCAGCCATGTTGGGCATTTCCAGCCAATCAGACAAAATGTAATAGCCATCGAAACGCAGCAGTGGGTTCGCATTGAAAACCACTGTGGTGACACTGGCCAAAATGATCACCTGGTGCAACACAGATTTGAAGACGCCTGCAGAGGCATCCACCCACAGCAAAACACACAGGGCAGCCACACCGATTTCAATGACCATGCCCGCAGCACCGACCAACATCCTCTGCCATTTATTGGCGAAGGTGTAGGACTGGGAAGCTTCTACGTAGGGAATAGGCACGAAGATCAAAAACATGACCCCGACTTCGTGCACCGTACCCCCCAAAGCTTTGAGTGCCAGGCAGTGGCCAAATTCATGAATGGCCTTGAGCACTGGAAAGATCAAAACCAACCAGAGCAGTTTGTCCGGCGTGAACACCTGTGCGCTCAGGTCATCGGTCAGCGCTGGCCAATGCATGGCCGCCGTGAATGCGCCCACACCAATCAACACAGCCCAAAGTGCCAGCGCCAATTTCCAAAACCAAGCGGGCATGGCGTTGACCAAAACAGTCAATTCACGGTCGGGGCTGAACAAGGGCAAGCGCACCGACAAGGGATTCATGAACATGCTCTTGAGCTTGTTCCATCGATTTCGTTGACCGCGCTCCACCAACTCAGTGACATCGGAGCGTTGATCGGTACGCAGCAAATTCGCCTGGTAAAGCTGCGTCATGAGCTTGATCAAATCATCCTGTGACGGCGCGTCATCTGCGTGGCCGCGCACCAAAATGTGCCAAATCTCGTCCACCGAACGTTCACCGTCCATCAGGCTGATCGCACGATAAGCCATGGAGTCGAAACGCAAAAACTGCCCTGTGGTCAGATCTTGAACCACATGCCAACGCTGACCACGGTAGGTATGGCGGTGAATACGCACTTGCGCACGCAACACCGGCTTGAGCGGAGCCGCACGGTACCAGGCGTCTGAGAAAACCGTTTTCACAGGCCCCACCATTTCCACAAAGTCAAGCGAGACCACTCCACCAATCCACGCAACCAAACCCACACAATGCGGGCTTCCCCAGTGTCCAGCCGTGCAATCCCTTTCATACCAGGTCGCAAAGTCACTTCGCCTGGCTCAACAGAAGCCTCGACGCGGAAACGGTTGCTGCCCTCAAAAACCTCGGTCACAGGTGTGATCTGGGTGATCTTGAGAGGGATTTCTTTGCCCGCCAAAGCGGTCAGCATCAGTCGCCCCTCTTGCCCTACCTCCAGCAAATCAATGTCGCGCTCATTGACTTGCAACACAACACGGTAATCGTTGAGCGGCGCCACCTCGAACAGCAACTGGCCTTTTTGCACGGGAGCCCCAAGCTGCTGAGACAAATCACCCGACACGATGATCCCTGCCATGGGCGAATTGACCCGCGAGCGACTCAAGTTAGATTCCGAAAGTGACTTCTGAGCCTGAGCCTGACGGCCTTGCGCCAGATTGATCTGAACTTGCGCCAAATTTTTCTGGGCCTGTGCATCTTGATACTGATTGCGGAACTGGGCCTGTTCGCTGCTCCAGCGCTCCACCTCCAGCTTCAGATCACGGTCATCCAGCAAAGCCAAAACACCACCCTTGAGCACCTCTTGACCAGCCCTGAGCAACGATTGCGATACAAAACCATCAAACGGCGCATGAATTTGACGCACCACTGCGCCCTCTAGGCGGGCATCAGCAGACACCTCCAGGGGCATGCGCAGCAAAGACATGGCCACCAAGGCCGCAATGACCAACAAACCCAAAACCTTAAACCATGCATGACGTGGGCCCACCAGCCATGACAGCGCATCGCGGGTGTCATTCACCAAACGGCGCAACCAAGACACATCCGCCAGGCGACGCTCCGCAAAAACCTTGGCCATGACGGGCACCAAACCTGCCGCCAAGTGGCGCTGGTTATGTATGGTGGCTTCATCGGCCCATTCAAAAACAAAAACCATGGACAGCTTGGCGTCCACGGCATGAGGAATGCTCAAAACAACACCACTGCCCGACATCTGGAGATAGTCTTTGTGGGCTCGGGTGATCAGCATCTGGCCATCGGCCAAGAGGCCAGTTTGCTGACTGTAGTCAACGGCAGATGCCTGGTCCAATGACTCATCCATGGCAGATTCAAGGCCACGAGTCAGGGACAACCTTCCAGAAAAATCTCCGGCGTGGGAGATTGACCAAAGCTTGGCATTGCCTGAATTTTCGGCCAATCCGACAGAGATACGCTCAGCGTTCAGGCGGTGTGCGACCTCGATCAACACGGCTTGCACCGTCATTCTTAAATCGTCACCTGACATGGCCAACATGATGGTGTCCACCAAAAACATCAGGTCTTCTTGCAAAGAAGACTGTGCTTGATGACCTCGCATCGCATTGGCCAACAACCAACCCTGCCCCCAACGCATCCAGGCCATGGCACGAGCAGGCATGGCCGGCAAGTTAAACCTTACGGCAACAACACCGTACAAATCGCCATCTGAAATCAAAGGCACGGCCCAAATGAAGGCAGCACCCGGAACCTGAACAGAGGCGCGAATGGCCAAAGCCTGCTCTGCAGCCCTGGCCAACGCGTCAGAAACGGGCTGCACCTTGGGCCACTGAGCCTGAGGCTGATAAGGCCCCAGGTTGGCTTGCCCAAGCACCACAACGCCCTCCAAAACTGCATCTGGCCCACCCATGCCCTCCACCATCAGATGGAGCCAGGCATGGCTATGCCGGCTCACATCTTGTGGCTCGCGCAGGTGGTCCCACTCAGACAAGGACAACACATTCCCCTTGTATTCTTGGGCTTTAGCAGATTGAAGAGTCATTCAATGAAACCGCAGATTGAAAGGAAAAAAGTCAATCAAGCTTGATTTCGCCAAAACGGCTTTCGTACTGTTCAACACCCTGAGCCAGGATTCTCGAAAAGCGCTTGAGCGTGAAAGGGTTCATGACCACACGGTTCGTGACCTTGACGCTGATCGACTCACTGCCTTGCTTCCAGCTTTCAGCATTGCCAAAAACCATGATCATCTCTTCACGGCGGCCCATCACACTGCCAATGTTGGCGTAATGCGTCGTCGAAGTGGTGTCATCCCACTCAACCTTGGGTTGCACAATAGCCCCCGTTGTGCCGGGAATCGGGTTCATTTCATCTTTTGCCATGGGCTACTTTCTCCTTTAAAAATCACCATTGAATACGCTGGCGTGATGGCTGCGCGGTTTTTTGTGCTTGCCATTGAATGCGCTGACCTTTGCCCATTGCCACCGCTGCGGCCATGCCCATCACAGACAAGGCAGCAGAACTGGAATCGGCCATATCGGTCAACTGGTCAATCAAAGACACCTGCTCTGGTTTCTCTTGCAAAGTCTCCTCGGCGATGGCTTGTTGCTCAGGCTGCATTGTGGTTGCGGCTTGTGGCTGAGCCTCTTGCGGAGCAGACTGTTGTTGAGGCTCCGTCGACTGTGCAGCTGGGTCATTGGGTGAATCTGTACGCCTCGAGCTTTCACCCGCGCCGGGCAATGTCACGCCAGGGCCAGCTGGGGGCGTGTAGGGGTTCATGTTGCCCAATGGCAAATCGACTGGAGCACCACCCAGGGGCACAACTTGCAAGGGCGTGCTGTCCGGTGTTTGTGCTGGGTCTGCAGGTGTTCCTGCGTTCGGCGCTGTCACCACTGGTACTGGCGATGTCAGAGCATCCGGCGCATTGCCAGAAGCGCTGATCAACAAATCAGGCCCCTTGATGTACACGGTCACGACTGGACGCACCCCCTGACCTGCATCATCGCGCGTGGCCAACTCGAAGCGATCGCTGATGGTGGCCGCTGGAGGCACCACCGCACCATCGTTGAGCACATACAGCCATCCGCCATCGGCCTGCACTGTCAAGACACCGAACTGACCTTGAACCGTTTGGGCAACAAATTGGTCCTCGTCCAAATCGGCATCGACCACAGTGGCTGTCCCCGTCACACGCCCTTCAGAGGCTCGCATGACCGTGTTCAGATCTCCGGCAAAGCTGGATGTCTCGTTGGAACCCTGGGCTTGAACATTCACAGCCAAACGGTGCTCGGCGTCAAGTTTGTCTTGCAAGACCAACTCGAAGCGAATACTCACAGTCTGCTCTGCAGGAATCATGGCCAGTGTTGCGGCTGTAGGTGCAAAGGTCCAATTGATGTCACCCACCAATTTCACCCCGGCATCGTTCACACGTTGTGCACTGAAGGCGGACACCAACAATTGACGTTGTGCCTCACTCAGAGGCAAAGCATCGCCTCGCTGGTCCAGAACAGCGGCCACAACCCAAGACAAGTTCAGGTCATCCCCGATGTCCACATCTTGGTACTCAACACTGCCCGAAACAGACTGGGGTGTCGCCGCGGCAACGGTGTAAGTGTTCGAACCTGAACCCATCATGAGTTCTGGGCGATCGTTGCCACCAACCACCCTGACCGAAACGCTTGTAATCTGGCGCTCGCCATCGGCATCGGTGTAGGTGAAGGTCGCTTGCTCGAATCGATCCACCACCACCACACCATCGGGCAATTCATCAGCCTTGGCTTCATCAATGGTGTAGGTGTAGACACCATTCCTGTCAATCGCCAGAACGCCGTAATCACCCACATGTTTTCCAACGGGCAAACCAGAGATGGCTTGTCCATTGAAGCTTGCACCAGTCAGCAGACTCACATGACCCACGCTGACCACGCCCGGGATATCGTTAGCCAAACCGGTGGCCTCTGCAGCATCCAAAGTTGTCCAGTCGACCAAGCGCTTGGCTGCACCTTTCACGTCCACCACAACAGTGGTCACACTGCCATCCGTCGTTTGCACATAGAAGGTTTCACGTTGCAGCTCGGTGCTTTCAGCGTTGTAGCCCACATCATTGCCAGGTGCCAGCGCATAAGCCCATGAACCATCTTTACGAAGTTCCAGTGTGCCGTAAGTACCGACCAGCAAAACGGGGTCAAACGTTGCCAGACCGCTGCGCAAAGAGGGGTAAGCAATGCGACCATCGGCCATGAGTTTTTGACCCACGGTCACCTCACCCTCACCAAACAAGGTCAATGCCAGCGTTTGTGTGCCAGCATCCGTTTGTCCAGCGGCCGGATCACGGCGCACCAACTCGTAGTCTTCTGCAATGGCGGGGAATTCACCCACACCATCGGCGTCAATGCGCATGCCAAACTCACCAGGGTTACCCAGGACGGTCACGCTGACCACTTTCAGGGCACCACTCTGGGTGCTCTCGAGCATGCCCGAACCGGGCATGTAACGGCTGGCGCCATTCACGATGGCAGACAAGTTATCGGGGCCAGCGCCACCAATCACCATGTTCCGCCCGTCCGATGGCAAAGTCAGGGTGTCACCGTTGAGCAAGGGGTCGGCACCGTCTTGTGTGGACTGAACCAAGCGAACCTCGCCACCGGCAAAGTCGATCTGTCCGGTATCCCCCAAGACCACACGTTGTGCATTGTCTGCGGCACGCAATGCAATGCTGTCCCGGCCTGCACCACCCAGCGCCATCACGCGGCCTGCACCAATGGACAACAAGTCATTGCCACCCATGGTCTCCATGGCTGTACCAATCTGGTTGAGCCATTCGGCTGTAGCGCCGACCTCAAACAAGGCATAACCGGCATCACCCAAAGCCACAACTTGGTCGCCCGCTTTGGACGAAACGTCGATCTGGTCGTTGCCCACACCACCAAAGGCGTAAATCTGACCCGAACCCAGACGGATGCTGTCGTTACCCCCTTTGGACGGTTGGCTCACGATGGCAGATTGCAGTCGGTAGTCACCAGAGTTACGGCTCACTTGCAAGTTGTCACCGCTGGCCACCGTGGTGGTCTTGCCGCTGGCATTGACCACCACGCGGTCATTGCCCAGACCACCTGCAATGAACACCGCATCGGCATTCAAGTCCACATTGACACCCGAAATCAGGACCGTCAGTGCGTCATCACCCGATGTGGCGATGTCGGCATCTGGGGTGTCCATATTGACCAGGCGGCCTTGGTCATCAAAGCCCAAAGATGCGTTGTCACCCGCAATCACACGCTCAGTGCGCAGAGAAGGCAATGCGCTTGTGCCTTGGGTAGAGGACACGGTCACAGTATCTGCACCCGCACCACCGACGACCACTTTGTGACCATCTGCACCACTGCCAGCACCCAACTCAATTTGGTCGCCCAAGCCAGAAGCCAGACCGAAACTGATCGCCTCGCGAAGCGCTCCATCGGCATAGCTGATGCGTGCACCATCGCCGAATACAACGCCTTGACCCCGTCCAGCACTGATCTGATCCGAACCTGCACCACCGATCATGACGGCTGCGCCATTCACGGTCGCCAGGGTGTCACCCGTTCCTTGCTCAGGCAAGAGAGACTCGACGCTGGTGAGCATCGACACACTGTTCGCCGTCTGATGGTTGATCCACGACATGGACTGTTGGCCAGTGATGCTGCGTGCGCTCGCCACTTGGACCACATTGACCAAGCCGTTATCGCCGATCATCACGCTGTCGACAGTGCTGCCCAACACCGTCAGTTTGTCAGCGCCCATACCCCCCATCAAGATCGCTTGGCCCATGGTGGCACCGGCACGACCCACGGTCATCACATCAGCACCGCCAGTGGCAATGGTCTGATCCAAGGTCTGCACACTGATCAAGTTTTCAGCCTGGGCCGACTTGTCAGCGATACCCGCGAAACGCAAAGTCGCGTTGTCACCCAAAGCCACGCGCATGGCGCTGACATCGAAGTTGCTGGGTGTCACGACCAAATTGTCATTGCCAAAACCACCCACAAAAGTGACATCTCCGTCACCCAGCGTCACCTGGTCGTTGCCGCCAGTGCCCAAAGCGATCGATGTGATTTCGAACAAGGCACCTGCGCCCGACAGATCGAACAACACCTGGCCCGAGTCACCCATCACGATGCTGCGGTTTGCAATCTGAGTGCTGGTGGTTACGCCTTCGCCATCGGACAAATTCACTTTGTCCAGCGTTGCTGCAGAAATCACATCTGAACCAAATCCACCCAAGATGATCTTGTCACCCGCACCTGTACGGATGCTGTCAGCGCCGCCCGCCTCGGTGCGTGTGCTGACCACATGCGTCAAACCGTATGTGCGTGTACCGCGGCGGTAGTCGCCGTTGTCACCCAAAATAACATCGCTGGAGACACCCTCTTGGCTGATCTCGATGCGGTCATTGCCCATGCCGCCGACCACCGCCTGCAGGCCCAGGTCAAAAGCCGCCGTGTTGGCCATGCCAATGCGGATGCTGTCAGAACCCCCGGTAGCCGCAATCGGGTCAGTCGTCAACATGGCGATCAAGCCACCCTGGTCATCGAACGACACCAAGGTGTTGTCACCCGAGATAAAGCGCCCGGTGCGTCCGCTGTTGTCGAGTGCGATAGCTGCAGCTGCATCACCCAATGCTTCACGCACAGTGGCAATACCCATGACACCTGCCACATAGCGCAAACGGCCCTCTTCATCGCGAACCGCCAAACCGGTGGCATCGCCAGCACGCGTGGCTGCCACTTCAATCGTGTCGTTGCCCTTACCGCCAGCCACCAAGGTGTAACCCTCGCCCAAGGTGATGTTGTCATCACCACCGATCACGATGTCGGTGTTGGTCACCGTACGCAGCACGCCGTTGTCGGCCACGCTGTCATAGTCCAGACGACCGTTGTCACCCAACACCAGGTGGTCGCCGTTGAGCGCTTCAATGGTGTCACCGCCAACACCGCCCAAGACCACTTTGGTGCCGTGGCCCAGAGCGATCTGATCGTCATCGCCCTTATCGTTCTGGATGGTCTGCAAGCGCAGCATCAGGTTAGGAATCAACTCGTCTGCCACCACGCTCTCGGTGCGCAGCATTTCGCCGTTGTCACCCACCACCACGTCTTCACTGCTGGCCGCGCCAAAGCGCAACACACCTGCATCATCCAGACCTGCCGAGATCAGCACAGTGTCAGCACCCATGCCGGCCATCACGTAGTTGCGGCCCAGATTTCGACCCATGCTGTCGTTCTGGTCACCCACCTGAATGAAATCGTCACCGCCGTTGCTGCGCACGGTATCGATGGTGCGGAAGGCCACGATGCCACCATTTTCATCACCGATCAATTCAGCATGGTCACCGGCCACGTATCGGGTATTGGATTCGACAGAAGCCTTGGCACCGAAGGTGATGGTGTCTGCACCCCAACCACCAATGACGACGCCTGAACCGCTGCTCAGGTTGATCACATCCTTACCGGCTTGGCCCGATTGGGCCTCACTCTCGCGACCATCTTCTGGCGCTTCATCTTGCTCGGCACGGATGTACTCGATCATGTGGTTGCTGAAACCAGCCGCTTGTGGGTTGTCCAAATTGGTCTTCAAAGTCCAATTGTTTCGTCCACCACCCACAGACGTCATTTCCGACTGGAACTTGATCGCACCGTTGTCACCCAGCACGATGTTGAAGCTGTCAACCAAGTCACCGCCAGACACCAAATCATCACCGGCGCCGCCGATCACGATGTTGCTGCCCGTACCCAGGTTGATGGTGTCATTGCCACCACCACGACGGCCGAAAGACTCCATGTACTGGGGCGTACGGTAGTTGAAGTCCACCTTCATCATGCCCAAATCGGCCATGATCGTGTCGTTGCCTGCACCTGTTCCACCATCGTTGAACAGGTCTGAACCCAACGCGCCCATCTGAATGTCATTGCCACTGCCACCGCGCAAAGTCTGACCCGCAGAAGTCAACGAACGGTTTTCAAGGCTCTGGGCCAACCAGACCCAACGGCGGCCATCACCCCCAAATTGGGCGCGTTGACCCACATCTTCCAAAGCGATGTAGCTGGACACCACGGTGCCATTGCTGGGTCGTGTGGTGAGGTTCATCCAGGTCAAGAAATTGTCTGCCACCAGCAGGTCGTGCGCTGCACGGCCCTCCAGGGTGTCTGCACCGTCGTTACCCACGATCAGGTTGTTGCGCCCGTCACCTGCCAGGTAGTCAGAAGCCTGACCACCAAACATGTTGTGCATGCCGCGCACCACAATGCGGCTGGCACCTGCGTCACCAAAGGCGCTGAAATTCTCCTGATCCACGCGCACGCCGTCGGTGTACTCCGAGAAGTCGATGGTGTTGCGCACATTGGCGTTTTCGTTGCCAGTTGCACTGTCGTGGTGCAAGCCCATGGCGGTATCGCCGTGCAAGCTGCCTGTGACCGATGCACCATCGCGGATGCGGAAGACATCGCTGCCTTGACCGCCAATGATGTTCTCGATGCCGACAAACTTGAAGCCGTAGCCGACCTCGTCGCCCACACGCTGCTGCTCAGCGCCAGATGCCAAACCATTTTGCGCCATGCCCGTGGCAGAAGACGTGACCCAACCCGCGTTGGTCTGGTTGCTGGTTTTCCAGCCCGCATCTCGGCCCATGAGGGTGTTGCTGTAACCGCTGACATTCAGGGCGTCGCTGCTCATGCCGGTCACTGTGACCAACAAGTTGGCCTCATTGCCCGAGAAGTCCAGACGGTCATCGCCCCGACCACCCCAAATCTGGTCGATGGTGGTGCCACCTTGCCATTCCACCTTGTTGCCGCCTTGGAATGCTTCACGCTCTGCGTCATCAATGGTCACGCCTTGAGTTTGTGCTGTGAAATCCAGCACATTTCGGCCATTGCCATCGGTGGGCAGATTCGCCTGACCCCAACCCTGCAAGAAGCGATAAGTGTCATCGCCGTTTTGACCCTGCATGGTGGTGTGTCCACCACGGGCCACCAGCAAATCATCGCCATTGCCACCCTCCAGCAGGGTGGTGCCGGTGCCACTGATCAAGATGTCATCGCCGCCGCCTCCGATCAGCACATCTTCGCCCGTGCCACCCACAAAGTAGACAGGTGTGCTGATGGCCGACGCGTCAAAGGTGTCGTTGCCCGCACCCGCATAGCCACGCACACGCGAAACGCCGCTGAAGCTCTGGTTGTACGACTGACCGTTTGGCAAGACGGCATCGATTTTGATGTCGCCACCGCTGCCAGTCAGGGTGTAGGCCTCGTTGCCATCGTCGGTGTTGCGATAGCGGCGGTCTTCTGCGGTCTGGCCGATGCGCGCATTGCCATCGATCTCGCCCACGCCGTCACCGGTGTTGAACACCAGATCGGTACCATCCATCACCGCCAAGATCGGCTGACGGTCGCAGGGGTTGTACTCCCACTCGAACAGGACCACCTCAACGATGGTGAATTCGAACTTGAGGAACAGCACCTCGATGTAGAACAGGATGAAGGCACCCAAAGTGACCTCGACAGACACGAGTGCCGCCGGATCCTCTTTGATCATCATGATGAATTCGCTCGGGCGAATTTTGCCGTCTTTGTCGGGGTCGCACAGGTTGATACCACCCGTGAGCTTGATGCCGCCCACGATACCGAACTTGACAATGCCCAAGTCCAGGCCGACGTAAACACCGAGCTTGGTCTCCAGGAAAATCTCTGGCAAGTCGACACCGTTGACCACGTTGTCGCTGACAAAGAAACCGTCAAAGATGTCCAGAACTTCCTTGGTGTCCAAGAACTTCATAACGCCGTAGGTGTCGAAACCGAAGGTCAAGCGTGCACCAAACTTCAAGGTGCCGTAAATGCCCACATCAAAGATATAGAAAATTTTGGCACCAAAGCGGAACTTGACTTCCACCACCAAGTCGGGCGGTGTGAAGGTCACCAAGTCCACCGGATTGCCCAGCAACAGGTCGATGGTGGTGCCGAAAATATCCTCAAGGAACGGGAAGGCCAGTGCGCTGCCTGGCGAGTCGGCGTTGTCTTCCAGGTTATCGGTGGTGTCTTTGGCAGACCCTTCCTCTGGCAAGTCCTTCTGTTCTTCAGACAAGGCCTCGTCTTTGTCACCCTTTTCTTCGACTTCGGGTTTTTCATCGCCGTCGCCACCGCCCTCTTCATCATCTTCTTCTGCTGCATTGAGCACCAGAATCTCGGCGATTGGAATGGCAAAGTTGCCCCCGTTTTCCTTCATGTCTTCGTACATGTCGATCAGGGTCCGGACCATCTTGACCACGGCCACAATGAACTCGACCTTGGTTTCACCACCAAACAACTTGGCCATGTCCACCGCCAAGTCGACCGCGGTGTAGTCCTTGCCCATCAACTGGGACAAGCCCGGAATGGGCGTGGTCAAGGCCTTGATGACGGGGATCAGCGGTCCAATCACCTCGAACACGCGATCGGCCACCGGCATCATGAATTCGGTGAAGAACGTACCCAGATCCAGGCGCACATCGCTGAGCCAGATCGTGGGTGTTTCTGTGAACATGTCGAAGTACTCGGGCTCCTCTTCGCCCTCGGGCAATTCAAAGCCCAAACCTTCGGCCAACTTGGCCATCTGGCTCTTTGGATCTTCGCTTTCTTCCTCTTCGGCCTCTTCGCTGCCCATGCCCCAATACAGGTGGAACTCGGTCTGGACGGTCGGCAAGAAGTCCAGCGGTGCGCCCACAGACAAGCCCAGCTTGGCATTCAGGTTGACCTGCGCCAAAGCCTTCCAGCTGATCTCAAAGAGATCGCTCAGATCAGCCTCCATGAATTTTGCAAAGGTCAGGCGACCGTCGTCTGCGAACTCGGGTGGTTCTTCATCGGCTGGAGCGTCATCGCCCCCTGCGTCTCCTCCGGCAGCTTCATCTCCTCCGGCAGCTTCATCTCCACCGGTAGCTTCATCACCACCGGCAGCTTCATCTCCACCGGCAGCTTCATCACCACCGGCAGCTTCATCTCCACCGGCAGCTTCATCTCCTCCGGCAGCTTCATCTCCACCGGCACCCGCATCTTCCCCTTCATCCGCGGCAGCTTCCTCATCGTCGCCCCCGGTACCATCGGTGATGTCGATCTTGAAGAACGCATACAGCTGGGTGCGGCTGCCCTTGCCCTCTTCACCCCAAGCCATGTCTTCGCTGACTTCAACCTCTTCCGCATCGGTGTTCTTGATGGTCTCAGTCCACATGTCGGTCAGCTGGCCGCCCAGGAACAACAAACGACCATTCAAAGACGCTGGCTGGTCTTCTTCACCGTCGCCATCAGTATCCAAACCGCGCAAGAATACGTTGGCCGAGATGATGATTTCTTCGGTCTCGGGCAGTTCAGGGTCTTCTTCTGGTGTCTCAAACATGCCCCAGAAAGTGTCCGAATCAAACGTGTTGAGGTCGATCGGACTGTCGTCTTCATCTTCCTCTTCGATCTGCCACAAATTGCCAATGTGCTCGTCTTCTTCGTTGGCCGAATAACCATCGGTCGCATTGATGTTGGTCACAGCCCCAATGCCGGCGTGGTCCATGGAGCGGGTGACCAGATAGAAGCCCTCGTCGATGTCAAGACCAAAACCGAGGAAGACGTCCCACTTGACTTCCAGCACCAGTTCGCCAGACATGGACAACTCCAGCGGAATCGCGTCCAGACCCAGGTCGAAGGACAGGTCCTGCCCCCATTCGTAGGTTTGACCCAAATTCATGCGGAACTGGATGGCCTTGGCCTCCTCCAGCACCGTTTCGCGCACCGACTGGCGCACCGCATCTTCTTTTTCCTCATCGGTCTGCCCATTGGAACCTGTCCAAACGCCCGCCATCTCTTCGATGCTGTCGTCAAACGAGGCATCCAACACCACCTTACCGGCATGATTGGTGTAGCAAGAGTCGCCATAGGCCAAGGCCAACAAGGCGGTCAGGGACTGCTCTTCGCTCAAAGCCACATATTCTGAAAACGTGGCAGGCACCTCAGGGGTCGAATCGGTTGCAGCGATCGCCTCTGTCAGTTGCATTGGCACAAACATGTTTTCGTGGTACTGCGCGAACTTCTCATTGAGGCTCTCGGCGAAACGCACGGCAAACATGCGAGGCGCAACTTCACCGCTGTCTTCTTCCTCTTCTTCAACAGCTTCTTCTGCGACCTCGGATTCTTCAGCGGCTTCCTCCTCGCTTTCGCCGTCTTGCGCAAGTTGCAACTCAAAAACTTCCAGATCGTCTTCATCGATCGAGATGCCCGGCATGGCCACAGCCAAGGCCAGCAGCAAGGCCTCGTGAATATCCTCGGCACTGGCGTCAAAAAGGATGTCCTGAGTTTTGACGTCGGTCAAGGCGGGGTTGCCATTTTCATCGAGCACCAAATTGCCCATGGCGTCCACAGAGGGCACCCGGAACATCAGTTGGTAGTCACCGTAGTCCTGACCTTGCAAGACCGTGAACACCGCATGCAGGTCTTCAAGCGGCGCGTCTACTGCAGGATCGGCGTCCAAGGCAAAGTAACCTTCAAAGGCTTCGTCTTCCGGGTTGGCCTCGCCCATGGCCAAGATCGCTTCGTTCATGCCCGAAGTCACCCAAGCTGCACGGCGGCCAGCGCTCCAGCTCAGATCCGCCATGTCAACGGCGTATTCCTCTTCTTCCTCTTCCTCTTCCTCTTCCTCTGGTGCGGGTTCTTCACCGTCAGTGTCTTCACCACCGGTGTCTTCACCACCCGTGTCTTCACCACCGGTGTCTTCACCACCGGTGTCTTCACCGCCCGTGTCTTCACCGCCCGTGTCTTCACCACCGGTGTCTTCACCGCCCGTGTCTTCACCGCCAGTGTCTTCACCACCGGTGTCTTCACCGCCCGTGTCTTCACCACCGGTGTCTTCACCGCCAGTGTCTTCACCACCCTCACCCTCACCCTCACCCTCACCCTCACCCTCACCCTCGCCCTCGCCCTCGCCCTCTTCAGGTGCAGGCTCCTCTTCCTCTTCTTCCTCAGAATCAGCGGTCAAAAGGTACTCGATGACGATATCGTCAGCGGAAACGATGCCGTCGCCGTTGAAATCGCGCAAGAAGTTCAAGAACAGGTTGTAGCCAGGGTCCTCCGCGTCACTGGAGTCAATCACCCAGTCGCCGTTCATGTCGGTCGTCAACACATCGAACATGAACATGCGCAAGGCATTGTCCACGCCACCGTACATCTTGTAGGTGGATTCGATGGCCTCACGCAGCGCACCCAACAGGTCCACGCGCAGCTCGTCGATGAAGCCCACCGCACCGGCCAGTTGGGTCTGAATGAACGGCAGAGAAATATCGCCAAACATGTTGTTCAGCTGTACCTGGATCTGCTCCAGGATCTGGTCAATGGTGTCCACTACCTGAGCAGGGTCACGCAACAGCATCAACAAACCAGGGTTTTCTGGCTCGTCAGGGTCGCAACCATCTGCGCCTGACAAAGCGATCAACTCGGCCGCCTTATCTTGCCAATACTTGAAGTTGGGCAGGGTCAGGTCAATGTCAAAAACCGGCTTGGGTGGGCTGTTGGAATCAGAACCACCAGAGCCGCCGCCAGCGCCAGGGTTGGCCGAACCATCGGTCAAGCCCCCACCGTTGCTTTGCAAGATCCGATACGGATCAGGCTGCACACGTGTCAACTGGTCTTCGTAGTCTTGGTCAACCGGGCTGCCTTCTGGCACCGGTGCATCACCGCTGCCATTGCCTGCTGCATTCGGATCGGGCGGAATGGCTTCTGCCAAATTGACCGACAAAATGCTGTCATTGGGGTTGCTGCCCATGGTGGTGGTGCCGGTAAAGGCAGCGCCACCCTTGTAGGCCATCCAGCTGCCCAGATCGTTGTACTCGGCCACCAGCGTGCCCACAGGCATCGGGTTGACAAAATTGCCCAGCCCCATCTCCTCAGGGGCGTTCTCAGCCAGCTTGGCCAAGCCCGAGGAGAACACCACGGACATGGGCAACTCGACCTTGACGTAGCCAGATAAATCAACAGCCAGCCGCTCAGAACGGTACTCGTCGATTTCATCTTGGGCCAGGTCGCGCGCCTTGATGGCCGAAACCGCTACACCGGTAGCAGGCCGCAACAAGAACACCGTCTCGGCGGAAGCCTCCACCGTCAGCGCACGATTGTTTGAATCTGCGTAAGCATCACCCTCATCATTGACCGCTGCGGCCAGTGCTTCGGCCATGTCTTCTGCGCTTGCATCGGCTGCAATACTGCCGGTGGTGTAAAGCGCGGTTGCAACTGCACCATCGACTCGGTACGTGTGCTCAAAAGTCAACCGGAATTCGCTTTGACCCGTGACATTCAAGCCCCCATTGGCATCAAACCATGCACGGTCCACGCCATCTGTATCGTCCAGGTCAGCGCTGTTCACTTCAACGCCCTTGAACGCAATGTTCACAGGTGTCTTGATGCTGAAAAGTTGCACATGCTGAAGCGCCAACTGTTCTGTCAGGTCCTCAGCGTCGATGGCTTCTTGCAATGCTTCCATGACGCTTTCACCAGAGGCACGTGCCTCTGTCGCCAACACAATGTCGACGCGTGAAGCACCCTCTGGGGTCACAGAAATACCAAAGCGACCCTCGCGGTTGAGGTTCAAGAGCAAACTCTTGACCTCTTGCGCCTGCACAGTCCAATCCAGAGGGGTACGCAGCACCACAGCAGCTTCAGCCAACAAAGTGGCCATCAACAAACCGCCGTTGTAGGTCACGTTTCCGATCTCAGACTCGGCGTTGTTCATCGCCAAGACCAAAGCAAACACCAGGTCTTCGACGCTGGCATCCTCGGACCAGCTGACTTCTGCTGTGGTCAGCTCGGCCTTGCTTGTGGTCGCTTTGAAATCAAAGACCAACTGGAACACTGCGCCCAGTTCAACCTGCAGTTGGTTGTTGGCATCGAGCCAAGCTTGCGGACCTTCTTCGGACACATTGAGCACCGACAGGTTGGTCACGCGGCTGTTCAGTGTCAAGGCCAAAACATCGGCTTCGCTCAGAACCAATTGCTCAGCCAGATCTTCGCCAATCTGGGCCTCGACATCTTCAAATTCTTGACCTGCCTGCAAAATCAAACTGACTTGGTGCTCGCCATCTTTGTCGAGCACATGGAGCTCAGTCACGCCATTGGCAATGCCTGAGGGCATCAACACGGTGCTGACCAGGTTGCTGTCGGTGCTGGCCTGGAGCACGGTGGCCGTGTCTTGCACGGCACGAATCCGCGCATTGCTGGTGCCGGTGACTTCATCCACCAGGTTTTTATAGTCCGACAACCAAGTGCGGTTGACCTCTTCACTGTCGAGGTCCGCAGGGTCTGTCAGTTCCTGTGAGTCAATGCGAACTTCGGCATCGAGCATCATGTTCATGCTGCCCTGGCTGACGCGGGCACTGAACAGGCCCATGTTGCTGTCAAACGCCATGCCCGAAGTGCTGGTGCTCAGGCTCAAGTCAAGGTAGGTGCCCGTCAGGCCAGTGTCTGTTTCTTCCCGGTCCACCAGATAGACCTGCCCAAACCGCTCGCTGCCCTCAAAGGTGACCGGTGCGTTGGCCGATGTGGCGACTTCGTCGTAAGAAATCACAGTATCCGTGCTGTCTTTCCATTCGCCGGTCAGATCGATACCGAAATCCAGCTGGAAATTTGCCGTGCCCAGCAGACGTGTGGGTGCTTTGCCCTTGTCATCGCCCATGCCGGTCATCGATCCCAGCAAGCTGGCCAAGAAATCAGCGCCCTTGACATCCGGTGTTGCAGCGTCACCGTCGTCGTCAAACTCCATGTTGGCAAACAACTGGCGCAACTTGGGGTCAAAAATCCATTGGAAACGATCGGTCAAATCCACGTTGACCGCAAACGGCAACTGGATGCGCAGGGCTGTGGTCACGCCGTCCTCGTCGCGCTCAATGTTCAACTTGATGTCTTCGGCTCTGACACCAAAAACATCGATCAACATGGCCTTGAGGTCTTGCAGCTGCAAGCTCTTGTACTCGCTCAAGCGCTCTTGCACACCGGCAAAAGCCTCTTCAAAGTTGAACAACTCACTCAAGTTGGTGTTGAGCATCGGCAAGGCTTGCGCCAGAATGCCGTTGGGACCCATGCCGTTCAGGTCTGAGAACAGATCACCAATGGCACTGAGTTGATCGGCCACGCTCTTCCAGCTGATGTCTTTCAGCGGCGTGTAGATGCCCAGACCGTTGGGTGGAATGACCGACTGGAATGCCAAAGGCGCATCGCCCTTGAGCACGTCGAGCATGTTGTCAACTTCCAACCTGACAATGGTTGTGGGTTCGCGCAAAGCATAAGCATCAGAGGGCTGGCCCTCTTCATCGCCTCGACCGCCTTCAAACAACCACCAACCGTTGGTCGCCAGGTTGCCCAGTGTCAGTTGGGCAGTCGGCTCATCACTGCCTTCGATGCCCGTGAAGACAATCGGGGTGATGACTTCGTGGGTCAATCGGGCAGCGCCGATTTTCCAGGCCAAACCAGGGCTGTCGGCATCGCCATCCAGGGTGATCTTTTTCAGCTCCAGAACATCGATGGGTTTGCTCGCATCGTCCAAGGCCGGGTTGTTCAGATCCAGGTCGGTTGACGGCTTGGCAATAGATTTTCCCTCAACGAAAACAGGCATGGCGGTCAGCCAATCGGCATAAGCTTCATAGCCCGCATCGACTGTGCCACTTCCATTTGCATCGATTTTGGCAAGCACCGCCGCCACAATGGCGGCATTCACGTCAGTCGCCAAATCTTGAACCGTGAGGTTGCTTGTGGTGGCTGATTTGCGGACCACCACATCCAAGGCGATGGGGTTTTTGCTTCCCTCGTCGAGGGTGACGTTCAGCGCCAAGTCGGTGTTGAGCCTGCCTTGCTCCACCACAGGCAGGACAAGGGTGATGTCTTTGTTCTTGACCGTTTGAGTCGAAGCCAGACCCAGCTGCGTGGTTTGCACCTGCACCTTGTCAAACAAGTCGTTCAACACCACGCGGCCGGTGTTGGTCACCGTGGTTTTGTCGACTTCGTCGCGCAACTCAAAGCTGAAGGCACCGGCCGAATCGACCAGAACACTGCCAAAGTCCAAGGACAACATGCCCATGGAGGCACTGCCCTCGTACTTGAGGTTGTTGTCGGTCGCATCCAGGGGCGTGAGGTCGTACATCTTGGTCGACCATTCGCCAGAAATCTTGGCATCTTCGATGAAGATTTCTGCACCACGGGTCTGGCTTGATTGCGTGCGAGTGATACCCAACTGTGTGCTGGCAGCATTGGTGTCGCCCGCAGAGCGGATCTCCATGCTGGCAATTTTGGAAGTCTGGGTGATGAAGCCCAAAGACACGCGCTGGTTGCTCATGCCTTCGCGCTCAATGGTCTGCTGGGCTTTGACCAGTTGAGACAGGTTGGTGAAACCCATACCTCCCGTGCCCAGATAGCTGTTGGTGGCCACCGATTGAGCCAACAAAGCCGTGTTGATGTCGACGATCAGGTCCTGAAGGCTCGTGTTGCTTTGCGTGCTGGCAGCCGACACCGTCACCGAAACGGCGGGCGCATTCACATCAAATACAAACGAGAAGGTGGCATCGGAGGTGAGGCGACCATCCGCAGGCATGACGGTCAGATCGGGCGGCCCGGCATAGACCATGTTGGTGGCCGCAAATCCCAGCCATTCGACCATGTTGAGGGTCACCGCGTCCAAACCAAAGCGCTCAATCGAACCTGTGGCTGTGATGCTGATTTTGTATCCGGCGCCTTCTCGTACAGCAGCGGCTTTGACCACTTGACCCAAGTGGGTCACACCCAAGTCAGACAAAGGGTTGGTGTTAGAGATGAGTACTTGTTCCAGCGAATGCTTGATGGCGTCCAACAATGTCTGGACCTTGGTGGTGCTGGCACTGCCAGAGTCCACGACATAACCATTGGCGCCTGCGGCTGGAACCAAGATTTCGAACACTTGGTTGTCGATCGACACTTCAAAGGCCAAGTCAGTGGGCGCAGTGAGTGCGATGGATGCCGTCAGGCTGTCTGCTGTCAAGAGTGTCTGCGACAAGACAGACGCAGTGGGCAAACCTTTGGCCACCACATCAAACGGCAAAAGCTCGTTGTAATCCAGGCCAATGGTGGCCTCAAAGACCGCACGGGTCTTCAAGTCGAGGTTGCCTTCGGCCACGACATCGGACACACCCGGTGCGCCGGGGTTGTTGGCGTCACCCACCGAGGTGGGCAGATTCAAGGTCACACTTTGCAAGCGGTCATCGACCAACTTGATCTTGAACTGGAAACTTTGGGTGTCAACATCAAAGCTGGGTGCGATGTCAAAGCTTTGGCCTGTTGGCAAATGTGCGTTGACGAATGTCTGCACACGGGCCATCACCTCCATGATGGAGCTGAATGTGGTGACTTCGTTCTGTTGAAGTTCAACACCGCCATCGGCAAAGCCCAAAGCGGTCAAGTTGTCCAAGCCCGCATTGGGGGTCAGTGACGTCAAGCGATAAGAGTTGACCTGGAACTGGGGAATGTCTTCGCCTTGCAAATCGCCACGGAACATGGTGTCGCCGGGCGATGCGCAGTTGCAAAAGCCAAAACCGGTGGTGCCGATGAATTCGATATCGAATGCACGCATGCCATTGGCCATATTGGCCACAGCGGTCACCACGATCTGGTCTGCGGTGAGTGCCTCGTCAACTTGCTTGAGGATGGTGAGAATCTTGGCCTTCAAGTCGGCCGCCATCAGATCAGCCGCCTGGGCTTCGGTGCGGTTGGCATTGGCTTGCAACCAAACAATGTCATCGGTCTGCACGATCTTGGTGGGCAGGGCCAAGGTGAGGCTGAAGTCACCCCCACCGACGTTGTCCAACACCAAGCGCTGGATTTCATGGTTGGCCGGCGTATTGCCCACACCCGGCGTAGCAGCTTGGACCTGGTAAGACGCAACGCCCACGCCCATGCGACCACGCATGTCAGCGAAATCAACCGTCATTTCTTCCTGATTGGCCAGGGTGCCGAATTTGACATCAAAGGCCTGCACACCCGCGGGCAGTGAAATGTTGGGCACCGACACGCTCACTTTGGCCGCATCAGTGCTCGTCATGCCAGCCGTCACCAAGGACTGACTGATGGCTGTTTGGATCCGTTCACTCCAAGCCCCGGCGCCCTCAAGACTGACCTCGGCTTCAAAAGCCGTGGTTCCGAAAGTGCCCGTCAAAGTGAAGCTGCCGCCACCACCATTGACCACCGTGACGCGTTGGACCTCTTCGATCGTGCTCGAGCCGGCAGTCAGCGTGCCAATGGTCACGCCGGCATTGGGTCGAATTTCGAGTTTGCTGAACGTGTTGGGTTGGCTCTCGATGATGTTGAGTTGACCCCACAGCGCTGTGTTGTTCGACTGGAAGTCACTGGCCACCACGTTGAGCCATCCGCCGGGCGTAGCGCCTGCGTCAAATTCAACCTGCATCAAGCCCACATCCAGGCCATCGAGGTCGCCGATGAATTCAATGGTCAGATTTTTGCCAAGGCCAGTGACCATCACATTGCCTTGGCCAATCTCGGCCAGGCCTTCGAGGGCGTTTTGCAGCGCTTTGGCTGAGCCATGAACGGCAACGGGGCCCGTCCAATCGGTGCCATTGAGGCTGACTCGGTAATCACCCGAGCTGGCACGCAAGACCAGTTTCTGGACTTCGTGGCTGATGGTGTCACCCACATTCAGGCCACCTTTGACCTGTTCAGTCACATCGGCAGTGGGCGCGGTTGGCAACTCGCCGGTGCCATTGCCGTTGTAGCGCATGACACCACCCATGGCATTGGCGATGGTTTTGTCAATCAATTCAGCCAGTTGGCGAATGTCGGTGAAGCCAACGGTGTCGGCCGCACGAATGACCACATCGATGTTGGTGTCGTAGGCGTCGCCTTCGCGCTGGTATTTGAGGGTGTAACCCACATCGCGGGCCAGCACTGGAGAAATGCGGTCCGAGCCAGACACCCCCGAATTGACCACCTCTTTGAACTGGCTGTTGATGAGTTCATTCATCAATGCCGAAAAGTCAACCGACTCACCCAAACTGGTGCTGGTGAATGGCAGTGCCGTCGAGAATTGCTCGGATTTACGCAACTGCTCAAGGAAGTAGCCCACATCGCCCAGCAACTGCGCAAAATCGGTGGAGCTGATGGCCGCAAATTTTTGGAGGGCTGCAAAGTTTTGCTTGTCCATCATCAAGGTATCGCTGTCGACAGTGGCAAAACTTTGCCAATCTGCGTTGTTGAGCGAATCGGCCAAAGTGCCTGAATCGGCGCCATCGGCAAATGGGTTGGCCACCGTGGTTTTATCGATGTCGTGGTAAGCCACGATGCGGGGTGTGCCCTGGGCCAGTGTGACCAGGTCAACACCGGCAAAGCTGCCGCTGAGGGTCAGGTCGGCTGCCGCGTACACGCGGGGTGTGCCAGAAACATCGACCACCTGGGTCAGGTTGTTGTTGGAGTCGTTGTCTTGCAAGCTGGCATTGATCTGGGCCACGCTGCTGATGGCCGAGGCCCGCATGGCCGCACCATTGTTGACCGCCAGTGTCACGGTATCGGTCTGGAAGTTGAGCGTGCCCTGCAGGCGAGCGTCCACTGTGCCCACCACAACAGCCGCATCAAGGTTATCGGCTGTGCCGGCCCCAACCGCATCCACATTCACTTCAAGTTTGTTGATGGTGATGGTGGTGCCCGCATCGGGTGCTGTGGCTGCCGTTGTGAGGTTGTCCAACTGCACGGCCCACGTCATGTCGACGTCCACCGTTTGGACCATAGGTACGCCTTGACCCAGCGCAAAGGACAAGCCCAAATTGTCCACTTGGCTGTTGAATGCAAAGCGCGCCATGAAGTTGCGGCTGAGCATGCCATTGAGACGGATGGTGGCTGTTGTGCCGGTCAGGCCGCTGGCACTCAAGAAACTGGCGGCCAACTCGGCCGACATCATCGCCTCAAGACCTGCGTACTCCCCGGTGCCGGAGAGGTATTGGCGCAAGCGATCGATCAAGCCCGTCAAGGTGGGGGCGCTGGTGCTGGCCACGTAGTCGGTCAGCACGTTGCCGCCGCCAGCGAGTTTGAAGGCCAGCACATCACCCAAAGTACGCCCGTCGTTCAGGGTCAGCAGCTGGGTGTAATTGAGGTCAACCATAGGCAAGCTGCGGTTGAGTTCAGACTGCCCATCAATTTGACTGCCCAAACGAGCCATGCCGTTCATGACCTGGCTCATTCCGGTGTTGACACTGCCCAACAAACGGATGTCATTGACGGCTTGCGCACGCAGCACGCCCGCATCCACCACCCCAATCAAGCCCTGGGTGTCTGTCTTCAGGGGGGTGAGGTCGTTGCTGCCTGTGCCAGCGGCAGCACTGCCCACCAGACTGGATTGGTGGGTCACGTCCAGACGGCTGCTGCCATTGGCAAGCCAGTCCGTCAAGGTGATGCCCAAGGTGCCATCGTCCGCACGAAGGCGTGCCGAAACGCCCGCCTGCAGGTCATAGCCAAATCCTTGGGCCGCATTCGCCCCGGTTTTGGCTTGAACACCGAGGTCAAAACGCTCCAACACCAAACGGGTCGCCAAATTGGCTGTCGCTGAGCCGTTGGCGTTACCCTGATACAAGAAACCAGCGCCCGCCGCGCCGGTATCCAGGCTGGCCATGGCCATGTCGATGCGTGTCACCAGCACTGCGCTGACGCCGGTCAACAAGGATTCCATCTCGGTTCCGTCGAAGTTGGCAATGGTGGGGATGCCGCCTTCTTCACCAGCCGTGCCTTTTGCGAAAGGCAAGCTGTCGTTGACGCGCACAGACAAGTCCAAAGCCAAACGGGCTGTGGGCGTGCCATTGGCATCCACCACCTGGGCCGAAACTTTGACCACCCATGGCAAATTGCTGCCACCGGTGGGAAGCAGCAGGGCTTTGATTCGGGTCTCGACGGCCACAGCCAGTCCGGCCAGATTGGCACCACCAGCGGTGGCTGCTGCCACAAAATAATTGCTTGCCGCTTGGGCAAGTTGCCAATCGAGCAGTTGTTCAGACGTGTTGGAGGCCGTGTCCAGGCGCAACATCTCGTTGACGCTCATGTTCAGGCCAGGCAACTTTTGGTTGATCAAAGCCTCAGACAAGGCTTGATCGATCACAGCCTCCAAGCCATTGAGCGCCGTGAGCCATTGCTCTTGCAAAGAAACTTTGCTGGCGTCATTGACGGTATCGGCATCGTCATTGCTGAGCTTGAGGTCAGCTGCGGCGATGGCCAAAGTGGGCTTGTAGCTCAAGGTCGTGAGCGTTGCCGCCTCGATCAGGCCCGTATGAAACTCCAAGTCCCAGTCGGCCGCTAGGCCAGCAGTCACATCGACCGAAGCGGCCACATCTGCCCCGGTCAGGCGCGCCAATTGGTCCAGCATCAACTGGCCTTGGGCAGTTTTAGCCACGTCACAACCGTAGATCAAAAAGTCTGCGTCTTGCGTCAGTGCACCAGACCAAGCAGCCACATCAGCCGCGCGCTCCGAGAGCATTTGCGCGTCGATCATGGAATTGCCAATTTGCAAAACACCATCACTGCCGTGACTGATCACATGCACAGCGCGAATGTCCGAGCGTTGCGACAACCACTGACCAATTTGGGTCAGGCCATCGCTGGCCGCATCGAGCACCACCACGTCCATGAAGGTAGGCGATGCGCCATTGTTGCGAGACGCCAACAAATCAGACACCAGGTGCTGGCTGTCTTGCACCCCAGCATCCACAAACAGCACTTCATTGGACTTGGTTTCCTGCGCTTGCCGTGTCAAGCCTTCGATCAAGGGCATGAAGGTGGTGTTGGACTGCTCGGGGTGAAAACTGGGCTCCACCAAAAAGGTCTGATGACGGTCCAAGGCACCCGGCAGGGCCATCCATTCTGCGGAGAGCATGACACGAGGCTCCAGCGCATCGACCCTGACACCATTCCGGTGGCGCTTCATCGCGCGCGAGTGGCTTTTGTCCTTGACGCCAAGCATGCGACGCAGTTTTTGAGCAGGTGTTAAGTCATTGATATGGGGGGGCATGCTGTTCTCCGAATCGGAAATAGATTGTTATTTTTTTGATTTGTAATCGCGAAGGAACGGGGGCTATCGGATGATCAGTTGATCAACTCAGCGATGTCGGAGACATCCTGGCGTGTCAAAGCACCAATGGATTGTTTGAGCTTGACGCGGTTGAGCAGGTAGTCATAACGCGCCTTCAGAAAGTCGCGTTGGGCAGAGAACATCAATCGGTAAGCATCGGCCACTTGAACGACGCTGAAGAGTCCTGCCTCCATACCTCTGGTCTTGGCAGCCAAGGCGGTTTCCTGGGCTGTCAAAGAGGCGCGCAACGCTTCAATCAAACGCGAGCTGGCACTGACAGACAACAAGGAAGATGCCGCTTGACGCTCAGCAGCCAAACGCTCGGCTTCCAGTTCCTGGTCCGCTTTGTTGAGTCGAGCCGTCGCTTCACGCACTTGAGACTGTGTCAGACCGCCTTCAAACAAGGGCCAGTTCATGCGCACGCCAACGGTATTGCCTTGAGAGCTGAAACCACCTGTGAAGGAGCCACCTGCCAAAAAGTCACCCTGGCGGCCTTTGTTGACCGACGCGACCAAGTCCACCGTGGGGGCGTAGGCCGCTTGCTGCTTGCGAATTTCCAGCGTAGCGACCTCGCTGGCGCGCTGGCGCGCCATGACATTCAGGTTTTGCTGGAGGGCTGCGGCTTTCCAGGCTGCTGGATCGCTCGGGGTGGGCATGACCGCGACAAATTCACGGACCACTGCTTTGATCTCTCCGATATCGGTGCCAACAATTTCGCGCAAAGCCATGCGGGCATCGGCGAGGTTGTTAGAGGCTTCAATTTCACGGGCTTTGCTGACCGAGAAACGGGCTTCTGTGTCGCTGGTTTCAGTCACATTGGCCAATCCCGAACGCTGACGGGTCGAGGCCAACTGGTATTGCTTTTCGAGTGCTTCACGCTCAGCGCGCGCCAAATTGACGCCATCTTGCGCTGCCATCACGCTCAGGTAGGCGGCCGACAAACGGACCAACAAATCTTGCTCACTGGCGGCAAATGTCAGGCGGGCCTGCTCGACGACACGCTCAGATTGCGTGATTTGCACACCAGCAGCCAAACGCAACACGGGCTGGGTGATGGTCAGTGAGGCACTGCGGCTGTTGAAGTCACGCTGTGAAGTGGTGGAGACAGCAAATGGCGACGTGCTTTGGTCAACCTGGTTGGATGATGCATCCAGAACCACTTTGGGCATGTACCCGGCCCGGGCCTGCGATTTGGTTTCCAACTTGGCGGCCAGTTCACTGCGAGCAGCCGCGAGCTTGGGGTCTTTCTGCTCTGCCATGGCCAAAGCTTCCATCAAGGCGAGGGTTTTGGCGGGCGCTGCAGCAGCGGCAGGCGCCTCCACAGAAGCCACCGGCCCCAGAACAATCGCTTTGGCAGAAACGCTTGGCTTGGCCGCCTGAGGCATTGGCGCAGCTGCAGGCGTTCTGGCTGCCACCGCCGTTGATGCGCCCAGGCGCACACTGACATCACCATTGGCTTGCGCTTGCACAACGGGCTCGCCTGTCATGGGGCGCGCCAAACGGATCGCAATCACACTTGAACGCTGGTCACCCGACACCACGGTTGCTCCCACCACATCAGGGTGGGTTGGGCGGAAATCGGCCACCAACTCGTCGGCACGCTTGCGGTTGACACCACGCAGGCTCAAGCGCACTTCTTGGGGTGTTGCACCCGCCAAGGCTTTGGCTTCCAAACCGACGGCACCAACCAGCATCAAATTGGCAGCGCCGCTGCCCACTCTGGCCTCAATCGCTTTAATTTGCACGCCGGCAATGCCTGTGGCATCCAGGGCCGGAACGTTGCGCACGCGCAAAGACTGCTGAACGCCTTTGGCGCTCACTTCACGGTCAGAGCTGGCCAACTCGATGGGACGCTGGAACTCAACCACCGCCCGAACGCCTTGACCCTGGGCCTGCACATCCACCGACTTGACCCAGTCAGCCTGAGCACGCAAGCCTGCAAGGGCACGCTCTGCACGGGCCACACTCATTTGCTCCATCACCAGCGTGATGCTGTTGTCAGTGGCTTGCCGCGCAGAGGCAGAAAACTGCGCACCCCCCTGAAGCTGGGCGCGCCATTCGCCACCTGAAACCTGGCTGGCTGCGGTGGTGAGGTCAAAAGGCACCGTGGTACGCGTCAGCGTGATGGCTTTTTGCACCTGGCCCGCGCCTTTGGCGACGAGCATTTCGCGGTCAATAGCCGCGCTCTCTCCCAAGCCGATCACCAGTCGGGCGCCATCGTTGCCCATTGGGCGAACAAAAACATCGGACAACAACCCCAAAGACTTTGGATTTTTGGCCACAAAGGCCTGCACCTGCTCAGGCTTAACGCCCGTCAATTCAATGACAAAGTGGCGTCCATCACGGGTCAAACCTGTGCGCTGGACAGTGCCCACCGCAGAGTCCAGTTGCAACTCAATGCCAGTGTCAGTGGCCTGGATTTTCAGGTCATTGACTTGGCCAGCGGCAACGTAGGTGGACAGCAACAAAACGGCAGTGGCCACAGCGCGACGGGGGAAACGAAACTTGTCCATGAACGCTCTCTTTGTTTGTGAGGTTGAAATAATTGATAAAACCTGGCTTATAAAACTAAAATTCAAAGATTTTTTGATTTAGTTCTTTTAATCAACCATAATATCAAAATCGTCAAATAATTCCTGAACTTTCCTTAACGACTGGCTTATGACTTCAGCGCACTCCTTGGTCGTTTTGATCATTGAAGACAATGACGCTCTTCGTGAAGCACTCGCCGATGTCATACGGCGTGACGGACACATGTGCCTGGAATTGAGCTGCGCAGAAGAGGTTGAAGATTCGCTGCAACAGACGCCTGATCTTTATTTGATCGATCTCAATTTGCCGGGTGAAGACGGGTTCAGTTTGGCTCGGCGTGTCAGGACCAGCCAACCGGATGCGGCCATCATCATGTTGACCGCGATGACCGCCATAAACGACCGCCTACAAGGCTACGAGACGGGCGCTGATCTTTATTTGACAAAGCCGATACATCCCAGCGAGCTGTGCTCGATCGTGAATGCCTTTGCCAGACGCCTCAAAGGCAATGCTGAAATGGGGTCAAGCAGTATTCGTCTTTACACCAGCAAATCGCTGCTTTGTGGCCCCTTGGGTGAGACCACCCTGACCAACAGTGAACTCAAGCTCATCGAGGCATTGGCCAGAGCCCCCGGGCAGACACTTCAATCGTGGCAAGTGGCCACACATTTGGGACAGGCAGAATCTTTGCCCAGCAAAGCCAGCGTGGAAGTCAGGCTCAGCCGGGTCCGTAAAAAAATGATCGATGTCGGCGCCCCGAACTCCGTGATCAAAGCCATCAAAGGCTATGGCTACAGGCTCAACTCACCCATCAACATCAGCGCCAAATGAGCGCCATCAGCGCTCGCCCAAAGACTCCGACATCGTTTTGACCACCGGCTTGAGCAGATAACTCAATACGCTGCGTTCGCCCATCTTGATTTCAAGCGATGCGGTCATGCCCGGCTGAATGTCCAACTGCTCATCGGGTCTTGAGCTGAAACGCCGCCCGTCTGTACGCACCATGACCCGGTAATAGGCCAGTTCGCCTTGTTTGAGGTCTTCTGTGAGCGTGTCGGCGCTGATGTAGGTCAGTTTGCCTTGCAAGTCGCCATAAATGGTGTAGTCGTAGGCATCGATTTTGATGGTCGCGACTCTGCCGATTTTCAGGAACGCGATGTCACTGGGCGAAACCTTGGCCTGAACCACCAAATCGTCCTCCAGGGGTACGATCTGCATGACCTCATCCCCAGCACGCACCACGCCACCTTGGGTGGTGATGCGCACATTTTTGACCACGCCACGCACAGGGGCACGCAGTTCGGTCAAATCGAGCTGGTTTTTCCGCTGTGCCAGGTTTTGCTGAACACCTGCCAGATCTTCTTGCGCCTTGCTCAGTTCTGCCTGCGCATCTTGGAAGTAGCGATTTTTTTTGTTGGTCATCTGCGCCTTCAGATCGGCCACTTGCCGCTGCAAGCGCAACACCTCGGTGAAGCTCACATCACCGCTTTTCAGCAAAGGCGAGGTCAGGTCCAGTTCTTTCTCAGCCAAGTCCACCAAACCCTGCAAAGACTGCAGCTCTTCACGTATGGCAGCTTGCCGCTTGGTGTGAAGCTGGGTCTGGGCATTGATAAACAAGGGGTATTGCAAAACCTCGGGCGGAAACACCAAGGGCGTACCCAACACCTCCGATTGCAAACGCGTGACCGTGGCGGTCAAGCCCATCATCTTGGCCTGCGACTCTAGGTACGCAGCATGCACCCGGGTTTTGTCGAACCTGACCAATACCTGACCCGCATCGACAATATCACCCTCTTTGACGTAGAGCTTGTTGATCGTGCCGCCATCCATGGACTGAATCACCTGGGTTTTGGAACTGGCGATGACCACCCCAGGCGCTCGCGTGATCTGGTCAATGACGGCCCAGTGTGCCCACAGCAAAAAAATGCCCAACACCACCGCAATGACCCAGACAACCCATCGCAAACCGAGCCACTGAGGCGAGGCATTCGACGGGTCCGTGCGCAGAGCAGACTCGGAATTGGAACGTAAAAACCACAAAATGTTCATGCTTGACCCCGTGCCTTTGCCACCGAAGGCTCAACTGCATTGACTTGTGAAACGGCCGCAGCAGGTGGTGCGGTTGGCGCTGTACCGCGCAATCGGGCCAAAACCGCATCGCGCGGTCCATCCAGCACAACGCGCCCCTGATCGACCACCAGCACACGGCTGACATGCGCCAACACGGCCGGTTTGTGCGTCACAACCACCACGGCAGAGTGCGCTGGCACTTCTTCAAAAAGATGCTTCATCACGCGCGCTTCGAGTTGGTTGTCCATAGACGCCGTCGGCTCATCCAGCAGCATGATGCGCGGCTGCTGCAGCAACAAACGCGTCAAACCGACCAACTGACGCTGGCCACCCGACAAACCCCGCCCACCTTCTGTGATCTCCAGCGCCAGGCCTTTGGGGTGAGTCTGGATCACACGGTCCAGCCCCGTCATGGCAGCAGCCCGAAGAATTTGACTGTCACTGGGCGAAGGCAAGCCCAAAGTCAAGTTTTCGCGCAACGTGCCTTGGTAAAGCCGAACATCCTGGGGCAAATAGCCAATGTGCTCTCGCACAAACTCAGGGGCCAAATGCTCCACATCCAGGCCATCGAGCTGCACCGTGCCTTGCTGGGGCTTGTACAAACCGGACAACAACTTCAGCAAGGTGGATTTTCCCGAACCCACGGTGCCCAAAATGGCAATACGCTCGCCAGCGGCGATGCTGCAATCGGCCACCTGCAAAGAAGGCTGGCCCGGGCCATAAGCAAAGGTGGTGTTGTCCAGCTTGATGCGCCCCTCACAGGTCTGCGGCACCACCAAGCGCTGCTGCGGATCGCGGTCGCTGGGCATGGCCATGATGGCGTCCAAGCCCTTGAGGGCCACCTGCGCCTGCTTCCACTGAACAATCATGTTGGGCACCATGGCAAATGGGGCCAACGCACGGCCACTGATGATGGTGCAGGCCAACAAGCCACCCATGGACAAACTGCCCTGGGTGATCTGGTAGGCCCCCACCACAATCATCCCGACATAGACAAGCTGCTGCAAAAACTGAGTCAGGTTGGTCGACAGGGTGGTGAGCGCCTTGGACTTGAGTTCACTCGTGGCAATTGTGGCGGTCAGTTGGCGCCAACGGTCCAGAAGTTTCCACTCGGCGTTGCAGGCCTTGATCGATTCAATGCCATCAATGGCCTCGATCAGCAAGCCGTTTTTGCGGTTGGACTCGGCCATGTGCATGGCTGTCAAATCCTCAATGGGTTTGCGCATCCACAAGCCCAACAAAACGGCCAAAGGCAAGACCACCAGGGGCACCATGGCCACAGGCCATGAAATCATGGCAATCACTGCAATGAAGAAAATCGCAAACGGCGTGTCTGCCAAGATGAACAAAGACGACGAGGTCAAGAAATTGCGGACCGCCTCAAAATAACGAATTTGCGATGCAAAAGTGCCCACCGTACGGGGGCGCGCGTCCATGCGGATGTCCAGCGCCTTGCCAAAGAAAACACTCGCCAAATCTTGGTCAATGGCTTTGCAGGCCCGGTCCACCAGGTGGGCTCGCACCTGTTTGAGTATCAGCTCCAGCACAATGCCCAGCAACGCACCCACCGCCAAAACCACCAAGGTCGAATAGCCCTTGGTGGGCACCACACGGTCATACACCTGCATGGCAAACATGGCCCCCACCAGTCCCACCACACTGATCACCAACGTGGCCAGCACCGCATCAAAAAACACATGCCGGTATTGGCGCACCACATACACAAACCAGTCGCCTGCCGAGCTCGGTCTCTCGACCGTGGGGCCAGCTTGAGACTGACGCGAAGGCTTGAGCATCAAGATCCTGCCTTCAGTCAGCGCTTGGGCATCCAGATTCTGGCTTTTCCCCTCATGGTCTTCTGCGGCGCATTGACCAGCGCTCAGCTGTCCGCGCAAAACCAACACTTGCGCACCATCCTTGGACACCCACAGCAAAGGGAAGACCGAGCGCGCCATCTGGCCGGGGCTGATCTCAGCCACATCGGCCTGAGAAAAATGAACACGCCACAACTCCGTGGCTTGCACATGGCGCGGTAGGTCAGCAATGGGCACACCATCTTTGTTCTTCTCGACCATGCCAAAGCGAAACGAGGGAACAGCATGCCCCTGCAAAGATGCCAAGCGCGTCAGCTGGCTGGCCAGCTGGGGGTCATGCAAATAATTTTCGACACCTTCGGGCTCAGCAGACGCAACGGGGGCAAAAAAATCATTCATGGATCAAGGATGTGTTTTGGGCTCGGATGGCGCCCGTGAGAATCAACAGCCTCAACTGGGACTGCAAAAGGGAAAAACGCACGTCGGCCAAATTGAACCCCGCCTGGGTTCGCTCTCTTTGCGCATTCAACACATCCAGCCAGTTCTTTCTGCCGATCTGGTACTGGCGCAAGACCGACGCCATCAGCTCGGCCGTGGCGGCCTCCAGCGACTGCGCCGGCGTCAACTGACTTTGCAAATTTTCAATGTCGTTGTGCAGTGTCAAAACCTGCGAACGCAAGCTCAGCTCGAGCACCTTCATCTCTTGCTCGGCGGCTTCCTGGCGCGACACGGCAGACTGGATACCGGCCAATGCACTCAAGCCCGCACCCGACTGAAACTGCAGGCCCACATAGGCCCTGCCCCGATCGGGCGAGGCAAAAAGCGGCCCTGACAGCACATATTGGTAACCCGCCACGACCGTCGGCATGGTTTGTGAACGTGCCAAGGTAATTTGAGCCGTAGCCGCCGACATTTGCGCCTCGAGTTTTTGACGCTGAACCGAATACTCCAAAGCCAGATCAGCCACCTGCTGAGGATCGGCTACGGCGCGGTAATCGATTTTTTGTGGCGCCGTGGGCAGGCCCACCACAGGCCCAACCCACTGGCTCAGCAGGTTGCGCGTGCTCTCGAGTTGACGGCTCATTTGCAACTGCTCGGATCGCGCTTGCTGCCAACGCGCCATGGCCAAGGTGACATCGGCCTCGGGGCTGATTTGCGCTTTCACACGCCGCGAAATCATGTCCAACAAACGCTGATGCTCTTGCACGTTCTCATCTGCCGTACGCAAGCGGGCGGCCAGACGCAACAGCTCGAAAAACGAGCCCCCCACCTGGTTCATCGCATTCAATTCGGCTTCTTGCAACGCCGCCTGACCCACACGCACATTGGCCTGACCCAACTCAATGCGCCCGTCGATCCGCCCACCCGCCCAAATGGGCTGCTCAATTTTGGCAATGCTCTGGGCATACTGGGAATCAGAGCGCACTTCGCTGGTCAGTGCGGGGTAACGACCCCAGTTGGCGGCATCCAGCTCGAAGCCCTGGGCCTTGAGCTGGCTGCGTGCCTGAAAGATAGACGGGTGTTGTGTCACCGCTTTTTGCAGCAACTCGGTCAGGCGCACACCATCGGCCTGCGCAACGGCTTGCATGGGCCCCATCATGGCCAGAACCAAGACCCCCCCAAGGATGCGGCAACGCCATTGCCATGGTCCCGGATTCGATCGACCATTCATAGATTTCCGAGCCTCAAAAGAAGATGAACTCGATCAACGAGTCGCCCCCGAAAACCACCTTCTTTGTTGCGCCACATGTTGCAAAAATGTTTCGTGCATGACACCGGGGTGGCCACCCACCCGCTCGATGTGTGACGAACGCATCCAACCGGCGAGAGACGGGCTTTGGAGGACTTCATTGACCAACATGTTAAATTTTTGAATTTTTACATTATCAGTGCTTGAGACTGCATAAATCCCCGTAAATCCAGAAAGTTCCAGCCCTTGAACAATCGCTGCAAAACGAGGCGCCTTTTCAAAAGGAGGAGCGGAAGCGCGCCGCCCGGCAGTCGCCAGCAACTGCAAACGCCCTGCCTGAATCAACTCATAAGCTGCCGTTCGGGTCGCAAACATGATGTCCACATGCCCACCCATCAGGCTTTGAATGGCCTGCAGTTCCCCCTTATAAGGCACCGCCACCACTTGACCCGGGAATTGCCGTGACAACAACTCGCACGCCATGATCAACTGGCCCGGGGGGCCCGCGCAACTGACGCTGTGACCACCGCGACGCCCTTGCGTCAGCAAATCATTCAAATCTGACCCAGAAAAGCCCGGTTTGGCCACGACCAAGATTTCTGTATCACCCAATTGAATGACCGGCTTGAACGCCTGCAGCACGTCAAATTTGAACAATCCGAGGGCCTGCCCGGTAGTCAAGAAGCTGTTGGTCATCAACCAGGTTTGGGATTTCGGGTCTGCAGCCTGTCGCAACACGTACTCCGCACCCAAGGCCCCATCGGCACCAGGCAGGTTTTCAACCACATAGGTCTGCCCTGTTCTGGCATGGAGCTCTGTGGCGATCATGCGTGCCACTCGGTCCAGCGATCCACCTGGCGGAAATGGCACGACCAACTTCTGCAAAGGCAAGGTCTGTGCCGCGACGGAACACAATGTCAGCAAGCCCAAGCACGCCAAAACACAGTACAAAAGCCACCGGGCTTGCCTGTGGCCACTTATTGTCCACATGATCTTTCCTCTATGAATTTGGCTCGATGCGCACCATGGACGCCACGGCCTGGCGCTGCAACTTGCCGGCCAGATTGCGCGGCAATGCAGGCACACACAGCCAATAAGCTGGGCAATGTGCTGCAGGCAAGTGCTTGGCGCAATGGTCGCGCAGTGAGCCGATGGCATGACCGGGCTTAAGCACCACCACGCCCACCAAGACGGGCACCTCGGCCACACCCATGGTCGCCACCGTGATCGCCACATCCGCCACGCCCGGCTGCAGCGCAATGGTCTGCTCGACGCGCTCAGGGTCCACCTTGAGTCCGCCCAGATTCAACACGTGGTCTGCACGACCGTGTAGCTCCAGGTGCCCACCGGTGGTGAAGCTGGCCATATCACCGGGGTAAAACCAATCAGGCGCTTGCTGAGGCAGCTGCCCATCTTCATCCATGTAACCGCTGAACATGGCGGCCGAGCGCAAACGCAAAAAACCCACCTCCAGCGGTGACAGTGGATGCGCCAGTCCATCCACCACTTGGGCCTCCACCCCTTCAAAAATGGCCAAACGGTTGGCGTCATGGTCACCGCCGCCCTCGGCGTTTTGCCGCCAAACGGCCATGGGCCCCATCTCGGTGGAGCCATACAGCACCACCACTTTGGCGCCCCACTGCTCGCGCAAAACCTCAAGCACACGGCTGGAAACCCGGCCGCCGCCCACGATGACACGAGACAAACGCAAAGACGGGCCTTGGCCCGGAAAATCCAGCAGGAAATTGGCCATCTTGCTGGCCGCATCGGCTGACAACACCAGCACCGTTGTTTGTGCAGCCTGGAGCAATTGCAAGAGCTGCGCCGGCAAAATGGATGGCGGCTGAAACACCACCTCGGCCCCGGCCCACAGTGCCCTGCAGGCATTGGCCAAGGCCCAATACATGCTGTGCTCCAAAAACAGCACCACACGATCTTCAGCCTGAAACTGCTCGCCCATCTGCAGTGACGCGATGAACGCCGACTGCGATGTCACCACGCATTTGGGTTCACCCGTGGTGCCCGAAGACATGGACAACAACCATGGCTGAGACGAGTCGAAAGCCTGGTAGCCAGTGGCGGCCAAACCCTCGGCGCTGTGGGGCGCAAACACCTCGCGTGCTGACACGGCTTGGCAACTTGGGGGTAACTGCAGCGTAGCCGCATCTCGCCGATCATGGACCAACCATGACAAGCCAAGACGCGCAAACGGCCCACTGCCAAACTGCTGCAACCAAGAAGCCTGCACCGCGACACCCATTGCGCCCGCTTGTGACAGGCCCAAAAGGCTGGTCACATGTATCGCGGGATTGTCCATGAGCAAACCCACACGATCACCCGGGCGCAGCCCTCGCGCCTGCATCGCCTGTGCAAACTGCAGGGCTCTCTCTAAAAGTTCGCCACGGCTCAGGCGTACGCCTTGAAATGCAAAGGCGACACGAGTCGCCTCTAAACGAGGCTCACGCAAATACGCCAACACTTTCATGCCGGGCTCCACACTTGCGCAGCCCGGCATGGCTTTGACGGCCAAACGATCACACCAAGAAAGTCAAGTTGTCGTTCAGGACAATGGGTAAGCCGAGATGCGCGATGGGTGCATCAACACCCACACCGGCTGAACTCAGTGTGACCTCATGATCACCGGCCAATCCTTCGACCTGCCAACCTGTCCAAGCATCCGGATTGGTTCGCTTGTCAATGATCAACAAATCATCGTTTCTGAAGGCCATCTCGTCCAGATTCAGAGTGCCGTAATCAACATTTGAGGATTCAGGCACTGTCATGTTCTTATCGAGGTCGCCGTCAACGGACAGGACCGGATCCACAAAGCGCACTGTGTAGTTGCCCGCAGCAAAATCGACGTCACTCAATGTGTAAGAGTAAGAGAACTCCTGTGCATCGGGGTCAAAGCTAACGGAGTTCGACAGTTCTATTGTGTCTTCACCGTCATCAAACACACCGTTCTCGTTTGTGTCAAACCAGGCGCCAAATGCATTTGCTTCGGCATCCAGACGGCCAATCGAGATGTAGTCAGGCCGTGCCTCCCAACCCAATTTTTGGTTTTTGCCATCGGCATCTTTGGACAATGACCAGCCTTTTTCGTGATAGACACCACTGACCACGGCCGCTTCCAGCCAATAGGGGTGGCTCAGATAAATTTCCGATCCGCCATAGGCTTCGCGGTACCCTTGATCAGGCAGGTAACTGGCGTGGTTGCTCTGTGCCAACAAGTCGTTCAATGTGTTGTTACCACTTCGTTTCTGGGTGTCGTTGTCAAACAATATCAGCGTGTGTGTTGCACCGGTCAGTGTGTTGTTGGTGGGACCATCCCCACCAATCAACTCAGTTTGGGAGTTGGTAAATTCTTCGGTACTGGTGACGGTAAAGACACCGTTGGCCCAGGTCCCGTAGTAAACCTCAAACTGACCATTGTCGATTTGGTCATCCCCACCGGCCGTAGAGCCAAAGCTGCTGGGCACAGCGATCTTCTGGTTGCCATCAAAACCATTCAAGACTGTGGCACCCTGGATGCGATCTCCCTGGCCAATTTGCCAAGATTTCAACTCCCAGCGATAGTCTGGTGATTCGTCTGTGAACTGATCGTCTTCCCAAACAATTCGGCTGAAATCATAGGCAAAAACATTGTCATTGTCGGTTATGTAACTGTTGATGTGATCCCAGCGATTGTTGACATATTCATCCGCATCGATCCAACCGCTCTTGTCCGCAGAGGAGTAGTCAATGGTCAGACGCGACGTGTTCACTGCCCAGGCCGGGTCAATGACCTGAACGCCAGGGGCTCCAGCAACGAAATCGGTGACCGCTACACCGACTTGCACATACAGCGTTGCGGCCGCTGTGTTGTGGTTCAAGACATGGTATTGAGCGCCATCCAAAGTCACTGTATTCGCAGCTTTGGTCCAGACGCCAACGGCGTTGGTGTCCATAAGCTGCACGGTATCGCCTGCGCTGCCTTTGACCATCAGCTGTTTGCGGCCGGTGGCTTCAAAAGTGTTTGCATTAGCCATATCAATCAAATCACGCAGAACGAGCTTGAGGGTATTTTCGCCCTGTGTGTTCAGATCAATGACGTCCACACCGTCAATGCGACTGCCGCCGAAATTTTGCGAAGCCGCCTGATTTGATATCGCAGTCAAATCCAAAGTGGCCGATCCCGCGAGCTGGATCGTGTCTTTACCTGTGCCACCTTCAATACGCGACAGTTTGCCCAGATTGCCGCCAAGACCAAGCGGATTGGCCAGCGCCTCAATCATTCCTGCGCCCAGGATGAACACATCATTACCAGCACCGCCATAGGCCACACTTGCTGCATCCAATTTAAATACGTCATCACCGGCACCACCAGCCATTGAACGCGACTCACCAGCATCGGCAAAAGTGTTGTTTTGTGCATCCCCAAGTTCATCAAACACAGAACCCTGAGATGTGGCTTTGCCGTACACCACATACGTACCGCTTAAAACGCCACTTGGTGCTTCAATGACAAAGTCTTTAATGCCATCGCCGTTGAAGTCTCCTCCCCCTTTGACTTGATTGCCATAGCTATTGGTGTTGGTACCACCGCTGAGAACATAACCGTCGGAGGCGGCCATGGAAGACGATACTGCTAGCTGTCCCCCATCCGCACGTCCATAAACCACATAGGCTTTGTTGCTGTTGAAGTCACCCAACAGCACATCCGCAAGACCATCGCCGTTGACATCGCCAGCACCCGATACAGACCAAGCAAAGGCAGAGCTTTCGCCAGTAATTTTGAGTCCTTGAGCAGAAGTCCAGTTCTGCAAATCGATGGCGGTTCGGTCGGCGCGACCAAAAACCACAAAAGCATCACTTGTTCCATTAGCCCCACCACCGATGATGAAATCGGCATAACCATCGCCGTTGAAATCACCCAGCGCACTCACGTGGTTTTGACTAGGGATCATTTGTGTGTCGTAACTCTCGCTTCTGTTAGTCGTGAATGCTGAAATGGAAATAGATTGAGCCGGTAGCGAAGCAGCTGAAATATTGGTGGGGTTGGCCTGGCCGAAAACCACTCTTGAAGCGGTTGCTTTGTCAGCCACTACAAAGTCAGGTATACCGTCACCATTGAAGTCGCCTACACCGTCACCAGCCAACATGCCATTTCCCAAGGCAATTGTGTAGCCGGCATTGCCCAAAGAACCTGTGTTCAGATCTGTGATGTCCGTACGTCCAAAAACAATGACAGATGGGCGATTTTGATAGTCCCAGTTGATTATCAAGAAATCATCAACCCCATCGCCGTTGATGTCTCCAACAGATTTGCTTTGCCAGTTATCTTGAAACGTGTTGGGGCCGTCTATGACAATGGCCGGCGAGCTGGAGTTAACGTCCAGCACCAATTGGCCATTTTGGGGGGCGCGAATGTCCAGCGCAATGAAATCATCCCTGCCATCGTTGTTCACGTCACCCAAAAAGGCCGGCGCGTAGTCCAAAACCGAAACGACTGACGACACAATTTTGCCGTTTTGACCCAATGTAGTGGCGCTTATAGGATTGACCGCGGTCAGTAATCCTGATGGCCGCCCCCAGACCACATAAGTCTTGGACCAGTCAGATATGACAATGTCAGAGTAACCATCAGAATTCAGGTCCCCTGCAATATCAAAAAATGCGCCACTGTTCGGCTGAAAAATGCTTGGAGACGCCCCAGGAGTTGTGATTCGTATCGGTTCTGGTGTCGCCGCAAAAGTGACCGGCACTGCGCTCGTGATAGAGAGGGCATCGCTGGGAGCACTGATATTTCCAGCATCATCCGCTAGGGCGTAAGAGTATTTGTGCAAACCAGTACTGACCGCATTGCTGGGCGTCAGCACGCCGGTGCTGGCGTTGTAGTTAGAGGCCACTTGCTGGCCGTCTACAAACAAAACAGGCGCAATGGCCAAACCCCTTTGCACCAGAATGCCGGGCGTGAAATCGTCGGTGCTGCTGGCCGCGCTGTTGTTCGAGGTTTCAGCGCCTGCATCGTCAACATAGGCTGCAGGAGCAGCGGGCTTATCGGGCGCTGTGGTATCGAGCGTGTAACTCACATCCCAAGAGGTGCCGCGGTTGCCCATGGCATCGATCACCAGCCAGCGGATGCTGCCTTCACCTGGTTTCAGGGTGACCCCAGTCCAACTGAAGCTGGTGCCATTGACCATGGCGGTGATGTCGATGAGGGTGGTTCCGCCATCGAGCGAGGCCATCAGCTTTTCGCCTTCCCCCAAAGCCGCGCTGAGAGTGCCTCTGACGGTTTGCGCCGCCACTGTGGTCAGGCGGTCGGTGTTGCTGACCCCGGTGTCTTGGCTCAGGCTAGCGGCCGTAACGGTCACCGTGGGTGCCTGTGTGTCCACCGTGATGGTGCGTGCTGCACCGGAAGCACTGCGGTTTCCAGCGACGTCTTCCACAAACACGCGGTAGGTGTATTGGCCATCGGCCAGGGTACCGTCGTTCACCGTCCAAGTGGTGCCGTCCACGATCAGACCCGCCTTGCCGGTGATGGTGACGGTTTGGCCTTGACCGTTGGTGCGGTCAATCGCGATGCGTTCGTCTTGAGCCAGTGCACGGGTCAGGGAGCCCGTCAGGGTGGGGGTGTTGTCGTCAGTTAGACCATTAGCTGAACTGCTGTTGCTCACCAATTGCAAGCTTGAAATACCATATCCATTAGCCCCTGCATGTGTGGCGATGGCTATGGGATTCCCGCCAATGTTCCAGTTGTGGGTTGTAGGCAAATTAACGTAATCGTTCGAATATTTAGCATCGACGATTTTGAGCTCAATACCATTTGACGAATCAGTCAATTGAAGCTGAACGGCTTTGGTGTACTTACCGTCATATTCTGCTTGTATCCAAAAAGAAACTTGTGAGCGGTTTGCGTTGTAAACCGTCGACCCACTGTTGTACACGCCTGGCCGAGTACCATCCGCTGAAATAAAAACCCCACCAAAAGTGGCAGACAACTGAGACAAGTCGAGGTCGGTGACATTTACCTCTGTCACTTTGTTGGTGCCGGTCTTGGAGGCATAGCCGCTTTCGAGCAGTTTCAGGCTCGTTGACAACAGGTTGCCTTGTGCAAGCCCCACATCGTCAGTGATCGCATCAATGCTGCCCAGAATGCCAGTGGGTGCAACCAGATCCACCGCCAGGTTGGTGAAGTTGTAATCGGCGTTGACGTTTGCAGCGTCTCCCGCTGTGCCGCGCAAACGCACGGTGTAGCCGTAGCTGCCATTGGCCCAAGCTTGTGCGGGCACCGTGAAGACGAACTCTCCGGTCTGGTTGTTGTAGCTTTGCAGCGTGGCCGTGATGGCGGCTGCGCCTTGCGGCACGGCCACGGTCACGGTCAGGTTGCCCGCCACAATGTCTTCGATCATGGCAGTGCTGCTGACCACCTTGCCGGTGATGCGCACCACGGCGGCGCTTTCGCTGGCATTGACGATGTCGTCTTGAGCCACAAAGTCAGGCGCGATCGAGGCCAAAGCGCCCGTGAAGTCCCAGCCCGAGGTGCCAGTCTCGCTCTTACCCACATAGCCTTGGTTAGCGCTGTCGACAAAGGTGCCAGCATCCAGCGTGACGTAATAGCGCGTGCCGGTGGTCAGGGTCGGCAGGGTCACATAGACGTCGGTGCCATTTTCGATACGCACGGCGTTGCTGGCCACATCGATCTCGGCCACCAGGGCGTCACCTGACACGTTGAACAACTTGATCTTGCCAGTGCCGGCTTGCACGGCCTTAGAGAACACCAGGTTGAGTGTGGCCTTTCCAGTGCTGTCGTTGGCCAAAAAGCCACCATCTGCAGGAATGAATTCCTTGACATACGGCGCATTGAACACGTCCTTGCTCACGGTTTGGCTGGCAACACTCACGTTGCCAGCCAGGTCAGTGGCCGTCAGATCGAATGTGCTGGTGGCTTTGTTGAGCCAACCCGTGCCTGCGGTGGTGAGTTCGGCCTGCGTGGGCACCAGGCTCCAGGTGCCGTTGGCGGCGTTGAGCACGATGCGGTTGGAGGCAATGCTGACGCCATTGATCTTCAGGCTCAGGGCGGTGCCAGGTTCGTAGTTGCCACCAATGCTGGCCGGGGTGAAGGTGGTCAGGTTGGTGTTGACGGGCGCAAGGGTGTCAATGGTCACTTGGGTCACAGGCCCTGGAGCGCTGACGTTGCCGGCCAAATCGACATAGCGGTAGGCCACTTGGTACACGCCGTCTGAGATCGGTGCATTGGGAGTCAGGGTGTTGTCTTCAAGACTGAAGGCGGCACTCACCAGCTGACCGTTGATCAACAATTCAGCAGACACAGCATCCGCAGGCTTGTTCTGCAGCATGAAGGCAGGTCGCGTGATGTTCGTGATGTCGTCGATGCTCTTGATGCCGCTGTCCTGCTCTGGCGAGAGCAGGTCAAACACAGCGGCGCCAAAGGCAAAGTTCACATAGGTTTCATTCGACAAGTAGTCAAATCGCATGTCATCCACGGTGCCATTCAGGCGCACCACCATGAAGCCTTCACGGCCTGTCAATCGGGTCGCAGCAGCCGTTGTGCCTTGGTTAACCGTGACGTCAGTTGACCAGAGAATTTCCACTGGCACAGGGAAAGAAATGGTGACAGGGTTGTTTGGGTTACCAATTGAAGAGAACGCCAACACGGGGTTGCTCATCGGCGAATCAAACGTCAATTGGTTGATGGAGGCCACATCGTTGCGAATCGACGTGGTGTTGGGCACTCCGAAAGACACCGGGAACAGCCCCTGGTTGTACATGTTTGAAGTAGAGGTGAGGTTAAGCGCAGCTTGGTCTAGCTTTTTCAGGGTGTAGGTGAAGGGCACATCACCAATGGTGCCGTTGACGACGTTGGTGCTGGTGTTGATGCCATTGGGGTAAGTGGCCCAGGCAAAGTTCTGGGGCGCAGCGGGCGCCACCATGTCCAAGGTGTAATTTTGGCGACTGACCCCCCCCTCGTTGCCTGCAGCGTCAATCACTTTGAACTGCAAGCTGCTGGCGCCGTTGGTCAAGTTCACATTGGCCCAGGTAAATTCATCGCCACTGACGGTGGAGGTGATGTCTTGCCAGTTGGCCCCGCCATTGGACGAAGCCCACAAACGGTCCCCTGCCTGCAATGCTTGCGGTTCGTCACCATCCATCAGACGTCCAGTAACGGTTTGCGTGGCCTCTTTGGTGATGAAATCAGAATCACTGATGCCGGTGTCGGCACTGATGTCGATGTTCCGGACCATGGTCTCGGGGGGGGTCAGGTCCAGGCTGTAATCCTGACTGCTGATGGGGCTGATGTTGCCCGCCACATCCACCACCCGGAACTGCACGCTGCTGTTGCCTTCGAGCAGGGTCACTCCCGTCCAACTGAGTTGGCCGCCAGAGTTGATCATGCTGGTCACATCTGTCCAAGAGGTGCCGCCATTGACCGAACCAAACACCTTGTCCCCTGTTGTCAGGGCATTGTTGAGTTGCCCGGTAATGGTTTGGGCCGGTGTGCGCGTGATGAAGTCGCTGTTGCTGCTGCCGCTGTCGGCACTGATGTCGATGTTGGTCACGCGCAGTGAGGGGGCAATGGTGTCAATCTGCACCGCCAAAGCGGTCCCAGCTGCACCGATGTTGCCCGCTGTGTCCACCCAGCGGAAACTGAAGTTGCGCTCGCCATGCTCGAGCGCCTGCACAGGGCGCAAAGTGCCGTCGTTGGCGTCATAGGCGGCTTCCACCATCACGCCATCAACCAGCAGCTGCGCGCCCGCCATGCCCACTGGCAAAGCGCCCACCACCAAACGGGGTTGGGTGTTGTTGGTGATGTTGTCGCTGTTGCTGCTGCCGCTGTCGCTGGCAGCCAGCAGATCGAGCGGGCTGGTGGGCGCGGCCGGCGGCATTTGGTCCAGAGTGAAACTCCAGGTGCTGATGGGGCCTTGGTTGCCCGCAGCGTCTTGCACGCGGAACAACACCTGACCTGGGCCCTGAGGCAATGTCACGCCTGGCCAAGCCAGCGATGTGCCGTTCACCACAACAGAAATGTCTGCCCATGTGGCACCGCCATCCAAGCTGGCGCGCAGGGTTTCGCCAGCAGCCAATGGCGCGCTCAGCGTGCCGGTCACGGTTTGGCTGGCCACATTGGTGATGCGGTCAGTGGCGCTTTGGCCACTGTCTTGGCTCAAGCTCAGGGCCGACACCAAGGTGGTGGGTGGGCTGGTGTCCACGATGATGGTGCGGCCTGTTGTGGCCGCACTGCGGTTACCGGCAGCGTCTTCTACAAAGGCGACGTACTCGTAGGCACGACCGTCTTGCAAACCGCTGTCGCTCATGCTCCAAGTGGTGCCGGTGGGCTTGAGGCCTTCGATGCCCGTGGTTTCAACCTCAGGACCCGGCTGATTAGGATTGGTCACGTCACGGCGGTACACCACCACGCGGGCATCACCCGAAAGAGCCGCACTGAGGGTACCGCTGACAAATGGGGTGATGTCGTCGCTGACGCCCGTGTTGGCCCCAGCAGCCCACAAATCGCCCTGAACAACACCGGCGTCATCGCTTGCGCTTTGCAAACTGGCACTCATGGTGGGCGCGGTCAGATCGATGGTCAGGTTGGTGAAGACGTACTGAGCCTGAACCCCTTGGGCTGCGCCTTGCGCACCGTTCAAGGTCACGATGTATCTGTAACGGCCTTCTTGCCACACATTGGCCGCGATGTTGAAAGTGAACTCACCAGTGCTGGTGTTGTAGCCCGTGATGGTGGCCGACACAGGGTTGTTGTTGGCATCGCGCACATCGAGCGTCAAGTCATTGGTGGTAATGGCAGCAAGCACGCCACCGTTGCTGACGACCCGGCCTGTAACCGGCACCACCGCAGCACTCTCCACCCGGTTGATCATGTCATCGGCGGTAACAAAATCGGGCGCAATCGATGCCGTGACTGCAGAGAAGTTCCAACCGTTCAGCCCTGTCAAGGTCTGCCCAAGGTAGGCTTCTTGGTTGCTGTCAACGAAGCTGCCTGCATCCAGGGTGACGTAATACTGGGTGGCCATGTTCAAGCCGGGCAAACGGACAAATACGTCGTTTTGACCTTCGCCATCAATGCTCACGTCTGCACTGCTCACCAACACGGTGTGAATCAGGTTGTTGTTCAGGTCAAAGACCTTCAGTGATCCTGTGCCTTTGGTGATGGGTTTGGAGAACACCAAGTTAAGGGTGGCGTGGCCTGTCGCGTCATTGGCCAAAAAACCGTTGTCCGCTGGGATGAATTCCTTGACATACGGACCACGCAAGTCATCAGCTGTGACCGTGCGGTTGGCTTGTGCAATGTTGCCAGCCACATCGGTGACGGTGATCCGCAGTTCGCTGACAGCGCCTTCCGTGCGCAAGGTATTGAGCTCATCTGGACTGGGTTCATAACGCCAAGTGCCGTTGCTGTTGAGCACGACTTGCCCTGTGGCTGGCTGCCCGGCAATGCTCAGTTGTACGGCGCTGCCCGCCTCATAAGTGCCACTGAAGCTGCCCACTGTCACGCCCGTGATGGCAGAACCAACAGGCGCACGGGTGTCAATGGTGACCGGCAATGCGGTGCTGAGGTCACTGCGGTTGCCGGCTGCGTCTACAAAACGGTAGCTGACTTGCAACACGCCGTCCGACAGGGCTGCGTTGGGTTGCAGGGTCTGGGTGTTGGGGTTGAATGTGGAGGCAACCAGCCTGCCGTTGACCCACATTTCTACAGCCACGGCATCTGCCGGAATGCCCTCTACGTCAAACACAGGGCGTGTGTTGTTGGTGACGTTGTCAGTGTTCAGTTGCGAATCGGATGCGGCTTGCAGATCGGCCGCTTGGCTGGGCGCCAATGGGGCCTGTGTGTCGATGAAGCAGGTTTTTTCTACCAAGGGGCCCTTGTTGCCGGCTTGGTCAATAACCTGGAACTGCACTCGGGTGATGATGTCCGAAATGAGGGGTACTTGGTTCCAGTTGACGCTGGTGCCGCTGACTGAAGAGGTGATGTCAGTCCAGGTAATGCCGCCATTGAGGCTGGCACGCAGGGTCTCGCCCACTTCAAGCGTTTGGCTGAGTTGTCCGCGAATGCTCTGGTCTGCGATGTTGGTGATCCAGTCGGTCGCACTGGCACCCGTGTCTTGGCTGAGCAATGGCGAGAGCAGGGTTGCTTGGGGTGCTGATGTGTCGACAATCAGTTGGAGAGGTAGGCTTGCGTCACCGCGGTTACCCGCTGCATCCACATAGCGGTATGTCACGCTGTGACTACCATCCGTCAGGATGTTCTGAAGGCGAACAGTGCCCGCAAACAGATCGTAGGTGGCGGGGACCACATCGCCATTCACCAGAACTTCGACGGTCATGCCAGCTTCTGGCAAAGCGCCAATGGTAAAACCAGGACGCGCCTGACCCGTCACATCGTCGTCATTGTTGCTGCCGGTGTCATGCATGGCCAGCAAGTCGGGGGCCGACTGGGGCGCCGCTGGTGCGGTCGCATCGTATTGGGCCGTCACGCTATCGGGATGATCAGGGTCGATATGGGCACGGATGGTAAAGCTCTGGCCGTCTTGGATGCCCATGGCGCTGAATGTGCTGGGCAGTTGCACTTGCCAAGCACCATTTGGACCTACTTCTGCCTTAAGCGAGGCCAGCACCACGCCGTCTTTGAGTACGCTGATGCGGACGACACTGCCCTCATCTGCGTCGGTGGATGTGCCCTGGATACGCAGGGGCTGGGTTTCCTGAGCGTTGACCCAGGGACTGCGTTCAATCTGCACCGATGGTGGTGTGAGGACTGCGCCAGGCAAATTGTCGTCATTGAAGTCCTCCAACGCCTCATTGAGTGCACCCGGCACATCAGCAGGCCTCGCATCCAAAAGACGTTCGATGCCTTCTTCCAGGTTACCTGGCACCAGGCGCGAGAGTGCGGCGAGCTTTTCTCCGTATGTTTTGGCTTGCTTGTCTTTCTCTGTCGAAAAACCCACATCGTTCACAGCCACTGGCAACACGCCGACAATGTCTGGCACGCCAACCCATGCACTGACAGCCTTGTTGGCATCTGCGATTTTTGTCAGCTTGCCCTGGTCACTGAGGAGCGCCGAAACGGCCTCAGGTGTAAGAGCCACATCACCCACAGCGGCTTTTCGGAAGGCCATTTCTGTGAATGGCGTGATGGCCATGTAGTTTTGGCCAGGATTGATGGTGGTCACGGCTCGCAAAGCCGTCGATTCCAATGCAATCAGTCCTGCCACTTCGTCGTAGTACTGGACTGGTTTCAAATCATCCGGGAGGCGGTCATACAACACCCCCATCACGGCGCCTTTGTAATCGCCAAAATCGACAATGACCCCTGAAACGACTGTTTTTTCGACGCCAGCATCCATCACTTTGGAATATTGGACTTGAATTTTCCCTTTGTAGGCCGAGCCTACGCTGGGCAATAATTCGCCTTGATCGTTCCCTGTCAATTCAAGCAGCAAGCCCCGGTTGCCAAAAAATGCCAGGGTCATGTTTTTGGCTTCAAAGGGGCCAGCGGCCATCGCGGTTTCGAGGCTGGCTGTGGGGGCCGCCTTGTCCTTGCCGTTCAGCGCCATCAAAATACCTGCGCCCGCAAGACCGATTTTTATCAACGAGCCCGTGCCGTGGTTCCACCAAAGCCCTTTGTCGTCATCGCACTCTTCACTGTTCTTTTTTTCAGGCAGCTTGCAATCTACCGCCGTGGCCGAAGTGTTTGCCGCCGATGAGTTGGCCGCAGACGTGTTGGCTTGCGCCAAGGTCCAGACTTGAGACGGTTCAGCCGCTGGAGCATCGCTCAAAGAAACGATTTCGTCTTGCACGATCTTATCGGCCGTCTCAAAGTCATCCTGAGGCATCTGTACGCGCTTGCTTGCGCGATTCACCACCCGATCGCCCCCGCCTGCGACCTCACCATTCGGAATCAATGCTGATAGAGCGTCACGATCGGTTTGAGATTTGTTAGGGCTGCGTGTATTGACAGGGCCTGCAGACTTCTTTTGACTCATGCTTTTTCTCCGAAACAATTAGGGTGCTCGTCGCGCAGGCGCAACGATTAAATGACAAAAATATTTTTGACATTAAATCACATGAAAAAGCTCGAAACTTAACAAAACTGAACATGGCTTTGCGCTGTCAGAGCAAGCCTTGCCGTCTGTGGATGGACCCACACGTCAACATGGCTGTATTTGAGATACCAGGCGGCACTCGGCAACATGCGGCATGCGACTTGCGGCTTGCTGCGCATGCGACCGGCACCTGATCTCAGTCCAGATTCAGTGCACCCAAACCAACACGGCCGTTCCCAACACAAAGACCAACAGCTGCAGAGCGATCAGCCTCTTGTCCATTTGCAATAAGCTCTCCATGCTTTGTTCGGTGGCTTGGTTGCATTTTTGGAATACAAGGATCGTCCGCACCAGTGTCAAAACAATCAATATATATGCCAGCAGATAAATTTTATCGATCAGTACGAGATAAGTTAATTCAGGCAGCGCGTCGGAATATCCTATTTGCAAGAAAATGGCCGTCAATAGGGCCCCCCCTGCGAGACCGGTGCGGGCGTCTATACTCCGTGGCGATAAAATCAAAGCAGAAAGTGCCACACACAAAACAATGAATATTGGTAATAACAACCGCCAGAAAAAGTAACTGGTTGGCCGCTCCACGTGAATATTGAAGTGTGCTGTTGAATACAGCGATGAGGCTTTGTCTTCACCAAAATTTGTCCGATAATCATGGTGAAAAACCTGGCCTGACCAACCCGTCAAGGACCAACCAGGTATAACAAAGTTACTGCCTAAACCACTGTTTTCTTGATCAATTACAAATGAGAGCTCTTCCGCACTGTATAAGGCATCCTCCACCTGAATGGTCAATTTTTGTTGATCTAAAGGATAGTCGGTCAGATTAAAAGGTTGATAAAATCTGCCCTCGACCTTTAGAATTTGGTACTTCGATCCGTCCGCCATTATTTTGGGGTTCGGGTTAATTCTTTCATATTGTTTGTTCCATTTTTCAACCATATTTTTAAATTCAAGAGAGGCAACAGGATCAATGTCTCCCTTCCAACGCAGCCACAAATACAGGTCAGCATAAAAGGTATTGCTGCCCATATCCAACTGATAAATAGCTATTGGATAAATTCCTATTTTGACTTGATGGGTAGCAGTATTTGAACTGTCTACCGGTAGCAGCGCACCTTGAAGGGGCTTATTGGCAAGGACGTTGATGTTCAAACCAGACAATAAAATGAACAACGAAATGAACCTGATCAAGCCATTGAAAAACATCGATATCCTCATTCAGTACGTTGTTAGTTTTTCCGTCTTACGAAAATCAAATCTTCAAGTCACGCCATTGCAAGTTCCCGCCATGACTGAATCCATGATACAAGGTGTTCATCGCATGGGTGCCCAACAAATTGCGTTATGGTCCGTGCGGGTTGTCCTGCATGAACACGCTCAACAAAACCGCACGCTTTAACTAGAATTTATGTCTTCATTCAAGTCGATCAATAAATTTATACTTTTATATACATTTATTTTTTTATATACCATTTTTGTTGGACAGGCGAAATCTGCTTGGGCTGGATCATCTCACGACTTGATCGCCGAGAGAGCCTGGCTGATCGATCAAGGTGGTCTGATGACTTGGGAAGAAGTTCAACAATCAAAAGATTGGCGAATAAAAAAAGACAGCCCTGTCATCAGTGCCGGCTATGGCAAAGGCGCTGTATGGTTTCGACTGCGCATCGATCCAACATCAACAGATTTACCGCCCGAAGCGAAGCTGGTGATGCGTATTCGCCCTGCTTATCTTGATCAACTGCAACTGTTTGATCCCTTACAGACGCCTGCGATGAGGCCCATGATTGGGGATACACACCCCAAACCGAACTCTGTGGATCCGTCCTCTTCATTGAGCTATTCACTGCCAGCGGGCTCATCCAGCCGTGAGGTCTGGGTGCGTTTAGAGACCAGCAGTACGCGCATGGCTCACGTCGACGTGATGGATGAGCAGTCAATGCGAAAAAGCAATAAAAAAATTGAGCATTTGGGCGCGCTCTACTTGAGCTCAATTTTTATGTTTGTCGTCTGGGGACTGATTCAACTCACAGTCCAGAAGGAACGTCTGGCATTGATTTTTATTCTCTATCAAATTGCTGCTCTTTTGTTCGGTTTTTGTCTCTTTGGATATGCATCTTTGTACCTTCCCAATTGGCTGGAACCGTCGGCCATAAATTTCATGACCAGTTTTTTGGGTATTACCTCAACTTTTTTGGTATCTGTTTTCGCTCAGCAAGTTTTAGGGGATTTACGGAAATTTTTTTGGCGCGTCTTGATTAGTTTTCCTGTTTATCTTATTTTTGCAATTTGTTTCTTCATGATTATTTTTGGCGAGGAAAGAATTGGCCTTCAGATCAATATGTCATTGATTTTTATACTGCCAATTTTTCATTTCGCAATTGCATTATTGACACCTCGAAAAATGTTCAAGGAAAGGCAGCATCCTATACCGCAGTGGATCAATATCACTTATTTTTCGATCACCCTTGTCATTACTCTTTTGACTTCTATGCCAGCTCTCAATCTGGTTCCTGCAACCGAACTCAGCCATTACATTGTTTCTTTTTACAGTGTTTGCAGTGGTTTTTTAATGATGATGGTGATCCATTACCGGGGAATACAAAACATCAAGGACCACACTGCGCTGACGGCCAAAGCTGACCAAGCCGAACAAGAAGCCCTGAAAGAACGGCTATTCAGACAGGAAACTGAACAACTCCTGACCATGTTGGGTCACGAGTTGAAGACTCCGCTTGCGACTTTGCTTTTGCAAGTGAACGACCCCCAACTGTCAGTCAATTTATCTAAAAAATTGACCAAATCAGTCGCTGACATGTCCAATGTGATTGAGCGAACCATTCAAATTGGACAAGTCAACCACAGAACGATTGAAGTTCAGCTGATGGATTGTGATTTACCGGACTTGCTGAAGGGTCTGATCGAGTCGATGCAAAACCCCGAAAGAATGACCCTTCAAATTCTCAATTTACACGCCAGGAAAATCAATACCGATATTTATTTGTTGACCATCATCATTCGCAATTTGCTTGATAACGCACTGAAATATGGCGACTCGAATTCGAATATTGTGGTCACCTTGAATCAGGCCATGACATCCACCAATTGGGTGATTGGTGTCGCCAATCGGCCTGGCAGAGCTGGTTGGCCAGATGCAGAGAAGGTTTTTGAAAAGTATTACAGAAGTCCTGCTGCCACCTACCGCAGCGGTACAGGTTTAGGGCTATTTTTAGTGAAGTCGTTGGCTGAAAAATTTAACTATTCGGTGAATTACTGCCCCACCGAGGACCTCATTGTGTTTACTTTAACGATCACACCCTGCAGACAAGACTAATTCACAGCCTGGCTGATATCAATGCAAATCGGACAAAGTCCAGACTTGCACGCTGCGTGAAAAGGGCTTGGGCAGCGAATGGTGTCAGGAGCTGAACAAGAAATTCATCACGTCGCCATCTTTCACGACATAGTCCTTGCCCTCGGCGCGCATCTTGCCCGCGTCTTTGGCGCCTTGCTCGCCCTTGAAGGTGATGTAGTCGTCAAACGCGATGGTCTGGGCGCGGATGTAGCCCTTCTCGAAATCGGTGTGGATCACGCCTGCGGCTTGCGGTCCAGTGTCGCCCACATGGATGGTCCAGGCGCGCACTTCTTTCACGCCCGCGGTGAAATAAGTCTGCAGGCCCAGCAAGCCATAAGCCGAGCGGATCAGGCGGTTGAGGCCAGGCTCGTCTTGCCCAATTTCCTTCAAGAACTCCAAGCGGTCAGCATCGTCCATCTCGGACAGCTCGGCTTCGATCTTGGCGCAAATGGCCACCACGGGCGCATTTTGCTTGGCGGCAAAGGCTTTCAAACGGTCCAGAAAAGGGTTGTTCTCGAAGCCGTCTTCGGACACGTTGGCCACGAACATGGCGGGCTTGGCGGTGATGAAGAAGAACTGCTTGAGTTCGACCCGCTCTTCTTTGCTGAAATCAATGGTGCGCACCGGCTGGGTGTCGTTCAGAGCGGTTTGGCACTTCTCCAGAATCGCCATTTGTTTGACGGCTTCTTTGTCACCCGAGCGAGCGATTTTGCTGACGCGGTGAATGGCTTTTTCCACAGCCGCCAGGTCGGCCAGGCACAGCTCGGTCTGAATGACCTCGATGTCGGCAATCGGATCGACCTTGTTGGCCACATGGATCACGTTGTCGTCTTCAAAGCAGCGCACCACGTTGACGATGGCGTCGGTCTCGCGGATGTGCGCCAAAAATTTGTTGCCCAATCCCTCACCCGTGCTGGCCCCGGCCACCAGACCGGCAATGTCCACAAACTCGACGATGGCGGGCACGATGCGCTCGGGCTCGACGATCTGGGCCAACTGCTGCAGGCGCGGGTCGGGCACCTCAACCACACCCGTGTTGGGCTCAATGGTGCAGAAGGGGTAGTTTTCTGCAGCAATGCCCGCTTTGGTCAGGGCGTTGAACAGGGTGGATTTGCCAACGTTGGGCAAACCCACGATGCCGCATTTGAGGCTCATGGAAGGCTTTCGGTGATTCGGGGGGGAGATTCAGAAATCAACCCGCGATTTTAACGGCACAGCCCCAAAGCAGCGGCCCGGCCCCAAAGTCCCCGGCGGCCCCGTGCGGTGAGCAGCCTCCTTACAATGCGCGCATGGCTCTATCCCCTGACATTTGCATCCGTGGCGCTGGCATTGTGGGCCGGACTTTGGCTTTGCTGCTGGCCCGCGAACGGCTGAACGTGGCTTTGGTCGAGTCCCCCCAGCCCAACACCGCCCCCGACGTGCGCGCCTATTCGCTCAATGGCGCGGCCAAGGCCTTGCTGCAAGACCTGCGCTGCTGGCCCGAGGCCCCCGCCGTGACGCCCGTGCACCAAATGCAAGTCTGGGGCGACGATGGCGGCCAGCTCAACTTCGGTGCCCGCGAGCACGGCGTGGGTGAGCTCAACTGGATGGTGGATGTGCCTGTGCTGCAAGCGCTGCTGGCCCAGGCCGTGCAGTTTCAGCCCCAGATTCAAGTGGTGCAGGCCCCGGTGTCCGCGCCCTTGACCGTGGTGTGTGAAGGCCGCGCCAGCCAGACCCGTGCCGAGCTGGGTGTGGGCTTTGATATCACGCATTACGAGCAACACGCCCTGGCCACCCGCCTGGTGTGCGAGCGGGCGCATGAGGGCATCGCCCGTCAATGGTTTGGCTGGAGCCCCGCGCCCGGCCTGGCGCGGCCCCAAGCCGAAGTGCTGGCCCTGCTGCCCTTGGGGGGCGAAGGTGGGCGCGAAGTCGCGTTGGTCTGGTCGGTCCACCCGCTGCGGGCGCAAGCCTTGATGGCGATGTCGCCGGAAGACTTTTCAGCTGCGCTGGCCCAGGCTTGCGGCCATGCCCTGGGCGGCATGCAGCTCTCAGCCGAGCGTGCCGTGTGGCCACTGCAACTGGCCCGTGCCGAGCGCTGGACAGGTGCCATGCCGGGCCAACACAAACAAGCCTTTGCCCTGGCGGGCGATGCAGCCCATGCCCTGCACCCGCTCGCTGGTCAAGGCCTGAACGTGGGCCTGGCGGATGTGGCTGAACTGGTCAACGTGATCCGCGCCAAAGAATTTTGGCGGCCGCTGCACGACCTCAAACTGCTGCGCCGCTACGAGCGCGCACGCCAGGCCGATGTGCAGGCCATGGGTTTCGTGACCGATGGCCTGCAGCGCCTGTTTGCCCAGCCCGGTCCGGTCTGGCAAAACCTGCGCAACTGGGGCATGCGCGGCTTTGACTGCAGCGGCCCCCTCAAACACTGGGTGACGCAACGTGCCATGGGCCAAAGCACCCCGCCCAAGCCTGCCAAGGCCACACGTTGATGCGTCTTTGTCTTTTTTGATCCCGAAAGTCCTCTCCATGAAGTTCTCTCTCTCCAAACTTTTCCTGATCGTGACCTCCATCGCTTTGTCGCTGGGCAGCGTGATGGCCCAAGAAGCGGCCATCCGCAAAAACCTGAGCGAGCGCCTGCCCAACTTGCCCAAGATCGACGAGGTGAGCAAAACACCGATGAACGGGCTGTTTGAAATCCGCATGGGCAACGAAGTGATGTACAGCGATGCCGAAGGCAACTTCCTGATTCAGGGCGCGCTGATCGATGTGAAACAAAAGCGCAACTTGACCGAAGAGCGCATGGACAAACTCTCGGCCATCCCGTTTGACCAGTTGCCTATCAAAAATGCTTTCACCCAAGTGCGCGGTCACGGCAAACGCAAGCTGGCCGTGTTTGCCGACCCCAACTGCGGCTATTGCAAGCGCTTCGAAAAAGACCTGCAAAAGCTGGACAACGTGACCATTTACCACTTCCTTTATCCGATCTTGGGCGAGGACTCCAAAACCAAGTCCAAAAACATCTGGTGCGCCAAAGACAAGGCCAAAACCTGGAACGACTGGATGATCAACGGCACCACCCCGCCCACCGCCAACTGCGACGCCTCGGCCATTGATTCGATCGTGGCCTTTGGCCAGAAAAACCGCATCACCGGCACCCCCCTGCTCTTGTTTGCCGATGGCTCCCGCGTGCCCGGTGCCGTGCCCATGGCCCAAGTTGAAAAAATGCTCGCCGAGATCAAATGACTTTCCCACACGCCACCCCCATGACCGAAGACCCGACCTGGCGGCTGATCCGCCGCTTGGGTTACGCCGGGCTGATTCCCTTTGTGTTTTTGGCCCTGTGCCTGTGGCTGGTCGGCCCTGAACTGCACCCCTATGTGGCCCTGTCCATGCAAGGCTATGGCGCGGTGATCGTCTCGTTTTTGGGTGGCATCCATTGGGGCGTGGGCTTTCGCAACGCCTTGATCCGCCCCAACGCGCCGCGCATCCACTTCACTTGGGGCGTGGTGCCCTCGCTCTTGGCCTGGGTGGGCGTGATGATGCCCGCCTTCGCAGGTTTGCCCCTGCTGGGCTTTGTGCTGATCGGCTGCTACCTGATGGACCGCCGCACCTGGCCCGCCGCGGGCCTGGCCCCGTGGCTGCCCATGCGCTTGCAACTGACCCTCGTGGCCAGCTTGTGCTGCTTTTTGGCGGCGGGTGCAACTTGAGTCACAACACGCATGACCGCCATCCACTACACCGTTGAAGCCGCCGACCTGCATGCGCATTTGTTCCGCGTCACCTTGACCATTGCGCAACCGCAGACCTTGCAAACCGTGTCGCTGCCGGTGTGGATTCCGGGCAGTTATCTGGTGCGTGAGTTTTCCAAAAACCTGCAAAACCTGAGCGCCAAACAAGGCCGGCGCAGTTTGCCCACACAGCAGCAAGACAAGTGCAGCTGGGCCATCGCTTGCAAGAGCGGGCAGCCCCTGGTGCTGAGCTACGAGGTCTATGCCCTTGACAACTCGGTGCGCACCGCCTGGCTGGACAGCCAAAGGGGGTTTTTCAATGGCACCAGCCTGTGCCTGCGGGTGCACGGACAAGAACAAGCGCCGCACCAGCTGCAACTGCAAACTGTGAAGAGCCAACCCCATTGGCAGGCTGCCACGGGCCTGGCGCCGCTCAAAATCGACAAAAAAGGCTTTGGCCTGTACCAGGCCAAGAACTACGACTCCCTGGTGGATTGCCCGGTGGAGTTGGGCGCGTTCTGGAGCGGCAGCTTCAACGCCTGCGGCGTGCCGCACCGCTTTGTGGTGGCGGGGGCTTTGCCCTCCTTTGACGGTGACCGATTGTTGGCCGATACGCAAAAAATTTGCGAGGCGGCGATTCATTTCTGGCACGGATCGAGCAAGGCAGCGGGCAAAAAAACGCCTCATCCCAACTACCTGTTCATGCTCAACGCCGTGCACGACGGCTATGGCGGTCTAGAGCATCAAAACAGCACCGCATTGATTTGCAAACGCGATGATTTGCCGCGCCTCAACGGCTTGTCCACCAGCCCGCGCAAGCCAGAGGGCTACACCACGCTGCTGGGCCTGATCAGCCACGAGTACTTTCACACCTGGAACGTCAAGCAGCTGCGCCCCGATGCCTTTGCCCGCTACGACTACAGCCAGGAAAACTACACGCAGTTGCTGTGGTTCTTTGAGGGCTTCACCAGCTATTACGACGACATTCTCTTGCGCCGCGCAGGGCTGATTGACGACGCCACTTACATCCAGCTGCTGGGCAAGACCATCGCACAAGTGCAGCAAACCCCAGGTCGCCATGTGCAAAGCGTCGCGCAGGCCAGCTTTGACGCTTGGGTCAAGTACTACCGCCAGGACGAAAACACCGTCAACGCCACTGTGAGTTATTACACCAAGGGCGCGCTGGTGGCCTTGTGCCTGGACCTGACGCTGCGCAGGGAATTCAAGCCAGCAGGTCACACGCTCGACACCGTGATGCGCGGCCTGTGGAAACGCTGCCAGGCCGGGCCCCTGCGCGAGCAGGACTTGCTGGACGAATTGCAAGCCTTGACCGGGCGCAGTTGGACGGGCGAGATCCAGCGCTGGGCGCACAGCACGCAAGAGCTGCCATTGCGCGAGTTGCTCACGGCGCACGGCATTCAGGTCGACGCCGAGATTGCGGGCATGGCCGAGCGCTTGGGTTTGCGCGTGAGCGACGCCGCAGGCAGTGTGCAGGTCAAAGGGGTGCTGCGTGGCAGCGCGGGCGAAGCGGCGGGCCTGGCTGCTGGCGACGAATGGCTGGGGCTGGAGGTCGGGGCCAAAGGCCAAGGCGGAAGCTGGCGGCTGAGCAAGCTCGCCGAACTGCCCGCTCTGCTGGGCAAAGAACGCAAACTGATCGCACTGGTGTCACGCGACAGGCGCTTGCTGCGCTTGCCGCTCAGGGTGCCTGCGCAAGCGAGCCACTGGCAGCTGAGCGTGCCCAAGGAACGTGCGGGCCATCCGTGGCCTGCAGCTTGAAAATCCTGCAAGGATCACATACGCCATGTCGGGCCTGAAGGCACCGACCTACAGGATGCAGCACCCTTGCGGACCGGGTTCACTTGCCGCGCAAATCCACCACGCGTTTGGCCTTGCCCTGGCTGCGCTCGACGCCGCCTTCGGCCTTGAGCTCGATCGCCACACTCGAGCCAATGTAGACCTTGATCTCGTGCTGCAGCAGCTTGGCCGCCGCACGCGCTTCGATGCTCTCGGGCGACACGCCGGGCTTGGTTTCGATCAGCACTTTGAGGTCGTCCATCGGGCCTTCACGGGTCAGTACGCATTGGTAGTGCGGGGCCAACTCGGCGCGCTTCAGGATCAGCTCTTCGATCTGGCTGGGGAACACGTTCACGCCCCGGATGATCATCATGTCATCGCTGCGGCCGGTGATCTTTTCCATGCGCCGCATGCTGCGGGCGGTGCCAGACAGCAGGCGCGTCAGGTCGCGCGTGCGGTAGCGGACGATGGGCAGCGCTTCTTTGGTGAGGCTGGTGAAGACCAGCTCGCCCATTTCGCCATCGGCCACCGGCTCCCCGGTTTCGGGGTGGATGATCTCAGGGTAGAAGTGGTCTTCCCAAATGGTCGGGCCGTCCTTGGTCTCGATGCATTCGCTGGCCACACCCGGCCCCATGACTTCGGACAGGCCGTAGATGTCCACCGCGTCAATGTTCATGCGTTTTTCGATGGCGGCACGCATGTCATTGGTCCACGGTTCAGCGCCGAAGATGCCGATGCGCAACGAGCTGCTTTGGGGGTCGATACCTTGCCGCTCAAATTCGTCGGCAATCGCCAGCATGTAGCTGGGCGTGACCATGATGATGTTGGATTTGAAATCCTGGATCAGCTGCACTTGGCGCTCGGTTTGGCCACCGCCAAAAGGCACCACCGTCAGGCCCAGTTTTTCGGCACCGTAATGCGCACCCATGCCGCCAGTGAACAAGCCATAGCCATAGCTGATGTGCACCATGTCGCCGGGTTGGGCACCACCTGCGCGGATGCTGCGGGCCACCACGGTGGACCAGGTGTCGATGTCTTTGAGGGTGTAGCCCACCACGGTGGGTTTGCCGGTGGTGCCGCTGGACGCGTGGATGCGGGCGCAGTTTTCACGCGGCACGGCGAACATGCCAAAGGGGTAGCTGTCGCGCAGGTCTGACTTGGTGGTGAACGGGAACTTGGCGATGTCGGCCAGGCTCTTGCAGTCGTCAGGGTGCACGCCTGCGGCGTCGAACTTGGCCCGGTACACGGGCGAGTTGGCATAGGCGTGCTGCAGCGTTTGCTGCAGGCGCTTGAGCTGCAAGCTGCGCAGCTCGTCGATGCTGGCCTTTTCAATCGGCTCCAGGGGGAAGGCTTTAGGGCTCATTCAAAACTCCACTTGATCAGCGGGGGACAGGGCGGAAGACCAGCCCCCCATTCATTCACTTACTCCGGAATCACGGTGCCTGCAATTTGCGCGCTCTTGCCGCGGAACATGGCGATCACCTCGCCGTTTTGGTTACTGACTTTCATGTCATAGATGCCATGACGCCCGCTGAGAGTCTGCTCAATGCCTTCGCAGGTCAGCACATCACCCAGCTTGCCGGGCTTCAAGAATTCGATGCTGCAACCGGCCGCCACGGCGTTCTTGTTGTAGCTGTTGCAAGCAAAGGCAAAGGTCGAATCGGCCAGTGTGAAGATGAAGCCGCCGTGGCAAATCTGGTGGCCGTTCAGGTGCAAGGCCTTGACCTCCATGCGCATGAGGGCGCGGCCAGGTTCGCAGGCCAGCAGTTCCATGCCCATGGTGTCTTTGGAAGCCACATCCACCGCGAACATGGTCTCGCCCACTTTCTGGGCCAGTGCTTTTAGGTCGCTCATCATTCGCCTTTAAATTGCGCTGGGCGCTTTTCGAGGAAGGCCTGCACCCCCTCGAAATAGTCGTGCGTGCGGCCCAGGGTCGACTGGGTGTCGCGCTCTGCATCAAGGTGCTCAGACAGGCTGCGGGTGGTGGCCGACTGGAGCAAGGCGCGGGTGGCCACCAAGGCCTTGGTCGGCATGTTGGCCAGGCGCTCGGCCAGGGCCAAAGCACTGGCCAATGGGTCTTCGGCCACCTCCCAAATCATGCCCCATTCCTTGGCTTTTTCGGCGGTCAATTTGTCGCCCGTCATGGCCAGCGCCATGGCGCGGGCCAGGCCCAAGCGCTCCACCAGCAACCAGCTGCCGCCCGCATCGGGGATCAAGCCGATCTTGCTGAAGGCCTGGATGAAACTGGCATTGGGCGCTGCAATCGCGATGTCGCAGGCCATGACCATGGACGCACCGGCACCGGCAGCCACGCCATTGACGGCCGCAATGGTGGGCATGCGCAGCGCTTGCAAGCGACGCGTGCTGGGGTTGAAGGCCTGGTCGATGATGGGGCCGGGGTCGGCACGTTCGACCCTGTTGGGGCCGGGTGTGAAATCGAAATCGGACAAATCGGCACCCGCGCAAAAACCTCGGCCTGCACCGGTGATGACCGCAGCGCGGATGGCCGGGTTGGCCTCGGCCTGATCGAGCGCGGCCCACAGGTCGTGGTGCATGGCGCGGGTGAAGCTGTTGAGGGCTTGCGGACGGTTGAGTGTGATCAGCGCCACAGCGCCTCGCGTTTCGTACAACACCGTTGCGGTCGATTCGGTCATGGAGGTCTCCTGAATCCATGACTGTACCATTAGCCGACCGCACGGTTGGTGAATGTTTTCCCTGTTGTTTTCCCTGAGCAGCCCCAGCGCCAGAGCGACAGACTCGGGACAGCCGACCTGGTTATAGTCGCATTTTGAATTGACCCCACTGCTGGAGAAACCCTTGAGCTACGAAAACATCGAAGTCCGCGTCGAAGGCGGCCAGGTTGGCATCATCACCTTGAACCGTCCCAAAGCCCTGAACGCCTTGAACGGCGCGCTGATGGACGAGTTGGGCGCCGCCCTCAAGGCTTTTGATGCCGACGAGGCCATTGGCTGCATGGTCATCACCGGCAGCGAAAAAGCCTTTGCCGCAGGCGCTGACATCTCGGCCATGGCGAAGTTCAATTTCCACGACGTTTACAAGAACGACTTCATCACCCGCAATTGGGAAACCATCCGCAGCATCCGCAAACCCGTGATCGCGGCCGTCAGCGGCTTTGCGCTGGGTGGCGGCTGCGAGTTGGCCATGATGTGCGACTTCATCATCGCCGCCGACAACGCCAAGTTCGGCCAGCCGGAAATCAAGATCGGCATCATCCCCGGCGCAGGCGGCACGCAGCGCCTGCCGCGTGCGGTGGGCAAGTCCAAGGCGATGGATTTGGTGCTCACAGGCCGCATGATGGATGCCGCCGAGGCCGAGCGCGGTGGCTTGGTCAGCCGCGTGGTGCCCTTGGACAAGTTGATGGAAGAAACCTTGGGCGCGGCGCTGATGATTTGTGGCCATGGCCAACTGGCCACCATGGCGGCGAAGGAGAGCGTGAACCGTGCTTTTGAAAGTGGGCTGAGCGACGGTGTGATGTTCGAGCGCCGCCTGTTCCACGGCCTGTTTGCCACCGCCGACCAAAAAGAAGGCATGGACGCCTTTTTGAACAAACGCGCGCCGAAGTTCATCCACGGCTGATGGGCCACATGGTTTTAAAACTGGCGCTTCGCGAGAAGATGGCATGTCGGACCGTAAAGGCCCGACCTACGGGAGTCATGTCGGTTTCGCAGGTCGGTGCCTTTAGGTCCGACGCGGTGCTTGTGCACCACTGAACGTTGAAACTGTCGCTGAGCGAAATAGGACCTGTCAAACCGTCAACTTGTCAGGCACTCAGGTTGCCAGACCAGCCGCTCGGGCGCGCTGAAGCACAAGAAGCGTTTGTTAGTGGCGCGGCCAATGGCGCACAGGCCCAGGCGCTGGGCCACGTCCAGGCCCATTTGCGTGATGCCGCTGCGCGAGACGACCACGGGCACGCCCATTTGCGCCGACTTGATGACCATCTCGCTGGTCAAGCGCCCGGTGGTGTAGAACACCTTGTCTTGCCCAAGCACGTCGTGCATCCACATCCAACCGGCGATGGTGTCCACCGCGTTGTGACGCCCCACATCCTCCACAAACATGAGCATCTCTTCACCCTGAAACAGGGCGCAGCCGTGCACCGAGCCGGACGATTTGTAGGTGGTCTCTTGCAAGCGGATGGCATTCACCAAACCATAGAGCTGGCTTTGCGTGATCTGGGCTGGTGGCAGTTCGATCTCGTCGATGTGGGACATCAAATCACCAAACACGCTGCCCTGGCCGCAACCGGTGGTCACCACGCGGTCAGCGCTGCGCTCGACCACCACCTGGGCATTGGCGCGGGTCTTGACAGCGGCCACACCGGGCTCACCCAGTTCGCCTTCGCCAATCGTCCAGTCCACGGTGATGGATTCAATCTGGTCCACCGAATCAATCAGACGTTGGTTGCGCAAGAAGCCCAGCACCAGCCACTCCGGCTCGGCGCCCAGGGTCATCAAGGTCACCAGCTCTTTTTTGTCGAGGTAAATGGTCAGCGCCCGCTCGGCGGGGATTTGGGTCTCGGAGACTTCGCCGAATTCGTTGTGCACGGTCACGCTGCGCGTGAGGGACGCTCGGGCATGGGTGACAGCGGGCTTGGGCAACGGTGGCGCCTCGGGGGCGTTCAGAGCAACAGACATGGCTTGAGCCTAACGTAAAAATCCCCCGCCGTTGCCGACGGGGGATTTTGTGGTGACGCTGGACAGGCGATCAGCCTTTTTTGGCAGGCGCAGCAGCGGGCTTGGCACCAGCTGGTGCTGCTGCGGGCGCAGCGGCAGGCGCTGCTGCCGTGGTTTCTGCAGGCTTGTAGGCACCAGGGTCCACGCAAGCGGGCGTGGCAACAGGTTCGGCCTTGCCTTTGCCATTGGTTTTGTAATAGTGCGCTGCCACTTTTTCGCGGGACTTGCACAACTGGAAGTCGGCCACTTTGTTACCGTGCGCGGTTTTGGCCGCAGCCTCGGCGGCTTTGGCCTTGGCTTCGTCACTTGGGGCGGGCAGTTTGGCGGCAGCGCTGAAGCCGATGGCCATTGCGGACAAAACAAGCAGGGTTTTTTTCATGAAGTTTCTCCAGGCTCAAGCCGAAGCGGTGGAAGCATTCGAGGCGGCAGGGGGGGTCGTGGTGGCTGTACGGTGCGCTGGAATCTTGCCCGCTTTCACATCGTCGTACCACAACTCATGGTGCTCCTTGGCCCAGGTTTCGTCCACATAGCCTGTTCGCATGGCTTTGTAAGCACCGCGCATGCCGATGGTGCCCATGTAGATGTGGCCGATGAACATGGCCATCATGAACAAGGCCGCCACGCCGTGGATCATGCTGGCGATTTGCATGGTGCCGCGTTCGTAAATGAGGCCGGGAATCAGCATGTCGAGTACCAGGCCCGAGCCCACCACGATCAAACCGAGGAACAACACACCGCCCCAGAAGACCACTTTTTCACCGGCATTGAAGCGGTGAGAAGGCACCTCGGTGCCTGAGAACAAGCCGCCGCCTTTGAGCATCCAAACCACATCGTCCTTGCTGGGCAGGTTGTCCTTGAGGAAGGTGATGAAAACCACCACCAAAGACACCGCAAACAAGGGCCCCGCAAAGTTGTGCAGGTTTTTCAGGCCATAGCTCAGCCAACCAAACAGCGTGCTACCCAAAATGGGGAGCAAGAAGTACTTGCCATAGGCGATGACGATGCCCGAGATGGCCAGCGACACAAACGCAATGGCGTTGGCCCAGTGGGCCGAGCGCTCAAACGGCGTAAAGCGTTCGATCTTGCGGCCAGTTTCCTGGCCATGCAATTCGATCGTGCCCTTAGAGAAATAAAACAGCGCCATTGCGCCCACGGCGATCAGCAGCAAGGCTGCGCCGTACGGAATGATGATGTTGTTGCGCACCTGACGCCAGGATTCACCGGCTGATGCCAGACGCGAGCCGGGGTATTGCACGAAGGGCTGGATCAGGTTGCCCGCTTCAGGCGCCTGGCTTTTGGGCAAACTGATGTAACCGGTCGCGCCCTGCCCCACCGCGCGCCACATGGGCGCGTTGTTGCCGGGTTGAACCTGGCCGCGTTCGGCGTTGGTCTGGTCCTTGTACTTCGGATCGGCATCGGCACCCGGCGCGATCTGGAAGATGTTGGCGCTTTTCACGCCCAAGCTGTTGTCAGCTGCGGCAGCAGGTACAGCGGCCGTGGGTGGGGCCGCAGAGGCCGGGGCCTGCGTTTGGGCCACAGCGCCCCAGGTCCACAGGGCCAGACCGATGCTCAGTAAGAAGCGGCGCATGAACTTCTCCTTGTGGCTCACTTGGGAGCACGGGCGTGGTCGTCTTGACCATAACTGGCACGGGCTTTGAGGTGGTTGGCCCAGCCGTCTTTGTCGCCGGCTTTCCAGCCCTGGGCGGTGTAGACCGCCACACCAGTGCCGTTTTGCACGGGCTTGTCAGAACGCACGCCCGGTTTGTCTTGCGAAGTTTCGCCGCACGCCACCAGCAAAGCCGCGCACCCGATGGTGAAAATGGTTTTTCTCATGCTCAGGCTCCTGGCTTGGCTTGGTTACCGTAAGCGGTGCCCCAGCCCCAAACTTCGGCGCCTTTGCCTCGGGCCAGCACGCGACCGCGCAAGATGTCGGCGACCACATCGCCGTCGCCCGCCAGCAAGGCTTTGGTCGAGCACATCTCGGCGCAGGCGGGCAGCTTGCCCTCAGCCAGGCGGTTGCGTCCGTATTTTTCAAATTCGGCCTGGCTGCCGTGCTCTTCGGGGCCTCCGGCGCAGAAGGTGCACTTGTCCATCTTGCCGCGCAAGCCAAAGGTGCCACTGGAGGGGAATTGAGGCGCACCAAACGGGCAGGCATAAGAGCAGTAGCCGCAGCCAATGCAGATGTCCTTGTCGTGCAGCACCACGCCTTCTTCGGTTTTGTAAAAGCAATTGACCGGGCAGACCGCCATGCAAGGCGCATCCGAGCAGTGCATGCAGGCCACCGAGATCGACTTCTCACCAGGAACGCCATCGTTCAGGGTGACCACGCGGCGGCGGTTCACACCCCACGGGACTTCGTGTTCGTTTTTGCAAGCGGTGACGCAGCCGTTGCATTCGATGCAGCGCTCTGCATCGCAAATGAATTTCATTCGTGCCATCGTGTTCTCCTGGAGCGCTTAGGCTTTTTCGATGTTGCAGATGGTGGTCTTGGACTCTTGCATCATGGTGACGCTGTCATAACCGTAGGTGGTGGCGGTGTTGACCGCCTCGCCACGCACGATAGGCGCCGCCCCCTTGGGGTAGTGCGCCAGCATGTCGGCCCCTTGCCAACGGCCCGAGAAGTGGAAAGGCATCCACACCGTGGCGGTGTCCACGCGTTCGGTCACCATGGCCTGCACGTCCAGGCGCGCACCCGTGGCACCGGTCAACCAGACCCGGTCGCCGTTGCGAATGCCCCGATCGGCCGCCGTTTTGGGATGGATCTCGACATAAGCCTCTTGCTGCAACTCGGCCAGCCAGGGGTTGGCGCGGGTTTCCTCGCCACCACCCTCGTACTCGACCAAACGACCAGAAGTCAGGATGAGCGGGTACTTCTCGTGCACCTTGTCAGCGATGTTCTTGTCCTGCACGGTCTTGAACAAGGTGGGCAGACGCCAGAAAGCCTTGCGGTCGTCGTGTGTGGGGTACTTGGCCATCAAGTCCGGACGGGTGCCGTACAAAGGCTCGCGGTGTTGCGGGATCGGGTCAGGGAAGTTCCAGACGACTGCACGCGCTTTGGCGTTGCCAAAAGGATGACAACCATGCCCTTTCATGAAGACTCGGATCATGCCGCCCGATGAATCGGTCTTCCAGTTTTTGCCTTCGGCCTTGGCTTTTTCCGCCTCGGTCAGCTCATCCCACCAACCCAATTTCTTGAGCAAGATGTGGTCAAGCTCGGGGTAGCCAGTGGTGATGTCAGCGCCCATCGAGTGCGAACCGTCTTCGGCCAGCAGGCTCTTGCCTTCGCGTTCCACGCCAAAGTTGGCGCGGAAGTTGCCGCCGCCGTCCATGACGTGCTTGGAGGTGTCGTACAGATTGGACGAGCCGGGGTGCTTCATCTCGGGCGTGCCGTAGCAAGGCCATGGCAGACCGAAGTAATCACCGGTGAAGTCGTAGCCGGTTTCCTTGTCCTTGCCGCCCTTGGCCTTGAGGGTTTTCACGTCGAACAGGTTCATGTTCTTCATGTGCGCCTTCAGGCGCTCTGGGCTTTGGCCGGTGTAGCCAATGGTCCAGACGCACTTGTTGATCTCGCGCAGGATGTCCTCGGGCACGGGCTCGTCCATGCCGCCGACTTTTTGCATCTTGTAGTTCTTGGACAGCTCTTTGGCAAAACCGAGTTTTTCGGCCAGCTGGTGCATGATCATGTGGTCCGAACGGCTTTCCCACAGGGGCTCGATGACCTTCTCGCGCCACTGGATCGACCGGTTAGAGGCGGTGCACGAACCGCTGGTCTCAAACTGCGTTGCAGCGGGCAACAGGTACACAGCGCGGTTGGGGTTCAGGTCTTCGGCCTTGCCGGGCATGGCCGCCATGGCGGCTGTGGCCGATGGATAAGGGTCAACCACCACCAACAAGTCCAGCTTGTCCATGGCGCGCTTCATGTCCAGACCCCGGGTTTGCGAGTTGGGGGCATGGCCCCAATAGAACACGCCGCGCAGGTTGCTGTCCTGGTCGATCAGCTCGTTGTTCTCCAGCACACCGTCGATCCAGCGCGACACGGTGATGCCGTTTTTGCCCATCATGGCGGGGCTGGCAAACTGCTTTTTGATCCACTCGAAGTCCACTCCCCAGGTGTTGGCGAAATGCTTCCACGAGCCTTCGGCCAGGCCGTAGTAGCCGGGCAAAGAATCGGGGTTGGGGCCGACGTCGGTCGCGCCTTGCACATTGTCGTGGCCACGGAAAATGTTGGTGCCGCCGCCGGTCTTGCCGACGTTGCCCAAAGCCAATTGCAAAATGCAAGAAGCCCGCACGATGGCGTTGCCAATGGTGTGCTGGGTCTGGCCCATGCACCAGACGATGGTGCCCGGGTTGTTCTCGTGCAACATCTTGGCGATCTTGAAGACTTGCTCTTCTTTCACGTCGCAAGCCTCTTCCACCTTGTCAGGTGTCCACTTGGCCAGCACTTCGGTCTTGATGGCGTCCATGCCGTAGACACGGTCGTTGATGTATTTTTTATCTTCCCAGCCGTTCTTGAAGATGTGATAGAGCACACCGAACAGGAAAGGAATGTCGGTGCCCGAGCGGATGCGCACGAACTCGTCGGCTTTGGCTGCCGTGCGGGTGAAGCGGGGATCAACCACGATCATCTTGCAGCCGTTTTCCTTGGCGTGCAGCATGTGCAGCATGGACACCGGGTGGGCTTCGGCCGCGTTGGAGCCGATGTACAAAGCGACCTTGCTGTTTTGCATGTCGTTGTACGAGTTGGTCATGGCGCCATAACCCCAGGTGTTGGCCACACCAGCCACCGTGGTGGAGTGGCAAATGCGGGCCTGGTGGTCGCAGTTGTTGGTGCCCCAGAAGCTGACAAACTTGCGCAGCAAATAGGCTTGTTCGTTGTTGTGCTTGGATGAACCCACGTAATAAATGCTGTCTGGGCCGCTGGCCTTTTTCAGTTCCAGCATCTTGGCGCTGATTTCGTTGAGCGCCACGTCCCAACTGATGCGCTCGTACTTGCCTTTCACCAGCTTCATGGGGTAGCGCAGGCGGAACTCGCCGTGGCCGTGCTCACGGATGGCCGCACCCTTGGCGCAATGCGCACCGAGGTTGATTGGCGAATCGAACACGGGTTCCTGGCGCACCCAAACACCGTTTTCCACCACCGCGTCGATGGCGCAACCCACCGAGCAATGGGTGCAGATGGTGCGTTTGACTTCGACCTTGCCCGCGCCCGTGATGGACTTGGCGGTGGCGGCCTGTGCTTTTTGCACCAGACTCAGCTGTGATGCAGCCAAGCCCACGCCCACGCCCAAACCAGAGCGGCGCAAAAAGCTGCGACGATCCAAGGTGGGCAAAGCCTGCGACAAACCACGGCGCAAGCTGTGGATGAAGGGGGATGAGGTGGCACCCGTGGTGCCGGGCGTTTTTTTGGTCAGCAACATGGAGGGCTCCAGTTGGGGGAGAACAGGAAAGAGAGAAGAAAAATCAGACGCGGGTGGTCTTGTAGTACTGCTGAACGTGTTCGCTCAGGGTGTAGCCCCCACCACGTGTGGGCTTGGGCAGGGCTGTGGCCACTGGCGCGGCTTGCTTGACGACACCGGGCAACACGGCAGTGGCTGCAGCCACAGCGCCCACGGTGGCAGCACCCGAGAACAAGGTGCGACGTGAAAGGGTTGAAGTTTTGGAAGACATCAAGCGCTCCGGAAAAAGAAAAGTCAGGGCAAGTTCAAAAAAAGCCATCTCATGCAAATGGTTGCATAGGCAGTGATGTTACTGCTACATGTCAAAGCAATCTGGGTGAATACCCTTAGGTGATGGGTCAGCGAGTCAAGTTGATGACGCGCACCTCAACCCATGCACCAGCCGATGTGTGCTGGCGCACACAGGACCCTCAGGCCCTGTGGCGCGATCATTCGGTTTTGTCGTCTTTGCCCGAAGATAAATAATCAAACACAGCCAAACCCAAGCCCCCCAACAAGATGAGGGTGATGTCCAGCTGGGGCAGCTTGAAAATGTAGGGCAACAAGAAAGCCGCCATCAGGGCAAGGCCCACGAGGCCAGTGAAGCGTTCAAGCGATTTCATGCCAGATTCCTTTTGACAAATTCAGCCACCAGCCAACGCGCAGAGCGCAGCAAGCGGGCATCGTTTTGGTGAGCACCAACGGCCTGCACACCCAATGGCAAGCCATTGGACAGGTTCATCAGCGGCAAGTTGAGGCTGGGCAAACCGGCAAAACTCCAGGTGGTTTGCATGATCGGGTTGCCCGTCGATTCCAGCCCCACAGGGGCGGTGCCCAGCGCAGCCGGGCACAAGATGGCGTCATAAGTGGCGAAGTACTCGTCAAAAGCAGTCATGACGTGGAACTGCCGGTCTTTGGCCACCAGGTAATCGGTGACCGGGATGGCCATGGCTTTTTCGATGCGCGCTTGCAATGGCTCGCTCAACAGTTCGCGGCTGTGGAGCCATTCTTTTTGCAGGCAAAACGCCAGCTCGGACTCGTTGATGGTCGCCAGCCAAGGCGCCACATTGCGCACGATGTCGGGCAAGGAAGCGTGCGTCACGCAGTCGCCCAAGTGGTCCACAAAAGCCTCGTAGGCTTCGCGTGCTTCGGGGTCAACCTGGTCCCACCAAGGGGTTTTGACAAAGCAAAACTTGGGTGGCAGCGGTGGCTCCGAAACCGCAACATCGTACAAACGGCGGGGGGCCTGGCGTGCGGTGGCGGCGTCATGGCCGTCGTCACCCGTCAAAATTTCGGCCACCCAAGCGATGTCTTCCAGATTGCGCGCAAACACGCCCACTTCGTCGAGCGAAGGGGACTGGTCAAGCACCCCAGTACGCGGCAGCAGTCCGCGTGAGGGCTTGTACGCATAGACCCCACAATACGAGGCCGGGCGGATCACCGAACCGTTGGTTTGGGTGCCCAGGGCCACCGGCACCATGCCAGCGGCCACGGCAGCGGCCGAACCGCTGGACGAGCCGCCAGGCGTGTGCGCCGTGTTGTGAGGGTTGCAGGTCGGGCCCGCCTGGGTGGTGGCAAATTCCGTGCTGACGGTTTTGCCGAAGATCACGGCCCCCGCCGCGCGCAAACGCGACACCACGGTGGCATCACCCACCGAATAGCGGCCCGTGTGGATGGCGCTGCCGTACTCGGTAGGGAAATCCATGGTGTCGATGATGTCCTTGACCGCCACCGGCACGCCGTACAAAGGACCAGGCAAATGGCCGGCCGTGCGGTCGCGTTGCAGGTTGTCTGCCTGCAGCGCCACCACCCGGTCATCGCGGTGGGCGAAAGCCTGGATCTTGTCATCGGCCGCATCCACAAACTGACCCAGTTTGACGGTGAACTCCTCCACCGTCTCTTGGCCGCTGAGCAGGTGCTCACGGATTTGCAGGGCCGTGAGTTCCGAAACGCTGAGGGGATGGGCGCTCATCACTGCGGCTTGAAGAAATCAGGGTTGACCACCGACTCGTCGTTGGGATCGCGCTCCATCTCAACCGACTGGTTGAAGAAATGGTCTGGCAAATAGGTCACCATGGCCGGGAAGACATAGGTCAGGGCCAGTGTGAACAAAATGATGTAAACAAAAGGCATGCACCCACTGAAGATGGTGTTCAGTTGCAGACTCTTGGGTGCAACCCCTTTCAGGTAATAGGCCGACATCGCCATCGGCGGGGTCAAGAAAGCAGTCTGCAGGTTCACGGCGATCAAGATGCCGAACAAGATCGGGTCGATGCCATACAAGGGCAGCAAAGGCAGGAAGATGGGCACGAAGATGATGATGATCTCGCTCCACTCCAAAGGCCAACCCAAGATGAAAATCAAGAACTGGGACAGCAGCAAGAACTGCAAAGGCGACAGGTTCAATGCCAGCATGAAGTCCTTGACCAAATGCTCACCGCCCAAGTAACCAAAAACCGAGGCGAAAGTGGCCGAACCGACAAACAGGAAACACACCATGGCCGAGGTTCGGGCCGTGAGGTAAACCGACTCGCGCAGCCGCTGCCAAGTGAAGGCGCGGTAGACGATGGCCAAGATGATGCCGCCTAACACACCCATGGCGGCTGCTTCGCTGGGTGTCGCCAAACCAAACAAAATAGAGCCCAAGACCGACATGATCAAGACGGCCAAAGGCACAAAGGCCTTCAACACCATGACAATGCTTTCCCAGACGGAATAATCGTAGACATCTTTGGGCTTGGGACACAAAGAGGGGTTGAGCGTGGCCCGAACGATGATGTAGAGCAGGTACAGAAACGCCAATGTGAAGCCAGGGATGATGGCCGCAGCGTACATCTTGACCACCGAAACACTGGCTGTGGCCGCATACACAATGAGCAAGATGGAAGGTGGAATCAAGATGCCCAAAGTGCCGCCTGCCGTGATGACACCACTGGCGAGTTTTTCGTCATAACCGGCTTTGAGCATCGCCGGCAAGGCGATCAGGCCCATCAGGGCCACCACCGCGCCCACAATGCCGGTGGCGGTCGCAAACAGCGTACAAGTGACCAGTGCAGCCACGGCCATAGAGCCAGGAACGCCTCGCAAGCCGACTTGCAAACTCAAAAACAACTTGTCCAGAATGTTGGCGCGCTCGATGATGTAACCCATGAACAAAAACAAGGGTATGGATATGAGCACATCGTTGTTCATCACACTGAAGGTGTTTTGTGTGAACAGGTACAAGATGCGGTTGTCCCAAATCAACTGGTCGGGCGTGAAATAGGCGTAAAAGCCAAAACCCATGCCCATGGCCATCATGGTGAAGGCGATCGGGAAACCGAAAAAGATAAAGACAATGAAGAGCCCCAGCATGAAGAGGGCGACAAACGGATCACTCATGATGGGGCTTTCTCAGCGTGTTGTTTGATCAACACTTGTTCAAGTTCTTCGACATCGCTGCCGCGCGACAACCACTCGCCCGTGCGGATGCACACCAGGCAACGCATGACCTCTGCGGCACCCGCAATCAGCAGCGTGACACCGGCCACAAAAATAACGGACTTCAGAGGCCACACCGGCACGCCTGCCGGGCTGTTCACGCTGGACTCCAAAATGCGCATGCTTTCGTAGGCGTATTGGCCACCGGTGAACACCATGGCAAAAATGCCTGGAAAGAAAAACAGGAAGTACAAAGCCAAATCCACTTTGGCTTGTGTGCGGTTAGACCAATTGCGATAAAAGAAATCGCCGCGCACATGCGAGTTGCGCGAGAGAGCATAAGCACCTGACATCATGAACATGGCGCCATACAGCATGTAGCTCATGTCAAACGCCCACACCGTGGGGCTGTTGAGCACATAACGCATGAACACCTCAAAACAGGTGGATGCGGTCAAGATCAATACACACCAAGAAAAAGCGTGACCAATCGACTTGTTGAGGATGTCAATCCTTCGAATCCAGACTTCCATGCGATTTACCTCTAGACAGAAAAAACAAAGGCTGCCGGAATTGATTCCGACAGCCTTCAAGTGGACCCAATGATCAGACTGGCAGCTTGGTTTTCTGCACGTGTTCGTAAGCCATGCGGTAGTTGGCTTCGTTGGTGAAGTGGTAGAAGCCCACGCGGCGTGACCAGGCCTTGAACGAATCGTTCACTTCCTTGAACATGTCGACTTCTTTTTCCAGCTTGGCCGTGACCACGTCCCAAGCAGCCAGTTGACCCTTGTAGACATCGGCGCTGGTGCGCGAGACCTGCACCTTGTGCTTGACGATCAACTCCTGCAAGTCTTTGGAGTAGTTTTCGTGAGCCAGGGCGGTCGATGCGGTGGATGCGGCTTCAGCGGCGTACTTCAGGATGGCCTTCAGGTCAGCAGGCAAAGCGTTGTACTTGTCTTTGTTGAAGATGATTTCAAAGAATTCCTGAGCCTGGTGGAAGGAACCCATGGAGTAGAACTTGGCCACGTCTTGTGCACCAAAGCGCATGTCGGCTGTGGGGTTGTTGAATTCAAAGGCATCGATCACGCCGCGCTGCATGGCAGGCACAATTTCGCCGCCTGGCAACTGCGCCACGGCCATGCCCATTTCTTGCAGCATGTCGGCAGCCAAACCAATGGTGCGGTACTTGAAGCCCTTCAAGTCAGCAGCTTTCTTGGGCGGGGCCTTTTTGAACCAACCCAGAGGTTGGGAAGGCATGGGGAAGGAGAAGAAGCCGACCACGTTCAGGTTCATCTTGGCGACCAGTTTGTCCCACAGCTGCTGACCACCACCGGCCTGAATCCAGCTCAAACCGATATCGGGGGTGGCGCCGCTGACGGGGCCTGTGCCGAACAAAGAAGCCGATTTGTTCTTGCCGTACCAATAGCCGGACACGTGGTGACCACCGTCAAGCACGCCTTTGCTCACGGCGTCAATGATTTCGAACGGCTTGACCACAGCACCTGCTGGCAGGTACTCGATTTTCAAGCGGCCACCGGACATTTCATTGACGCGGGTGACGTACTGCTGCGCCATCTCGCTGAAAATTTCGTTGGTACCCCAGGAACCTTGCATCTTGAACACAATGGGGGCTTGGGCCACGGCGATCATGGGCACGCCAGCCAGCGGCAAAGCCACTGCAGCGGTGGCAGCCTTGCCAAAGAAGCGACGACGGCTGGCCTCAGGGGCTTCGATGGTCTGGGATTGAACGTCTTGTTGAATTCGGGTCATGTTGTCTCCTGTTGAACTTTCAAGCGCGAAAAATTACCGCTTGGTAATTGATTATGCAGCGCACCAAAGGCTCACCCGTCAGTGAAAACCCTAGGACGCCTTGTCAAAAATTTCAAGTTGATATGTTGAAATGTTGAAAATTTCAATCAAGCCACCAAATCGAAGCCCTGCGTTTCCACACTCAGGAAAGCTTCGGTGAATGCGGCCAAGTGGGCATAAAAGACGGCAGCTGGATGCGCCTGCAGCGTTTGACACATTTGCGGCACCCACGGCTGCAGATGTTGGCTGAAAAACGCCATCTGTTGCGTGAGGTTGGCCACCGTCACATCGTCCCCGGCAATTAGGTAGCGCATGACTTCGAAGACGTATGCCACATGGTCTTCGGTGTCGGACATGCACTCGCCTTTGCCCAGGCCCAAGACGGCCAAGTCGTCACGCAGGCGCACCAAGGGCTTTTCGTTCAGGAAACCGCTCAGGTAATGCGAGCCATACAGGTAAACCTCGGGCTTGCCCACCCCACCAAACAGGCGGTTGTATTCGGCCGCCACCTGATCGTGGTTCAGGCTGCGGGCGCTGGCCACCAGGTCGCGCCACGGCTCCTCCAAAAAGCCACCGGCATCGGGGGCCTCGGTCACGGCCACCTGCAGTTGGCTCAGCAAATCGGCCGATGGCGCGGCATACAGCAGTTGCGACAGCAGGCCGTACACCTCGGCGCGGGCGGTTTCTTCGTCCAGCGCGTGGCTGCTGGCGGACAGGTTCAGGTCTGGGCTCATGATAAGCATTTATCGGGTTTTGGGAGGCACTTGGCCATCGGTGATGCGCACCTGGTTCTGGTCGGTGAACATGTCGATGACGCGGCAGTCACCGCACATTTTCAGTCGCTCCAGGGCCGGGCCCTGAAACATGCTGTGGCCTGTCAGGCGGCCCAGCATGGTTTCGATGGCCTTGAGGGTGCCAAAGGGTTTGGCGCAGCGGATGCAGGCATACGGCGGGCTGCTGTGCACCACACGCGGCTGCGTCCGCTCGGCCAGCAGCGACAGGCGTGGCTGCAGCGTGATGGCGGTTTCGGGGCAGGTCGTGGCACACAGACCGCACTGCACGCAATTTTTCTCGACAAAACGCAACTCGGGCTGCAAAGGGTTGTCTTGCAGCGCCGACGAGGGGCAAGCGCCCACGCAGCTCATGCACAAGGTGCACTTGCTGCCGTCCACCGTGATGCTGCCCAGGGGCGACCCCGCGGCCGGCAAGGCCAAAGCCTTGGGGCGCGAGGCCTCGTCCATCGCCATCACGGGCGACTGGGCCATCAGGTGGTCGATGACCAGCTCCAGGTTGCTGCGCTTTTCGGCTTGCACCGCGTGGCGGGCGGCCACAGTTGGTCCTGTGGGGAGGCTGGCGGTCTTCAGGCTGCGGGCGCACAGGCGTTGCAAATCGGCGTCCAGAGAAGACGCGGTCTTAGCCTCGATCAGCTGGAAATGCACCCCGGTGTAGCCCAGGCCAGTGAGCAAGCTTTGGGCCACGGCCATCTGCTGCAGAAGCGCAGCGCGGTATTGCGACGCTTCTTCGGCGGTGATCAGCACCATGACCTGGCGAGCGCCATAGGCCACGGCCGAGAGCCACAGCTCCAGGCCCACACTAGCGGTGTGCCACAACGCCACAGGCATCACGCGGGCGGGCACGCCTTGCATCACGCCCAGCTGCGCGCCGCGACCCAGTTCGTCGATCAGGGCCTGGCCTTTGTCTTGGCTGTGCAAAAGCAAAACAGCATCGCGCCCGCCAGCGGCTTGGTAGGCCGAGAGCAAGGCTCGGATCTTGGCGCCCTGCTCTGCCGCGCGCGGGTAGGCGTAAGTCAGTGCGCCCGTGGGGCAAGCTGTGGTGCACGCACCGCAACCCACGCACAGGTTGGGGTTGACCACGATTTGCTGGCGGCTTTTGTCCGAGCGCACGGCTTCGGCCGAGCAGATGTCAATGCAGGCGCTGCAGCCCACTTGTTCATTGCGGCTGTGCGCGCATAGCTTTTGTTTGTAGGCAAAAAAGCGGGGCTTTTCAAACTCGCCCACCAGTTCGCGCACCTTCAGCAAGGTTTGCAGGTCTTGCCCATCCCAGCGGAAGTAACCCTGCGGCAAGGCGTGCGATGAGAAGGTGGGCGAGGCTTGGTCGCCGCGCAGGTCCATCACCACGTCAAAACGCTCGGTTTGCGGTCGGGCAGCGCGGCTGAAGTCGATGGCACCGGCCGCCTCGCACACCTTCACGCAGTCTCGGTGCGAGGTGCAGCGCGACAGATCCACTTGGTAATCGAGGCCAATGGCCTGCTCGGGGCAGGCGGCCACGCAGGCGTTGCAGCGGGTGCACAGGTCCAGGTCAATCGGGTTGCTGGCATCCCATGACACCTCGAATGCCCCCAACCAGCCCTTGAGGCCTTGCAGGCGACCGGCCACCACGGGAAAGCGCCGCTCCTGGCTGCCCCCGGCGTTGCCCGGGCCTTGCGTAAAAATCGTGACCTGCATCGCATCTGACAAAAAACTGGCGGCGCGTTCGGCGGCATCCACAGCGCCAATGATGAGCACGCGGCCTTCGCTTTTGTAAGTGACGGTGGGTACCGGCTCGGGCTCGGGCAGGCGGGCAGCAGCCAGCAAAGCGGCCATTTTGGGTGTGGCGAATTCGGCTTCGCGGCCCCAGCCACCGGTTTCGCGGATGTTGACAAAGCGGATCGGAGATACAGCACCTTCGGTTTGCTCTGCCAGTTCAGAGAACAGGCGTTTTTCTTGCGTGCAGGCCACCACCACGGTGTCGCCGGTTTTCATCGCTTTTTGAAATTGCACCGCCTCGCGGCGGCACAAAGTGGTGTGCAGGATCAGGTCTTCACCCAGCGCCTGGCCCAGCGCTTGGGCTTGAAGGGGCATGGTTTGGTTGCAGTTGCAAATCAGGGTGGTCATGTTCGGCATGCGCTTTGTCGTGGGGCTGCAGCACGGGGCTGACCGATCCTGCCAAATCGGACAGGGGAGGCGCAGACTGTGCCACAACTGGCGCGCCTTGCGGTGCCGCAGGACTTGGCACAGGGTTTTCACGGAGGCCAGCAGCAGGACTGAGCGCTGGCAACACGGGCTCGACTGTGGCCGCCGCTTCATCGGGTGTGTCGAACAAACCCAGCAGTTGCGCGCCCACCATTTTTTGCAACATGCCGGCTGGCATGGGGTCGGGTGTGTTGTAGTCGCCGATGTAGATGTCGAGCCCGTCCATCACATTGAAATGCGGGTCAGTGAAGAGCTTTTTCATGGCCACATTGCGCACATCAGCGGTCACGCCGGGCCGCATGAAAGGCTGAAAATCCGAGTTCGGCGTCAAGGCACGTGCGTCGTCCAAGCTGGGCAAGGGTTGGGTGGCCAATTCGTTGGGCTTCGCTTCGTTTGCAACCGAATCAAGCTCTTGGGGCGCAGGCTTGGAACGCTGTAAGGGTTCGGATGGTCCCGTCAATTCAGACGATTCGACCGGACTCGCTGGGATGGCAGGTTCGGCCACCGGCAAGCCCTTGGCCACGGCTTGCTTGCGCTGCGACCAGCGGCTGAAAAAGTGCTCGCTCATGAGCCCTGCCTCCCGCCTTTGCGCTTGTCCACGGTGCTGACCGACGCCGGCTGGCCAAAACGATCGGTCAGGCCCTGAAAGCTTTGCGGGCGCTGCCGGCGCTTGACCTCGGGCACATAAAAGGCGTCGGTGAAGGCCTGCAACCTGGCCACCACTTCGGGCGAGGCGGGCACGTTGTCCACGGTTTCCTGGGCATCGAGCCAGCGACCCGCATCGTGGTAACTCAGGCTCAGGGCCTGGGGCACGGCCAGCTCCGCCTGGCCCTCCAGCCCTTGTTGCACACGCCACATGACAAAAAAACTGGGCGTGGGCGAAGTGAGGTTGAGCCAATAACCTTCGGCGTCGTCACTGAACAGCTCCAGCCGCCAAGCGGGGTAGAGCCACAGGGCTTCGTCATCGGTTTGACGCAGGCAGCGCGGGGTCTCACCAAACCCGACTTCATGCGGCACCACATCGGCCAGCACCCAGCGGTGGGACTGCCAGCGGGCCATGGCCCCTTGAACGGCTTCACGGCGCATCAGCACCGCCATTTCAGACACGACATGAACAGACATTAGGCACTTTCTTTCAGCGGGGCTTGCCCCTTCATCAACCCAGCATGGTTTCGTTGAGCAAGGGTAAACGCAAAGTGAACACCGTGCGGCGACCGGGCTCGGACTGGAAAGTCAAACGACCGCCGTGCATCTCAACGATAGAACGGCTGAGCCACAATCCCACGCCCATGCCTTGCGACTTCGAGGTTTTGAACAGACTGAACACATCTTCCGCACGCTCTGGCGCGATGCCTGGGCCATTGTCTTGCACCTCCAAGCTCAGGTGATCACCCGAAGCCTTGCCCCGTATGCGCAGCTCAGGCTTGACACACCCGGAATCGGTCAGCGCATCGATGGCATTGTTGAGCAGGTTCAAAACGACTTGTTGCAGCTGCGTGGCATCGCCATGCACGCGCAAGTGGGGATCCCATTCCACCGTGCAGCCAATGTCGGCATGTTTCATGTTCGACTGGACCAAGTCCAGCACATCCTGCACCACCTCGTTCAGTTTCAAGGCCGTGTACTCGCCTTTGCTCATGCGAAACAAATTGCGCAGTTTACGGATGATGTCTGCCGCACGCTGCGTGTCATGCGCGACGGCGCTGGCCACCTGGATGAGAAACGCCAAATTGGGCATGGACTGCTCGCGTTCAGCCTCTTCCAATTTGGCTTGCAATAGTTCGGCGTGCAGCAAGTTGGCCGTGAGCGGCTGGTTCAATTCGTGAGCAAAACTGGCCACCAGTGCACCCATGCCAGCACTCTTGTTGGACAGCGTCAGTTGCCGAATGATCTCTTCGCGCTCGGTCAACAAGGCACCCAGATCTTGGGCGTGTTGCAAGGCCAAAGCGGCATGTTCTTGCTCACGCGCCAGTTGCTGCTCCGTGGCGATTTTGCTGCGGTGGTCCTGGTCCACAAAAATCTGCATGAACCCCACACACAGCAACATGATGGCCGTGAATTGACCGATGAACACCAAGGCGTGATCCCAGGAGGGTTCATACAGATCTTCAGCCCCAACGCCCGCGATCATGGCCAGTGCCTTGACGCCCAAAGTCACCGACAAAATCAAACCTGCCCACATCACCGAATCTGCACCCTTTTTGTCATGGGTCAGGGCAATGCGCTTGCCAGAAAAAAAGTACTCCAAACAACTGAAGGTGTAAAAACCATAAAACACCAGCATGATGGTGCTCTCGGGTGAGCCCGAAAATTGCAAACCATAGCTCAGCACCAAAAAGGCCACGTTCGCCCCGCCCGAGGCCCACAGCCACATGGGCGATGCCGGGCCATTGAGCGAGCGCAAAGCCACTTGGCGGCCCCAGTTGCCTGCTGTCATCAGAAACAGCCCCAACAACACCACCACATCGGTGCTGAGCCAACCCCGGCTGCCCATCACGCACAAAGACAGTGCGCTGAGAATGCCCGAAACACTCCACATGACCACCACCGGGCTGCGAAAGCGCGCCAGCCCGTACCAGATGGCCGCATGCAGCATCAGGTACAAAAACGCATCCATCCAGAAGATGGTTTGCACATTGAAATTCAAATCAGCCTCCTTGGCCCGATCGGACAGCCCGCCGTGGACGCAGCCGGATCGCCGGCCCAGGGGCTCAAACAGCCGCCGATTATGCGTTCACCGGGGTCGCCGTTTCGATCCGCACGGCGCAGTATTTGAATTCTGGGATCATGCCAAACGGGTCCAGCGCCGCGTTGGTCAGCAAATTGGCTGCGGCCTCGTGGTAAGCAAAGGGGATGAACACGGTGCCCTGCGGCGTGCCGTCGTCTTGGCGCACCTGCAAAAGCACTTGACCCCGACGCGAGGCAATGTTCACGAAGTCACCGGGCTTGAGGCCCAGCCTTTGCAGATCGCCCCCGTGCAGCGAGGCCGTGGCCGCAGGCTCCAGCGCATCAAGCACGGTGGCGCGGCGCGTCATGCTGCAGGTGTGCCAGTGCTCCAGTTGCCGACCGGTGATCAGCACAATCGGGTAATCGCCATCGGGCTGCTCGTTGGCGGGGATCAAGCCGACGGGCACCAGCTGCACCCGCCCATCGGCTGTGGGAAAGTGGTCATGAAAAACGATCGGCTGACCCGGATCGTCGGCACTCACGCAAGGGTAAGTGACCGAGCCCGCATTCAGGCGCGCCCAATCGATGCCGCCGATGGCCGGGGCCATGGTCTGGCGCATTTCTTCGTAGACCTGGGCCACGCCCTCTTGCTCGCCTGCATAAGCCCAGTTCAGGCCCATGCGTTGCGCGATCTGCTGGATGATCCACAAATCGGGCTTGGCATCGCCCGGTGGCAGCACGGCCTGGCGGCCCATCTGCACCGTGCGGTCGGTGTTGCTCACGGAACCCGTCTTCTCCGGCCAGGCGCTGGCCGGCAGCACCACATCGGCCAGCCAGGCAGTTTCTGTCAAAAAGATGTCTTGCACCACCAGGTGTTGCAAACTGGCCAAGGCGTGGCGGGCATGGTTCAAATCCGGGTCGCTCATGGCCGGGTTCTCGCCCATGATGACCATGCCGCGCACCTTGTGCGGATCGCTGTCCAGGGCCAAGGCTTTGTGCATGATTTCAACCACGGTGTAGCCGGGTTGGTCGTCCAGCTTCGTGTTCCAGAATTTCTCGAACCAGTCGTGCACAGAGGGGTCACTCACGCGCTGGTAGTTGGGGTACATCATCGGGATCAGGCCCGCATCGCTCGCACCCTGCACATTGTTTTGACCCCGCAAAGGGTGCAGTCCGGTGCCGGGGCGGCCGATCTGCCCGGTGATGCAGGCCAGCGCGATCAGGCAGCGCGCGTTGTCGGTGCCGTGCACATGCTGGCTCACGCCCATGCCCCACAAAATCATGGCGGCTTTGGCCTTGGCGTAGGCCCGCGCCACTTCGCGCAGGGTGTCGGCCGGAATGCCGCACACCGTGCTCATGGCTTCGGGTGTGTAGCCCTGCACATGGGCCTTGAGTGCGGCCACGTTGTCGGCACGCTCACGCAAAAACTGCTCGTCGCACAGGTTCTCGGTGACGATGACGTGCAGCATCGCGTTGAGCAGCGCCACATCGGTGTCGGCCTTGAACTGCAGGTTGCGCCAGGTGTGGCGACCGATGTCGGTGATGCGCGGGTCGGCCAGCACGATGCGGGTGCCGCATTTGGCAGCGTTTTTCATCCAGGTGGCGGCCACCGGGTGGTTGTTGGTGGGGTTGGCGCCAATCACGATGATGAGGTCGGCGTGCTCAACATCGCGCACCGGGTTGCTGACGGCCCCTGAGCCCAAGCCTTCGAGCAAAGCCGCCACGCTGGACGCGTGGCACAGGCGCGTGCAGTGGTCCACGTTGTTGCTGCCAAAGCCGGTGCGCACCAGCTTCTGGAATAAGTAGGCTTCTTCGTTGCTGCCTTTGGCCGAACCGAAACCGGCGAGGGATTTGGGGCCGTGTTGGTCGCGCAGCGCAATGAGCGGCCGGGTGGCCAGATCGAGTGCTTCTTCCCAGCTCGCTTCGCGGAACACTTCGCGCCAGTCGGTGTGGCCGTCCAACAAAGACACATCTTTGGCCACGCCCGGCTTGCGGATCAGCGGTGTCGTGATGCGGTCTGGACTGTGGATGTAATCCATGCCAAAGCGTCCCTTGACGCACAAGCGGCCTGCGTTGGCCGGGCCTTCGCGGCCTTGGACGCTGACGATCTTTTCGTCTTTGACCTGAAAAGTCACCAGGCACCCCACACCGCAGAAAGGGCACACCGAATCGACCTCGCGGTCCACCTTTTGCGGACCCATGTGGCTCTTGGGCATCAGCGCCCCCGTGGGGCAGGCCTGCACACATTCGCCGCAACCCACGCAGCTGCTGCCCCCCATCGGGTCGGCCAAGTCAAACACCACTTGGGTGTGTGCGCCCCTGAAGGCCAGACCGATCACGTCGTTGACCTGCAGGTCGCGGCAAGCGCGTTGGCAGCGGTTGCACTGAATGCAGGCATCCAAATTCACAGCCATGGCCGGGTGCGACAGGTCGGCAGGCACCGCTTCGCGGCGCAGTGCCGCCAATTGCGGGCGCACCTGTACGCCATGGTGCTCAGCCCACTGGCTCAGCTCGCCATGCGGGGCCTCGGCACGGTCATCGAGCCATTTGTGGCCCTGCTCGGGCAGGTCGGCCAGCAGCATCTCCAGCACCAGCTTCTGGCTTTTGACCGCGCGCTCGCTGTTCGTCTGCACCTGCATGCCGGGCGTGGCGCTGCGGCAGCAGCTCGGGGCCAGCGTGCGCTCACCTGCCACCTCGACCACACAAGCGCGGCAATTGCCGTCCGGGGCCAGGCCTTCTTTGTGGCACAGGTGCGGAATGGCGATGCCCAATTCTTTGGCGATGTTGAAAATGCTTTTGCCGGCTGGCGCTTGCACACTTTGGCCATTGAGGGTGAATTCAACGGTGTTCATGCTTTCACCCCTGCGCCCACTTCGTGCGGAAAATAATCCAGCACACACCGTATCGGATTCGGCGCGGCCTGCCCCAAGCCGCAGATGGACGCATCGCCCATGACCTGCGCGAGATCTTGCAAAGTCTCGGCATCCCACACCGCAGCCGTCATCAGTTGCGCCGCCTTGTCGGTGCCCACACGGCAGGGTGTGCACTGGCCGCAGCTTTCGTGTGCAAAAAAGCGCATCACATTCAGCGCAGCTTCGCGGGCACTGTCGTGTTGGCTCAGCACCATCACGGCGGCCGAGCCGATGAAGCAGCCGTGCGGCTGCAGCGTGTCAAAGTCCAGCGGCACATCGGCCAGGCGCTCGGGCAAGATGCCGCCACTGGCTCCGCCGGGCAGGTAGGCGTACAGCGTGTGCCCCTCGGCCATGCCGCCGCAGTGTTCATCCACCAGTTCGCGCAGCGTGATGCCGGCAGGCGCAAGCTTGACGCCCGGGTGCTTGACGCGACCGCTCACGCTGAAGCGGCGCAGGCCTTGGCGGCCATGGCGACCTTGCGATGCAAAGCGCTGCGCACCTTGCTCGATCAGTTCGCGCACCCAAAACAGGGTTTCAAAGTTGTGCTCCAGGGTCGGGCGGCCGAACAGGCCCACCTCGGCAATGTAAGGCGGGCGCATGCGCGGCTCGCCGCGTTTGCCCTCGATGCTTTCGATCATGGCCGACTCTTCGCCGCAAATATAGGCGCCCGCACCACGGCGCAACTCAATGCGCGGCAAAGCGCAAGGCGGGTTCAATTTAAGGGCGGCCAATTCTTGGGTCAGCAAGACACGGGCTTCGTGGTATTCGTCGCGCAGATAGATGTAGACCGCCTCGCAGCCCACCACACTCGCTGCAATCAACACACCCTCCAGAAAACGGTGGGGGTCGGCCTCCAGACAGGTGCGGTCCTTGAAGGTGCCGGGCTCGCCTTCGTCGATGTTCACGGCCATCAGGCGCGGGCCGGGTTGGCTGCGCACGATGCGCCATTTGCGCCCAGCGGGGAAACCTGCGCCACCCAGGCCTCGCAAGCCAGAAGACTCCAGCACATGGATGACCGATTCGTGGCCTTTCAGGCCTGTGGCCACTTGCAAGGCCAGCTGGTAGCCCCCGGTTTTTTTGTAATCGTCGTAACGCAGCGCATGGGGCAAGGCCAAAGGCTGGATGTTGTTCTCTCCCACCAGAAGGGTCACGCCCTCGGCCGTCGCCTGCGCCACGGCCTGCTGGCCCACTTGCGCCGCAGGTGCTTGCTCGCAGCGGCCCAAACAAGGCACATTGACGACCTGCACGTCGCCTGTCAGATCCCGCTGCAATTGGCGCAGCAAGCTGTCGCTGCCCGCCAAACTGCAGCTCAAGCTGTCGCACACCCGCACCGTGATGCGCGGGGCCAGTGCATCGTCTTTCAGAATTTCAAAGTGGTGGTAGAACGAAGCCACCTCGAACACCTCGACCACGGGCAGGCGCATTTCGGCCGCGAGCGCCACGATGTGGCGCTCGAACAAACCTCGGAAACGGTCGTTCAGCACATGCAGGTGCTCGATCAGCACATCGCGGCGGTGGCCTTCTGTGGGCTTGGCACCGATCAGGGCCTGCACTTCGGCCCGTGCCTCGTCCGAAACTTGTCGGCCTTTGAGTTGCGAACGGGGCTTGCGCAGTTGCTCGCGCAAGGCATTCAAACCGATGCGGGTTTCAGAAGTGGAGTCGGTTTGCATGCGATGGGTCACATCCGTTGGTGAAATTCATGTCAGCCGTCGGCAAACGCGTGATGTCGGGGCTGAAGCCTCCGACCTACAAAAGACAAGTGCGCTGATTTGTAGGTCGGCGGCTTCAGCCCCGACATGACCGCTAAGCGCACAGTATCCGCTTGGATCAATAAGTTTCCAGATGCAAGCGGCCTTCTTTCTTGAGCGCGCCACCGATGGCTTCCCAGTCCAGACCGGCGTTCTGCGCGATGTCGCGCAGGGCCATGACCACGCCCTCTTCCATGCTTTTGAGGCCACAGACATAAAAGCAGGTGTTCGGGTCTTTGAGCTGCAGCGCGATGTCGGCGGCGCGCTCGCGCAGGGCATCTTGCACATAACGCTTGGGCTTGCCCACTTCGCGCGAGAACGCAAACTCGGTGTCGATGAAGTCTTTGGGCAGGTTGTTGAGCGGACCAAAATATGGCAGCTCGGCAGGGGTGCGGGCACCGAAGAACAGCATCAATTTGCCACCTTCAAATTTACCGCTGGCCCGCAGGCGGCGACGCCACTCGGTCATGGCCCGCATGGGGGCAGAACCTGTGCCCGTGCAGATCATGACAATGTTGCTCTTGGGGTGGTTGGGCATCAGAAAGCTCGCGCCAAACGGCCCGATCACCTGCACCTTGTCACCGACCAACAGGTCGCACATGAAGTTGGAGCCAACGCCGCGCACCGATTTTCCGTCATGGTCTTCGAGCACACGCTTGATGGTCAGCGACAGGTTGTTGTGGCCGGGGCGCTCGCCGTTGCGCGGGCTGGCGATCGAGTATTGGCGCGCATGGTGCGGCTTGCCGTTGGCATCCACCCCGGGCGGGATGATGCCGATCGACTGGCCTTCGAGCACCGGGAAGGGCAAGTTGCCGAAGTCGAGCACGATGTGGTGCGTGTCGTAGTCTTGCTGACCCTCTTGCAAACCCACCTCGGTGACTCGGAGGTTGCCCGTCACGGTGGCGGTGATGGTTTTGTCTTGCGCCTTGGGGCCATAGAGGTTGGTGTAGGCGTGGGCCGCAGACCAGGGTGGGATGGTCGCGCCGAATTGGGCGGAGTTGAAACCCGAAGCCGCTGCTGTGCTGGCAGCGGATGACGAAGAGGCGGCAGATTGCACAGCGGTTTGCGCTTCTTGTTCTGCGACTGCGGCATTACCTCCGCCCGTGTCACCTGTTGCTTCGGCCAGTTCTTCGGCACTCAGCTCAGCAGGCAAGTCGTACCACTTGAGTTGTTCTTCGATGCTGTAAGCCTTGGCCTTGGGCACCATGCGCCAGTTGTCGATCGAGCCAGTGGGGCATGGCGAGATGCAGTCCATGCAACCGTTGCAAATATCGGCCTTGACCACGTAGTTGAGCGAGTCGTGCGTGATGGCACCGACTGGGCAAATCGCTTCGCAGGTGTTGCAGCGAATGCAGATTTCCGGGTCAATCAGGTGTTGTTTGATCAGCGTCGCTTCGGTGCTCATGTCTTGGCTCTCTTGTGTTTGTTTGTCTTATCTTGTTGGTGGTCCGCGCGGTCCACGACGTTATGGCTTGGGTATGCGTGGTCCGCAACGGTATGGCTTGGGTATGCGTGGTCCGCAACGGTATGGCTTGGGTATGCGTGGTCCGCAACGGTATGGCTGTGGGCCGGGCGCCTCATACTGGGGTACCAGAAATCGGCGCCCGGCCCACAGCCATGCCGTCGCTCTGTGCCCTTTTTGAAGTGCTGAGTCTACTGGGACCCGGCGTGCACAGCGCACCCATGTCATTGAAAGGGCAAGGGGCGGGTGACGATTTGCGGTACCCCGCCATGAGGAACCCGCCCCTTGCCCTTTCAATGACCGCCTTCAATCAAGGCAAAACATGTGGGCAAGTCAAACAACTCAGAAGCCGAGCGAACCCCATGCTGTTGATGGGGTAAGGGGCGGGTGACGATTTCTGGTACCCCAGCATGAGGAACCCGCCCCTTCCTGTGTCAACTGCCGCCCCCAAAAAAGGAGGCAGCAGTTCACTCAAAACATCAGTTAAAGCGAACGTAATCAAAGTCCACTGGCTGACGGTTGATGCCCATCACAGGAGGTGCGATCCAATTGGCAAACTTGCCTGGCTCGACGACACGGCCCATCAGGCTGGCCACATAAGCGCGGTCTTCGTTGGTGGGCAACCACTCGCCCACTTGCGCCATCCACTGCGCGTCGGTCACCACTTGACCATCGGGGGTGATTTTGGAGCCCGACAAAGAGCCGATGTTGCGGTGGAACGCCTTGTGCGGTGCCTTCAACGTGAAAGGAATGCCGGCCTTGGTGATCACGCGGTTCCAACGGTCGATGCCACCTTTGGAGTCGGTGATGTAGTCGTCGCGCAGCACTTCGTTCAAAGCGTTGAGCATTGGCACTTCTTTTTCGATCAGCTTGCCGTTTTCAACCGACAGGATCTTGTAGCTGTTGCCCTTCAAGATGTGGTCGTCACCACGCTTGCCTTCTTCGTAACGGCCCTTGAGGCCCGAGCTGTAGAAGGTGGCGGCATTCGACGACTCATCGGCACCAAACAAGTCGATGGTCACCGAGAAGTGGAAGTTGATGTAACGCTGGATGGTCGGCAAATCGATCACACCGGCTGCACGCAGCTTGCCCACGTCGTCGGTTTTCAGCTGGTTCATCACATCGACTGTGCGCTGGATGGTGCGGCTCACGCCAGACTCGCCCACAAACATGTGGTGCGCTTCTTCGGTCAGCATGAACTTGGTGGTGCGGGCCAGGGGGTCAAAAGCCGACTCGGCCAAGGCACACAGCTGGAACTTGCCATCCCGGTCGGTGAAGTAGGTAAACATGAAGAAGCTCAACCAGTCTGGGGTCTTCTCATTGAAGGCCTGCAAGATGCGGGGGTTGTCTTCATTGCCGCTGTTGCGCTGCAGCAGGGCATCGGCTTCTTCACGACCGTCTTTGCCAAAGTATTTGTGCAGCAGGTACACCATGGCCCACAGGTGGCGGCCTTCTTCGACGTTGATCTGGAACAGGTTGCGCAGGTCGTACATGCTGGGCGCAGTCAGGCCCAGGTGGCGCTGCTGCTCCACAGACGCTGGCTCGGTATCGCCTTGTGTGACGATGATGCGGCGCAGGTTGGCGCGGTGTTCGCCAGGCACGTCTTGCCAAGCTTTTTCACCGATGTGGTCACCGAAATGGATCTTGCGGTCTTGCTCGCCGGGGTTCATGAACACGCCCCAACGGTAGTCGCGCATCTTGACGTGGCCAAACTGGGCCCAGCCTTGCGGGTCCACGCTCACGGCGGTGCGCAGGTAAACGTCCATGTCGGTCGAGCCCTCAGGGCCCATGTCGTCCCACCAGTTGATGAAGTTGGGCTGCCACTGCTCAAGCGCACGCTGCAAGGTGCGGTCTTCGCTCAAGTTGACGTTGTTGGGAATTTTTTCGCTGTAGTTGATACCGGACATCATGATCTCCTAGGGGGGGTTAATTGGGTTGGGTTGGGTTGGGTTGGACGTTGGGCGTTGGGCGTTGGTTTACATCTTCACGCTGAACAAATCAAACGCGGTTCATGTCGAACTGGACTTTTTCACCTTTGCCGTAGACCTTCAGGGCACCCTTTTCGCCGACGGCATTGGGGCGCTGGAAGATCCAGTTTTGCCAGGCGGTCAGGCGACCAAAGATGCGGGTGGCCATGTTTTCCTTTTGGGCAAAACGCAGGTTCGCTTCCAAACCGGTCAGCGCATCGGGCGACATGGACGAGCGCTCTTCCAGGGCCAGGCGAATTTCGTCAGCCCAGTCGATGTCGTCCGGTGCAGCCGTGACCAGACCCAAGGCCAATGCAGCGTCGGCATCCAGCGCTTGGCCGATGGCGCCGCGTGCGGCTTCCATGGCGGGCACTTCTTCGTAGAAGCGGCGCTGCAGGCGGGTCTGGTCGTTGACCATGGGGAAGAAGCCAAAGTTCATCTCGCTCAGTTGCAGCTTGGGCGCTTTATCAGCGTCGTCAGGCAAAGCCAACATGTAAGCGCGGTCGGCGCAGAATGCCAGTTCGGCCAGGGTGCCCGCAAAGCAGGTGCCTTCTTCGATCAGGGCGAACAGGCTGCGCGAAGACACGTCCAAGCGGGCCAAAGTGCGGCGCAGGTGGCCAATGGTTTCACGCACCAGCCAGTGGTCTTTGTGGGCCAGCAAGGTGGCGTCAGACGCCAACACGGCTGCGGCGTCGCCCGAAGTCTTGAGCACCCAGGTGCCAATGTCCAGTTCATTGGTGCGCATGTGCAGAACAGCGTCGTCCAATTCGCGCACCATCTGCAGCGGCCACCAGTTCACACCAGCAGCTTCAATGCCGGCGATGTCGGTGGGCTGGGCTGTGGCTGGGGCTTTGACGGTGAAGGTGGCGATGCGTTTGGCGCGGTCGATGTCCACGGTGACGTTGGTGTAAGTCAGGGCATCGGCCGCGATGCTGCGGTTCAGGGGGGTCAAGCTCACGCCTTTGGCGCCTGCGGTGCGGATGCTTCCAGCGGCCAATTTTTGGGCACGGGCTTGCACGGCCTGCTTGAACACAGCGGGCTTGGCGATCGCATCCACCAGACGCCAGTCCACGGCTTTTTGACCGCGCACACCTTCGACGCTGGTGCAGAAAATGTCGGCCAAGTCGTGGCGCACATGGCGCTTGTCGGTCACTCGGGTCAGGCCGCCAGTGCCGGGCAACACACCCAGCAAAGGCACTTCAGGCAGCGAGACGGCGCTGGAGCGGTCGTCGACCAACACGATTTCATCGCAAGCCAAGGCCAGCTCGTAGCCGCCGCCAGCGCAAGCGCCGTTCAGGGCCGCGACGAATTTCAGGCCGTCGTGCTTGCTGGAGTCTTCGATGCCGTTGCGGGTTTCATTGGTGAACTTGCAAAAGTTCACTTTCCAACCGTGGGTGGACACACCCAGCATGAAGATGTTGGCACCGGAGCAGAACACGCGGTCACGCGCGCTGGTCACCACCACCGAGCGCACTTCGGGGTGCTCGAAACGGATGCGTTGCAGGGCGTCGTGCAATTCGATGTCCACACCCAGGTCGTAGCTGTTGAGCTTGAGTTTGTAGCCAGGGCGGATGCCAGCGTCTTCGTTGATGTTGATCGACAAGGTGGCGATCTCGCCGTCAAAGGCCAGTTGGATGTGCTTGTATTGCGCGGGATGGGTTTGGTAATCAACCTGGAAAGCTGGCGTCATGTGGGAGTCTCCGTTGGGAAAAGGGATGTTGATTTGGGTCAAAAAATGCATTTCATTGCAGGTTATCCTGAAGTTTAGTGCACATCACACCCCCACGCAACATGCACTTTAATGCATTTAGTAAGTATTTACCCTAGCTATTCAAAATTTGCTGCCCAGATCAATCGGGACGTTGCAGGTGTTGTCGCACCGACGTTCTCAGGAGCTCAAATGCCTGGTCCTCGCTGCGGCCGCTGGTGTTGATGGCCATATCGGCTTTGGAATAAAAAGCAGCACGCCCTTCTAGAATGCGCTTGAGATCTTCCATCGCCTCACGGCTGGCGGCCATGGGCCGCATGTCACCTTGCGCCGCGACTCGGCCCATGTGGTCGCTGGGATCTGCCTGTAACCACACGCTGGTGCAGTTTGACAGCAACAAATTGAAGTTGGCCGAATCCGACACCAAACCGCCGGGGGTCGCAATCACCACCTCGGGGTAAATCTGGATCGCCTCTTCGAGTGCCCGGCGCTCGTAACGGCGGTAAGCGTTAGCCCCATAGAGGTTGTGGATCTCGCTGATCTGGCAACCAGCAAACTGCTCGATTTCGCGACTCAGCTCAATGAACGGAAAGCCCATGTCGTCGGCCAGGCGTTGGCCCAGCGCGGTTTTCCCCGCACCGCGCAAACCGATCAAAGCAATGCGATTTTTGCGCTCTAGCGCATTACCGCCTTCACCAAACAATTCGACCAATTGCACGCGGGCGCGGCGCAAATCGGCCTCGCTGCGTTGGCCCAGCAGTTCGCGAATCAAAAGCCACTCGGGCGAAGTGGTGGTCACGTCGCCCAGCAACTCGGCCAAAGAACACTGCAAGGCACTGGCCACTTGCAGCAGCACGAGCACAGAGACATTGCCCGTGCCGTATTCGAGGTTGGCCAAATGGCGCTCGGATACATCGGCCGCCACCGCCACGGCGCGGCGCGTCATGCCTTTGCGTGAACGCAAAGTACGCACGCGCTCGCCCAGCGCTTCCAGAAATGGATTGCGCCGGGTTTCGGGCTCGGAAGGCTCAATGACAGTGGAATCTTGCAAGGACATTTTTCTTTCAACCAAAAAAAGGGGAAACCCTTATTTTTTAAACACCACAAAACATGCACTTTAATGCATACTCAACGCCAAGCACAATAATGCATAAAGCAGTTTATACCGCCATCTGCACAGCAAGAAAAGTTTTTGTTGCATGCGTTGGATTGCACAGGTCTCACACCCTTTAAATGAAATTTTTTTGCATGCCCACAACCTGTTCCTTCTGAGCCCCTTTCAAAGAAGTCATCGTTACCACAACATCAGAGCATCCGAGGAGACAAACCATGAACCCCAGCACCCCCCCCGTAGACTTCAACTTCGCGCAACATCTGATCATGTGCAATGCCGCGCGGCAGGACAAAACCGCACTGATTGATGACGTCGGCTCCATGACCTACGGCAAACTGACCGAACAGATTCGCCGCTTTGCCGGTGGCTTGCAGGCCATGGGACTCAAGCGCGAAGAGCGTGTGCTGCTGCTCATGCAAGACAGCAGCGACTGGGTCGTGGCCTTTTTGGGCGCGTTGTATGCGGGCGTGGTGCCGGTGGCCGTCAACACCTTGCTGACGGCCGAAGACTATGCCTTCATGTTGAGCAACAGCCGCGCCCAGGCTGCCCTGGTCTCGGGTGCCCTGCTGCCCACGCTGCAAGAGGCCATGGATTTGGTCAAAACCGAAGTGCGCCAAGTGGTGGTGTCGCGCCCCATCGTCGCTTTGGCACAGGGCCAATTCAACATGGCCGACTTTGTGGCGCAAAACACACCGGTGCTGCCCGCGCAAACCCTGGCCGATGAACCGGCTTTCTGGCTGTATTCGTCCGGCTCCACTGGCCAGCCCAAAGGCACAGTCCACAGCCAAGGTAACCTGTACTGGACAGCCGAGTTGTACGGCAAGGGGGTGCTGAACCTGCAAGAAAGCGACACCGTGTTCTCGGCCGCCAAACTCTTCTTTGCCTACGGCTTGGGCAACGCGCTCACTTTCCCATTGAGCGTGGGTGCCAGCGTGGTGTTGATGGCCGAGCGCCCCACACCTCAAGCCACTTTCAAACGCATGGTCGACCACCAGCCTACCGTGTTTTATGGCGCGCCCACCGGCTACGGCGGTATGCTCGCCAACCCCGAATTACCCGCCAAAAGCCAGGTCGCGCTGCGCCTGTGTTCGTCGGCGGGTGAAGCGCTGCCACGCGACATCGCCGAGCGCTGGAGCGCCCACTATGGCTGCGACATCATCGACGGCATCGGCTCCACCGAAATGCTGCACGTGTTTTTGTCCAACCGCCCCGGCGACGTGCGCTATGGCACCACCGGCAAAGCCGTCCCCGGCTACGAAGTGCAGTTGCGCCATGAAGACGGCAGCGTGGTGACGGGCCACAACGAGATCGGCGACCTGTACATTCAGGGCCCCAGCAGCGCCCTGATGTACTGGAACAACCGAGACAAAACCCGAGACACCTTCCAGGGCGTGTGGACCAAAAGCGGCGACAAGTACACCCGCGACCCCGACGGCTACTACACCTACGCTGGCCGCAACGACGACATGCTCAAGGTCAGCGGCATTTACGTTTCGCCTTTTGAGGTGGAATCCACCCTGGTGCAACACCCCGCCATTTTGGAAGCGGCGGTGATTGGCAAAGAAGACAGCGACGGCCTGACCAAGACCAAGGCCTTCATCGTGCTCAAAGCGGGCCAAAGCCTGACGCAAGAAGAGGTCAAGGCCTTTGTGAAAGAGCGCTTGGCCCCCTACAAATACCCGCGCTTCATCGAGTTTGTGAGCGAATTACCCAAAACCGCCACCGGGAAAATCCAGCGCTTTCGCCTGCGTGCGCAGGAAAAGCCGCAGGCCTGAACCCTGAAATCTCAACGCTTAACGACCCCTAGCGCAGCCAGCGTGGCCTCAATTTCTTTCTTCAGGCCAACTTGCGACATGGGCTTGGAAACATAGCCATCCGCACCTGATGAGATGAACCGCTCTCGGTCCCCCGTCATGGCATGCGCAGTGACCATCAGCACCGGCGTGCGGGCCCGGCCTTGGGCCTCAAGCGCACGCAACTGGCGCAAGGCACTCAGGCCATCCATGACGGGCATCATCACGTCCATCAACACCACATCAAAGCTCTTTTGGGCCAGAAGGTCCAAGGCCTGTTGGCCATCCTCCGCCAGAGTGCATCGGTAGCCCAAGCGTTGCAGCATGATTTCGGCCAGTTTGCGGTTGATTTCATGGTCTTCCACCAAAAGCACCGACAAGGGGACGGCTGGCGCTTCGTGGTCCCGCACCGGGGGCGAAGCGTTCGGCGGCACAACAACAGCGACGGTGGGCATGAGCACCTTTTGCACGGGCAAGGTGGCGACAAAAGTGGCCCCCTGTCCCGGCCAGCCCTCGGCCTGGATGAAGCCCCCCATCAGTTGCAGCAAACTGCGTGTGATGGCCAAGCCCAAACCCGTTCCACCAAAGGAACGTGTCACCGAGCCATCGGCCTGGGTGAAGGGGCTGAACAAGGCCTCGGTTCGCTCCGGCTCAAAACCCATGCCTGTGTCAATGATGCTGATGCGCAGCAGCAGCTTTTTGGCATCCAAGGCGGTGATCAATTCGGTCTTGACCGTGACCGACCCATGGCTGGTGAATTTGATGGCATTGCCAATCAAATTGGTCAGCACCTGGCGCATGCGCACCGGGTCCATCCACAACAAATCGGGCACATCGTGCGAAGTCTCGACACGCAATTCGATGCCCTTGGCACTGGCCAACTGCGCCAATGAACGTGCCGTGTGCCTGATCAATTGCGCGGGACTGACCTCGAGCAACTCCAACTCCAAGGCCTTGGCCTCAATCTTGGAAAAATCCAGAATTTCGTTGATGATTTGCAGCAGGTGATTGCCCGAGTCACGCGCCAAAGTCAAATACTCTTTTTGCAACTCGGGCGATGTGGTGTCCATGGCCAACTCGGTCATGCCCACAATGCCATTCATGGGCGTGCGGATTTCGTGGCTCATGTTGGCCAAAAACTCGCCGCGCATGCGGTTGGCCTGTTCGGCCTTGACTTTGGCCTCCACCAACAGGTCTTGGGCACTTTGGATGGCGCTGTAGTCCTGCATCACGCCCACGAAAAAATGCCCCTCATCCACGTGGGTTTCGCTGATGGTCAAGCGCACCGGGAAGACACTGCCATCGCGCCTGCGGCCCTTGAGCACACGCGGTTGATTCATCAGCCCTTTATTGCCGTTGCGCAAGTAGTTGTCCATGAGCTGGTCATGCTGGTTGCGGTCACTGTCGGCCATCAGCAGGGTTAATTTTTGTCCTATCAGATCTTGCATGGGATAGTCAAAAATGACGGTGGTGGCGTCGTTACACTGCACGATATTGCCCTGCGCATCCGCCACCACAATGACTTCGGGCACCGATTTGAAAATACTGCTCAACTTGCTCTCGCTCAACCGCAAGTGCTTTTCGACTTGTTCGCGTTCGCTGATTTCTTCGCTGAGTTGACGAATCGCGATTTGCCGTTCACCCGACAAACGGTGGGATGTCAGCAAAGCGGTTCGTATGCGCTTGACGGAAACCCATATCAACAGCAAACCCACGAACAGCAAGACCAACAAGACCACAAAAGTCCGGTTCAGCACACCCGTACTGGCCAACTGCCACTGAGCGACGGGCAGCACCACCTCCAAAGCCCCCCGCACGTCCCCGATTTTCCAATCGGTTTTGGGTGAACCTGCGTAATGGTTATGACAGGACACACAACTGACCAACATGCGATCGGCTTGGGCAAATCGCAGTACCCGACTGCCGTTTTGCAGCTCTTCTCGAACAAAGGGTTTATCAGGGTGCTTTTGAAGGTGCGCCAGCGCCTGCTTTTGAAAGTCGTCCAAAGACCGCTCAGCCACACGCCACGGAAAAGGCAGGTCACTGTAAAGACGCACTTGGGTGCCGCCATCGACTTTGGACAAGTAATGCCCCAGATCAATCGTCAAAGTCGCTGGCAAAGGCAGGGTGTTGTCGCGCGATTGGTAGTCGTGCGTGACCTCCATGCCACCCTTTATGGCCCGGGGCACCAACTCTTGGGTGTAAAAATTACGGAACTGGGTGATGGAGTCGGCGTGGGTTTGTGCGCTCTCGGTGGCGTACTGACGGACCATCGCTTCGCTCGACTGGTAGGTGTAAAGCACCACCCAGACACCCATGCCCATCAACAAGCCACCCAAACTCTCCATCGGCCATCGGATAAGAAATTGCCGAATCCCGCGGATTAGGCGCTGCAGTGATTTCACGTTGAACCCTATTGATAAATTCAATGATATCAACGAATAACAAAGTGGCATGAAAACTCATTGAGCCAGCATGCCGACGTCGCATCACCCCTGACCCTCAAGCCAGGTGCCTGGCCCGGAAAATCAGGTGTCTTTGCTGACCTTGATGGTGGGGAACTTGCTCGAAAAGTCCTTGGCCTTGGCCGCGATCTTGACCGCGACCTGGCGGGCCATCGCCTTGTAGATCTGGGCCACTTCGCCATCAGGGTCGTACACCACCGTAGGCTTGCCGCTGTCGGCTTGCAGTCGAATTTGCATGTCCAGCGGCAGTGCGCCCAGGTAGTCCATGCCGTATTCGGCCGCCATTTTCTTGCCGCCGTCAGCGCCAAAGATGTGCTCGACATGGCCGCAGTTGGTGCAAACGTGGACTGCCATGTTCTCGACCAGACCCAAAATCGGCACGCCGACTTTCTCGAACATCTTCACGCCTTTTTTGGCGTCCAAGAGGGCAATGTCCTGCGGCGTAGTCACGATGACTGCGCCCGTCATGGGCACGCGCTGGCTGAGCGTCAACTGGATGTCACCGGTACCCGGTGGCATGTCCACGATCAAATAATCCAGCTCTTTCCAGTTGGTCTGGCGCAGCAGTTGCTCCAGCGCTTGGGTGGCCATGGGACCACGCCAAATCATGGCTTCGTCCTGGTTCACCAGGAAGCCGATCGACATGACCTGCACGCCGTAGTTCTCCATCGGCTCCATGGTCTGGCCGTCTTCGCTTTCGGGTCGGCCTTCAATGCCCATCATCATGGGCTGGCTGGGACCGTAAATGTCGGCGTCCAGCAGGCCCACCTTGGCCCCCTCGGCAGCCAGCGCCAGCGCCAAGTTGACGGCGGTGGTGCTCTTGCCAACGCCGCCCTTGCCCGAGGCCACGGCCACAATGTTTTTCACCTGCGGCAGCAGCGCCACGCCGCGCTGAGCGCTGTGGGCGGTGATCTTGCTGGTCACATTGGCCGACACATTGGCCACGCCCGCCACGCCCTTGGCAGCCGCAATCAGTGCCTGGCGAATGCCGGGAATCTGGCTCTTGGCCGGATAACCCAGCTCCACTTCAAACGACACATCGCCGCCTTCGACTTGCAGGTTCTTCAGCGTTTTGGTGGAAACGAAATCTTTGCCCGTGTTCGGGTCGATGACGGCTTGCAGGGCTTGGATGAGTTGTTCGGTGGTCGCCATGGTCACTTTCTTGAATGGGCCGAAGTTTACCGACAAGACTGGCCATACACCCTAAAATCACCGATTCCCCTACAAACTGCCCCACCATGCCTGCCCATAACGGTCTTCAAGAAGCGCCCCGCCAACTCTTCGTCACCACCGCCCTGCCCTACGCCAACGGCCATTTCCACATCGGCCACATCATGGAATACATCCAGGCCGACATCTGGGTGCGTTATCAAAGGATGCAGGGCAGCCAAGTGAACTTTGTGGGTGCTGACGACACGCATGGCGCGCCCATCATGATCGCCGCCGAAAAAGCCGGCAAAACGCCGCAGCAGTTTGTGACCGACATCGCGGCGGGCCGCAAGCCTTATCTGGACGGCTTTCACATCCAGTTCGACAACTGGCACAGCACCGACGCGCCGGAAAACCATGAGCTGGCCCGCCAAATTTACCGCGACCTGCGCGACATTCCCTTGGCCAACGGCGGCTCGCTGATTGAGGTGCGCTCGGTCGAGCAGTTCTTTGACCCACAAAAGAACATGTTCTTGCCCGACCGTTTTATCAAAGGCGAGTGCCCCAAGTGCCACGCCAAAGACCAGTTCGGCGACAACTGCGAGGTGTGTGGCGCAGTCTATGCCCCGACCGACCTGATCAACCCGTTTTCGGCCCTGTCAGGCGCCACGCCTGAGCTCAAAACCTCGGAGCACTTTTTCTTCAAGCTGTCCGACCCGCGCTGCGTTGAGTTTTTGAGCCAGTGGACGCAAGACGGCAAGCTGCAACCCGAAGTGGCCAACAAGGTCAAAGAGTGGTTTTCGGTGCGCACCAACCCCGACGGCACGACCAGCGAAGGCTTGGGCGATTGGGATATCTCACGCGACGCGCCTTACTTCGGCATCGAAATCCCCGACGCACCGGGCAAGTACTTTTATGTCTGGCTGGACGCACCTGTAGGCTACTTGGCGTCACTGAAAAACCTGCTGGACAAACGCGGCGAAGATTACGCCGCCTACATGGCCAACCCCCATCTGGAGCAGATCCACTTCATCGGCAAAGACATCGTGACCTTCCACACGCTGTTTTGGCCCGCGATGCTGCACTTCTCGGGCCGCAAGACGCCCAACAAGGTCAACGTGCACGGCTTTTTGACGGTGAACAACGGCGAGAAGATGAGCAAGAGCCGGGGCACGGGCCTGGACCCACTCAAGTATCTGAGCCTGGGCATGAACCCCGAGTGGCTGCGCTACTACCTGGCGGCCAAGCTCTCGGCCCGCAACGAGGACATCGACTTCAACGCCGAAGACTTCATGGCGCGGGTGAACAGCGACTTGATCGGCAAATTCATCAACATCGCCTCGCGCTCGGCTGGCTTCATTGCCAAACGATTTGACGGGAAACTGTGCACTGTGAGCGCCGACGGTCAGGAACTGCTGACCGCATTGCAGAGCACCACCCCCGCCATTGCCGCTTTTTACGAAGAGCGTGAATACGCCAAAGCCCTGCGCGAAGTCATGCTGCTGGCCGACAAGGTCAACAGCTATGTGGACCAGAACAAACCTTGGGACCTGGCCAAAAAAGAAGGCCAGGACGCCCGACTGCAGGACGTGTGCACCACCTGCATCGAAGCCTTCCGCTTGCTCAGCCTGCAGCTCAAACCCGTGCTGCCCGCATTGGCCGCACAGGTCGAGGCTTTCCTGAACGTCGCGCCCTTCACCTTTGACCATGCGCAAAGCTTGCTGGGTGCGGGCCACACCATCCAGACTTACCAACACCTGATGCAGCGTGTCACGCCCGAGCAACTCGAAGCCTTGTTCGAGCCGCCGGCCGTGGTCGAAGAAATGCCCGTCCCCGGCGGCGAAGCCATCGCCCCCACCATCGGCATCGACGATTTCGCCAAGGTCGATTTGCGCATCGCCCAAATCGTCAACTGCGAAGTTGTGGAGGGCTCGGTCAAGCTCTTGCGCCTGACGCTGGATGTGGGCGAAGGCCGCATGAGGAATGTCTTTTCAGGCATCGCCAGCATGTACAAACCCGAAGACCTGATCGGCCAACTCACCGTGATGGTGGCCAACCTGGCACCGCGCAAGATGAAGTTTGGTGTCAGCGAGGGCATGGTGCTGGCCGCCAGCCACGCCGACGACAAGACCGATGCCGGGATTTACGTGCTGCACCCTTGGCCAGGCGCCAAGCCCGGCATGCGGATCCATTGACCTCTTGCCCCTCAAGAGCTGCACATGTTCCCTCTGATCCGCGGATGGACCGATGTGCAAAGAAGCCCTGAGACCAATTTGCGGCTGGGCCTGGTGCTCTGCTTTGTGGCCGGGGCCACCAACGCCGGCGGATTTTTGGCGGTGGGCAGTTACACCTCGCACATGACCGGCATCTTGTCATCGGTGGCCGATGACCTGGTGTTGGGCAACATCACCCTGGCGCTGGCGGGCATCGTTTGCTTGCTGGCCTTTGTGGCCGGGGCCATGTGCACCGCCGTGCTGGTCAACTGGGGCCTGCGCCAGCAACTGCGCAGCAGCTACAGCCTGCCACTTCTGCTCGAATCCGGGGCCTTGCTCGTTTTCGGGCTGTTTGGCGCGGCCATTGCGGCCTGGTCGCAGCTGTTTGTGCCGGTCACGGTGGTCTTGCTGTGCTTCATCATGGGTTTGCAAAACGCGGTCATCACCAAAATCTCCAAAGCCGAAATCCGCACCACCCACATCACCGGCCTGGTGACCGATCTGGGCATCGAGCTGGGCAAACTCTTGTACATGAACCGGAGCCAGCCCGGCACCCCGGTGCGTGCCAACCGCCAGCGCCTTCGAGTGCACCTGGCACTGGTGCTGGGTTTTTTTCTGGGCGGGCTGATGGGGGCGCTGGGGTTCAAATACTGGGGCTACATCACCACCGTGCCCTTGGCAGCGCTGCTTTGGCTGCTGTGCCTGCGCCCCTTGTTGGACGACCTGCGCTGGCGTGCCGCATAACTTCTCTTTAAAAAAATTACGAAACACCTATGAACTGGATGCAGGCTACGTTTTTTTTCCGGCCCAAATTGTTGGACTGCTTGCATGCTTACAACCGTGATCGCTTCTCCCGGGACGTGGGCGCTGGCCTCACCGTGGGCGTGGTGGCCTTGCCCCTGGCCATGGCCTTTGCCATTGCTTCGGGCCTCAAACCCGAAGCAGGCCTGTTCACCGCGATCATCGCGGGCTTTTTGATTTCGGCCCTGGGGGGCAGCCGGGTGCAAATCGGCGGTCCGGCCGGGGCCTTCATCGTGATCGTCTACGGCATCGTCGAGCGCTATGGCCTGGCCAACCTGATTTTGGCCACCGCCATGTCGGGCGTGCTGCTGTTCCTGCTGGGTTTGTTCCGCCTGGGCACGCTGATCCGATTCATCCCGGTCGCTGTGTTGATCGGTTTCACCAACGGCATTGCGGTGCTGATCATGCTGTCACAAATCAAGGACTTGCTGGGCCTGAAAGTGGCCACCATGCCGGCCGATTTCTTTGGCATCCTGAAGACCCTGTGGCTGAACCTGCACACGGCCAATCTGGCCGCCTTGCTGCTGGCTCTGGCGTCCTTGTCGCTGGTGGTCGGCTGGCTGCGCATGAGCCGCCGCTTGACGGACACCCGCTACCGCTGGGCCAGCATGGTGCCCGGCTCCATCATTGCGCTGGTGTTTGCCACCGTGGTCACTTGGCTGCTGAACCTGCCCGTGGAGACGATTGGCAGCAAGTTTGGCGGCATTCCCTCTTCGCTGCCCGGGTTTTCTTGGCCCGAGTTCAGCTGGGACAGCGCCCGCTTTTTGCTCATGCCCACCTTGACTTTGACGCTGTTGGGGGCGGTTGAGTCGCTGCTGTGCGCCCGCATCGCCGACGGCATGATCGGTGACCGCCACAACCCCAACCAAGAGCTGATGGCCCAAGGCGTGGCCAACTTTGTCACGCCGTTTTTTGGTGGCATGCCCGCCACCGGCACCATTGCCCGCACCGTGACCAACATCAAAAGCGGCGGCACCACCCCGATTTCGGGCATGGTGCATGCCCTGACCTTGCTGGCCGTGGTGCTGGTGGCCGCGCCCCTGGCCGGGCACATTCCACTGGCGGCGCTGGCGGCCATCTTGATGTTTGTGGCTTGGAACATGGGCGAATGGCGCGAATTCATGCACTTGCGCCAGTACCGCCTGCCCTACCGCGTCACCTTGCTGGCGGTGTTTTTCCTCACCGTGGTGTTTGACTTGACGGTGGCCATCGAAGTGGGCCTGATCGCCGCTTGCCTGACCTTCATCTACCGCATCTCCAGCCTGAGTCGCAGCGAAGCCGTGACCCGCATGGAGCAGCCAAGTCTGGCAGGATTTGAGCACCAGGTTCAAGCCTGGCGCTTGTACGGCGCGCTGTTTTTTGGGGCGGTCAAACTGATCGAATCCATCGAGGACCAGATCAGCACACCCACGCTGGTGCTGGACCTTAAAAACGTCATTTACATCGACTCATCCGGAGCCGATGCGATGATGAGCCTGGTCGAGACCTGTCGCAAGAAGCAGGTGCACCTCATTGTGTGCGGCCTGGCGCACCAGCCATTGGACATGGCTCGGCGCAGTGGTCTGGTGGAACACCTGCAGGCCCACCTGCAACCTGACCTGCGCAACAGCGTGGCCTTGGCCGTCAGCCTGAGCGCAGACCCGGCCCGTTAAAATGCTGTCATTCTGGTTTTGGTGGTCTTCAGGGGCTGCCAAAACCCTTTTGTTTTTGCCCCTCACGGATTGCCTGCCATGTCCTTTTTCCGCCGCCCCGATTACAGCTCTGACGCCAGCCAGTTCATTGACCAGCTCAAAGCCCAGCGCCCCGAACTCGAGGCCGAACAGCGCCAAGGCCGCAGCTTGCTGTGGGACAAACCGATCGATCGCGACATCCAGGCCGAATTCAAGCAAGGTCGCGTGGCGCAAAAACCTTACGTGTACCAGACCTAGGCCTGAACTTCACGGGGTCAGCACGGCCCCTCCCAGCCTCATTTTCAAGCCCAACCCACCCGCGTGAGCACCGATACCCCCAAGCCCTTGCAGCTGCCCCAAGCCATGGCCAGCGCGGCCATGCCTGCCGTGGTCGACCAGGTGGCGCTGGCGCGCTTGTATGGCGAGCCGCTGTTCGCCATGCCCAGCGATCTGTACATCCCACCGGATGCGCTGGAGGTGTTTTTGGAGGCCTTCGAAGGCCCGCTGGACTTGCTGCTGTACCTGATCCGCAAGCAAAACTTCAACATCCTCGACATCCCCATGGCCGGCGTGACACGCCAGTACCTGAGCTATGTCGACGAAATTCGCCAGCGCAACCTGGAGTTGGCCGCCGAATACCTGCTCATGGCGGCCATGCTGATCGAGATCAAGTCACGCATGCTTTTGCCGCCCAAAAGAGCGCCTGAGGGCGAAGAGGCCGAAGACCCACGTGCCGAATTGGTGCGCCGCCTGCTCGAGTACGAGCAGATAAAACTGGCCTCGATGCAGCTGAACGTGATCCCGCAATACGGCCGCGACTTTCTGCAGGCCCAGGTCTTCATCGAGCAAAGCCTGCAACCTCGCTTTCCCGATGTGGGCATGGACGAGCTGCAATCGGCCTGGCGTGACATCCTCAAACGTGCCAACCTGGTGCAGCACCACAAGATCAGCCGCGAAGAGCTCAGCGTGCGCGAGCACATGAGCATCGTGCTCAAGCACTTGCAAGGACGCAAATTTGTGGAATTTGAACACCTGTTCGACCCGAGTCTGGGCGTGCCGGTGCTGGTGGTCACCTTCATCGCCTTGCTGGAGTTGGCCAAGGAAACCCTGATCGAAATCACCCAGGCCGAGGCCTTCGCACCGATTTACGTCCGCCTGGCCTACTCACCCCAGTGATCGCTCAGCGTCAATGGCTGCGCCCGCTGCGGAACATGCCGTGGGTTTTGCGGCTGAGCACGCCTTGCGCGGCCAGTTTGTTCATGGAAGGGCTGGCATGGGCGTGGGTGATGGCCATGCCCAAGGCATCGGCCGCGTCTTGCCGGGGCAGCACAGGCAACTGCAGCAAGCGCTTGACCATTTCCTGAATTTGCGATTTGGCTGCACGGCCATGGCCGGTGACCGATTGCTTCATTTGCAAAGCGGTGTATTCGGCCACGGGCAAGTCGCACGACACCAAGGCCGTGACGGCGCAGCCCCGCGCCTGACCCAAGAGCAAAGTCGCTTGCGGGTTGACGTTCACGAAAACAATCTCGACCGAAGCCACATCGGGTTGGTAACGCGCGGTGATTTCACGCACGCCGTCGTAGATGATTTTCAATCGGGCAGGCAGGTTGCCCATGTCACCGCGTGTGGTCTCGATCACGCCGCTGGCCACGTACTGCAAGCGCGAGCCGGTGATCTCGATCACGCCAAAGCCGGTGGTTTGCAAGCCAGGGTCGATGCCCAGGATGCGAATGCTGGCGGGGGGCGGGGTGCTCAGGCTCATGGCAGGACCACGTCGTTCATGCGGGCCATGATGGTCTCAGCGCGCCGCGCCAAATAGGCCGATTGCGCCAGCTTTTCAAAATAACGGGGGCGGGGCAGCATCACGGCCAGGCGGGCTGCCTCCCATGCGTTCAGGCGAGCGGCGCTTTTGCGAAAATAGTGCTGCGCAGCCGCCTCGGCACCAAAAACGCCCTCGCCCCATTCCACGCTGTTGAGGTAAATCTCCAAAATGCGCTCTTTGCTGAGCAAAGACTCCAGCATCAGCGCCAGCACCATCTCTTGCCCCTTGCGCAGCAGCGTGCGCTCACCCGACAAAAACAAGTTTTTGGCCAACTGCTGGGTGATGGTGGAGCCCCCCACAATTTTGACGTCCACCGGTTTGTCGGGTTGGCGTTGGACGCGTTTTTCGGCCTGCGCTTTGGCCTGGGCGTTTTTCTGCCATGCCTTTTCAAGGGACTGCCACCAGATGCCGTTGTGTTGGGTGAAGGCCGCGTCCTCAGAGGCGATCACGGCGCGCTGCAAACCTTTGGAGATGGCTTGCAATGCCACAAACTCTTGCCGCCAAGGCAGTTGGCCCTGACGCACCAGGATTTGCAAAACTTGCGAGCGCTGGAAGCTGGTCGACTCAGGCGCGAGCCAATTCATGCCCAAGATCCGCAGGGCAAAAAACAGCTGCAGGCACACACCCGCCATGGCCAGCAACAGCAACCAACGTCCCAAAGCGCGCATCAAGCCTTCTCCTTGTGGCGTGTGTTCAATCGCATCATGGTTTGCCCTGCACAGCCGTCATCACCTGGGTTCCCAATGTGTCATCACGCGAAAAATTAAAGCGCGTGACCACCACGATTTGATCGGCCTGGGCCCGCATGGGGGGGGTGAAATTGCCAAACGGTGCGGCATTGCGAACAATGGCCACCGCACGTTCATCGAGCAAGGGCCGGCCCGACGAGCGGGCCACTTCGGTGCTCAGCAACTGCCCCCGACTGTCCACTGCGATCACCATGGTCAACTGACCATAAAGTTTTTCCCCTGCTGCCTCCGGAAAGTTCAGTGTCCCCCGGTACTCGATGGTGCGGCGCATTTTGTCGTAGTACATCGCATAGACCACCTCTTGCGTGGCAGGGCTGATGTAGCGCTTGCGGGCCGCGCCCTGGGTTGGGTCCACGCGTTGCTCGATTTGCGCCAATTCGCGTGCCAGTTGCTGCTGACGTTGCACCTTGGCTTCACGATCAGGGCTATCGGCTTTGTCGCCTGCATTTTCACGGGTGATCTCGGCCAACTCATCCTTGAGTTGTGTCAACAAATGCATTTGCTGCATTTTGAGCACTTCGATTTTTTTTTGCGTCGCGCTGAGGTCCATGCCCGGGTCAGCGTTCATCGCAGCGGGCAAGGGCGAGCTGGACATGCGCGCCTGAGGCACCTCGCCGCCGCCCGCCAGACGCACCTGGGCCAAGGCCTGGGCTTGCTGGGGACGCTCTTGACTGCGCGCATTGACCAACATCACTTCCAGCGAGGTGTCCTGAAAGACACGGCCATGGGCCTCGGGTACCCCAAACCGGAAACCTACCAAACCCGCATGCACCGCCACAGACAGGCCCAATGCCCAGCTCAAGCCCCAGTGCGGTGAAGGCTGCAAACGACCCGCAGTGGGGCGAGCCCCCCTGGCGAACTGTGTGTTTTTTTCAGGGCGCATCAAGGGGTGTGCTGTCGTTCAGGTCCACCGCGATGGTCACCGGGCCCGCAGGCAGGTTGTCATCGTCCTCGGCCTCTTGTTCCGCTTCTTCGCTGCCCGCGCCTTGGCCCTCGGCATCCAGGTGCGCGAGCACGGTGCCGCGCACATCCAGGGCCATCAGGTCCACGTCGGCCAGCTTGACGCGCACGCGTGCACCACGTGGCAGGTTGTGTGCGCCCATGACGCTGAACATCAATGGCAAGGCGTCGGCGCGCACCAACCAGATGCCGCCACCCATCTCCTTGACCAGGCTGGCGTCCAGCGACTCGATGCTGTGCTGCTGCACATGGCGCAGCGTCCAGTAGCGCTCCATGCTGGACTGCACGCTGTTGTAGGCGCTGTAGGCCGCATCAAAACCGCTGATGATGGAAAACAACTCGGCGTCTTTGGGTTTGAAGGGCGCGGCCAATGCGGCCGTAGCGCCATGCTTGGCACAGGCGATGATTTGCCACTGGTTGACCAAGTCGGTGTAACGGCGCAGCGGCGAAGTGCTCCAGGCGTAGCTGGGCACGCCAATGCCCGCATGCGGCAACGCCTTGGTGCCCATGCGCACCTTGACGCCCGGCGCCAAACTGGCCTGGCTGCGGTAAATGCCAGGCACACCCAAACTGGCCATCCACTGGCCCCAGGTGCTGTTGGCCAGGATCATGGCCTCGGCCACCATCAAATCGAGCGGCGCACCGCGTTGGCGAGTACCGATGACCACGGTTTCGTCCCCGGAAGGCGGCGTATCGTTGTTGTCGCGCTCCAACTTGAAACTGTAGTCCGGTCGGTTGAAGTTTTCTGGCTTGCCGCGCACCACTTCGCGCCGCGCTTTCAGGGTCTGGGCCAGACGCCAAAAAAACGCCAGCGTGGCGCGGCTCACGGGCACGTCGGCGTGGTCGCTCTGGTCTTCGCCCTCCAGCCATTCGCGGGTGATGCGCCCGTCCAGCTGGTCATGGCGTAAGTTGACCAAAATCGGTACGCGCTCCAGGCGGGTGACAGCGCTTTGCACCTCCAGCGTGTCTTCGCTGAAGGTGACGTACAGCGACACCGCCGGGCAGTCACGTCCTTCGATCAGGGTGTAGGCCTGCACCACGCTGTCGGGCAGCATGGTGATTTTGTATCCCGGCATGTACACGGTGGACAGGCGGGCGCGGCCCAGCTGGTCAATCGGGCTGCCAGGGCTCAGGGCCAAGCCAGGTGCTGCGATGTGGATGCCCACGGTGACCGTGCCTGTGCCCAGGCCTTGCAGGGACAGGGCGTCGTCGATTTCGGTGGTGTGCGAATCGTCAATCGAAAACGCCTGCACCGGGGCCAGCGGCAAGTCGTCGGTGATGGCGGGCGCCTGCAAAGGGGGAAAGCCCGTGCCCTTGGGGAACAGTTCAAACAAGAACCGTTGCCAATGGAAATCCCAGGGCGAGGCGATGGCCCCTGCGTTTTGCAGCAAGTCCAAAGGCGCCGTCTGGCTGCTTTTGCTGGCCTCGACCACGGCCTTGTACTCGGCGGTGTTTTTGTCGGGGCGAAACAGGATTTTGTAGAGCTGCTCGCGGATCGGATCCGGGCAACTGCCCGCCACCAGATCGGCCGACCAGGCTTCGATCTGGGCCTGGACCTGCTTTTTCTTCTCGATGGCCTGCAAGGCCTGCTGCACGATGTCGGCCGGGGCTTTGCGAAAGCGCCCTTTGGCACCGCCCCGGCGGAAGTAATGCGGCGCTTCGTGCAAGCGCAGCAAGGCCGCCACCTGCTCGGTGGTGCTGGCGTTGTTGCTGAAATAGTCTTTGGCCAGGTCGCCAAAGCCAAACTCATCGTCCGGGGCGCATTCATAAGCCAGTTCCAACTCGATGGTTTGACTCAGCTCCCCGGCCTCGGCCAGCAAGGCGGCCGGGGCCGGTTTGTCGAACTTCAGCAGCATGTGGGCCGATTTGACCTTGACCCGTTTGCCGGAGTCGAGTTCGACCTGCGCGGAAGCCTCGGCTTCGGCCATGATCCGTCCGGCCATGAATTTGCCGGCATCTTCAAATAATACGTACATGGCCTGATTTTCCCATGCCGCCCAAGCATTCGGCCCGGTGGGCTTCACGCCAGTTGCAGAAATTCAAGGATTTGCGGCAAGTGCTCGTCAAAATCGCTCAAGGCGTGGTCGCTGCCCTCGATCAGCCGCACCTTCCCGGCCTGGTGGCGGGCCAGCATTTCGCGCCAGTCCAGCACCTCATCGCCCTTGGCGATCAAGGCCAGCGTGGCGGGAAAGGTTGGCAAGTGCTGACTTTCAAGCAGTTTGAGCTCTTGCAAATGAGCCGGCTCAAAAAAAATGCTTTGTGATGGGTCTTGCCAGACCGGGTGCTGGCCAATGTAGCGCGCCAGATCGCGCGAGGGGTGCACGGCCGGGTTGACCAGCACCGCAGGAACACCCCAGTGAGCCGACAGCCAGGCGGCATAAAAACCGCCCAGCGAAGAACCCATGACCGCCATCTGCCCACGCGGCCAAGCGGCTGTGCCCTGCCGCAACAGGTCAATGGCTTGGGCGGGCGATGCGGGCAATTGCGGGCACCACCAGGTGACACCAGGGTGGCGGGCCTGCACCCACTTGGCCATGATTTGGGCCTTGGCCGACTGGGGCGACGACCTGAAGCCGTGCAGGTAGAGCAAATGGGTGGTGCGCACAGGGCCTCAGATTTCGATTTTGGAGCCCAGCTCGACCACCGCATTCGTGGGCAGGTTCAAAAACGCGGCCGCGCCGCTGGCGTTGTGGTGCATGTTGGCAAACAATTTTTCGCGCCAAGTGGCCATGCCCCCGCCGATGGTGGGAATCACGATGTCGCGCGACAAGAAATAACTGGTCGTCATGGGGTCGAGCTTGTAGCCGTCGTCCTCAATGACGGCCAGTGCCGATGGCAAGTCGGGGTTGTCCTTGAAGCCGTAGTTGACGATGACTTGCCAGCAGTCATGCCCCAGCGGTGTCACATCCAGACGTTGACCGACGTCCACACGCGGCACCTCGTGGCTGCGCACGGTGACAAACAGATTGCGCTCGTGCAGAACCTTGTTGTGCTTGAGGTTGTGCAACAAAGCGTTGGGCACATTGCCAGACTCAGCCGTCAGAAACACGGCCGTGCCCTGCACCCGTGCCGGCGGCGAAATGAACACCGCCTCCATAAAATCCGTCAGGTGCAAAGCGTCCGAGCGCAAAGAGTCATTGAGCAAGCGACGTCCATCGTGCCAGGTGAGCATCAGTGTGAACACCGCCGCGCCGATGAGCAGCGGGAACCAGCCGCCGTCGAGCAACTTGAGCATGTTGGAGGCCCAAAACGCCAGGTCGACCACAAAGAAAAAGCCGGTGGCACCAATACACAGCGCCAGTGGCAACTTCCAAGCGTAGCGGATCACGAAGAAGGTGAGCACCGTGGTGATCAGCATGTCGGTGCACACCGCAATGCCATAGGCCGCCGCCAAGTTGCTCGACGACTTGAACATGACCACGGCCAGCACGATGGCGACAAACAAGCCCCAGTTGACGAAGGGCATGTAGATTTGTCCGGTGTCGGTTTCGCTGGTGTGTTGCACCTGCAATCGCGGCAGATAACCGAGCTGAATGACCTGTTTGGTCACGCTGAAAGCGCCAGAAATCAGGGCTTGCGAGGCGATGACCGTGGCCATGGTGGCCAGACCCACCAAGGGCACCAAGGCCCAGTCGGGGGCCATCATGAAAAACGGGTTTTTCACGGCCTCGGGCTCGGCCAAAAGCAAAGCGCCTTGGCCAAAATAGTTCAAGGTCAGGCAAGGCATGACCACGCTGAACCAAGCCAGGCGGATTGGTTTTTTACCGAAGTGGCCCAAATCGGCGTACAGCGCTTCGCCACCCGTGACGCACAAGACCACCGCCCCCAAAATGATGAAGGTGGTACCCGGGTTGTTCCACATGAAGCCCAAGGCATAGTGGGGGCTGATGGCCAGCAAAATCTCGGGGTGGTGGGCGATGTGTGTCACGCCCAGCACCGCGATGGTGACGAACCAGACCAAGGTGATGGGGCCGAAGAATTTGCCAATGCCCGCCGTGCCGCGCTTTTGCACCCAAAACAGCAGGAACAAGATGACCAAGGTGAGCGGGATCACCGCCTTCTTGAAGTTCGGGGAGATGATCTCCAGGCCCTCAACGGCGGAGAGAACGGAAATGGCGGGTGTGATCACGCCGTCGCCATAAAACAAGCAAGTGCCAAAAATGCCGACCACCAACAAGACTTTGCGCAACTGGGGCTTGTCCTTGACCGACTGTGAAGCGAGCGCCAACATGGCCACCAAGCCGCCTTCGCCGTGGTTGTCGGCGCGCAGCACCAGAACCACGTACTTGACCGACACGATGGTGGTCAGGGTCCAGAAAAAGATGGAGAGGATGCCGTAGACGTTGTTGTGCGTGAAGGGCACATGGCCGGAGCCAAAGACCTCTTTCATGGCGTACAGCACGCTGGTGCCGATGTCGCCATAAACCACGCCAATGGCGCCCAGCGTCAGGGCGGCGAGAGAGGATTTTGTTGAGGACACAAAAAAAGCCTGACTGAAGTCAGGCTTGGTGACTGAGATGCGCCCTATTTTGCGCCCACTTCAGGCGGTCTGTCATGGCCCCATCGGCAAATATGTTGCAGCGCAACAACTTTTGACAACTTCGAAAAACAGGCAAGGCCTCAAATCACCCCAATTGCAGATTTCAGGCCACCCAAACGCCAAAAACAGTCTCTTTCAGTCGTACACCTCGGCCTCGGGGTCGGTGGCTTCGAGCTCGTAGCTGGCCGCCAACATGGCCAGGCGGCCAATCACGCCGTACATGTAAAAGCGGTTGGGCACGCTGGCACCGGGTTTGACACCCGGCTGGGGCAGGTGCGGCGTGTCGGCAAAAGCCAAGGGCACAAAGCTGGCACCCGGGGCGTTCAGGTTCTCGTCCACGCCGCGCTCGGCATGCACCCGGTAAAAACCGCCCACCACATAGCGGTCCATCATGTAGACCACCGGCTCGGCCACGGCATCGTTGATGCGCTCGTTGGTGAGCACGCCTTCCTGGATGATCACGTCGTTCACCGTCTGACCGTCCTTGATGACGTTCATCTTGTTGCGGGTTTTGCGGTTCAGGACGTCCAAGTCCGCCACATCGCGCACCGTCATGATGCCCATGCCATAGGTGCCGTTGTCGGCTTTGACCACCACAAACGGCTTTTCGTTGATGCCGTATTCCTTGTATTTGCGCTTGATCTTGGTCAGCAATGCATCCACATTGCTGCGCAGGCAATCCATGCCTGTGCCTTCGGCAAAATTGACGTCGCCACATTGGCTGAACATCGGGTTGATGAGCCAAGGGTCGATGCCCAGCAGCTTGCCGAAGCGCTTGGCCACTTCCTCGTAGCTTTGAAAATGCTTGGTCTTGCGGCGCACGCTCCAGCCTGCGTGCAGGGGCGGCAACAAAAATTGCTCGTGCAACTCTTCCAGAATGCCCGGCGCACCGGCCGACAGGTCGTTGTTGAGCAAGATGGTGCAAGGGTCAAAGTCTTTCAGGCCCAAGCGGTGCTGAGTGCGCACCACCGGCTCCAGCGTCACACTTTCACCATTGGGCAATTCAATGACCGTGGTTTCCTTGATTTCAGGGCTGATCGAACCCAGGCGCACGTTCAGGCCCGCCATGTGGAAGATGCGCTGCAGCTGAACCACGTTGGCCAAATAGAAGGTGTTGCGCGTGTGGTTCTCGGGAATGATCAGCAGGTTTTTGGCCTCGGGACAGATCTTTTCGATGGCCGCTTGCGCCGCCTGCACGGCCAAAGGCAGCATTTCAGGCGTCAGGTTGTTCCAGCCGCCGGGGTAGAGGTTGGTGTCCACCGGGGCCAGCTTGAAGCCGGCGTTGCGGATGTCCACCGAGGTGTAGAACGGCGGGGTGTGCTCCATCCACTCCAGACGGAACCAGCGTTCAATCGCAGGCATGGAGTCCAGAATGCGTTGCTCCAGCTCATTGATGGGGCCGGTCAGGGCGGTGACGAGATGGGGAACCATGGGCATCCTTTGTCGGGAAAAATCAGGTCAAAACAGGAAAATCATATGGGGCCGTTCAGCGCCATTGCAAGCGCATCACGGACACTGTGCTGCCAGGCCAAGACCTGTGCACAAATATTGCGGCGCTCAAGCGCGCACCTCGCCCTCACCCAGCACCACGTATTTGAGTGAGGTCAGGCCTTCGATGCCCACGGGGCCGCGAGCGTGGAACTTGTCGGTGCTGATGCCGATCTCGGCACCCAGCCCGTATTCAAAGCCGTCCGCAAAGCGGGTGCTGGTGTTGACCATGACGCTGGCCGAATCCACCTCGCGCAAAAAGCGCTGGGCGTGCATGTGGTCGCGCGTCAGGATGGCATCGGTGTGGTGGCTGCTGTAGTGGTTGATGTGGGCAATCGCCTCGTCCAGGCCTTCGACCACCTTGATGCTGATGATGGGGGCCAGGTACTCCTCGAACCAGTCTTGCTCGGTGGCGTCTTGGAGCTTGGCTTTGGCGACCTGGCTCAAGATGGCCTTGGCCTTGGGGCAGCAGCGCATCTCCACGCCTTTGGCGGCGTATATTGCACCGATTTTGGGCAGAAATTCAGCGGCCACACCCCGTGCCACCAACAAGCTTTCGCTCGCGTTGCAGGGGCTGTACTTTTGGGTTTTGGCATTGTCGGCCACGTTCACAGCCATGTCGATGTCGCACGGTGCGTCCACATAGGTGTGGCAATTGCCATCCAAGTGCTTGATGACGGGCACTTTGGCCTCAGCGCTGATGCGCTCAATCAAACCCTTGCCACCCCGCGGGATGACCAAGTCCACAAACTGCGGCATGGTGATGAGCTGGCCCACGGCGGCGCGGTCGGTGGTTTGCACCAGTTGCACGGCGTCCACTGGCAAACCGCTCTCGGTCAGGGCTTGCTGCACCAGCAGCGCCAGGGCCTTGTTCGACTCGATGGCCTCGGAGCCGCCGCGCAAGATGCAGGCATTCCCACTCTTGATCGACAGGCTGGCCGCTTCGATGGTCACGTTCGGGCGGCTTTCGAAAATCATGCCGAACACGCCAATGGGCACGCGCATTTGGCCCACGCGGATGCCGCTGGGCACTTGTTTCATGCCCAGAATTTCGCCAATCACATCGGGCATGGCAGCCAATTGCTCGCAGCCTTGGGCGCAAGTTTCCAGCACTTGGGGGGTCAATTTCAAGCGGTCCACCATCGGCTCGGCCAGTCCGGCGGCGCGGGCGCGCTCCAGGTCTTTGGCGTTGTCCAGCTGCAAGGCATCGGTGTTCTCGCGCAGCAAGGCGGCCAGGCGACGCAAAGCCCTGTTTTTGGTGGCAGCAGAGGCCTTGGCCATCAGTGCAGACGCTTTTTTGGCCTGCTGGCCCAAGGCATGCATGTGTTCAGCGGTGTTCAATTCGGTCATGGGTTCATTTTCGCAGAAGCCAAAGACACTTTGGCCCCACCCTGCCATGCACCTGGCGGGTTATGGGCCGCTGGCGACCCTAGCGCACGATGCAAAAGCGCGAAAAGCGAACGGCAAGGCGCTGCAGCGCCTGCCAGGGGTCGGTGGGCCAGTCGGGCACTTTGAGCCCTTTGACGATGCCGTCCACATGATGAGCCGCTTGCAGCAGGCCGTTCAAGCGGGCTTCGCTCATGCGCGGCAGCACGCGCTCGAACAAGCGTTCACGCGGGCCCCAGACGCGCTGTTCGCGCAGCGCCATGGGCAGGGGTTTGCCAGCGGCCATGGCGTCTTTCACGCGCTTCAAGGCACGGATGTCTTCCGCAAGGGTGTAGTGCACCAGCACCGCCGCTTCGCCCTCGGCCTGCAGGCCGTCGAGCATGCGCTGCACCCGGGCGACCTGGCCCGACAAGACCGATTCGGACAACTTGAACACGTCGTAGCGGGCCACGTTGACCACGGCCGACTCGACCTGCGCCTGGCTGAGTTCGCCCGCGGGGTAGAGCAGGCCCAGCTTCTGGATTTCCTGGTGTGCGGCCAGCAAATTGCCCTCCACCCGGTCGGCAAAAAATTGCAGCGTACGCTGGCCCTCTTCTCCTGCAGCCACGCTTTGGCCCTGCAGTTGCAGGCGTTGGGCGATCCAGGGTGGCAAAGCGTTGCGCTCGACGGGATCGATCTGGATGGACACGCCACCGTTCTCGAGCGCACCAAACCAGGCCCCTTTGCGGGTGGCCGCATCCAGGCGCGGCAGCAAGACCAAGGTCAAGGTGCTGTCGTTGCCTTGAGCCGAAGCCACCAATTGCTGAATGGCGGTGCTGCCTTCTTTTCCCGGCTTACCTGAGGGAATACGCAATTCGACCATTTGTTTGTCGGCAAACAGGCTGAGCGAGCCGCCTGCGGCCAGCACCTCGCTCCAATCGAAATGGGCCCCAGACACGGTGTGCACACTGCGCTCGGTGTAGCCCTGCGCACGGGCGCTGGCGCGGATGGCATCGGCCGCCTCTTGCTGCATCAGGGGTTCGTCGCCGTGCAAGACGTACAGGCTGCGCAAGCCTTTTTGCAGGTGCGCACCGAGCTGGGGCAAGGCCAGTTGCATCTTGCGACTCAGGGTTTGGCCGAGGGCAAGGCCCGGGGCTTGACCGCCGACAACCGCCGCATGATCTGCTGCACGATGTCGGTCTGCATGTCGCGGTACATCGTGGCTTGCTCGATTTCTTTGGACAACGCTGCGGTTTCGGTGAAGCTCAGGTCGCGTTGCTGCGCCAGCCCGACGGGCTCGATCAAGTTCAGGCCTTGAGGAGTGCGCAGACGAAACCGCACCCGCAAGCGCAGTTGGAGCTCTCGCACTTGGCCCGAGGCGTTCACGCCCACCACCGCCTGCTCCCTGTTTTCGCTCAAGATGTCGAGAACCGCATCGGCTGTGGCCAATTGCTTGGGCTCGCTCAGCAGTGTGATGCGGCCTGTGCCCAGCAAATTGCGGCGCAGCTCCACGCCCAGGGGCGAGGTGGTCGAGAAATTGGCGTACAGGGTTTTGAACGGGTAATCGCCCGCGCTGCGCAGCTGAAAGCCGCAGGCCGACAAGCCGGCCAGCAAAGGCCCGGCACCGAGCAACAAGCCAAAGCGGCGGCGTGAAGTGTTCATCACAGGGCGATCATCGGGGTGTGCGGGCATCAGACCGTGAAATCACAACACGATGTTGACCAAACGGCCAGGCACCACGATGAGCTTCTTGGGCGCGGCACCCGCCGCCTGCTTGACGACAGCTTCATGGGCCAGTGCGGCAGCTTCGATCTGGGCCTTGTCAGCGCTGGCAAGCACCCAGATGGACCCGCGCAGCTTGCCGTTGATCTGCAGCATCAGCTCAATCTGGTCGCGCTCCAGTGCCGACTCGTCCACGGTGGGCCAGGGCGCGTCCAGCAACTCACCCACGGCCTTGACGTAGCCCAGTTGTTGCCAAATTTCGTCTGTGATGTGCGGGCAGGCGGGGTAGAGCATGCGCATCAAAATCGACACGCCTTCGCAAAGGGCGGCGGTATCGCTCTCTTTGAAAGGTCCACTGCCATCGGGCTTGAAGTCTTCCAGCGCGTTGAGCAACTTCATGCAACCGGACACCACGGTGTTGTACTGCATGCGCTCGTAGTCGTAACCCACCTGCTTGAGCACCAGGTGCATCTCGCGGCGAAGGGCCTTGGCCGCATCACCCAAGGTAGCCTGGCTCAGGTCTTGGCCTGTGGCCGAGCGCAGCAGTTCGTGGTGCTTGAAGGCGAAGTTCCAGACACGGCGCAAAAAGCGGTAGCTGCCTTCCACGGCCGAGTCGTTCCACTCCAGCGTCACCTCAGGCGGCGCGGTGAACATGGTGTACAGGCGCGCGGTGTCGGCACCGTATTTTTCAATCAGGTCTTGCGGGTCCACGCCGTTGTTTTTCGACTTGGACATGGTGCCCACGCCCTCGTAGTCGATGGCGGTGCCCACAGGCAGGCAGCCATCGCCGCTGTCGGCTTCGTTCTTGAGCTTGGCACCGATGACTTTGCCGGTCTCGTCCAGAACATGCTCCACATCGTGCGGCCAGAAGTAGTCCTTGCCGCCCTTGGCGGTGCGGCGCGAATAAATGTGGTTGAGCACCATGCCCTGCGTGAGCAGCTTGCTGAAAGGCTCGTCCACCTTCACCAAGCCAAGATCGCGCATGACCTTGGTCCAAAAACGTGCGTACAGCAGGTGCAAGATGGCGTGTTCGATGCCGCCGATGTATTGGTCCATGCCGCTGCCGCCCGCGGCCAGGTGTTGGTCACGCATCCAATAATCCGCGCCCTCGCCCACCATGCCATCGACCTTGGTCGGGTCGCAATAGCGCATGAAGTACCAGGACGAATCCACAAAGGTGTCCATGGTGTCGGTCTCGCGGCGGGCCGCTTTGCCGCACACCGGGCAAGTGACCCCAGCGTGAAAGCCTTCGTGCTTGTGCAGCGGGTTGCCCGAGCCGTCGGGGATGCAGTCTTGTGGCAACACCACGGGCAGGTCTTTTTCGGGCACGGGCACAGCGCCATGCTCGTCACAATGGATCATCGGGATCGGCGTGCCCCAGTAGCGCTGGCGGCTCACGCCCCAGTCGCGCAGACGCCAGGTGGTTTTCTTCTCGCCCAAGCCTTTGGCGGCCAACAATTCGGCCACTTTGGAGGCAGCGACTTTTTGGGTCAGTCCATCGAGTTCACCGGAGTTGACGCAAACGCCATCCTTGGTCGCATACCACTCAGACCAGGTGGAATCATCAAAAGCGGTCTTGGCGCTGCCTGCGTTGGGCAACGATGAGATAGCGTCTGTCGCACCCGACGCAGGCGACGACAAGGCCGCCCCACGCTGAGCCACCACCTGCTTGATCGGCAAGGCGTACTTCAAAGCAAAGGCGAAGTCGCGTTCGTCGTGCGCGGGCACGCCCATCACCGCACCATCGCCGTAGCTCATGAGCACGTAGTTGCCGACCCAAATTTCGACCTGCGCGCCCGTGATCGGGTGCGTGACGAACAGGCCCGTGGCCATGCCCTTCTTTTCTTGTGTGGCCAGCTCGGCCTCGGTCGTGCCCCCGCTCTTGCACTCTTCCAAAAATGCCGCCAAAACGGGATGGCTCTCAGCGGCATGCGTGCTCAGAGGATGCTCGGCCGCCACCGCGCAAAACGTCACGCCCATGATGGTGTCGGCGCGGGTGGTGAAGACGTACATCTTGCCGTCGCCAATCAAGCCGCCCGAGGCATCGCGGATGTCGTGCGGGAACGCGAAACGCACGCCTTCGCTCTTGCCAATCCAGTTTTCCTGCATCAGGCGCACTTTATCGGGCCAGCCGTTGAGCGTGGCCTTCTCGTTCCCGATTTGGACATGGTCCAGCAGCTCTTGTGCGTAGTGGGTGATGTTCAGGTAATAGCCCGGAATTTCGCGCTTTTCGACCGGAGCGCCCGTGCGCCAGCCTTTGCCGTCGATCACCTGCTCATTGGCCAGCACGGTCTGGTCCACCGGGTCCCAGTTCACGACCTGGGTCTTGCGGTAAGCAATGCCTTTTTCCAGCATCTTCAAAAACAGCCACTGGTTCCACTTGTAATACGTCGGGTCGCAGGTGGCGACTTCGCGCGACCAATCGATCGCCAGGCCCATCGCCTGCATCTGCTTTTTCATGTACGCGATGTTCTCGTATGTCCACTTGGCCGGGGGCACGCCGTTTTTCAGCGCCGCATTCTCGGCGGGCAGGCCAAAAGCGTCCCAGCCCATGGGCATCAAGACGTTGAAGCCCTTCATGCGCAGGCTGCGCGTGAGCATGTCGTTGATGGTGTAGTTGCGCACATGGCCCATGTGCAGCTTGCCGCTGGGGTAAGGCAGCATGGAGCAGGCGTAGAACTTCTTTTTGCTGGCGTCTTCGGTGACGCGGTAGGCATCGCGGGTGTTCCAACGGGATTGCGCAGCGGGTTCGACTTCGAGGTGGTTGTACTTGTCTTGCATAGGGCTAAATTGTAGGGGCTGGGCGGGTCATCGCCGGGTGCGGGCGCAGCAAGGCCACTGCCATATGCGCCAGCTTGGGTTCAGGGTGAAACCACCTCGGCGACAAAGCCGATCCGGCTCAAACCGGCTTTTTGGGCCAGACCCATGGCCTCGACCACCCGGCCGTAAGGCACTGACGCATCGGCACGCAGCTCCAGCTCAGTCAGTGGGTTGCGGCGGGCAGTTTTGGCCAGTTGTTCGCGCAAGGCGTTTTCGGCGATCGGCTGGTCGTTCAGGAACCAGCGGCCTTGCGCATCGACCACCAGGACCACAGCCTGAGGCGCAGCCCCCGGTTCACCGCCTTCGCTTTGGGGCAGGTCCAGGCGGATGGCGCTGGTCATCAAAGGTGCGGTCAGGATGAAGATAACCAGCAGCACCAGCATCACGTCCACCAGGGGCGTGACGTTGATGTCACTCATCGGCGCATCGACGGGGCGGCTGGACAGGCGACCAAAAGCCATGGCCGCTCAGTCTCGGGGGCCGACGAGCAAAGCGCGCACATCGTGAGCAAAGCCTTCGAGCTCGGCCTCGATCTGGCCAATGCGCCGACCCAACAGGTTGTAGCCCAGCACCGCCGGAATCGCCACCGCCAGACCAGCAGCGGTCATGACCAGGGCTTCGCCTACGGGCCCGGCAATCTGCTCCATGCGGACAGGGCCACCTTCGGCCATGCCACTCAGGGCATTGAAGATGCCCCACACCGTGCCCAACAAACCGATGAAAGGTGAGATGGAACCTGCCGTGGCCAGCAGCACCTGCCCCCATTGCAAGCGGCGCAGCACCGATTGCATGGCCTCGCGCAGCACGCGGGTGAGTTGGTGGTGGCGCTGACCCGCTGAGGCCAAAGTGCCGCCCAAGGGCAGCAAGGTGGCGTCGAGCAAGGGCAGCACACAGGCTTCGCGGTCAAACTGAGCCACGCGCTGGCGGGCATCGTCGAAACCCGGGGCCTGCCAGAATGCGGCCACGCTGCGCGGTACGTCTTGCGTGACTCGCGCGAGCAAACGCCATTTCCAGGCGATCACCACCCAACTGCCCACCGACAAGGCCAGCAACATGAGCGCCAGCACGCGGCTGACGACATCGCTGTGCAGCAAAAAGTCGTTCAGGCTCATGGGTAGCTTTCAGGTAGGGTGCATCAGCGCAGCTTGAGCACGTCGAACATGTCAAACAGACCACGCGGCTGACGGGTCAGGAAGCGCACGGCACGCAAACTGCCTTGCGCATAAGTGGCGCGGCTGGAAGATTTGTGCGTGACCTCGATGCGCTCGCCAATGCCCGCGAACAACACGGTGTGTTCGCCCACAATGTCGCCGCCGCGAATGGTCGAAAATCCGATGGTGGAGGGGTCGCGCTCCCCGGTGTGACCATAACGCTCGTAGACGGCGCACGCTTTCAAGTCGCGCCCGATGGCCTCGGCAATCACTTCGCCCATCTTCAGGGCCGTGCCCGAAGGCGCATCCACCTTGTGGCGGTGGTGGGCTTCGATGATCTCGATGTCGTAGCCTGTGGACATGGCCTGCGCGGCCATTTGCAGCAATTTCAAGGTGACGTTGACACCCACACTCATGTTCGGGGCCATCACGATGGCGATGTCCTGGGCGATCTCGGCGATCTCAGCTTTTTGTGCATCGGTAAAGCCGGTGGTGCCAATCACCGCCTTGACGCCCAGTTCACGACAGACTTTGAGGTGGGCCAGCGTGCCCTCGGGGCGGGTGAAATCAATCAGGCAAGATGCGCCTTGCAGGCCGGCATACAGGTCGGCGGTGACTGCGGTGCCTGTGACCCGGCCAAGCGCAGCGCCTGCGTCTTGCCCAAGCGCTGGGCTGGCTGCGATGTCCAGCGCACCAGCAAGGCGGCAGTCGTCGGTGGCCAAAATGGCTTCGATCAGCATATGCCCCATGCGGCCGGACGCGCCAGCGACGGTGATGGGCAAAAAGTTCGTTGAGGTCATGGCTTAAATGGGCAAAAAATGATGAGCTCGGTCCCAAAAGGGCTCTGCGGCTGGGCCCCCTTCAAGGACAACCAGCGCTGGGCGTTCAGCGTATGGCCGGCTCCAAAGGCGGGTAGCTGCGTGTCAAAGCTGCAGGCGCGGTGGGCATCTCGGTCCGAGTTGGGTTGGAGGCCGGTGAAAATTTCTTTAAATCCTCTTCGCTGGCCTGCAGGGGTGGCAGTTTGCCCACCGACTGGGGACGCACCAGGCGCCCGGCAAAATCCGACTCGCTGGGCAGCACGTCGCTGTCGACTTGTTCGAGCACATCGCCCTTGAAGTACACCGTGAGCCTGAAGTTTTGCGCTGGCACGCCCTGGCGCTGAATGCTGAAGGCGTAGTCCCAACGGTTGGCATGGAACAAACTGGCGATCAAGGGCGTGCCCAGGATGTCGCGCACCTGCGCGCGCGCCATGCCGGGGCGCAAGGCCTGGCGCTGCTCGTTGGAGACAAAGTTGCCCTGCACCACCTCGGGCACAAAGGGTTTGAAGGTGTCCCGGCTCACAGAGCCGGACAGGCCGCCACAACCGGCTAGGCTCGCACCCAGCAAGAGGGCTGCCAGGCCATGGACGGAAAGACGGAAAGTCAGGGAAGCTGTCATGGTTGAGGGTGTGCCGATATGATCAGGTCATTGTAGCGGCAGCCTTGCCGCAGGACCGCCCCTGGCGACCCCACCCACACAGCCCATGAGCCAGATCGACGAACTGAAAAACAACGGCCTCAAAGCCACCTTGCCGCGCCTGAAAATCCTGGAAGTTTTTCAAAACGGCTTGATGCGCCACATGACCGCCGAGGATGTGTTTCGTCAACTCCTCAAGGACAACGCCGACATTGGCCTGGCCACCGTTTACCGGGTGCTGACCCAGTTCGAGCAGGCAGGCATCCTCAGCCGCAACCACTTTGAAAGTGGCAAAGCCGTGTACGAGCTCAACGAAGGCCAACACCACGACCACATGGTGTGCTTGGACTGCGGTCGGGTGGAGGAGTTCTATGACGCGGAAATTGAGTCGCGCCAGCAAGCCGTGGCCCAGGCCAAGGGCTTTGTGATCGCCGACCATGCACTGAGCCTGTACGCCCACTGCACGCAACAGCCCTGCCCGCACCGCAACGCCCGCTGAAGAAGCGCTTGCCCCAACTTTCAGCCCATGGCGCGGCGCTGTCGCTCGATGAAGTCCTGGTAGGTGTCGATGCCACGCATTTGCAAGATGGTGTTGCGCACAGCCGCCTCCACCAACACCGCAATGTTGCGCCCGGCCATGACCTGGATCACCACCTTTTGCACCGGTATGCCCAGCACGTCTTGCCGCAAGGGCTCGGAGGGCAGGCGCTCGTAGTCACGCTCAAGGGTTTCACGCCGCACCAGGTGCACGATGAGTTTGAGACGCATTTTTCGGCGCACAGCCGTCTCGCCAAAGATGGCTCGGATGTCCAAAAGGCCAATGCCGCGCACTTCCAGCAGGTTTTGCAGCAGATCAGGGCAACGCGCTTCGATGGTGGTCTGGTTGATGCGGTACAGGTCTACCGCATCGTCGGCCACCAGGCCATTGCCACGTGAAATCAATTCCAAGCCCAGTTCGCTTTTGCCCAGACCTGACTCTCCCGTGATCAACACACCCATGCCCAAAATGTCCATGAACACACCGTGCATGGTGATGCGATCGGCAAAGTGTTTGGACAAATAAGCACGCAACACATCGATCACGAAGGCCGAGGACTGCTGGGTGGCAAACATGGGGATTTGCGCCCGCTCGCACATGGCCAGCAAGGCATCGGGCGCGGTTTGACCGTCGGCCAGTACCAGCACCGGCGGCTCCAGCGTCACGATGCGCGAAATGCGCCGGGAGCAGTCGTCAGGCGAGCCATTCGTCAGGTAAGCAACTTCGCGAGGCCCCAAAATTTGGACGCGGTAAGGATGGATGTAATTGAGATAACCCACCAGATCCGCGCCGGAGCGGGCTTGTCGCACGGCGACCTCGTCAAAGCGCCTCTCCGATGCACCCAAGCCTGCTTGCCACTGCCACCGTAGTTGTTGGCGGTGGTCCTCAAAGAGAACATCGGCGCTGATGACGGAGGGCTTCATCGCCTGCAGACTGTCAAAAAGGGATCAGGCGGTTTGAGCCGATTGCCACTGGGCGATCAACTGGTGCAGGCCGGCCTGGGCCGTGCTGCTTTTGATGCTTTCGCGCAAAGCGGTGTCGCTGAGCAACTCGGCAATCTCGGACAAAATTTCCAGGTGCTTTTGGGTCGCCGCCTCGGGCACCAGCAAAAAGATCAGCAAGTTGACCGCTTGCTCGTCCGGTGCATCAAAACCAATGGGCTGGGCCAACTGAAATACGGCGGCCATCGGGGCTTTGAGGCCCTTGATGCGACCGTGCGGGATGGCCACACCGTGGCCCAGGCCCGTGGAGCCTAAACGCTCACGGGCAAACAGGCTGTCGGTGACCAAGGCACGCGACAGGCCGTGCAGATTCTCAAAGAGAAGTCCGGCTTCTTCGAATGCACGTTTCTTGCTGGTGGCTTCCACCCCCACAAGAACTTGGGCAACAGGCAATATGGATGAGAGTCGGTTCATGGTCGAGGCAGGATTATGCACCCTATCCACCATCAGGCTTTGTCGCTGGCCCGATCGGTACTCAGCATGGGGTGTCTTGGTGCACCCAGGTCGCGAAAAAAGGGCCGCTTGCTGCGGCCCCAGTGAATCCATGGAGAGATCACATCATGCGCTTGGGCGCACTGTGGTGGTGGTCCGTCATGCGGTCCTTGTGTTTGACCACTTGACGATCGAGTTTGTCCACCAGATCGTCCACCGCGGCGTACAGGTCTTCATGAGCGCTTTCAGCAAACAGGTCATTGCCTTTGACATGGATGTTGCACTCTGCGCGTTGGCGCTTTTCCTTTTCCTTGATCTTTTCGACGGTCAGCAGCACTTTGACATCGACCACCTGATCAAAATGCCGGGTGATGCGGTCAAGTTTTCCCGTGACGTACTGGCGCAAAGCCGGGGTCACTTCCAAATGGTGCCCGCTGATGGTTAAATTCATAATCGTCGCCTCCATAGATTCAGGGTCGGGGAAAGCCCCGCTGGTGCGGGACTCTGAAACCACCTTTTCGGGGTGGCTCAACCCCACTATGCGCCCCCAAAAATGGAAAAGCAATACGCCCTCAACTAAACCTGTAAAGCCCGCCGCTTTTGGACTCAACGGGCCATTTCAGTGCTATTGTTCGACTTGAAGCCAAGATCTGTCCCACCGACTTGACCCCCTGCAAGACCCCAGCATCCCCTGCAACTCAGCCAACAACCGGCGCAGGAGCCCCATGCAGGCGCAAATGCCCGGCCAACCAGACGCTGAGCACACTGGCCAAAACCCCCAACAAGCCCGCCACCCAATACAAGGTGAGCTGCCCTTGCGCATCGCGCCCGATGATCAGCCCCGCCACCAAGGCCGCCAAGCCCATCGAGGTCGACTGCACGGCCGAGTTCAGGGTCATGAACGTGCCGCGCAAACGGGGCAGGGCAGCTGAAGAAATCATCGCCATGCCGGGAATCATGCGCCCGCTCATGACGGTGAAAAACAGCGTCGATATGACCAACAAGCCCCACAGGGGCAACCCTTGCGAGAGCGTGGTGGCCATCAAGGGCACGGTCACCGCCAAGGCCAGGCGCTGGAACATTCGGACTTTGCCGACCCGGTCCGTCAGGCGGCCAAAATAGCGCGCGCTCAGCAAGGTGGCCAAGCCGCCGCACAGGTAGATCCAGGGCACCTGAGCGGCCTGCATGCCCGCGTTGGACTGCAGGTAAATGGTGATGTACGGAATGACGGTGAAGGCTGCGAACATCATCAGGCCCGACACGGCAAACGCCTTGAGGTGGTTGGGCTCGGCCAGCACCTGGCCGATGCCGCGCCAAACGCTCACCCTCTCGGGGTGGTGCAAGTGCGCATCCAACCGGGGCAAGGTTTGCCAGGCCCCCAGCGCCAGGAGGCCCACCAGCACAGCGATGCCGACAAAAGGCGCGTGCCAGTTGAAATGCGCTGCCAAAAACAAGCCCAACGGCACGCCCGCCACGGTGGATACAGAGAATGAGGTCATGACCACACTCATGGCACGGCCCCGGCGCTCAAAGGGGATCACATCGGCCACGATGGTCTGCGACAGGGCCGACAAGACGCCACCAAATAAACCTGCGGCCACACGCGCCACCATCAACCACACATAGTCGGGCGCCAAGGCGCAAGCGAGCGTGGCCAACCCGAACAGGCTGTACATGGCCAGCAGCAACTGCTTGCGGCTGAAACGGTCAATGTAGGTGGCCGCCATCAAACCCGAAAAGCCCGCCGACAAGGTGTAGGCCGACACCAACAACCCAAACTGGGCGTTGCTGATGCCGAACAAAGCCGTGAAATGCGGCCCCAGCGGCATCATGATCATGAAGTCAAGGATGTGGGTGAACTGGATGCCAGCCAGTGTCAAAAGCAGCCAGCACTCGCGGCGCGGGGTCAAGTGGGGGGTGGTCATGGAACAATGCTATTGAATGGACTGAATCTAACACCCCGAGCCCTGCACAGCCACCCTCCCCCTCACATGCCCATTGACCCCTTGACGAGCGCCCGTCCAATGTCACCCCCTGCAGCCCACCGGGCTGCTCATCCGCACTCCATGCTGGGTCTGGTCCTGATGGGCGGCGGTGCGCGAACCGCTTACCAAGCGGGGGCGCTGCAGGCCATTGGCCAGTTGTTGAGCCACCAGGCTGGCTCTTCTAAAGCTTTTCCGTTCCAGGTGCTGGCGGGCACCTCGGCCGGTGCTTTGAACGCCACATTTTTGGCCAGCAAGGCCATGGATGGCTTGGCAGGACTGGACGCATTGGCCCATTTCTGGACCGGCATCCGCACGGAAGCGGTTTACCGCTTGCCCCAGACCCCGCTGGACAAGTTCAGCCGATGGGCCACCGCTTTAGGTTTGCTGCGCTCTGCCCGCGCCCATGCTGCAGCGATGGACAGCCTGGCCTTGGTCAACACCTTGCACCGGGCGATTGCCCTCGATCGGATCGACACAGCCTTGCAACACGGCGTGCTGCAGGCTCTGGCGGTCACCGCGTCCAGTTATTCCAGCGGTACTCATTGGACGTTTTGCCAAACCCGCGACGGCCAGCCCATCCCGTGGAGTCGCCCGGGCCGTCGCGCCGAACAGCAACCCATCACCATCGAACACTTGATGGCGTCCAGCGCCATCCCCTTTATTTTCCCGTCTACGCCCCTGTGGGTGGACGGCGGCATGGAGTTTTTCGGAGACGGCTCGATGCGCCAAATCTCGCCCTTGTCCTCGGCGGTGCAGCTCGGGGCCGACCGGATTTTGGCCATTGGCGTGAGCCAACCGCCACGCGCCAGCCAGGTGGCTTCAGCCCGCACCGCAGGGCCCCCTTCCTTGGGCACCATCGCTGGCCACGCCATGGCCAGCGTCTTCCACGACACCCTTGAGGCCGATGTGGAGCAGATCGAACGCATCAACAAGGCCCTGCAGCACCTGCCCGAGGCGCTCCGCGGGGGTCTACCTCTGCGCCCAGTTCAGGTCTTAACACTGCAGCCCAGCGCCTCGCTCGACGCCTTAGCACAAGACCACGCTCACACGCTGCCCCGGCCCATTCTTCGGGTGCTGGAGGGGCTGGGCGCCCTGCGCGGCAGTGGTGCGTCGCTGGCCAGTTATTTGCTGTTCGAGCCGGGCTTCATCGGGGCGCTGATCGCCCTGGGCCAAGCCGACGTACAGGCCCGCGCTGACGAAATCCTGTCTTTTCTCAACCCAGCAGGGGAACATCCGGTGCGATAATCCGCCGATTCATTCTGGAGACACATTGCCGTGGAAACTACCCCGAGTCGGTAGCTTTCGGACGCCTTGAGCATGGGCCCATCGTTCGAAAGCTGCAGAAAATATCCCTTCGCCGCCCCTTTGAACCTTTGGCACCTGGCCATTTTTCGGATTTGCCATGCTCAACATCTTCACCCTTGTCAACGGCCGCCTCTTCCAGGAAGAGATCGAGTCACTGGAAGAGCTCTCCCGTTTCCAGCCCATCTGGGTTGACCTGGAATCGCCTACGCTGGAAGAAAAACGCTGGATCAAGCAGTACTTTGGCTTGTTGATCCCCGAAGACGCGATGGACGAGGACATCGAAGAATCCGCGCGCTTTTACGAAGAGGACAACGGCGAGTTGCACATCCGCTCGGACTTTTTGATCGCCGACGATGACGAGCCCCGCACCGTGCGCTGCGCTTTCATCTTGAACCAGCACAACGCCGACCTGAAAAGCCAGGGCGTGCTTTTTTCCATCCACGACGAGGACGTGCCGGTGTTTCGCCTTTTGCGCATGCGTGCACGGCGGGCACCCGGACTGATCGAAGACGCCAAAGAAGTGCTGCTCAAACTGTTTGACGCCGACGCTGAATACTCAGCGGACACACTCGAGGGCATTTACGACCAGCTGGAAAAAGTGGGCAACACCGTGCTTTCGGGCAATGTGACCGACGCCATGGCCAGCGAAGTGCTGGGCGCGATTGCACGGCAAGAGGACATGAACGGCCGCATCCGCCGCAACGTGATGGACACGCGCCGCGCCCTGAGCTTCATGATGCGCTCCAAAATGCTCAACGCCGACCAGTTTGAAGACGCACGCCAGATCATGCGCGACATCGACTCGCTCGACTCGCACACGGCCTTTCTGTTTGACAAGATCAACTTTTTGATGGACGCCACCGTTGGTTTCATCAACATCAACCAGAACAAAATCATCAAGATTTTTTCGGTGGCCAGCGTCGCCTTGCTGCCGCCCACCTTGATCGCCAGCTTGTACGGCATGAACTTTCAGTACATGCCCGAGCTGTCCCAAAAATGGGGTTACCCCTATGCCCTGGCGCTGATGGCCGCCAGCGCCGTGGTGCCCATGTGGTACTTCCGCAGGCGCGGTTGGCTCAAATAAAACCCACTCAGGCGGTTGGGCGTTTGGCCAACCACTGCGACAAAATGGCCCGACTGTAGCGGCTGGCCACCTCACGAATGAAATGATTGAAATCGGTGTGCGCTGTGTCGTCTGCGCGGTCCGAAATGGTGCGCACAGCTGCAAACGGCACGCCATAGTCCCAGCACACCTGCGCCACTGCTGCGCCCTCCATCTCCACCGCCAAAGCCTCTGGCAAGGCCTCTCGAAGCGCCTGACTTTCGGCGTTGGTCGAGACAAAGCGGTCACCGCTGACGATCAAGCCCTGGTGCACCGTGGGCGTACTCAGCTGAAACTGGGCCAAGGTGTCAGGACCCAAATGTCGCTCAGCCGCCTGTAGCACCTGCTGGGAGGCTTCGGCCAGTTGCACCGACAAAGCGGCGTCAGCCTTAAATAGAGCCCGACCATACAGCGGCACTTCGTGCCTGGGAAACAGTGGCGACGCATCCATGTCGTGCTGAATTAAGCCACTGGCCACCACCACATCGCCCACGCGCACCCCCGGACCCAATCCACCCGCCGCGCCAGTGAACACCAGCGCATCCACCCCAAAGCGCTCCAGCATCACCGTGGCGGTGGTGGCCGCCGCCACTTTGCCAATGCGCGAGAGCACCGCCACGACCGCATGGCCTTGCCAATGTCCCCGCCAAAAGTCGCGCCCCGCCACCACCACCCGCCGCTCATCGGGCATGTCGGCCAGCACAGCCGCCAACTCTTCGTGCAGGGCACTCATGATGCCGATCACCGCCATGGCTCATCCTTTGTTCTGTGCGTCAAAAAGAGGCGTCAAATTGACAACGGCCACAAGAAAAATTGTGGCCGCCAAACTCAGCCCCGGCGCATCAGGGGCAGCCCGACATCAAGCATTGTTGCGCAACTCACGCCGCAAAATTTTACCCACAGGCGTTTTGGGCAACTCGGTGCAAAACTCGATCACGCGCGGCTGCTTGTAAGCGGTCATGTGCTGTCGGCAATAGGCCATGATTTGCTCGGCGGTCAGGGCGGGGTCTTTCTTGACCACCACCAGCTTCACGGCCTCACCGGTTTTCTCATCGGGCACACCTATGGCCGCGCATTCCAGCACACCCGGACAAGCCGAAGCGACTTCCTCGACCTCGTTGGGGTAGACGTTGAAACCACTGACCAGAATCATGTCTTTCTTGCGGTCAACAATTTTGAAGAAACCCCGCGCATCCACCGTGCCGACATCGCCGGATTTGAAGTACCCATCGGCCGTCATGACCTTGGCGGTCTCATCAGGACGCTGCCAGTAACCGGCCATCACCTGCGGGCCTTTGATGGCGATCTCGCCGGGTTGCCCCACTTCGGTCACTTCATGGCCATCGTCGTCCAGCAACTTCATCCAGGTCCCGGGCAAGGGCACGCCGATGGTGCCGGTGAACTCGGTACTGGTGGTCGGGTTGCAACTGGCCGATGGGCTGGTCTCGGACAAGCCGTAACCTTCGCAGATCGGGCAACCGGTTTTCTCTAGCCAGAGCTTGGCCACGTTGGGCGTGACGGCCGTGCCGCCACCCAAAGACACTTTCAGGTTGGACCAGTTAACCGTGTTGAAATCCGGGTGGTTTGCCAAACCATTGAACAAGGTGTTCACGGCCGGGAGGCTGTGAAAGGTGTGCTTGGACAACTCCTTGAGCACAGCTGGCAGATCACGCGGATTGGGAATCAGGATGGTCTTGCCACCCATGCGCAGACCCAACATCATGTTCACCGTGAAAGCAAAGATGTGGTACAGCGGCAAAGCACACACACTGGTGGGCTGCTCACCAGCCGGGATGCGCTTCATGACGGGCGCATTCCAGGCCTCGGACTGCAAAACGTTGGCAATGACGTTGCTGTGCAGCAGGACCGCACCTTTGGACACGCCGGTGGTGCCGCCTGTGTACTGCAGCACCGCGATGTCATCGGCTGTCAGCTCGGGCTTGCGAAAGGCTTGTTGGCGCCCTTTGGACAAAGCGTCATTGAAACGCACCGCCCGGGGCAGGCGAAAGGCAGGCACCATTTTCTTGACGTTGCGCACCACGTAATTGACCAAGCCGCCCTTGAGCAGGCCCAGCCGGTCACCCATGGCCGCCAAAATCACATGCTGAACCGGGGTTTGTGCGATGCACTTTTCAAGGGTGGCGGCAAAGTTCTCGATGATGACAATCGCCTTGGCCCCCGAGTCCTTGAGCTGGTGTTCCAGTTCACGGGCGGTGTACAACGGGTTGACATTGACCACCACCAAACCGGCCCGCAAAATGGCCGCCACCGCCACGGGGTACTGCGGCAAATTGGGCATCATGACCGCAACGCGATCGCCTTTGCTCAGGCCCAAGGATTGCAAGTAAGCCGCCAGGCCCAAGCTTTCCTGATCGGCTTGGGCAAAGCTCATCTCTTTGCCCATGAAGCTGTAGGCCGGGCGGTCCGCGTATTTGGAAAAACTCTCCTCAAGCAAGCCCACCAGCGAACTGTATTGGGTGGGGTCGATGTCGGCGGGGACATCTTCGGGGTAACTCTTGAGCCAAACAGGGTTCAGGTTCATGTGGGGTTCTCCTGTGGACCAGTCTAACGTACTCCTGACGTCAAACTGACCCTTGCAGATGCTGGATTTCCCGAGGTTTGCCCGCAAAGGCCATGCGCTCTTGGCGCCCCACTGTGCACGATGAAAGGACCGTGCATAAATGACCCATGAACCCGGGACAACGGACACCAAGGAAAAGACCGGATCGCATGCTTGCGTCGTGAACCTGGCCGATGCAGGCAGGGGCGCAAGGGGTGGCCGCAAACCCCCATCAGACCCAAGGGGCCACAGGGGGCCCTTGTCTGAAGTGCAACGCCAGCATCAAGCCTTCAAGGCCATCAGCACCTCGTCCAGCATCTTCTTGGCATCGCCAAACAGCATGCGGTTGTTGTCTTTGTAAAACAGCGGGTTGTCCACGCCGGCGTAGCCGCTGGCCATGGAACGCTTCATCACGATGCTGGTGCGGGCCTTCCAAACCTCAAGCACCGGCATGCCAGCGATGGGACTGGTCGGGTCGTCTTGCGCGGCCGGGTTCACGATGTCGTTGGCACCGATCACGATGGCCACGTCGGTGTCAGGGAAGTCGTCGTTGAGTTCGTCCATCTCAAACACGATGTCGTAAGGCACTTTGGCTTCGGCCAAGAGCACGTTCATGTGACCGGGCATGCGGCCGGCCACGGGGTGGATGCCAAAGCGCACGTTCACGCCTTTTTCACGCAGGTGCTTGGTGATTTCAAACACCGTGTGCTGAGCCTGCGCCACCGCCATGCCGTAGCCCGGCACGATGATCACGTTCTTGGCGTCGCGCAGCAACTCTGCGGTCTCGGCAGCCAGCACAGGGTTGACTTCACCGACCGGCTCGGCCGGGCCACCCGCGGGCTTGGGCGTGGCTGCGGTGGTGCCAAAGCCCCCCGCGATCACACTGATGAAGCTGCGGTTCATGGCGTTGCACATGATGTAGGACAGGATCGCGCCCGAGGAGCCGACCAAGGCACCCACCACGATCAGCAAGTCGTTGCTCAGCATGAAGCCGGTGGCCGCAGCGGCCCAACCGGAATAGCTGTTGAGCATGGACACCACCACCGGCATGTCGGCGCCACCAATGGCCATGACCATGTGGATGCCAAACAGCAAAGCAATGGCCGTCATGATGAACAGCGGCAGCATGCCCTCTTGCACGGTTTCGGCCAGCATGAATTCGCGGCCAAAGTAAACCACCGCAATCAGCCCGGCCAAATTCAGCCAATGGCGCGCAGGCAGCAACAAGGGGCTGCCGCCCATGCGGCCAGACAACTTGCCAAACGCGGCAATAGAGCCCGAGAAAGTCACCGCACCAATGAAGATACCGAGGTAGATTTCACCCGCGTGAATGGCGTGCGCCGCGCCTTCCAAACTCTTGGCGGCTTCTGGGTCCACATAGGTGGCGTAACCCACCAGCACCGCGGCCATGCCGACCATGCTGTGCATGAGCGCCACGAGTTCGGGCATTTGGGTCATTTGCACCGAGCGTGCGGCGTACAGGCCAATGCCCCCGCCGATCGCCAATGCGCCGATGATCCAAGGGATGCCCGCGGCCGTCACCTGGGGGCCCAATACCGTGGCCAACACGGCCAGGGTCATGCCCAACATGCCGTAAAGATTGCCACGCCGAGCGGTTTCCTGCTTGGACAAACCGCCCAGGCTGAGGATGAAAAGAATGGTCGCGCCAATGTAGGCGACCGTGGCCAAGCTTGAAGTCATAACTGTCTCGTTTCTTAATCGGTTGGGGACAGCGCTAAAAATCCGTCCCCAAAGTCTTATTCAGTCGGGGACAGAGCTGAAGATCCGTCCCCAAAGTCTTAGTCAGTCGGGGGCAGCGCTGAAGATCCATCCCCAAAATCATTATTTTCGGAACATCGCCAGCATGCGCTGGGTCACGGCAAAGCCGCCAAACATGTTGATGGCGGTGAGCACCAAGGCCGCCGATGCCAGGACGATGATCAGCGTGTTGGGGCGGTCAGCGGCGGTGGCGATGGGCGAGATTTGCACCAAGGCGCCGATGGCGATGATCGAACTGATGGCGTTGGTCACGCTCATGAGCGGCGTGTGCAGCGCAGGCTTGACGTTCCACACCACCATGTAGCCCACAAAGCAGGCCAACACAAACACTGTGAAGTGCGACAAAAATTCGGCCGGGGCATACGCGCCGACCACCGCAAACAGCACCGCCGTGACAGCCGCCACGATGAGCAGTTTGCCCGCGGGCATGGGGCCCGAAGGCTCGCCGTGACCGTGGCCTTTTTTGGCCGCAGGGGCAGTGGCGGGTTTGGGCGCAGGCTTGGGTGCAGCGGCCAAAGGGGGCGCAGGCCAAGTGATTTCGCCGTTTTTCACCACGGTCAGGCCGCGGATCGCGTCGTCTTCCATGTTGACGTTGATGACGCCGTCCTTGGTCTTGCACAGCTCTTCGGTCAAGCGGTACAAGTTGGTGCCGTACAGCGTAGACGACTGGCGTGCCATGCGCGAAGCCAGGTCGGTGTAACCGACGATGGTCACGCCGTGCTTGACCACCGCCTTGCCGGGTTCGGTCAACTCGCAGTTACCGCCTTGCTCGGCCGCCATGTCCACGATCACGCTGCCGGGCTTCATGCTTTGCACCATCGCGGCGGTGATCAGCTTTGGCGCGGGCTTGCCGGGAATCAGCGCGGTGGTGATGATGATGTCGCACTCTTTGGCCTGCTGCGCGTACATCTCGCGCTGCGCAGCCTGAAAGCCTTCGCTCATGACCTTGGCGTAACCGCCGCCGCCCGAGCCCTCTTCTTCGTAATCCACCTTGACGAACTCACCACCCAGCGAGACGACCTGGTCGGCCACTTCGGCGCGGGTGTCGTTGGCGCGCACGATCGCGCCCAGGCTGGCAGCCGCACCAATGGCGGCCAAACCGGCCACACCGGCACCGGCGATGAACACCTTGGCCGGGGGCACTTTGCCAGCGGCCGTGATCTGGCCGTTGAAGAAACGGCCAAAAGCGTTGGCGGCTTCGACCACCGCGCGGTAGCCGCTGACACCGGCCATGGAAGTCAGCGCGTCCATTTTTTGGGCGCGGCTGAGCGTGCGGGGCAAAGCGTCGATGGACAGCGCAGTGATCTTTTTGGCCACGAGCTGCTGCATCAAATCGGGGTTTTGAGCAGGCCACAAAAAGCCGATCAGCGTCTGGCCTTCGTGCATCAGCGCCACTTCGTCAGGCGTGGGGGCACGCACCTTGAAGACGATGTCGCTGCCGCTCCACAGCGCAGCAGCGTTGGGGGCAATGGCCGCGCCAGCTTCGATATAGGCCGCATCGGACAAGTCGGCGAGTTCTCCCGCGCCTTGCTCCACGACCACGGCAAAGCCGAGTTTGACCAGTTTGGTCACCGCATCGGGGACCGTGGCCACCCGTTTTTCGCCAGGGAAAACCTCTTTGGGCACGCCAATGCGCTGCGGCATGGGGGCGTTATCGCCTGTCTGCATGTCTGTCTCCTCACTCAATCCACAAAAAAAATACGGCTAATGTGAAAGCTTAACCGAAGTCAATCCATTCGAGCCCAAAGCAAGTCCTTCGCAAGCGTATTGGGTCGTCAGGGCCCTAAAAGATCAATAAAGACTGATGCAAAGGGGTTTAATTGGCCCACCCGGGCACTTTTTGGGTGCCAAAGCGGGGATGCCAGGCATTTTGACAAGTTGGGCCAAGGATAATGGAGGTCATGGACACACGCTGGAAACCCAATGTCACCGTGGCCGCCATCATCGAACGTGATGGTCGCTACCTCTTGATCGAAGAGCACACCCAAGAGGGCTTGCGCCTGAACAACCCGGCTGGGCACCTGGACCCCGGCGAATCGCCCGCGCAAGCCTGCGCACGCGAAGCGCTGGAGGAAACGGCCCAGCCGTTCACGCCCACCGCGTTGGTGGGCATTTACCTCTCACGCTTTCAGCGACCGGCTACGGGCGAAGACATCACCTATGTGCGCATGGCCTTTTGCGGCGACATCGGCGAGCTGCAACCCCATTTGAGTCTGGACGAGGGCATCGTGCGCACGCTGTGGATGACACCCGAGGAAGTGCGCGCCAGCACTGAGCGACACCGCAGCCCCCTGGTGTTGCGTTGCATCGAAGACCACCTGGCCGGACAACGCTTTCCAATGGGTGTGATCCACACCGACCCGGCCGTGGCCGATTTACCCCCTCTGTCAACATGAGCGCAGCCTGCCCGCCGAAGCACTGCGGCGGCTAACGGGCGTGACCGCTTTCGCCGCAGGCGTGATCAATTCCTTCGCCGTAGGTGGCAGCTTCATCACCTTTCCTGCCTGGGGGGTTACCGGAGAGCCGCCCTTGGAAGCCACACCAGCACCATGGCCGTCAGCCCAGATTGATTTGACTCACTGCACCGGCACGATGACGCCTGCAGCCACCTGATCGAGCAAGGCCTGCTCCGCCAGCACCTTGGCCACATAGCCGCCGTCTTCGGTCAGCTCGTAGCCCCCCAGATAAAACTTGAGGCCGTCTTCGATGGAGCCACCCCGAAGTTTGATGGCGTCCGACAGCACGCCCACACCGACACGCAAATTGCTGATGGGATCAAAAGCAGCCAATTTGCCCCCATAGGCTTCGTAGCGTTGGGCATGAATGCCGGTGACGACTTGCATCAGCCCTTGTGCACCGGCTTGGCTTTGCACGTAAGGGTGGAAATTGGACTCGATGGCCATCACTGCCAAGATCAGATGGGGCGGCAGCTTGCTCTTTTTGGACAGCACATGCGCCTCAGCCACCAGCGCGGCCAAAGGCTCCGGGGCCACTTTGTATTTGCGGCCCAACCACTGCGCCACGGCCGCCTGGGACTGGGGCAAAGCATTCAAGTCAACCGCGGTGGCACGCTCGGCGGTGTTTTCAGGCAACCAAGACATCAACACCTGGCGATCGCGCAACCAATCAAAAAGTGCCCTTTCAGCTTGGTTCAACCAATGGGGCTGCCACCACAACGCCACCAGCAAGGCTGCCACGCTCAGGCCCACCATGGCCAAGCCACTGTGGGTCACGATGAACAGGCCTCGCGCCGTGTCGCGCAAGAAAGTTCGAATGGGGAGGCACCATGTGCAATGCAAGGTCATGAATTTGAACCAACTGCGCATTATAAATTTTCGCCAACCGCTGACCGTGGCACCGTGCGCTGGATAATTCGGTCATGTCACACTTTTCACGCGTGGTCGTCGGCTTGTCCGGCGGCGTCGACTCTGCCGTTACCGCCCACCTGCTCAAACAACAGGGCCACGAGGTGATTGGCATCTTCATGAAAAATTGGGAAGACGACGATGACAGCGAATACTGCTCGTCCAACATTGACTTTGTGGATGCCGCTGCCGTAGCCGATGTGCTGGGCATCGAGATCGAACACGTCAATTTTGCAGCCGACTACAAGGACCGGGTCTTTTCCGAGTTTGTGCGCGAATACCAAGCCGGACGCACGCCCAACCCGGACATCCTGTGCAACGCCGAGATCAAATTCAAATCATTTCTGGACCACGCCATGCGCCTGGGGGCCGAAAAAATCGCCACCGGCCACTATGCCCGCGTGCGGCAGAACACTGCCAGCGGTCTTTTTGAGCTGCTCAAGGGCCTGGACCCCAGCAAAGATCAAAGCTATTTCCTGCACCGCCTGAACCAGGCCCAGCTGTCCAAAACCCTGTTTCCGGTGGGCGAGTTGCACAAGACCGAAGTGCGCCGCATTGCCGAAAAGATCGGTTTGCCCAATGCCAAAAAGAAAGACTCCACAGGTATCTGTTTCATTGGCGAGCGGCCCTTCCGCGATTTTTTAAACCGCTACATCAGCAAGGAACCGGGCCCGATCAAGGACCCCACAGGCCGCAGCATTGGCCGACATGTGGGGTTGAGCTTTTACACCTTGGGCCAGCGTCAAGGTTTGGGCATTGGCGGCATCAAGGCCAAAGGTGACGACATGAAAGCCCTGGAGGCGCGCGGCTTGCGTGGCGCGGGCGAGCACTCACCCTGGTTTGTGGCCCACAAGGACATCCCAAACAACACCTTGTGGGTGGTGCAAGGCCACGACCACCCCTGGCTGTTGTCGCCGCAACTGCAGGCCACCGATCTGAGTTGGTGCGCAGGCCAGCCCCCTGCGCCCGGGGCCTACGCCGCCAAGACCCGTTACCGGCAAGCCGATGCGCCTTGCCGCTACCGCCCCCTGCACCTGGCAGAGGGACAAGTGGGCTCTGAACTGGGCTTTGAGTTGGACTTTGCACAAGACCAATGGGCCGTCACGCCCGGGCAAAGCGCTGTGCTGTACGACGGCGAGGTGTGCCTGGGCGGCGGCGTCATTGCCAGCCGGAAAACCACCCAGACTTGAGTCTGGTGCAGGTCTTCACGGCAGTGCGTCTCACTCTGATGGCTTACACCCAAGCCTGGATCACGTAGTCGTAAGCGGCTTGGCCATTGGTCATGTCCACGCGCTGCAACAGGATCTTCCAGTCTTCGCCTTGCTTGACCAGGGTGTGGCGGTAACTGCCGCCGAAATGGCGCACTTGGTCACGCCGCATCTCCATCATCTGAAAGCGCGAACAGACCTCCATGGTGGTGGGCGTGGCCGCTTCAATCACGATGTTGCCCACGATGTGGTTGGTACCCCATTGCGCCGCTTGCGACCAGGCATTGGGGTGCAGCAATCGGCCCATGCGCACTTCCATCAGCAAACGGTCTTCTGCAAAGATGGAGGCCTCGCGCCGCCAGTCGGTTTGCAGCGGGGTCGAGGGCATCCAGTAGACGCCGTCTTCGCTGAACAACTCGGCCCACTCGCCCCAGGCCTTGTTGTCAAGCAAGGCGGCTTGGTGGAAGAGCAATTCTTCGACCTGGCGACGCAAACCGGCATCGACCGCAATGGCTTTGGGGATGTAGCCCTGGCTGGGCATGCGCCCACGGCCCAAGTGGTCGGGCGCGATGGACTCGGCACCCGACATGGACTGGATGGCTTCGATCACCACACCCGTGCCCAGGGCCTCTTTGACTTCTTTGGGTTGCATGAATCATGACTCCTGTTCAGGCCGTGGCCTTGGGTTGAATGGCAGCGCGAATGTACGACTCCCAGGCGATGAACTGGTTGCGCATCACCACTTCGCTGGTGCCGTTGTTCGAATAAAGCACGCCGTCTTTTTCGGTGTCGCCCCCGTAGTTGCGGTGAAAGCTCACCCACTCGCCGCCTTTGGACTCCAGACCCAGCTGGCCCTTGGTCCAATTTTCCAGATCGTCTGCGTTGATCATGGTGGCGGGCGAATTGACCAGGTTGAAATACCACAGCGAACGCTCGTAAATCGCCTCGGGCACGCCTTTGAGGCGGAAATGCCAGATCTCGGACAGCGTCTTGTTGGGCGCCATCGGGCGCAAGCAACGCAGTTGCTGCAGCGGCGACTGCACCGACAAATAGGGGTAGATCAGCACATGGTGGATGCTGCGCGCCAGGTACTCCTCGCCCTTTTCTTCGCCATAGGCTTTCTTGATCAAGGCCTCGTATTCGACCGTGTCCGGGTCGGTGGGGCGCAGGCCCATATAAGCCTTCAAAATGCCGTGACCGTATTTGAAGTTGACCGTCTGCACCGAATCCCACTGGTCAAAGCTAGAGGCAAAGGTCGACAGGTAATGGAAAAACAAGGGGGCCGAGCCTTTGTCTTTCTTGAGGCGCTGCTCCACACGGCGGGCCGAGACCCCGGTGGACTGGTGCGTGACCGAAGGGTGCAAGGCATCGAGCTGGTTCTCCATGAAGAACTTCCAATTGGAGTGCTGCACCACCCGGTGGCACACCGGTACGGCTTCCACCTCGCCCACAGGCGAGCGGTCGCACATGTCGTCAAACGCTATTTTTGCATCACCCAAAAAGTCGATCAGACTCGGGCCTTCCTTGCCCAGGCTGGCAAACACAAAGCCACGGTAGCTGTCCACACGGGCGGCCGGCACCATGCTGCAATCGGCATCGTCGGTGTGCATGCGGGTGCCGTCATAGCCCTTGACCAAGGGGATGGCCTTGACTTTGCCATTGAGGTGAAAACTCCAGGCGTGGTACGAGCAGACAAAACCCTTGCCCGTGTTGCCGCTTTGGTTGCCACACAGCTCAACGCCCCGGTGCGGACAGCGGTTGTAGAGCACGCGCACACTGCGGTCAGTGTCACGCACCATCACCATCGGTTGACGGCCAATCTGCATGGTGAAGTAATCCCCCACCTCTTTGACCTGTGATTCATGGCCGCAGTAGACCCAGGCTTTCTCAAAAATGTGCTCCATCTCCAGATCAAACAGCGCTTGATCCGTGTAGACACTTTTATGAACGCGGTCCGGTTGAACCAGGTTCGCCAAATCGATCGGTTGCATGAAAACTCCTTGGCAGGCTTCGGGGTGGATGTCGGCCCTCAAGTTAACAAAGTCCAATCGCTTGACCTACAACCTGCCATGCTTTTTCCATTACCATGGGTTATGGATTACCGAAAAGTTCAGCTCTTTCTGGCAGCCGCGCGCTTGGGCAACATGACCGAAGCCGCCGCGTCGCTGGACATTTCCCAACCGGCCCTGTCCAAAAGCATCAAGTCGCTGGAAAAAACCCTGGGCGTGCGGCTGCTCGAACGCGGGCGCTTCGGGGTCAGCGTGACACCTTTTGGGCAGGCCCTGATGCAACACGGCCAGGTGATGGAGGCGGAAATGCGCAATGCGGTCGGCGAAATCCAGGCCATGCGCGGCGCACAACGTGGCCATGTGCTGATGGGATGCGGCCCCACCGAAGCCACCCGCTTGTTGCCCCTGGCGCTGCAGGCACTGGCCCAAGACCAACCCGAGATCCAGGTCACGGTGTTGTACGGGCTGAACGAGGCCCTGATGCCCTGGGTCAAACAAGGCGAGGTGGATTTCGCCTTGTCCTCGGTGCCCGCGCGCGCCACCGATCCGGACCTGTCCCACGAACGCCTGTTGACCGAAACGGCCACCGTGGTCGCCCGGACCGGACACCCCCTGGCGCAACACAAAAGGGTCACCCCCGAGATGCTCACCCCGTACCCCTGGGTCCTGCCACGAAAGCGTGAGCTCGAGCGACTGGCATTTGACGAATACTTTGTGGCGCAAGGCCTGGAGCCTCCGACCGCCCAAGTCGAAACCACCTCCACCGTGCTGATGAAATCCATGGTGATGCAAAGCGACGCCCTCACCTTCATTCCGGCAGAATTGATTTACTGGGAAGTCCGTGCAGGCCAGCTCCTGGCGCTTCAAGCCTCGGGCAACCAGTGGGCCCGGCAGGTGGGCATCACGCGCAGACGCAAGGGCTCCATGAGCCCGGCCAGCCAACGGCTGCTGGCGGCGGTGAAGTCGGTGGCCAAAAACTTTTGAGCTTCAACCGCTCACCCCACATACCTCAAACACCCAAATAGCGCGTCCACAGCTCGCGATGGTCCTTAAGCTTCTGGGAATTGCCCGCCCAAGCCACCTGGCCGCGCTCCAGGATCACATGGTGGTCGGCAATCTCCACCAAGCGGTTGACGTATTTATCGACCACGATCAGGGTCTGACCCTCCTCGCGCAACAAACGCAAACAGCGCCAGATTTCTTCCCGAATCAAGGGCGCCAAGCCTTCGGTGGCCTCGTCCAAAATCATCAGGCGTGGGTTGGTGACCAGCGCCCGTCCAATGGCCAGCATTTGTTGCTCGCCGCCCGACAATTGCGAACCCATGTTGGCACGGCGCTCGGCCAAACGTGGAAAGAGGTTGTAAACCCGTACAGGCGTCCAAGGCGTGCGGCTTTGGTGGCGGTTGCTGGCAAACGCCGTGAGGTGCTCGTCCACCGACAAATTGGGGAAGACTTGCCGACCTTCAGGCACCACCGCCAGACCCATCCGCGCCACCCGATCGGCCGCCACGTTGGTGATGTCCTGGCCATCAAAAATCACCTGCCCAGATTTGACCGACTTGAGCCCCAGAATGCTGCGGATCAAGGTGGTCTTGCCCATGCCGTTGCGGCCCAGCAGGCCCATGACCTCGCCAGGCTGCAGGCTCAGGCCCATGCCAAACAAAACCTGGCTTTCACCATAAGCGGCTTGCACATCGCGCACTTGCAGCAAACTCATGCGTGCTCCTCACCCAGGTAAGCGGCAACCACTTGCGGGTTGAGCCGAATGGCCTGCGGTGTGCCGGTGGCGATCAAAGCGCCATTGACCATCACCGAGATGCGGTCGGCCAGGCGAAACACCGCGTCCATGTCGTGCTCGATCAACAAAATGGCCACGTCGGCGCGCAGCTTCTGAATCAGCTGGAGGATGCGTTCGGACTCCACCGGCCCGGCACCTGCCATGGGCTCGTCCAGCAACAGCAACTTGGGCTGCGTGGCCACGGCCAGGCCCAGCTCCAAAATACGCTGCTCGCCGTGCGAAAGTTCGCTGGCCGGGTCCTGCGCCCGGTCCTGCAAACCCAACTCGTGCAACGCGGCCATGGCCTGCACCGTCAAGGCTTTTTCTGAGTGCACCGGACGCCAGAAAGAAAAATTGTTGCCGCTGCGCGCTTGCACCGAAAGCGCCACGTTGTCCAGTACCGTGAACGACTTGAACAAGCGGGTGATCTGAAACGAGCGGGCCAAGCCGCTGCGCACGCGCGCGTGGGTGGGCAATGCGGTGACATCCTGGCCATCGAAAAAAATCTGCCCACTGTCGCTAGGCAGGTGGCCAGACAACTGCGCCACCAAGCTGGTCTTGCCCGCCCCGTTCGGGCCAATCAAGGCATGGATTTCGCCGGGTTGCACATCCAACGTGACGTGGTCAGTGGCCCGCAAGGCACCAAAATTTTTGACCAGGTCATTCACCTGCAGCAAGGCTCCTTCGTTCATGCGTGCCCTCCTTTGCGGGTCGACTTGCGGCGCAGCAAGCCTGCCAGTCCTTTGGGGGCCAGCAAGACCACCGCGAGCAGAAACCAGCCCACATAAAACTGCCAATGCAAGGTGTATTCGGCCAGCACATCCTCCAAAATCAGCAGCACCAGTGCACCCCACAGACCGCCCGTGAGCGTGCCCACGCCACCCAGAATGACCATGACCATCAGGATGCCCGATTGGGTCCAGTGCATCAGGTTCGGGCTGACATAGTTCTGATGGTTGACCATCAAGGCACCCGCCAATCCCCCCAGGGTACCGGCAATGACAAACAACACCCATTTGTAGCGGTAAGACGCAAACCCGATGGCATCGACGCGCACATCGTCATCGCGTATCGCCAAAATCACACGGCCAAAGCGTGAGGCCATGATGCGGGAAATCAGCACCAAGCTCAGCACCAGCACAAACAGGACAACGAAATAAAAAGTCACATCGTTTTTCAGGTCCAAGCCCAGACCGAAGTCCGAGCGCTGCTTGATGTTCAAGCCTTCGTCGCCCCCATAGGCTTTGATGGAGTTGACCAGGTAATAAATCATCTGGGCAAAGGCCAAGGTGATCATGATGAAGTACACCCCCCGTGTGCGCAGCGAAATGGCACCGATGATGGCGGCCACCAAAGCCGACAAACCCATGGCGATGGCAAAACCCACCCAGCCATTGGTGACGCCTTCGGTGATCAAAATGCCCACCGTGTAAGCCCCGATCCCCAAAAAGGCCGCATGCCCAAAAGACACGAGGCCCCCGTAACCGAGTATCAGGTTGAGACTGCAAGCGGCGATGCCATAAATCATCATGCGGCTGAGCATGCTGACGTAAAAATCCATGTCTCGCGCGTGCAAAAACAGGGGCAAGGCGATCGCCCCCGCCAGCACCAGGCCCCAGACCCAGAAAGGTGTTTTGTGGTTCATTGCACCCGTGCCTCAACGACCGGAAAAAAGTCCCTGAGGACGGACAAACAGCACAACCGCCATCAGCAGGTACACCGCAATCGACGCCACCGCAGGCCCCGCCGCGCTGGCGAACTGGGGCGAGAAAATTTCGCGGAACAACATGGGCAGCAAGGTGCGCCCCACGGTGTCGACAAAGCCCACCAGAATGGCGCCAACAAATGCGCCCCAGACCGAGCCGATGCCGCCGATCACAATGACCACAAAAGCCAGAATCAGAATGTTCTCGCCCATGCCCACCTGGACCGCCAGCAGCGGCCCCAGCATGGCCCCCGCCACCGCACACAGGGCAGCGCCAATGCCAAACACCCCGGTGAACAAACGCCGAATATTGATGCCCATGGCCATGGCCATCTCGCGGTTCGAAGCCCCCGCCCTCACCCAGGCCCCCATGCGGGTCCGAGTGACCATCAGGTAAAGCAAAAGCGCAATGACCAGGCCCACGGCAATGATCACCAACCGGTAGCTCGGGTAGCGCAAGCCAGGCAACAACTCCACCGGGCCAGACAAAGCTTTTGGCATGGACAAAGGCAGATCGGAGCCCCAGATCATGCGCACGGATTCGTTGATGATCAGGATCAGGGCAAAGGTGGCCAGCACCTGGGACAGGTGATCGCGGGCATACAGCGTTCGCAGCAAAGTGGCTTCAAGAACCATGCCTATCACGGCTGTGAGCATGACCGCCAACACCACACCCAGCCAGAACGACTGGGTCAACTGAACCAACCAGGCCGTCAGGAACGCCCCCACCATGTAGAGGGCGCCGTGGGCCAGGTTGATCATGTCCATGATGCCGAAGACCAGCGTGAGCCCGGAGGCCAGCAGGAACAACATCAAACCGAACTGCAGGCCATTCAAGGCCTGCTCCAACAGCAAAATTCCAGTCATGAGAAGACGCGAGCGTCCTTACTTCATGGGGCAGTCTTTGACGTAGGCGTCACCATGGTTGACCAGCAAAGGTTGGCCCACGATGCGGTTGACCAGGCGGCCCTGACCGTCCTTGACGATCTCGCGCAGGTAATAGTTCTGGATCGGGTACTGGTTGGTGTTGAACCGGAAATCGCCACGCACCGAATTGAACTTAACGGTCTTGAGGGTCTTGATCAAGGCCTCTTTGTCGTCGATCTTGCCGTTGGCCGCGCGCACAGCGGCATCGATCAGCAATGCTGTGTCATAGCCCTGGGCTGCGTAAATGGTGGGCAGGCGCTTGTATTCTTTTTCGAACTCAGCCACAAATTTCTTGTTGGCTTCGTTGGGCAGGTCAAGGCCCCAATGCGCGGTGTCAAACACCCCCAGCATGTCGTTGCCCACGGCACGGATCACGTCTTGGTCAGCGCCAAATCCGGGCTGGATCAAACGGGTGTCTTTGTTCAGGCCAGCGGCCATGAACTGCTTGATGAAGTTGATGCCCATGCCTCCGGGCAGGAAGGTGTAGACCACTTCGGGCTTGGCCGCACGGATGGCCGCCAATTCGGCCGAATAATCCAGCTCGCCGAGTTTGGTGTAAACCTCACCCGACACATTGCCCTTGAAAAATCGCTTGAAGCCGGCCAGCGAGTCCTTGCCCGCCTGGTAGTTGGGGGCCAGCAAATAAGCCGACTTCACCTTGAGATTGGTCGCATATTGGCCTGCAGCCTCGTGGTAGGCGTCGTTGGGCCAGGACACGGCAAAGAAATAAGGTGTGCACTGCGCGCCTGCAATCGGCGAGGGTGCCGCGTTGGGGCTGAGGTAAATCGTTTTGGCGTTCACCGCTTCAGGCAAACCCGCCAGCATGATGTTGGAGAACACCACGCCGGTCAAAAAGTCGACCTTGTCACGCTTGACATAGCGCTCGAACAGCTGCTTGCCCACGTCGGGTTTGAACTGGTCGTCCGAGATCGACACGTCGGCAGACAGACCGCCGAGCTTGCCGCCGTTGAGTTTGACGGCCAGCATGAAGGCATCGCGAATGTCCACACCCAAAGCCGCCGAAGGGCCGGAAAGGGTACTGACAAAGCCGATTTTGACCTTGTCCTGCGCCAGGGCAGGGGCACAGGCCAAAGCCGCCAAAATGGAAACCGTCAACAGACTTTTGATCACCGGAAAACGCATGAATGACTCCTGGCAAAACCATCAAAAAAGAAAAAAGCCATCTCAAAGAAGGCAAGTCCCATTCTGTGCCAAAAATCAACCCGCCATGAATGAGGGTTTACCCTTTTGACTCATTCACCGCCCAGACCCAGCCGATTGGGCTGCCGCTTTTCGATGGCAAAGCGCAGCAAAGCGGCCATGCGGAAAATACCGTGTGCGAATTTTCCGTACGGCAAAGTCAGGAACAAGGCCATCACCGCGCCCAGGTGCACCGCCAACATCAACGGCATGGCAGCCGTTTGGCCCAGCAACCACAACAACAAGCCAGTCACGCTGACCAGAAACAACAAGGCGATGAACCCCCGGTCCATGGGCTTTTGCGCCGCATCGCCATGGTCTGGGTGGCGTCGCAGGTTCAAGCGCCACAACCCAGCTGTGCCCACCGTCAGACTCACCCCGCCAATGACGCCAAGCAGCTTGGGCAAAGTCGTCAAGTCGTAAGGCGCTGGCCAATCCAGCACATAGTGGTACAGCGTGGCCACACTGGTGGCGGCAAAACACAACATGAAGCCGTAAAAGGTCAGGTGGTGGTAGCGTTTGCGGGCATGCGTCCAGGCGTCGTCTTCGTTGTGGCAGCCTTCGCCGTGTCCACCGTCCAAGTACTTCAATTGCAGCGCAGCGTGCGTGGCCTCGGCCGCAGCGGGGGATGTCAAACCCGCCCCGCTGGTGGCGGGCGTGACATCGCGCCAAAAGCGCATCACACCGAGTGCCAGCGCCAGCACAGCAAACAAGAAGATGGGCGCAAACAGGCTCACCATCAGGTTGTGCGGAAACACCGCATAAAAGCCGCCCGACACCGGTGCGCCCCACAGCGTGCCTTGGCGCAGCATGGCCAGCGCCAAAAACAAGGCCAATCCGAACGCCAAGGCCACCGACAAGGTCAAACCATTGCGCTGGTACAAAGCACCCAGGGCCGGTGGCCAGGCGTAGTCGGCATAGGTCTGGCCGCGCACCTGGGCCATGGCCTTAGGCACATTGATGGCAAAGTCATGCGGCGGCGCGTACTGACAGGCGTGCAAACACGCGCCGCAGTTGTGGCACAGGTTGGCCATGTAATGGACATCGGCTTTGCCAAATTCCAAGCGGCGCGTCATGGCCGGGAAAACCGCACAAAAGCCCTCGCAATAACGGCAGCCATTGCAAATTTGCATTTGCCGCGCCACTTCGGCTTCGGGCGCGGTCATCTCGCCACGCGCCAGCGCTCGGGCATCCTGGGTCAGAGCTTCAAGCGTTTGCATGGAAAGCGCCTTCTTTCTGGGCCATGACCGCTTTGGCCGCCTGTTCGCCCGCGATGCGGCCAAAGGCCGTGCCAATCGTCATGCCCACCCCCGCGGTGTAGCCCTTGCCCAGCACATTGCCCGCCATCATTTCGCCCGCCACAAACAGGTTGGGGCTGGGCTGGTCGTTGAATCGCACAGCGGTGGTCTCATCGGTTTTCAAGCCCAGATAGGTGAAAGTCACGCCGGGTCTGACGGCATAGGCGTAATAAGGCGCAATGTCCAGCGGCCGGGCCCAGTGGGTCTTGGCGGGCGCGACCCCTTCGGTGTGGCAATCGTCCAGCGCCGTGTGGTCAAAGGTGCCCACGCGGCAGGCCGCGTTGTAGTCGTTCAGGGTTTGCATGAAAGTCGCTTCATCCAGGGCCAGCTTGCGGGCCAACTCGGGCAGGCTTTGGGCCTTTGTGCCTTCAAAAACAGGGGGCATGAAGCGGCCCACGGCCTTGGCGTCGATGATGGAATAGGCCAACTGGCCCGGCTGCTGCGCCACCAAACGGCCCCAAATGGCGTAGCGCTTGGGCCAGAAGTCTTCGCCTTCGTCGTAAAAACGCCGGGCCTCGCGGTTGACCACCACGCCCAAGGACACGCAATCGATGCGGGTGCAAATGCCGCCATCGTACAAAGGCGCGCGCGCATCAATGGCCACCATGTGCGCCTGCGTCGGGTCACCAATGCGGTCTGCCCCCTGCTCGAGCATGTGTTTGAGCAAAACGCCTTGGTTGAAGCGCGTGCCGCGAATCAAAAACTGGTCGGACGGGTATTCGCCGCGCTCGTTTTGGCCCCAAGCCTCACGCAACCATTCACGGTTGGACTCGAAGCCCCCCGCAGCCAACACGCAGGCACGGGCCTCGATGCGTTCGCGCCGCACGCTGCCATCGGCCTGCTTGTGCATGACCGATGCGGCCACAAAACGGCCCTCGTCCAATTCGACGTTATCCACCTCGGCGTTGTAGTGGATCTGCACACCCAGTTTTTCGGCGCTGCGGTAAAAGGCATTCACCAAGGCCTTGCCCCCGCCCATGAAAAACGCGTTGGTGCGCGCCGTGTGCAAAGCGCCCGACAAAGAAGGCTGAAAACGCACACCATGCTTGACCATCCAGGGCCGGCAAGTGGCCGAGTGGCGGATCGCCAGCCGGGCCAGATGTTCGTCGGTCAAGCCGCCCGTGACCTTGAGCAGGTCTTGCCAGAACTCTTCTTCCGAATAGGCATCGACCAACACGTCTTGCGGCGCATCGTGCATGCAACGCAGATTGCGCGTGTGGCCCGAATTGCCGCCGCGCCACTCGCGCGGTGCCGATTCGAGCAGCATCACGCTGGCCCCGGCTTCGCGGGCCATGAGCGCTGCGCACAGCGCGGCGTTGCCACCGCCAATCACCAAAACATCCACCGTCATAAACACTTTCAGGGCACTGTGCCCAAGCTGGATCAGAACTGGTACTTGCGCAATCCGCCGTCGACAGGAATCACGGCGCCGGTGATGTAACTGGCCAAGGGCGATGCCAAAAAGGTGACCAAATTGGCCATGTCTTCGGGCTCGCCGTAGCGTCCCATGGGGATCTCGTTGTCGCACTGCCACTGGCGGTATTCAGGCGTGTAGTTGCGAAAAATTTGCTCGGAATGGATACGGCCGGGCGGCACGCAATTGACCGTCACACCATGCTTGCCTACCATGCGCGACAAACCTTTGGCCCAGCTGTGCATGCCCGCCTTGGCGCAAAACGCGCCGTTGGTGTGCTCGGGCTCGCTCTTGCCAGTGATGTTGATGATCCGGCCCCATTGGCGCTCAATCATCTGGTCAATCAGGGCATCGGCCACTTGGCGCGGACGGTGAAAGTTCAAGGTGATGGCCTCTTGCCAAGCTTCCTCGCTCACATGCAGCTCTTTGAAGCTGCGTGAACCGCCAGCGTTGTTCACCAAAATGTCCACGCTGCCCAAACCCGCCAAAGCCGCATCGGTCAAGCGTTTGGCCGCATCGTCGGCGTACAGGTCCGACTCGATGATCACGGGGGCATGGCCGCCGGCTGCCACGATCTCATCGGCCAGCTCACGCAGTTTGTCCACACGACGGGCCGACACGGCCACGCGCACGCCTTCAGCGGCCAAGGCTTTGGCAATGCCGCGCCCAATGCCCACACTGGCTCCGGTGACCAAGGCGGATTTGTTTTTGAGTTGCAAGTCCATGGTTGTCTTTGAAAAATGATGGTGATGTGACTTTAGCCACGCCATACGCCCTTGCGCAGCCCCTGGCAGGCATGGGGCCATCACAAGTCGTGAACCCCCTAAGCAGGCCCAGTTTGTTCCGGCGCCCAACCGGTCGGCATCGGCACTGACCCTCAGGCCTGCGGGCTCAGTGCTGCGCCCTGCCAAGCGCCGCTCCCCACCAGGGTGCGCACGCAGTCGAGCAAAACCACCCGCGCGGCCAAGGCGGCGGTAGACAACTCACCCTCAGACAAACCACACAGCCAATTGCTGCGCTTGACCTGGTGATCGGTGATGCGCGCCATGCGCAAAGACTGGGCAGCATCGCCTTGCCGGGCCACAGCGGCCCAAGGCTGCAAGGTGGCACCCATGCCCGCCTGCACGGCGTCCATCAGCATGGCCAGGGAATCGACCTCCAGCGCCACCAGGGGTTTGAGTTTGGCGCGCAAAAAAGCGGCGTCCAGCGTGCTGCGCAATCCGTGTGGACCGGTGGGCAAAATCAGGGGATGGTCCTTGAGTTGGGCCATGCGCAAAGAGGTCGGCACCCCGGGCTTGCTGGTGTGCCGTGCACTGATCAAAAAAATATCCTCTTCGATCAGGGGCAGCACACTCCAGCGGCGGGCCGCCTGCACCGACGGGCTGGCGCCCATCGGCAGGTCAAACAGCACGGCCAAGTCCAGTTGCCGCGCATTGAGCATGGTCGACAAGTGACCCGACAAACCCTCGACCATGTGCAGGCGCACATCCGGGTAACGCTCGCGCATGGCCTGCATCAAGGGCAAACCCAACACCGCCGCCGTGGTGGGGGCCAGGCCCACGCTCACCGTACCGGTCAGCCGTGCCTGCTGCGCAGCACGCACGGCCTGTTCGGCATGGCGCAGCGTGAGCTGCGCCTCCGTGAAAAAAGCCGCGCCCGCCTCGGTGGGCGTCACACCCTGGGGACTGCGTTGCAACAGGCGGGTGCTCAACTCGCCTTCGAGCTTGGTAATTTGTTGGCTCAAGGCCGACTGCACCAAGTTCAAGTCCAGCGCGGCGCGGCTGATGCTGCCCAGCTCGACCACCCTCACAAAATAACGCAATTGCCTCAGTTCCATGGCAACAGGCACTGGGGGGCTGCGCCTAGGCGTGAATCGGCAAATCGTGGTGCCAGCGCCTGGGCAGCATCGGCAAGCGGGGGCAAGCTGGCGTTGGGGCTGGTGAGCCCAGCATGGTGGTGGCGTGCGCGCGGCTGAGCGCCATCGGGCGACCGTGAGCAGGTGGTGAGGTCTTGCATGACCCGATTTTGACCGAACTGGCCATTGCGCTCAGGCGTAGCCCCAAGGCGGGGCCTGATCCACAAGGGTTGGGGGCCAAGGCACTGGCCCTTTGGGCAACAAAAGTTGCCCCTGCATCAGGCTGCGCAGCGTAGCCAGAAGCCAGGCAAAACACAGGGGATGAAAAAAAGAAGCGGACGCTCGTTCGGTCATGGGGGAATGGGGTCGATAAAAAAACCCGTGGGGTGAGCCACGGGTTCGAGCACGGATCCGCGCCCGGCGCAGCGGCCGAATTTCAGAACGGGATGTCGTCGTCCATGTCATCGAAGTTGCTGGCCGCTGGCTTGGGCGCAGCGGCTGGGCGCTGCGCAGGCGCAGCCGCTGGACGCGCAGGCGCCTGGCGGGGGGCATAACCACCACCGCCCCCCCCACCGCTGCCGCCATCTTCGGGCGGACCGCCCATGCCTTGGCGGCTGCCCAGCATCTGCATGCTGTCGGCGCGGATGTCGGTGGCGTATTTTTCGACGCCATTTTTGTCGGTGTATTTGCGTGTACGCAGGCTGCCCTCAACGTACACCTGGCTGCCCTTGCGCAGGTACTGGCCCGCGATCTCGGCGAGCTTGGCAAAAAAGCTGATGCTGTGCCACTCGGTGGCCTCTTTCATCTCCCCTGTTTGCTTGTCTTTGTAGCGGTCGGTGGTGGCCACTCGGATGCTGGTGACCGCATCGCCCGAAGGCAAATAACGGGTTTCAGGGTCGGCTCCCAGGTTGCCGACGATGATGACTTTGTTGACGGATGCCATGAAAACTCCTCAATGATGCCCAATTATGCGGCCAATCTTATGCGGCCAATCGCCCCCAGACCAAGGCCCGGGAGTCGGCCCCATGCCCCACCCCTTACTGACCCATCAGGTCTGCACCACAGGCACACCCCGAACTGGGTTTCGCATGGGCAAGGCCAGCAGCAACCACAGCAGCATGGCCGCGCCACAGCTCAAAAACAGCACCGGGCTTCCCCAGGATTTGACCACCCAGCCGCCCACCAGACCGCCCACAAAAAAGCCCAAAGACTGCACGGTGGTGTAAACCCCCAGGGCCGCACCACGCGAGGCCTGGGGTGCGATGAGCAAGGCCAGACTGGGCAGGGTCGCCTCCAGCGCATTGAAGCCGCAGAAAAACACCAGCAACAAGACGGCCAGACCGCCGAGGCTGGGCGTGCCCAGCGACTGCACCAACAAACCCACCTGCACCACAGCGATCAGGCCAATGGAGAGCAAAAACACTTTTTTCAAGTGTCCTTGCCGTTCCATGGCAACCACCACGCCTAAAAACAACCAGGACAGCAGCACCACTGGCAAATACAACTGCCAATGCAGCGCCTTGTTCAGGCCCGCCTGCACCAGCAAGGACGGCACCGCCACCCACATGGCCAATTGCACCGCGTGCAACACAAACACCCCCAGATTCAGGCGCATCAAATCAGCATGGGCCAGCACATCGGCCAGCCGCCCACGCCCTTGTCCCGGCGCCAGAGGCGGTGCCGGCGGTGCCGAAGGTACCCACCAAATCACCACCCCCACGCCCACCAGCGCCAGCACTCCGGTCAACCAGAACAGCCCAGAAAAGCCAATCCAGACCGTCAGCACAGGGGCCACCACCCAAGACAGTGCCAACATCAGCAGGGTGGTGCTGCCGACCCGGGCCATGGCCCGAGTGCGCACCTCGTCCCGCGTCAAATCGGCCAGCAAGGCGGTCACCGCCGCCGACACGGCCCCTGCCCCTTGCAAACTGCGCCCCAACAGCAGGTGCGTCAGATCGGTGGCGGCAGCCGCCCAAAAACTGCCCAAGGCAAAAACGACCAGGCCCAGCACGATCACCCGCTTGCGCCCAAAACGGTCCGAAGCCATGCCCAACGGCCACTGCAACAGGCCTTGCGTCAGCCCGTAATTCCCATGGCCAGACCCAGCCAAAGGGGGTCTTCGCCCCCAGGGTATCGGCGTGCTTCCAGGGCGAACACCGGCAAAACCAGAAACAGCCCCAACATGCGCAAAGCAAAAATGCCCCCCAGAGAAGCACTGGCGCGCCGCTCGGTGGGCGTCATATCTAAATAAGAAGATGTCTGCGAAAGGTCGGCCAAACAAAGCCCAAAACAGGGGAAATGAAGCATGCGATTGTCCTTGATTGGCAGCACCCAGTGCCTGTCAATGCCCCAGCGGGGATAATCAAAGGTTTTGCCGATCTGACCGCCGCCGTGAAACTTGCTGACTCCCCTCTTTTGCCTGACGAACCCGAACCCTCGCGGTATCTGGCGTCAGCGCTGCGGCAAACCCACATCAGCGTTCGCGGGGCGCGCACCCACAACCTGAAAAACATCGACCTCGACATCCCGCGCAACCAGTTGGTGGTGATCACCGGCTTGTCGGGTTCGGGCAAGTCCAGCCTGGCCTTTGACACGCTGTACGCCGAAGGCCAACGCCGCTATGTGGAAAGCCTGTCGGCCTATGCGCGGCAGTTTTTGCAGCTGATGGACAAGCCCGATGTGGACCTGATCGAGGGCCTGTCGCCCGCGATTTCCATCGAGCAAAAAGCCACCAGCCACAACCCACGCTCCACCGTGGGCACGGTGACCGAGATCCACGACTACCTGCGCCTGCTGTTTGCCCGCGCAGGCACGCCGTATTGCCCCGACCACGACCTGCCCCTGCAAGCGCAGACCGTGAGCCAAATGGTGGACGCTGTGCTGGCCCTGCCCGAAGACACCAAGCTGATGATCCTGGCCCCCATTGCGCGAGAGAAAAAAGGCGAGTTTGAAAAAGTCTTTGAGCAAATGCAGGCCCTGGGTTATGTGCGCTTTCGCATCAACGGCCAGACGGTAGAGGTAGATGAACTGCCCACACTCAAGAAAACCGAGAAGCACAACATCGACGTGGTGGTGGACCGCATCAAAGTCAGGTCAGAAGAAGACGCGAAAGCACGCGACGCCCTGCGCCAGCGCCTGGCCGAGAGCTTTGAAGCGGCGCTGCAACTGGCCGAACACCGCGCCGTGGCTCTGGAGATGGACACGGGCAAAGAACACCTGTTCAACGCCAAGTTCTCTTGCCCGGTGTGCACCTATTCCATCAGCGAGCTCGAGCCGCGCCTGTTCTCATTCAACTCGCCCATGGGCGCTTGCCCCACCTGCGACGGCATTGGCAGCATGGCGTTTTTCGACCCGGAGCGGGTGGTGGCCTTTCCCTCGCTCAGCCTGGCCAGTGGCGCCATCAAGGGTTGGGACCGGCGCAACGGCTTTTACTTCAGCATGCTCGAAAGCCTGGCCAAGCATTACCAGTTCGACATCGAGGCGCCCTTTGAAAAATTGGCACCCGCACACCAGCAGGTTTTGCTGAACGGCTCGGGCGATGAAGAGATCAAATTCAGCTACGTGATGGAGTCTGGCGCCTCGCAAGGCAAAAAGATCAGCAAGAAGCACCCCTTCGAAGGCATCATCCCCAACATGACGCGCCGCTACCGCGAGACCGACTCGGCCGTGGTGCGCGAAGACCTGGCGCGTTACCGCAACATGCAGGCCTGTACCAGCTGCCAGGGCACGCGTCTGCGGCGCGAGGCGCGCCATGTGCGCATTGGCGAAGGCGCGCAAGCCCGCGCGATTTACGAGATCAGCCACATCACGCTGGGCGAGTCGCAACAGTATTTTCAGGGTCTGAAAATGCACGGGGCCAAGGCCGAGATTGCCGACAAGGTGGTGCGCGAGATCGCTTTGCGCCTGAAGTTTTTAAACGACGTGGGCCTGAATTATTTGAGCCTGGACCGCAGCGCCGACACCTTGTCAGGCGGCGAGTCGCAACGCATCCGCTTGGCCAGCCAGATCGGCTCGGGCCTGACGGGCGTGATGTACGTGCTGGACGAGCCCAGCATCGGACTGCACCAGCGCGACAACGACCGCCTGATCGGCACGCTGCAACACCTGCGCGACATCGGCAACAGCGTGCTGGTGGTCGAGCACGACGAAGACATGATCCGCGTGGCCGACCATGTGATCGACATGGGGCCGGGCGCGGGCGTGCACGGCGGGCGCGTGATGGCGCAAGGCACCTGCGCCGACATCCTGGCCGCGCCCGATTCGGTCACGGGCCAGTACATGTCGGGCCGCAAAAAAATCGAGATCCCCAAACGCCACAAAGCGGCCAAGGACTTCATCGAGATCGTGGGCGCATCGGGCAACAACCTGAAAAGTGTGAATGTGAAATTCCCAGTGGGCCTGCTGACCTGCGTGACGGGCGTGTCCGGCTCGGGCAAGTCCACTTTGGTCAACGACACCCTCTACACCGCAGCGGCGCACCAAATTCACCGCGCCCACGATGAGGCCGCCGCGCACGAAGCCATCTTGGGCCTGGAACACTTCGACAAAGTCATCAACGTGGACCAGTCGCCGATTGGCCGCACGCCACGCAGCAACCCGGCCACCTACACGGGTTTGTTCACCCACATCCGCGAGCTGATGGCCGAAGTGCCCGCGGCCCGTGAGCGCGGCTACGGCCCCGGACGCTTCAGTTTCAACGTGAGCGCATCGTCGGGTGGGGGCCGCTGTGAAGCCTGCCAGGGCGACGGCATGGTGAAAGTGGAAATGCACTTTTTGCCCGATGTGTATGTGCCCTGCGACGTGTGCCATGGCATGCGCTACAACCGCGAAACGCTCGAGGTGCAATACAAGGGCCAGAACATCGCGCAGATCCTGAACATGACGGTGGAAGCCGCGCACCAGTTCTTCAGCGCCGTGCCCAACATCGCGCGCAAGTTGCAAACCCTGCTCGACGTGGGCCTGACCTACATCCGCCTCGGCCAAAGCGCCACCACCTTGTCGGGCGGCGAAGCGCAACGCGTCAAGCTCGCGCTGGAATTGTCCAAGCGCGACACGGGCCGCACGCTCTATATTCTGGACGAACCCACCACCGGCCTGCACTTTGCCGACATCGACCTGCTGCTCAAAGTCCTGCACCAGCTGCGCGACGCGGGCAACACCATCGTCATCATCGAACACAACCTGGACGTCATCAAAACCGCCGACTGGCTGATCGACATGGGCCCAGAAGGCGGTGCGGGCGGCGGCACGGTGCTGGGCGAAGGCACGCCAGAGCAGCTGGCCAAAAACAAGGCGAGCTTCACAGGGCACTATTTAAAGCGCTTGCTTTAGAAAGCGCCGCGCCTTCACCCCTGCCCCTTGCTCAGTTCACACCCATTAGATTTCCCACCACTTTTGAACCATTGAATGTCATCATGAGAACTGTCATCCGTGCTTTCTTCCGAACCCTGCGCGTTGTGCTGGGCCCCGTCATGCTGTTGAAAGAACGCCTGACCCAACCGGTTGGCGTGCAACGTGCACCCGCCGCACAAGCCGCGGTCGATCAACAATGCCAAAGCCTGGCGCTGTACCAGTTCAGCACCTGCCCGTTTTGCATCAAGGTGCGCCAGGAAATGCGCCGCCTGTCGCTGCCCATTGAAAAGCGCGACGCCCAGCACCACACAGACAATCGCAACGCCTTGCTGCAAGGCAGCGGGGCCACCAAAGTGCCTTGCCTGCAAATCAACGAAGCCAATGGCCAAACCCGGTGGCTGCAAGACTCGACCGAGATCGTGGCGTATTTGCGCGAGCGCTTTGCAACGCCTGCAGCTTAAGGGCCAGGGCCATCGCTACAAGTTGAAAAACATTTACTGGTCATGCCCCCGACAGGCAATCACGGTCAGCTCCAAATCGTCCACGGCATAGACCAGTCGATGCACGTCGTCGATGCGACGTGACCAATAGCCTGACAGATTACCCAGCAATGGCTCGGGCTTGCCGATACCTTGAAAGGGGTCGCGCCTGACGGCATCGATCAACAGATTGATTCGCTTGAGCGTCTTTTTATCTTGCCCTTGCCAATACACATAATCGGTCCAGGCAGGCGAGGTGAAGGCAATCCCTCGGCTCATGGGTTGATCAGTTCACGTCGTTTGGCTTTGCCGGCTTTATGCTCGGCAATGGATGCCGCCAAGTGCGCTGCGTTGGCGGGACTCGAAAGCAAGTACAAGGTTTCGGCCATGCTCTGGTAGTGCGCCATGGACATGACCACCGCGTCACCGCCATCTCGGCGGGTGATGATGGTGATGTCGGCATCGTTTTCTACGCCGTCCAGAACAGCCTTCAAACCATTGCGGGCCTCTGAGTAACTGATGATTCGCCTGATGGTGACTTGTTCAATAAATTGGACAAGTATGGTAGCTTTTCCAGCCCCTTGGCGGCAATGGTCATTCAAGGGCATTGGCCACGCTGCATCTCTCAGGCTGCGATCACCGTCAGCAAAGTCTGACCGTTCGCGACCAGCTTCTCGCCCCCTGCATCCACCGCAAACAAATCACAGCTGGTGAACACCTGTGCTTTGCCGGGTTTGACCACCCGCGCTCGGGCAATGAACTTTTGGCCCACGGCGGGGCGCAAGCAGTTGACCGAAAAGTGGGCAGCCAACAAATTCGGCCCCGCCACGGTCCCGGCTGCAAAGCCGCAGGCGGTGTCGATGAGTGTGCCAATCAAGCCTGCGTGCAAATAACCCGAGTACTGACCCACCTCTGCACGCCAGGGCATCTGGATTTCCACAAAGCCGGGTTCGGCCACCGTCACCTCGATGCCGCACCAGCGGTTGAATTCGGCCATGGCGTTGATTTTTTTCAGCATCTCCAGTGGGCTCATGGTTTTCTCCTGGCTTGGGTTTTGAACCACCCGATGTGGTCCATCAGTTTTTGACGAAGTGCTTGTTGCTCGCTGATCAGCTGGTCGATCTCGGCCACACGCGCCAGGATCGCGTCGATCATGTCTTGTGCTGACAACTTGCCCGCTTTGAAGCGCGGCAAATACTCGGCAATCAAGGGCAGTGAGAAACCCATCTCCCGAGACATGGCGATGAAGATGACGTGCTTCAAGGTTTTCTCGTCGTACACACGGTAACCATTGGGCAGTCGCTGGCTTTCAATGAGGCCGTCGGCCTCGTAGCGCCGCAAGCGGTGCACCGACACCTGGGTCTTGGCAGAGAGTTCTGAAATGCGCATGAATTCAGTCTAGCAAGGCTCGCACTGCGCGAGGGTTATGGACTCTGACGCATGGGCGACAAGCCAAAGTGACTGCTGCGCCGCAGGCGATACCCCCTCAGCGGTCACTGGTGTACAAAACACCCTTCAACCGGAGCCATTCATGACTGCCCAAACACCTTTGCCCCACGCCCAACCCACCGATATCGGCCTTTGCCCCGATCGGACCCAGCGCCTGATGGACGTGCTGCGCCACGAAGTGGCCAGTGGCAGGTTACCCGGCGCGGTGACCATGATCGCCCGGCGCGGGCAGATCGGCTTGTTCGAAGCCGTGGGCCAGCAAGACCCTGGCACGGGCGCACCCATGCAGACCGACAGCATCTTCCGCATTTATTCCATGACCAAGCCGGTCGTGTCGGTGGCGGTGATGATGCTGATGGAGCGCGGTCAGTTGCTTTTGAGTGACCCGGTCAGCCGCTGGTTGCCCGAATACGCCAACCAGCAGGTGGCCACGGCCAGCGGGTTGGAGCCTGTTAGGCAAGAGGTAACGGTGCAAGACCTGTTGCGCCACACGGCGGGGCTGACTTATGAATTTTTGGGCGACTCGCCCGTGCAGCGCCAATACGGCGCGGTGAAGATCGCCTCACGCGAGCGCACCAACGCCGAGTTCTCGCAAACGCTGGCCGCTGTGCCACTGCAGTTTCAACCCGGCACCGTGTGGGCCTACAGCCGCGCCACCGATGTGCTAGGTCGGCTGGTGGAGGTGGTCAGCGGGCAAGGCCTGGGTGCCTTCCTGCAAGCCGAAATCTTGGGCCCATTGGGCATGGTGGACACGGGCTTTGCCGTGCCGCCCGATCAGCAGCACCGCATTGCCGAACCTTTTGCGCACGATCCTGACGGCGGCGTGCCGATGAAAGTGCTGGAGCCGCGCCAAGTGCCCGCCATGGAAGCCGGTGGCGGTGGCCTGATGTCCACCGCCATGGACTACACCCGCTTTTTGCAGTGCCTGCGCAACCGGGGCGAATTGAACGGCGTGCGCCTGCTCGGCCCGCACACGGTGGACTTCATGACAGCGGACCACCTGGGCGGCATGCCGTCCGACGGCACCTTGCTGCCACCCGGCCACGGCTTTGGTTTGGGGTTTGCGGTGCGCACGCAATTGGGTCTGTCGCCTGTGCCTGGCTCGGTGGGTTTGTATTACTGGGGCGGCATCGCAGGCACCACTTTCTTTGTGGACCCGACGCTCGACCTGTATGCGCTGCTGATGGTCCAGGCACCCAACCAGCGGGATTACTATCGGCCCTTGTTCCGCGACTTGGTGTATGCGGCGCTGGTCTGAATTCGGTAGGTCGGCGGCCTTAGCTCCGTTTAACCCCGACATGAATCTGCCGCGCCACCGCCATGTCGGGGCTGAAGCCACCGACCTACAAAAATCAATCACTTTTTGGAGACAAACCATGTCCACATCCGGCCTCATGATGAATCGCCCTTTGCTCATTTCGGGCATCCTCGAGCACGCCGCTGCGCAGTTTGGTGACCAGGAAATCGTCTCGCGTGAGACGCACGGCCCGCTGCACCGCACCACTTATGCCGAGACCGCCAAACGCTCGCGCCAGCTGGCCAACGCGCTGGCTCAGATGGGCCTCAAAGCCGGCAGCGCGGTCGGCTCGATCGCCTGGAACAACCACCGCCACCTGGAGGCCTATTACGCCGTCTCGGGCAGCGGCATGGTCATGCACACCTGCAACCCACGGCTGCACCCGCAGCAGCTGATCTATGTGATCAACCACGCCGAAGACGCAGTGGTGTTGTTTGACGCCACCTTTGCGCCGCTGGTCAAAGGCATTGCCGCGCATTGCCCCAAAGTGCGCGCCTGGGTGTGCTTGGCCGACGCAGCCAACACGCCCGCCATCGACGGTGTGAGCGTGATGAATTACGAAGGTCTGATCACCGGCCAAAGCAACACCTTTGACTGGCCCGAGCTGGACGACCAAACCGGCGCTGCGCTGTGCTACACGTCGGGCACCACCGGCAACCCCAAGGGTGTGCTGTACACGCACCGCGCCATCGTGCTGGACGCCACCACCGCCTGCCTGCCCGATGTGCTGGGTTTTTCCACGCAAGAGACTGTTCTGCCGGTGGTGCCCATGTTCCACATCAATGCCTGGTGCATCCCCTATGCCGCGCTGGTGGCGGGCACGAAACTGGTTTTGCCTGGCCCCAAACTGGATGGCGCCAGTTTGTATGAGCTGATGGACACCGAGCAGGTCACCATCAGCGCGGGCGTGCCCACCATCTGGATGGGCCTGATCCAGCATGTGGAAAATAACAACTTGCGCTTTGCCCACATGAAGCGCACCTGCGTGGGCGGCTCGGCCATGCCGATGGCGCTGATCGCCAAGTTCATGGACCACTACGGCGTGGAAGTGCGCCACGGCTGGGGCATGACCGAGACCACCGCTGTGGCCACCATGAGCAACCTGAGCCGCGCTGACAGACTGCGCCCCGCCGCTGAGCAACATGCCATCGTGGCCAAGCAAGGCAAAACTGTCTCGGGTATCGAGATCAAAATCGTCGATGAAAACGGCGCGACCTTGCCTCGCGACGGCACCTCTCAAGGCGAGCTGATGGTGCGCGGCCAGTGGATCGTCGAGCGCTACTTCAAGGCCGAGAAAACCGCGCTGGTGGAAGGCTGGTTCCCCACCGGTGACATCGCCACCATCGATGCGCAGGGCACCATGCAAATCCGTGACCGCACCAAAGACGTGATCAAGACCGGTGGCGAATGGATCAGCTCGATCGACCTGGAAAACGCGGCCGTGGGCCACCCGGCTGTGGCCATGGCCGCCGTCATTGGCGTCAAGCACCCCAAGTGGGACGAGCGCCCGCTGCTGTTCATCGTGCGCAAGCCGGGCCAAGCCGTGGAGAAGCAAGAGATCCTCGACTTTTTGGCCACCCAAGTGGCCAAGTGGTGGGTGCCCGACGATGTGGTCTTCCTCGAATCCCTGCCCGTGGGCGGCACCGGCAAGGTGCAGAAAAACGACCTGCGCAAGGACTACGGCGGCGTGTTCAGCTGATCACACTTTGGCGCTGGGCCGCTCGTTCATGCGGTCGCGCCAGGCTTGCAAGGCGTGCATGTCCTCGTCGCCGGGCACAAACTTCATCAGGCCCCGCGCAAACTCCAGCGCGCAAAACGCGGTGATGTCGGCAATGGTGAAACGCTCGCCCGCGATGAAGGGTTGGCTTTGCAGGCGCTGGTCAAAGCCCCGCGCCACCGCCCGCACCTTCTCGGCCTGAGAGCGGCCAAACTCGGGGAACTGCGGTTTCTCTAAAGCCGCCAAGCCCGGGTGGCTGTGGCGGATCGCGTTGGCAATGCCGCCCAGCAAATACAGCTCCACCTGCCGGTCGGCCATCTCAATGAAGCCGCGCTCGTCGCCGTCTACGCCCATCAGGTTGGGCTCGGGAAAGCGGCCTTCCAGCAAGGTGCAAATCGCCCGCGTCTCGGTGATCACGCGGCCGTCGTCCAGCTCCAGCGCGGGCACTTTGGCCAGTGGGCTTTTGGCCAGGTATTCGGGCGTGCGGTGCTCGCCGCCGTTCAGGTCCATGTTCACCATCTCGATGCCAGTGATGTTTTTCTCGACCAAAAACATCAACACCCGGCGGGGGCTGGGGGCGCGGTGGGCGGTGTAAAGCTTCATGGTTCTTCCTTTATTGGGCAGCGGCATGGCTTTGCATCACAGCCATTTTGAACAGACTAGCACTCACCCGTTTTTGGGCATGCCACACAGATGACAGCCCGTTTCAGAATTCAAGAGAAGACACCCGTGCGACACCCAGTCACGGGCCGGACAGAGCCAGGTCGCCGCTACCTGTCCAATCCTGACCAGACACACGGCTCAACGCTTTAAGAAAACACAATCTACAAAGCGCAGCAGACGGCAAAAGCAGCGCTGCTCTGAAGGCAGCCCAGACAATACCCCTCCATTGATGCGAACATCCAAATGACCCCCTCGCTTGAATCGACCCTTGAATTCATCCAATCGTGCGAAACGCCCTGGTCGCGTAACACCTCACCGCCTTGGGGCATCCATGATGTGGACCCACCGCCCTACAACCGCTTGTATGGCCCGGTCCATGGGCGAGGGCCTGTGTCGGGTGTTTTGTTTCACCAACACCAGTTGTTGGCCCAATGGGGCGAACCGCACAAGGCGGACCTGACTTTCAGTGTGGCCAAAACATACCTGGCCTTGCTGGCCGGTCTGGCGTTTGACCAAGGGCTGCTCAAAGACGTGCACACCCCCGTGGTTGAGCAATGCCCCGGCATTGGCTTTGAGGGCGATCGGCTCTCGCGCATCACCTGGCACCATTTGCTGCAACAAACCAGCGAATGGGAAGGCACCTGCCTGGGCATTCCCGAACAAGTCGACCGTTACCGCTGGCTGCCTTACCAAACCGGGCAAGCGGACGGCACCAAAGGCGATGCCAGACCGCTGGGCGAGCCGGGCTCGCGGTTTGAGTACAACGACGTGCGCATCAACCAACTGTCCTTGGCCTTGCTGCACTTGTTCAAGCGCCCGCTGCCCGACGTGTTTGAAGAATTTTTCCGGCAACCTCTGGGGTGTTCGGACGCGTTTCAATGGGTGGGCTACGAGCAAGGCTGGACCGAGGTCACCGGCCAACGCATGATGTCGGTGCCCGGGGGCAGCCACTGGGGTGGCGGCGTGTCCATCTCGGCCATGGACCAAGCGCTGATTGGCCTGATGCTGATGGGGCAAGGCCAGTTCAAGGGCCAACAAATTTTGTCCAAGTCATGGCTGCACATGATGCAGCAGCCCTGCGACATCGCGCCCTATTACGGCTACCTGATTTGGCTCAACAAAGACGGCGCGTTGTTCAAAGATGCACCGCGCACTTCGTGGTTTGCCATTGGCGCGGGTTCGTCCATCACCTGGGTCGATCCCGAGCTGCAATTGGTGTGCATCATGCGGTGGATTGACGCTACAAGAACAAACGACTGCATCGCCCGGGTGATGCAGTCGTTGAAACCCTGAAAAAGGCGCTGAGGTCTACTTGGCGAAAAGGCTCTCGGGATTGGCAAACGCCTTGAACTCCACCGCATTGCCGCAGGGGTCCAAAAAGAACATGGTGGCCTGCTCGCCCACTTGACCCTTGAAGCGGATGTGTGGCTCAACGACAAATGAAGTACCCGCTTTTTTGAGCCTGTCGGCCATGGCCTCCCACTGGCCCATCTCCATCACCAAACCAAAGTGCCGCACCGGCACGTTGTCGCCATCCACCGCACTGGTGTTGTGGTGACCGGCCTCTGAGGGGCTCAGGTGCGCCACGATTTGGTGGCCGTAAAAGTTGAAGTCGATCCAGTGCTCACTGGAGCGGCCTTCTGAACACCCCAAAAGATCACCATAAAACGCTCTGGCCTTTGCCAAAGAGGTGACCGGAAAAGCCAAGTGGAATGGTTGCATGGTGGGGTCTGCCTGAAATCAAAAAAACCAATTTTGCACCAAACGCCATTTGGCATGCGAGCATTGGCTTGACAGCAGGTGTTAAGAGACTGGGCGCAAAGGCCTTGTCCGCTTGGAGTGGAAGCTGCACAACGGATGGTCAACTGATTGGCCATCCAAAAGCTAAGTCCCATCTCAGCCTGCAAGTGGGTGGCTTGTAGGCTTCAACGCAAAGCCTGACCCCGCGCTGCGCGTGACTCGGGGCTGGATGCGGCCAGGGCGATCTGGTCGTGTGCCATGTACGAGGTGGCGTGGTTCAGGGCTGTGGCGGCTGCGTTGACCGACTCTTTGCTCATGCGCATCGTGGCGGCAGGTTGGGCCAGGGTTTGCGCGGCCAAGGCTTGTGCACGGACCATGGCTTGGCCTTTGTCGCTGACGTAGTCAACCAGCCCCAGGCTCAGCGCTTCGGGCGCAGCCACGCGTTCGCACAAGATGGTCAAACGTTTGGCTTTGGCGGGGCCCAGCAGGTTGACCAAGCGGGGGATGGTGCCCCAGGTCAAAGGGATGCCCAAGGCGATTTCGGGCAAGGACACAAAGGCGTCTTGCGCCAGCACACGCCAGTCGCAGGCCAAGGACAGCGCCAGCCCACCGCCCACCGCATAACCCTCAATGGCAGCAATGGTGATCTGCGGCATTTCTTCCCAAGCCTTGCACATCCGAAACCCCGTGCCTGCCATGTCGCGCCGCTGCACCGTGGACAAGCTGTCGTCGGCCCAGGCTTGCGCGTCGTTCAAATCAGCACCCGCCGAAAAACACCGCGCATCGCCCGTGAGGATGACCACGTCGATGTCCGTGCGTTCGCTCAGGGCGCGCGCCACTGCGGTGATCTCGCGCATCAGGGCGCGAGACAGGGCATGCCGAACTTGGGGCCGGTTCAAATGAACTTCAACCAAGCGGCCTTGCTCTTTGAGGACCAAATGTTCGTACATGCGGGTCTCCTTTATTGGGGCTTGGCCGCTTGCAACTGGTCGCGCGTTTGCAGTGCCACGCGACGCGCTGCGGCTTCAAAGTCATCACCGCTCGATGCGTACAACACGGCACGCGATGAATTGACAATCACAGTCCCCGTGCTCACACCGCCTTGCCCGCGCCAGCCGGCCTGCACCGTGGCTGCGGCATCGCCGCCTTGCGCGCCCACGCCCGGAATCAGCAAGGGCAGGGTGGGCGCAATGGCGCGCACACGCTCGATCTCGGCCGGGTAGGTGGCCCCCACCACCAGGCCGAGTTGGCCGTTCAGGTTCCAGGGGCCTTGGGCCAAGCGCGCCACATGTTCGTAGAGCAAGGGCTGGCCTTCGACCGAGGCCAGGCGTTGGTTTTGCAAATCGTCACCGCCGGGGTTGGAGGTGCGGCACAGCAAGAAAGCGCCTTTGCCTTCGTACTTGAGGTAGGGGGCCACCGAGTCCCAGCCCATGAAGGGTGAGAGGGTCACGGCGTCGGCGCCATAGCGCTCAAAAGCTTCTTTGGCGTATTGCTCGGCCGTGCTGCCAATGTCGCCGCGCTTGGCATCCAGAATGATCGGCACATGCGGGGCCACGCGGCGAATGTGCTCCATCAGCCGTTCGAGCTGGCCTTCGGCGCGGTGCGCGGCAAAGTAGGCAATTTGGGGTTTGAAGCTGCTGACCAAGTCGGCTGTGGCGTCCACGATGGCGGCGCAAAAGTCGTAGATCTTGTTGGCATCGCCTTTGTAGCGGTCCGGAAATTTGGTGGGTTCGGGGTCCAGGCCCACGCAAAGCATGGAGCCGTTTTGGCGCTCAGCGGCGCTCAGCATGTCAAAAAAGTTCATGCAGAGGATTTTAAGGGGCGCTGCGTGGCAGCCTTCATGACTTGTTTTGTAAGAGCTTTTGTGACAGCGGGTCGGCTCGCCTCCATCTAAGATGCGTCAGATGCACAAACTCTCTTCCACGCAATGGACCATTTTGGTCTTGCTGACCTTGGTCTGGGGCATCAATTGGCCCATCATGAAAATGGGCGTCACGGATTTTCCGCCGCTGACATTTCGCGCGCTGTGCCTATGGCTGGGCACACCCGTGCTGGGCTTGGCGCTCTTGGCCATGAAGGTGCCGTTTCGCATTCCGCGTGCGCATTGGCGCGAGTTGCTGGTCCTGTCGGTGTTCAACATGTTCATCTGGCACGCGTTGATCATCATTGCAGTGCAGTCGCTGTCCAGCGGCCGGGCGGCCATTTTGGGTTACACCATGCCCATCTTTTCTGCCATTCTGGGGGCATGGGTTTTTGGCAATCAGTTGTCCAAACGCTCCTGGGCCGGGGTGGCTGCGGCCAGTGTGGGCGTTTTGCTGCTGCTGTGGCACGAATTGTCTAATCTGAGCGGGCGTCCAGTAGGGGTCTTGTTGGCGCTGGCGGCGGCGGGCACCTGGGCTTTTGGCACGCAGTTGCTGCGCCGCACCACCATGCCGGTGCCCACTTTGGCAATTTCGTTCTGGATGACGCTGTTAACGGCGTTGGTCATGGCCGTGCTGGGCTTGCTGTTCGAAACAGACCGTTGGGTCAGCCCCTCACCGAGCAACTGGTTTGCGATCGTTTTCAATGCGGTGCTGGTTTTCGGCTTTTCGCATGCCGCCTGGTTTTACCTTGCGCGCAGCTTGCCACCCGTGGCATCGACCTTGAGCGTGATGCTGATCCCGGTGCTGGGGGTGTTCAGTGGGGCCATTGGACTCAATGAAATCTTGCACTGGCAAGACTGGGCGGCTGTGGCGCTGATGATGACCTCGATTGCATTTGTCTTGTGGCCCGCCAAGCCTGTGCAGGCTTGATTCCAATCCGGCAAACGCTGGGTTTCATCGCCCAAGCCTGCGGTCAAGCCCCACCCGCCACTCACCAAGCCGGTTGCAGGGCTGCAAAACCTTTGGGGGCCTGGCTGGCTGTGTCAAATGTCACGATCTCGTAGGCGTCAGGCTGGGCCAGCAAGGCGCGCAACAGCTGGTTGTTCATGGCGTGACCCGAGCGGAAGGCGCTGTAGGCGGCCAACAGGGGTTTGCCCACGATGTACAGGTCGCCCATGGCGTCCAGGATTTTGTGCTTGACGAACTCGTCGTCGTAGCGCAGGCCGTCGGCGTTGAGCACCTTGTAGTCGTCCATGACGATGGCGTTGTCCAGACCGCCGCCCAAGGCCAGGCCATTGGCGCGCATCATTTCCACGTCTTTGGTGAAACCAAAGGTGCGGGCCCGGGCGATGTCACGCGAGTACACGCCCTCGGACATGTCAAACACCACCTGCTGACCGGTCGAATCGACAGCGGGGTGGCGAAAGTCGATCTCAAAGCTGAGTTTGTAGCCGTGGTAGGGCTCCAATTTAGCCCACTTGATGTTGTTGCCCACGCCTTCACTGACTTGCACGGTTTTGAGCACACGCAAAAACCGCTTGGGCGCGTTTTGCTCGACGATGCCCGCGCTTTGCAACAAAAACACAAACGACGATGCTGAGCCATCCAGAATGGGCACTTCTTCGGCGGTAATGTCCACATACAGGTTGTCGATGCCCAGACCGGCGCAAGCCGACATGAGGTGCTCGACGGTGAAGACCTTGGCCTGCCCGACCGAAATGGTCGAGGCCAGTCGGGTGTCGGTCACCGACTCGGCGCGCACCGGAATGTCTACAGGCTCGGGCAAATCCACCCGACGAAACACGATACCGGTGTCGGGTGCTGCGGGGCGCAGCGTCAATTCGACCCGCTGGCCGCTGTGCAAACCCACGCCAACGGCACGGGTCAGGGTTTTGAGGGTGCGTTGAGCGAGCATGCAAGCATTTTAAAGGGCACCAGACCAGTGGGTGCTGGTCTGGCCTTTGTTCACATCGTCCGCAAAGCGAACGGCTCAGTCTGCTTGCTTGCGCAAGAAGGCCGGGATCTCGATGTCGTCCATGCCTGCGGCCGACATGCCGTCCACACGCGTCGCGGCATGGGTGCGGTTGTTACGCCAGTAAGCTGGAATGTTCACACCATTGGTCGCCGCTGGCGATGCTGTTTTGAGCGTTGGGGCCACCGCTTCTTTCCCGCCCATCATGAAGGGGGCGTTGTCGGTGCCGGTGCGCAGCACTTGCAAAGGAGGCGACGTGCGGCGAACACCGGCCTTGGTCAGGCCTGTGGCCACCACAGTCACGCGGATCTGGTCGCCCAGGCTCTCGTCGTAAGCAGTGCCATAAATGACGTGCGCATCTTCCGAGGCGCAATCGCGGATGGTGTTCATGGCTTGCTTGGACTCGGACAATTTCAAGGAGCCCTTGGCGGCACTGATCAGCACCAGCACGCCGCGTGCGCCCTTGAGATCCACGCCTTCGAGTAGCGGGCAAGCCACGGCTTGTTCGGCCGCAATGCGCGCGCGGTCCGGGCCGCTGGCAGCGGATGTGCCCATCATGGCTTTGCCAGGCTCACCCATCACGGTGCGCACGTCTTCAAAGTCGACGTTCACATGGCCAGGCACGTTGATGATTTCAGCAATGCCGCCTACGGCGTTTTTCAGCACGTCGTTGGCGTGCGCGAACGCCTCGTCTTGCGTCATGTCTTCACCCCCAGGCAATTCCAGCAGCTTTTCGTTGAGGACCACGATCAACGAGTCCACGCTGGCTTCGAGTTCCTTCATGCCTTCGTCGGCATTGTCCATGCGGCGCTTGCCTTCAAAGTCGAAAGGCTTGGTGACCACGCCCACGGTGAGGATGCCCATGTCTTTGGCAATGCGGGCAATCACAGGCGCTGCGCCTGTGCCAGTGCCGCCGCCCATGCCAGCGGTGATGAACAACATGTGCGCCCCTTCGATGGCCGCACGGATGTCGGCCTCGGCGACTTCAGCGGCTTCACGGCCTTTGTCGGGCCTGCTGCCAGCGCCCAGTCCTGTTTGGCCCAGTTGCACAAAGCGGTGCGCCGCGCTGCGGGCCAAGGCCTGTGCGTCGGTGTTGGCACAGATGAACTCCACGCCTTGCACTTGGTGCTCGATCATGTGCTCCACGGCATTGCCGCCGCCGCCGCCCACCCCGATCACTTTGATCTGAGTGCCTTGGTTGAATTCTTCTGTCTGGATCATTTCGATGGTCATGTTTCTTCTCCTAAAAGGTTTGCAGTTGCCTGAAAGTTTTCTGAATTTCTTGTTTCGTTTCAAAGTGCTGTCAACATCGCAGCGGCCTTGACAAAGGCGGGCTGCTTCTGGCCTGAAAAATTTGGCTCCAGTTCATCAGAAGTTCCCCACAATGAAGTCTTTGAATCGGCCAAAAGCGTTGTTCACCGAACTCTTCTTTTGGGTCACTTTGTAGCCGCGCAGGCGGGCCAAGCGGGCTTCTTCCAGCAGCCCCATCACGGTCGCTGCTCGCGGCTGGCTGACCATGTCGGCCAACCCCCCTGAATACTTGGGCAAGCCCCGGCGCACCGGTTTGAGGAAGATGTCCTCGCCCAATTCGATCATGCCCGGCATTACTGCGCTGCCGCCTGTGAGCACGATGCCCGAGGACAGCACCTCTTCATAACCCGACTCGCGGATGACCTGGTGCACCAGAGAGAAAATTTCTTCGATGCGCGGCTCGATCACGCCGGCCAGGGCCTGGCGACTGAGCATGCGCGGCCCCCGGTCACCCAGACCCGGCACTTCCACCTGCGCATCCGGATCGGCCAGCAGCTGTTTGGCGTTGCCACTTTCGACTTTGATGTCTTCAGCATCTTTGGTGGGCGTGCGCAAGGCCATGGCAATGTCGCTGGTGATCAGGTCACCGGCAATCGGGATGACGGCGGTGTGGCGAATCGAGCCGTTGGCAAATATGGCTACATCGGTGGTGCCTGCGCCGATGTCCACACACACCACACCCAGTTCACGTTCGTCTTCAGACAACACGGCCAGGCTCGACGATTGGGGATTGAGCAGCAGCTGGTCTACTTCAAGCCCGCAGCGGCGCACGCACTTGATGATGTTTTCTGCCGCGCTTTGAGCCCCCGTGACAATGTGCACCTTGGCCTCCAAGCGCATGCCGCTCATGCCGATGGGCTCCTTGACTTCCTGGCTGTCGATCACGAATTCCTGCGGGGCCACCAGCAGCAGCCGCTGGTCGCTGGAGATGTTGATGGCACGCGCCGTTTCCATCACCCGGGCCAGATCGGCTTGGGTGACTTCTTTGTCCTTGATGGCCACCATGCCACTGGAGTTGATGCCCCGAATGTGACTGCCCGTGATGCCCACGTTCACTCGGGTGATCTTGCAGTCGGCCATCAGCTCAGCCTCTTTGAGCGCCTGCTGGATGCTTTGCACCGTGGCGTCGATGTTGACCACCACGCCACGCTTGAGCCCATTGCCAGGCGCAATGCCCAGCCCGGCAATCTTGAGCTGACCGTCGGCCATCACCTCGGCCACCACGGCCATGACCTTGGACGTTCCGATGTCCAGGCCCACCACCAAATCTTTGTACTCTTTTGCCATGTTTACCACCGTTTCCGTTTGATTCCTGCGCCTTGATCGCTCAAGGCTTTTGCTTGTTGTTCGCATCCACCGTGCTGACGCCGTGCAAGCGCAAGGCATAAGCATCCTTGTGCCGCAGATCCGCACTGGCCACAGCTGAAGCACCGCGCCCATAGCGAGCGGTCACCTGCTTCAAGGTTGTCAAAAACATATCCAGCCTTTGCAATATTTCAGTGCGGCTGCCACGGCCCAGCTCGATCTGAGCACCCTGTTGGGTTTGCACCCGCCAGCTGCCACGGGGGGTCAGCTCCAGCAGCTCGATCGCCATGTCCAGCGCCTGAAAGCGCGGGCTCAAAGCCAGGTACATAGCGGCGACGGCCTGCGACTCGGCCGCAGGCCCCTTCATGCGCGGTAGGCGCTCGGCATCGGCATCGTCCAGAGTGGCTTCAAACACCTGACCTTGTTCGTTGATCAAAGTGCCTGCATCCTCATCGCCCCACAGGCCCATGGGTCGGTGCTCCAACAAGACCGCCCGCAAACGGTTGGGGAAATCGCGGTGCACCACCGCGACCCGCACCCAAGGCACCGCCTCAAATGCCAGCCGCGCTTTGGCCAGATCGATGGTGAAAAAATTGCCTTCCAGCTTGGGCAGAACATGCGTGCGGAAGGCAAACGCGTTGTTGCGGTTCACCTCGCCTTGCACAGTGATGGTCTGCAAGGCAAAGCCCGGGTGGCGTATCAACCACCATGCCCATCCACCCAGTGTCAGCAGCACAAAAACCGCCACCAGCAAAGCTGTGGCGATGTTCATGAGCCGGACATCGGCTGGCAAAGGCATGGGTTTTTTCATGCAGCAGCGCCCTCATAGTCCAATGCAGCAGAGGCCAGCAAATGGCAGCACAGCGCCTCGTAGGGCATGCCATCGGCCGCTGCCGACATGGGCACCAACGAATGCCCAGTCATGCCGGGCGAGGTGTTGATCTCCAGCAAATAGGGCTGCCGCGTGACACCATCGATCATCACGTCGATGCGGCCCCAACCCCTGCAGCCCAGGGCTTGGTAAGCCCGGCGCACCAAAGCCTGGATGGCGGCTTCTTCTTGGGCAGGCAAACCGCAGGGCACCAGGTATTGCGTGTCGTCGGTGAAGTACTTGTTTTGATAGTCGTAATTGCCTTCGGGGGCCACGATGAGAATCACAGGCAAAGCGCGGGCCCCGTCGCCTTCACCCAGCACGGGGCAGGTGACCTCATCACCCACGATGCACTGTTCGCACAGGATGTCATGGTCGCAAGCGGCCGCTGCGCGCAAAGCCGGGTGCAGGTCTTCGGCCCGCTGCACCTTGCTCACGCCAATGGAAGAGCCTTCGCGCGCGGGCTTGACGATCAGCGGTAGTCCCAAAGTCTGGATGAGCTCGTCGGCCGACAAGCTGTCGATTTGCGCGGGGTGCACCAGCACATGGCGTGGCACTGGCAAACCTTCGGCCTGCCAGACCCGTTTGGTCATGACCTTGTCCATGGCGATGCTCGACGCCATCACACCCGAGCCGGTGTAGGGAATGCTCATCAATTCCAATGCGCCTTGCACCGTGCCGTCCTCGCCAAAGCGACCGTGCAAGGCGATGAAGCAGCGCTGAAAACCCTCTTTCTGGAGCTCGCTCAGCGCGCGCTCAGCCGGATCAAAAGCGTGGGCGTCCACCCCTGAAGCCAGCAAGGCTTGGAGCACGCCCTGACCCGACATGAGGGAGACTTCGCGCTCTGCCGAGCGCCCACCCATCAGCACAGCGACTTTTCCCATGTTCATCCGCTTGGCGTTGTTCGTCATGCGATCACCTCGATGGCCGCATCTTTGACGGGCCCGGACAAGGCCACCACCTGCGCAGGGGTTGCGCCAATGGAGCCTGCCCCCATGCAAATGAGCACATCGCCGTCGCGGGCGTTGTTCATCACGGCCTGGGGCATGTCGGCAATCCGGTCAACAAACACGGGTTCGACCTTGCCCGCCACGCGCAGCGCCCGGGCCAGCGAACGGCCGTCGGCTGCCACGATGGGTGCTTCGCCTGCGCCGTACACCTCGGACAACAAGACGCTGTCACAGCCTTGGCCAATGACCTTGACGAAATCTTCAAAACAGTCACGCGTGCGGCTGTAACGGTGCGGCTGAAAAGCCAATACCAAACGGCGACCCGGGAATGCGCCACGGGCTGCTGCCAACGTGGCCGCCACCTCGACCGGATGGTGTCCGTAATCGTCAATCACGGTAAAGCGCCCTTGGCCGTCGGTTGTGGCCACTTCGCCATAGTGCTGAAAGCGCCGGCCCACGCCCTTGAACTGGGCCAATGCGCGTTGCACCGCGCCATCGTCGACACCTAACTCGACGGCCACGGAAATGGCGGCCAACGCATTGAGCACGTTGTGCACGCCGGGCAAATTCAGCACGATGGGCAGGTCGGGCAAGGTCACGCCGTTGCGCCTTTGCACCGTGAAGAGCATCTGGCCGTTTTGTGCCTGCACATCAAGCGCGCGTACTTGGGCCCCTTCGTTCAGGCCATAAGTGGTGACGGGGCGCGCGATGTTGTCCACGATGGACTGCACGCCAGGGTCGTCCGAGCACACGATGGCCGTGCCGTAAAAAGGCATGCGGTGCAGGAACTCAACAAAGGCCGACTTGAGCTTGGCCAGGTCGTGGCCATAGGTTTCCATGTGGTCGGCGTCGATGTTGGTGACCACCGCCATCACGGGCAACAAATTCAAGAAAGAAGCATCCGACTCATCGGCTTCCACCACGATGTAGTCGCCCGTGCCCAACTTGGCATTGGCGCCGGCGCTGTTCAAGCGGCCGCCAATCACGAAGGTCGGGTCCAGCCCGGCCTCGGCCAACACGCTGGCCACCAAGCTGGTGGTGGTGGTTTTTCCGTGCGTGCCCGCAATGGCCACGCCCTGCTTCATGCGCATGAGTTCGGCCAACATGACCGCCCGCGGCACGATGGGAATATGGCGCGCCCGAGCGGCCAGCACCTCGGGGTTGTCGGCTTTCACGGCGGTCGAAGTGACCACGGCATCGGCGTCTTTGACGTTTTCAGTGCTGTGGCCCACATGCGTGTGGATGCCCAATCCCGCCAGTCGCTGCAACGTGGCGCTATCGGACAAATCCGAACCTGAAATCTGGTAACCCAGGTTGAGCAACACTTCGGCAATGCCGCTCATGCCCGAGCCGCCCACGCCGATGAAATGAATTTTTCGAATGGCGTGTTTCATGCCGCCAACTCCTCACAAGCCATCACAAGCTCCCGGGTCGCATTTGTTTTTTTCTGTGCATGGGCTTTTTGCGCCACGTCCTGCAAGGTGTCGCGGCTCAAGGCCGTCAGCCGTTCGGCCAGGTTCTGCGCCGTCAATTCAGCCTGGGGCACCAGCCAGCCAGCGCCATGGGCCAACAAAAACTGTGCATTGGTGGTTTGGTGGTCGTCAACCGCAAACGGAAACGGCACGAACAAGGCTGCTGCGCCCACCGCCGCCAGTTCGGTCACGGTGCTGGCACCTGCGCGGCAGATCACCAGATCGGCCTGTGCGAAAGCGCTGGCCGTGTCGTCAATGAACGGTGTCAACTCGGCCTGCACGCCCGCGGCTGCGTAGTTGGCCCGCAGCGCTTCAATTTGCTTGGCGCCACTTTGGTGGATCACCAGCGGGCGTGAGGCCTCTGGCATCAAAGCCAAAGCTTGCGGCACGATGTCGTTCAAGGCCTTGGCACCCAAGCTGCCGCCCACCACCAACACACGCAAGGGGCCGCTGCGTCCGGCAAAACGCTCAGCGGGCGTGGCCTGTTCGGTGAAGGCACGGCGCAGGGGATTGCCCACCCACTGCCCGGTCTTGAAGACCCCGGGGAAAGCGGTGAACACACGGTCGGCCAATTGCGCCAGCACCTTGTTGGCCAAGCCCGCCACCGAGTTTTGCTCGTGCAGCACCAAAGGCTTACTCCACAGGCTGGCCATCATGCCGCCCGGGAATGAGATGTAGCCGCCCAGGCCCAGCACCACATCGGGCTGCACGCGGCGCACCACCTGCAGACTTTGCCAAAAAGCGCGCAGCAAACGCAGCGGCAGCAAGGCCAGGGTTTGAATGCCCTTGCCGCGCACGCCACCAAAAGCCACGGGCTCGAATGCGAAACCACGCGGCGGCACCAACTGGCTTTCCATGCTGTCTGGCGCACCCAGCCAATGCACGCGCCAACCGGCTTCGCGTAAGGCTTCTGCCACAGCCAAGCCCGGAAAAATGTGCCCGCCTGTGCCGCCCGCCATCACCAAGGCGGTTTTGCGCGTGTCCGTCATGGCCGCCCTCCCCGCATCATTTGTTTGTTCTCGGCGTCGATGCGCAGGACGATGGCGATCGCGATCAGGTTCATCATGATGGCCGAGCCGCCGTAACTCATCAGCGGCAAGGTCAGGCCCTTGGTGGGCAAGGCCCCCAGGTTCACGCCGATGTTGATGAAGGCCTGAAAGCCGATCCAAATGCCCACGCCTTGCGCGACCAGACCAGAAAAAACTTTTTCCAGTGCAATGGCTTGCCGCCCAATCACCATGATGCGGCGGCTGAGCCACAGGAACAGGCAAATCACCAGCGTCACGCCCACCAGGCCAAATTCTTCACCGATCACGGCCAACAAAAAGTCGGTGTGCGCCTCGGGCAACCAATGCAGTTTTTCCACACTGCCGCCCAGGCCCACGCCCCACACCTCGCCCCGACCAATGGCAATCAACGAGTGCGTCAGCTGGTAGCCCTTGCCCAGAGCATGCTCGGCGCTGAAGGGGTCAAGGTAGGCAAAAATCCGCTCCCTGCGCCAAGGGGAATCGGCGATCATGACCACGAAAGCCAGGATCAAAATCCCCAGGATCAGAAAGAACATGCGGGCATTCACACCGCCCAGGAACAAGATGCCCATGGCGATGGTGGCGATCACCATGAACGCGCCCATGTCCGGCTCGGCCAGCAAGAACACGCCCGCCAGACCCACGGCAGCGCCCATGGGGAGCACGGCTTTGAAAAATTTCTCCTTCACGTCCATCTTGCGCACCATGTAATCGGCGGCATAGATGATGGTGGCGAGTTTGGCCAACTCGGAGGGCTGGAATGTGATCACACCCAGTGAAATCCACCGTCGTGCGCCATTCACACCCTTGCCGATGAAGGGAATCAGCACCACCGCCAGCAGCACCAGTGAAAACACGAACAAAGGGCGAGCCGCTTTTTCCCAGGTCTCCATTCGCACCTGAAAGGCCAGTAAGGCCATGATGCAGCCCACCACCATGGAAATCACATGGCGAAAGAGGAAATGGGTATGGCTATAGCGAGAAAAACGCGGGTTGTCCGGCATCGCAATCGAGGCTGAGTACACCATGACCATGCCCCACAGCAGCAAGGCCACCGCCACCCAGACCAAGGCCTGGTCCACGCTTTGTATGCGGGCCGGGCGACCATGGACCCGACCAGTCATGCCGTAGTCACCCAAATTGACCGGCAAGCCCTGTGCACCGGACCATCGACCACCGACGAGCCCGCCAGTCATGCGGTGGAGCAGGCCCGCTGCGGACTGCTGCAGGCGTTGTGGGAACGTGATGGCTTGTCTCACCGCCCACCCTCCATGGCCACACCTGCCGCTTCGGCCACGCGGGCCACGGCCTGGCAAAACACTTCTGCACGGTGGCCGTAGTTGTCAAACATGTCAAAGCTGGCGCAAGCGGGCGACATCAAGACCGCATCGCCACTGCGGGCCATGGCTGCAGCTTGCTCGACCGCGTCATGCATGTCGCTGGCGTCGTGCATTGGCACGTCCGTGCCTTGAAGCGCTTGGCGGATGACAGGCGCATCGCGGCCGATCAAGACCACGCCCCGAGCAAAGCGTTGGACGGGTTCGGCCAAGGGCGTGAAGTCCTGGCCCTTGCCTTCACCACCCAAAATGATCACCACACGGCGATCTGCACCCAAGCCTTGCAAGGCGGCCACGGTGGCGCCCACGTTGGTGCCCTTGCTGTCGTCAAAAAATTCCACTTCATGGATGATCGCCACCGGCTCGACACGGTGCGGCTCACCCAGGTATTCGCGCAGGCCGTAAAGCATAGGCCCCAGGGCGCAACCAGCGCTGCTGGCCAGTGCAAGAGCCGAGAGCGCATTGACCGCGTTGTGCCGCCCTCGGATGCGCAAAGCATCGGCGGGCATCAGGCGCTGGATGTGCAGCTCTTCTTTAGCATCCTTGCGGCGGCGGCGGGTTTCATCGGCCTCCAAGGCGCGCACCAACCAGGTCATGCCGTGCGTCACTTCAATGCCGAAGTCCCCTGGGCGTTGAGGCATGTCACCACCAAATTGCACGCAAACACGCTCAACAGGTTTTTGCAACTTCACGCGCACAGGCTCGGGCCGCATGGCCATGACCTTCGGGTCTTCGCGGTTGAGCACCATCAAGGCCTGCGCACCAAAAATACGGGCTTTGGCAGCGGCGTAGGCGGCCATGCTGCCGTGCCAGTCCAGGTGGTCCTGCGAGAGGTTGAGCACTGTGGCAGCCGTGGGCTCAAAACCCTCGCTGCTGTCAAGTTGGAAGCTCGACAGCTCCAGCACCCAGACCTGAGGCAACGCCTGGGCCATGGGGTCCAACACGGCAGGAGGAACGGGCAGCGGCTGCACTGCCTCGGTCTCGCCCTCTAAGCTGTCCAGCGTTTCGTCTGGTTCGGATGCCGCTCTTGAAGGCTCATCCTGCGGTTGCGCTGGGGTGACAGTTTCTTGGGTGGCAGTCACCGATGGCGGCTCACTGTGCCGTTCTTGGTTTTCAAGTTCAGCGGCGACACGTTCAGCTGCTTCTTGTTCGACTTGTGCTTGTGCTTGGGCCATGGCCTCGGTCAAGGTGTCGAGCAAGGTGGGGCCAATGTTGCCCGCCACTTTCACGGTTTTGCCCGCACGCGCCACCAACTGCCCGGTGAGCGATGTCACCGTGGTCTTGCCGTTGGTTCCGGTGATCGCCAGCACCTGCGGGGCGTAGCCAAAGCGCGCCTTCAAATCCTGCAAACCTGCTGCAAAAAGACTCAACTCACCGCCTTGCCACAAGCCCATGGCGTGGGCCGCATCCACCACCGGGGCGACCACGTCAGGGGCCAGGCCTGGGCTGCGGAACACGGCACGCACAGCAGTGCCTTCCACCAGACTGGCCACAAAAGGCCCCGCCACAAAATGCACACCAGGCCACTCGGCCTGCAAAGCGGCCAACTGGGGCGGCGTGTCGCGGGTGTCGGCCACGGTCACGTCGGCACCGGCCTGCGCGCACCAACGGGCCATGGCCAGGCCCGTTGCACCCAAACCGAGAATCAGAACGTGTTGACCTTGCAGCTGCATGGTTTACCTCAGCTTCAGGGTCGACAAGCCGACCAGGCACAGCAACATGGTGATGATCCAGAAACGCACGACCACTTGCGTTTCCTTCCAGCCGCTTTTCTCAAAATGGTGGTGCAAAGGCGCCATCTTCAGGACGCGTCGGCCCACGCCGTATTTTTTCTTGGTGTACTTGAAGTAGGTCACCTGCGCCATCACCGACAAGGCCTCCACCACGAAGATGCCGCCCATGATGGCGAGCACGATTTCGGCTCGCACAATGACCGCGATGGTGCCCAGCGCCGCGCCCAGCGCCAGCGCGCCCACGTCACCCATGAACACTTGGGCCGGGTGCGTGTTAAACCACAAAAAGGCCAGGCCCGCGCCCGCCATGGCGGCGCAAAAGATCAGCAACTCGCCCGAACCCGGAATGTGCGGGAAGAACAGGTACTTGGAATACACCGCGCTGCCGGTGACGTAGGCAAACACACCCAGCGCCGAGCCCACCATGACCACCGGCATGATGGCCAGTCCGTCCAAACCATCGGTCAGGTTGACCGCGTTGCTGGAACCCACAATAACCAGATAGGTCAGGACCACGAAACCCAGCACGCCCAGTGGATAAGTGATTTCTTTGAAGAAGGGCACCTGCAATCCGGCCTTCAGGGGCAAGCTCACTTCAAAGCCCGACTTGACCCACTGAACAAACAAGTCCAACACCCGCGCATTGGAGTTTTCGGAAATGCTGAACACCAAACACAATGCGGCCAGCAAGCCGATGACCGATTGCCAGAAGTACTTTTCTCGTGAGCGCATGCCCTCGGGGTCTTTGTTGACCACCTTGCGCCAGTCGTCGACCCAACCTACGGCGCCAAAGCCCAGAGTCACGATCAGTACGATCCAAACAAAACGGTTAGACAAGTCAAACCACAGCAAAGTGGAGATGGCAATCGACAACAAGATCAGCACACCGCCCATGGTGGGCGTGCCACTTTTGGACAGGTGGGACGCCATGCCGTAGGCACGGATGGGTTGGCCAATCTTGAGCGAGGTCAAGCGGCGGATAACCCAGGGGCCTGCGGCCAAGCCGATCAATAGCGCCGTCATCGCGGCCATCACCGCACGGAAGGTGATGTATTGGAAAACACGCAAAAAGCCCCACTCGGGGGACAAACTTTGCAACCATTGGGCCAGGCTAAGCAGCATGGGGCTCCCCTTTTTTATTGTTTTGACTGGTCTTGTCTTCGCCCCGTGACAGCAGGGCTTGCACCACGCGCTCCATCTTCATGAAACGCGAGCCTTTCACGACCACGCTCTGAAAACCGTCCACTTGCGCCGTGACGACCGCCAGCAAACTGTCCATGTCCTTGAAGTGCCGGGCTGTACCAAAGGCCTGTGCGCTGTGCACGCACAAGTCACCCAGGGTGAACAACGCTTCGATGCTGCGCTCGGCAGCGTAGGCCCCCACCTCGGCATGGAACTCGGGGCCTTGGTTGCCCACCTCACCCATGTCGCCCAGCACCAACAAACGCGGCGCAGGCAGCTCGGCCAGCACGTCGATGGCGGCGCGGACCGAGTCGGGGTTGGCGTTGTAGGTGTCGTCGACCAAGGTGATTTCGTTGGTGGCTGTGTTCAGAACCAGTGCACGCGAGCGGCCCTTGACCGGCTCAAACGCCACCAGACCTTGGGCCACGGCGGCCAGGGGCACGCCTGCGGCCAGGGCGCAGGCCGAAGCGGCCAAGGCGTTTTTGACGTTGTGGCGCCCGGCGATGTGCAGGCGCACGGGTGCGGTGCCCTCGGGGGTTTTGAGGGTGAACTGCCAAGCACCCGACTGCCAGACCACCACTGCAGCGCGCACTTCGGCGTCTGAGACGGACGCCATGGCAAAGCAGCGCTGCGCCCGCGTGCCCGACAGGCCTTGCCACACGGACGTAAATTCTTCATCGGACGGAAAAACCGCCACGCCCTCAGAGTGCAATGCCTGCAACACAGCACCGTTTTCGTGCGCCACGGCTTCGACCGTGCCCATGAACTCCTGGTGCTCGCGCTGCGCGTTGTTGACCAAGGCCACAGTGGGCTGCGCCATTTTGGCCAAGTAGGCGATCTCGCCGGGGTGGTTCATGCCCAACTCGACCACGGCGATGCGATGGTGGGCGCGCAAATTGAACAAGGTCAAAGGCACGCCGATGTCGTTGTTGAAATTGCCCTGGGTGGAGAAGGCGCCATCCCCTGCATGGGCACGCAAGATGGACGCGATCATTTGCGTCACGGTGGTTTTGCCGTTGCTGCCGGTCACGGCGATCATCGGCAAACTGAACTGGGCACGCCAGCCTGCGGCCAGCTCACCCAAAGCGATGCGCGCATCGGGCACCACCAGGGCTGGTAAGCCTTGCGCCAGCGCCAGGGCTTCGCCAGAGGCCTCGCACACCACGGCCACGGCGCCCTGCGCCTTGGCCTGGGCGATGAAGTCGTTGCCATCGAAACGCTCACCGCGCAAGGCCACAAACAAGTCGCCCGCTTGCAGGCTGCGGCTGTCGGTGTGCACCCGTTCAGCTACCACGCCTTGGACATGCACGCCACGGGCCTGGCTCAACCAGCCCAGGGCGAGGTTCAAATTCAGTTGCATGGACACTGGAACGTTCATGCTTGAACCCCCATCCGCTGCAAAGCGCGTTGCTGCAAAGCCGTTTGGGCTTGGGCCACGTCCGAGAACGGGTGACGAACGCCCAAGATGTCCTGCTCGCTTTCGTGGCCTTTGCCTGCCACCAGCACCACGTCTTGCGCCGCTGACCGAGCTACCGCATCGGCAATCGCCAAGGCACGGTCCAGTTGAATGTGGACCGACTGCGGGCGGCTCAGGCCTTGGACCATCGCGGCCACAATGGCCTCAGGCGATTCGCTGCGGGGGTTATCGCTGGTCAACACCAGCTGGTCGGCCGCAGCTTCGGCGGCTGCAGCCATCAAGGGGCGCTTGCTGGCATCGCGGTCACCCCCACAGCCCAGCACACACCACAGGCGACCGCCACGCACCGTCGCCTGCGAACGCAGCGCACCCAAGGCCTGGGCAATGGCGTCGGGCGTGTGGGCGTAGTCCACGATCACCATGGGACAAGGCGGGCGGGCCTGCGCGTCCGGCAGGTCAAGGGGCACTCGCTCCATGCGCCCGGGTACAGCCGACAACTGGGCACAGGCTTGCACCGCTTGCACCAAGTCAAAACCCAGGGCCCGCAAACTGCCGATCACGCCCAGCAGGTTGTCCATGTTGTACTCGCCCATCAAGCCGGTATGCAGGGTCTGAACGGAACCGCCCTCGATGACATCAAAGGTCAAACCCTGGTCGCTGGTCAAGGCCCGCGCCTGCAGACGGGCCGGACCCCGACGCGAGCAGGTCCAGACTTCGAGCGGGCCGCCTTGCAATTGCTGGGACAACAAAGCACCTTGGGCATCGTCGATATTGATGACGGCGACTTGCAAACCGGGCCAAGCAAACAAGGCGGCTTTGGCTGACCAGTAGCGGGCCATGTCCCCGTGGTAGTCCAGGTGGTCCTGGGTGAAATTGGTGAACACGGCCACGCGGATGTGCGTGCCATCCAAGCGGTGCTCGGCCAGACCGATGGAGGAGGCTTCGATGGCGCAGTGCGTCACGCCGTCTCCCGCGAACTGCCGGAACTGGCGCTGCAGCAGCACCGGGTCGGGCGTGGTCATGCCGGTGGTGATCAGATCAGGCAAGCGGCCCACACCCAAGGTGCCCACCAAGCCACAGGATTGCTTCAGCACGGGTGAAGACAGCGCCTGCGCCAGCCACCAGGCCGTCGATGTTTTGCCATTGGTACCTGTGACCGCCAGCACCTGTAAGGCGTGACTGGGGTGCTCATAGTAGGCGTCAGCCACCCAGGCGGTTTGCACCTTCAGGTCGGGCATGCAAGCCAGGCCCTCTTGGTTGGGGTCCTCAAGCGCCTCCAGCCAGGGGGCGAGCGCGGCCTCTTCCATCAGGCAAGCACGGGCGCCTTGCGCCAAGGCTTGTGCCAGGTAACGCCGCCCATCGGTGGCGGCACCCGGCCAGGCGATGAAACCATCACCCTCTTGCACCAGTCGGCTGTCGGTGCGCAGCTCGCCCGTCACGCGCGAGCGCAACCAGTGGGCCGCTTCCTGAGCGCTGTGCAGGGTGTGCATCAGAACGACTCCTCGACCGCTTTGGCCACGATCTGAGGCTTGACCGCCATGTCGGGCTGAACGCCCATCAGGCGCAAGGTTTGCTGCACCGTCTGGCTGAACACGGGCGCAGCCACGGCACCGCCGTAGTAGACCCCGTTGGAGGGTTCATCGATCATCACAGCGACCACGATGCGGGGCTGCTCGACCGGGGCGATGCCAACGAAAAAGCCCCGGTATTTCTTGCTGGCGTAGCCCTTGCCTTCTTGCTTGCGGGCCGTGCCCGACTTGCCACCCACCGAGTAACCGATGGTCTGGGCTTTTTGTCCGGTGCCGCCGGGCCCGGCTGCCATTTGCAGCATCTTGCGCATGGCTTTGGCGTTGGCGACGCTGATGACACGCGTGCCTTGCACCTGTTGCTCGGCTTTCATCAGGGTGGCCGGCACGATCTCGCCGTCACGCGCAAAGACGGTGTAGGCCCGTGCCATCTGAAACAAACTCCCCGACACGCCATAGCCATAGCTCATGGTCGCTTGCTCTATGGGACGCCAGGATTTGTAGGGCCGCAAACGACCGCTGACCACGCCAGGAAATGGCACGGCGGGTTTTTGCCCGAAACCCAACTCAGTGAACATCTCCCACATCTCGCGGGGCTCCAGCTGCATGGCCATCTTCACGGTGCCCACGTTGCTCGACTTTTGAATCACCTCGTTCACGCTGAGCATGCCGTAGGGGTGCACGTCGCTGATGGTCGAGCCGGTGATGTTGATGCGTCCCGGGGCAGTCTGGATCATCGTCTCGGGCTTGACCAGACCTTGCTCCAGGGCCAAGGCCACAGTGAAGGGCTTCATGGTCGAGCCCGGCTCGAAACTGTCGGTCAAGGCACGGTTGCGCAACTGCTCACCGCTGAGGTTGACGCGCCGCGATGGCAAATAGCTGGGGTAATTGGCCAGCGCCAGGATTTCGCCTGTCTGCGCATCCAGCACCACCACGCTGCCCGCTTTGGCCTTGTGCTCCTTGACCGCGTCACGCAGGGTCTGGTAAGCGTAAAACTGGACTTTGCTGTCAATGCTCAGCTGCAGGTCCTTGCCGTCGACCGGGTGCACGGTTTCACCCACGGCTTCGACCACGCGACCCAGCCGGTCCTTGATCACACGGCGCGAACCGGGCTGACCGGCCAGCTGCTTCTGGAAAATGAGTTCCACGCCCTCTTGGCCTTGGTCTTCCACATTGGTGAATCCCACGATGTGCGCGGCCGCCTCACCCTCCGGGTAAAGGCGCTTGTACTCTTTGATTTCGTAAACACCTTTGATGCCCAGAGCCCGAATTTCCTTGACCACGGGTTCGTCCATCTGGCGGCGCAGCCAAACAAAAGTTTTTTCTTCGTCTTTGAGCTTGTGCTCCAACTCGCCAGGCGTCATCTCCAGCAAGCGGGCCAATTGGCGCAGCTTGACCGGATCACGCTCCAGATCTTCCGGATTGGCCCAAATGCTGGGAGCAGGCACGCTTGAAGCCAGCAAAACACCATTGCGGTCGAGCACGCGCCCGCGATTGGCGGGCAATTCCAGGGTGCGGGCAAAACGCACCTCACCTTGGCGCAGGAAAAAGTCGTTGTCAATCACCTGAACATGGGCCGCTCGGCCCACCAGGCCCAAAAAACCCAAGGCCATGGCCGCCACAATCAGCTTGCTGCGCCAGACAGGCGTCTTGCTGGCCAGCAAAGGGCTGGAAGTCAACTGAACGCTGCGGCTGTGGTTCACTGACCACCCCCCACGGCTGGAAGAGACGCACCTATGGCAGCACCCTGGGCATTGACATACTGGGTGATGGCAGGTGAAGCCGTGCGCATGTTCAATTGCTGGCGGGCAATTTGCTCCACCCGCAAAGGCGTGGCCTGGGCGCGGCGCTCGACTTCCATCCGGTCATGGTCCACTTCGATGCGCTTGGCCTCTTTGCGTGCAGACTCCATGTCCATGAAAATGCGGCGAGACTCGTAGTGGCTGTGCACCAACCACAGGGCGCTGACCACGGTGGCCACCAGCAAGAGAAAGCTCACGCGGGTCATGCAGGCACCTCGGTGCGCTCGGCCATGCGCATGATGGCGCTGCGCGAGCGCGGGTTGCCAAGCACCTCGCTCTCGCTGGGGCGCACACGGCCATGGGTTTTCAGTCGCATCTTGACGGGTTCGGCAAAGGGCACTCGCCGGTCCACCACCTCTTTGGAATGCCTGGCCATGAACTGCTTGACGATGCGGTCCTCCAGCGAGTGGAAACTGATGACCACCAAACGGCCACCGGGCGCCAGCACCCGCAAGCAGCCCTCTAGCGCCTGTTCGAGCTCTTCAAGTTCGGCATTGATGAAAATCCGAAAAGCCTGAAATGTCCGCGTTGCAGGGTTCTGACCCGGCTCGCGGGTTTTGACCGTGCCAGCCACGAGTTGGGCCAGATCAGAGGTGCTTGTAATTGGGCCCCGTTCCTGTCGGCGAGCCACAAGCGCCTTTGCAATCTGAATAGCAAACCGTTCTTCGCCATAGTCACGCACCACCTCCGTGATTTGATCCACCTCTGCGGTGGCCAGCCATTCGGCCACACTCTGCCCGCGCGTGGTGTCCATGCGCATGTCGAGCGGGCCCTCAAAACGAAAAGAAAAACCCCTCTCGGGGCTGTCGATCTGGGGAGAGCTGATGCCCAGGTCCATTAGCACACCGTCGACACTGCCTGCGGGCAGTTCACCGAGGTGCGAAAAGCCCTCGTGCCGGATCGAAAAGCGCGCATCCTCAATGCGACCGGCTTCTTCAATGGCTTCGAGGTCCTTGTCAAAAGCCAGCAATCGACCGCGCGCCGACAGACGGGAAAGAATCAGGCGTGAATGCCCCCCCCGACCAAAAGTGGCATCCACATACGCGCCATCGGCCCCAGCAGAGGCCTGGAGCAACTCGTCCACGGCTTCATTCAAGAGCACAGTGGTGTGGGTCAAAACGTTGTCGGTCATGGCGTTCAGAAAGAAAAGTCTTTGAACACGTCTGGCATTTCGCCTTGCATGGCCTGCGCTTCTTGCGCGTCGTAAGTGGTTTTGTCCCAGAGCTCGAAATGGTTGCCCATGCCCAGCAGCATGGTGTCTTTGGAGATGCCGGCTGCTTGGCGCAATTCGGGCGAGATCAGCACGCGCCCGGTGCCGTCCATCTCGACGTCCATGGCATTGCCCAAAAAGATCCGCTTCCACCACTGGGCGGACATGGGCAACTGGGCAATGCGTTCGCGGAATTTCTCCCACTCGGGGCGAGGGAACACCATCAAACAACCATGAGGATGCTTGGTGATGGTGAGCTGGCCTTGTGCCGTGGCGCTTAAGACGTCACGGTGCCGGGTCGGCACAGAGAGCCGCCCCTTGGCATCCAGACTCAGCGATGAAGCCCCTTGAAACACGGCGAAGACCCTTTGGTGTGGAAAAAGCACATCAGTGGCACCATTTCCCACTTAATTGCACTTTTTTGCACTGTATCAGGAAATAGCGTGCTGACCATGGGTCTAGATCGATTTTTTTCAATGAAATCAAAGGCTTAGCATGTATTCTGAATCTACAGAAAGGCGTATTTTCTTTAATAATTAAACACTTACAAGTCACAGTGCAAGTGATACCTCAAGTCACAATACGGCTAAAAAATTTAAAAACAGTAAATTCAAAACTTCGCCCACCCTCGAACGCACACCCATAAAAAAACCCCTGGAGAGGGGTTTCTGTCTGGGTATGGGCCAAGGCGCACTCAATCGCCGAACATTTTTTGCTTGAGTTCGCGCCTTTGTTGGGCTTCCAGCGACAAAGTGGCCGTGGGGCGGGCCAACAAGCGGCCGACGCCGATGGCCTCACCGGTTTCATCGCAAAAACCGTAATCGCCCGCATCAATGCGTTGAATAGATTGCTCAATTTTCTTGAGCAGCTTGCGCTCCCGGTCGCGTGTTCGCAGCTCCAAAGCGTGCTCTTCTTCGATGGTGGCACGGTCAGCAGGGTCGGGCACCACCACCGTGTCTTCTCGCAGGTGCTCAGTGGTTTGACCTGCACTGGTCAAAATATCTTGCTTGAGTCGGGTCAGCTTCAGTCGGTAGTAAGCCAACTGCTTGTCGTTCATGTACTCATCGTCAGACATGGCGAGGATTTCGGCATCCGACAGTTCGTCTACTTTTTTGGTCTTCCAGTTGTTGGCCAGTTTGGGGTCTTTCTTGACGGGCGCAAAAGGAACAGGGACGACCGCAGGGGCAGCACTGGGCAAGAAACTGGACTTGGCCGCCGTGGAGGCCACCGCTGGCGGCAAAGAGGGCACGGTAATTTGGGCCAAACGGGCAGATGGCCGAGCGGCACGAACAAATTGCTCAGGTGCAGCTGGGGTGTTGACAGGTTTTGATTCGACGGGGGGTATGACAGTGTCCACTTTGGTAACGCTCATGTTTTTCGCTTTTGGGGTCTGGGCTGTCGGAACTGGCTTGCTTACAACAGACGATCGGTTGGGGCTGGCTTTTTCAGTGGCCTTAGATGCAGCAGATGCGACCGCTGCGGTTTTGGCCACCGCTGCCTTGACAGGCACGGCGGGTTTTGGCGTTGCCTTGGCCTTGGCAGTTGTCTTGCCTGCCGCTTTGGCAACCAAGACCTTTGCCTTTGGAAGCGCTGCCTTGGCCTTTGCAGGCGTTGTCTTGACCTTTGCAGCTGTTTTAACTGCGGCTTTGGCCATCACTGCTTTGGCCTTGGCCACTGGGGCAGTGGCTTTTTTGGCCACGGCGGCTTTGCCAAGGGGCTTTGCTATTGTCGAGGTCTTCACGTCTTGTCTCCTAGCCGTGTCAAAGGGCAGAGTTCTGACCGACTGTCCCTGCGCAGCCGACCGGAAACCTGTTCATGTGCTTTTCAAACCCTTGTTATGGACCTTTTGGGGTTCGCCAGCTTCGCCAAAAGGCGTTGCCGTCGGCGGGCGATTGTAGCGACTAGATGCGTCAAATTTTGTCCTGGTGCGGATTAAAGACCTGATCGCCACAAAAGCACGGCAAGCGCCCCTTCCATGGCGCGCACCGTCAGACCAAACATTGCTCCAGTCCTTGCAACAAGATGTCCTTGGGCAAATCGATGCCAATGAACACCATTTTGCTCATTTTGGCTTCGCCGTCGGCCCACATCGGTCCCAAATCGCTGCCCATGAGCTGGTGCACGCCCTGAAAAATCACTTTGCGCTCGGTGCCACGCATGTTCAACACGCCTTTGTAGCGCAGCATGCGCGGGCCGTAAATGTTGACGATGGCCCCCAGGAAATCCTCCAATTTGGCCGGATCGAAGGCTTTGTCCGAACGGAAAACGAAGCTCTTCACATCGTCATCGTGGTGATGGTGGTGACCCTGACCCTGGGCCGCGTCGTGCTGGTGCGAAGGGTGGTCGCAATGCTCGCCATGTTCGTGGTCATGGGCTTGCTCACGCTGGTGGGACGGGTGGTCGCAATGCTCACCGTGCTCATGGTCGTGGTTGTGGTTGTGGTTGTGGTCATCCTCTTTGAGGAAATCCGGGTCGATGTCGAGCTTGGCGTTCAGGTTGAAGCCCTTGAGGTCGAACACCTCAGACAGCGCCACTTCACCGAAATGCACCACTTTTTGTGGGGCCCGCGGGTTCATGTGTTTCAGGCGGTGCTGCAAGGCGTCAAGTTCTTCGGGCGCGACCAAATCGGCCTTGCTGATGAAAATTTGGTCGGCAAAGCCGACCTGACGACGGGCTTCCTGGCGATCGTTCAATTGCTGAGCCGCGTGCTTGGCGTCCACAAGGGTCAAGATAGAGTCCAGCAAATAAGTCTCGGCGATCTCGTCGTCCATGAAAAAAGTCTGCGCTACCGGGCCGGGGTCGGCCAAGCCCGTGGTCTCGATCACGATGCGGTCAAAGTCCAGCAAGCCCTTGCGGCGTTTGGCGGCCAACAGCTGCAAGGTCACGCGCAGGTCTTCGCGGATGGTGCAACAAATGCAGCCGTTGCTCATCTGGATGATCTGCTCGTTGGTGTCTGAAACCAGAATGTCGCTGTCGATGTTTTCCTCACCAAATTCGTTCTCGATCACAGCGATCTTTTGGCCGTGGGCCTCGGTCAGCACGCGTTTGAGCAGTGTGGTTTTGCCCGAGCCCAAAAAGCCGGTCAGGATGGTGGTGGGGATCAGGGACATGGCGCGGTTCCGTTGCAGGTCAAAAAAGCAAGAGTTGGGGAGTGTAGCGACGAATTCAAGCGCCAAGCGTGCGCGGCGGTCATGGCCTCACGGCACGTGTGCAGCGCGGGCCAGCGGGTTCATTTGCGCTTGGCACGGGGATGGGCCGCATCGTAGGTTTTGGCCAGGTGCTGAAAATCCAGCCGCGTGTAGACCTGGGTGGTGCTGATGTTGGCGTGGCCCAGCAGCTCTTGCACGGCCCGCAAGTCGCCACTCGATTGCAACACATGGCTGGCAAAGGAGTGGCGCAGCATGTGCGGGTGCACCGGGGTGGCCAGGCCCGCCAACAAGCTTCGGCGCTTGAGGCGCTGGGCCACGCCGCGGGGGGTCAGGCGCGTGCCGTGGCGTCCGGGAAACAGCGCCAGCGCCAAAGGAGATGCCCCTTTGGCGGGCTGCGTCAGCATGCCCTTCAATTGCGGGCGCACGGCCAGCCAGTGCGTCAGCGCCTCGATGGCCACACGCCCCAAAGGCACTGTGCGGCGCTTGTTGCCTTTGCCTTGCACCTGAACTTCGGCGTTGGGAATGTCGATCCAGCCGCGCCCGGCCTGCGCCGCTTCCGAGCTGGCCACCACATCCAGCCCGGTCAGCTCGGCAATGCGCAGGCCGCAGCCGTACAGCAGTTCGACCATGGCCGCGTCACGGGCTTCCAGCCAAGGGTCGTCATTGTCTTCTTCATGCTCCGCCAGCTGCACCGCTTCGTCGACGCCCAGCGCTTTGGGCAAGGGTTTGGCCACACGCGGGGCCCGCACATCGGCCACCGGGTTGTGCGGGATCAGGCCCTCGCGCCCCAGCCAGGTGTAAAACCCGCGCCAGCCCGACAAGATGAGTGCGATGCCGCGCCCACTGCGCCCGGCGCTGTGCATCTGGGCCACCCAACGGCGGATGTGGCCGTTTTGCACCTGCAGCAAAGGCACTTTCGAGGCCGCTGACATGTCGGCCAGGCGGGCCAAGTCCAGTTGGTACAGGGTGCAGGTGCGCTCGGCCAAACGCTTTTCAAAGCGCACATGGTCCAGATACCGGGTGACCAGCGGGTCGGTGGCCGCTGTGTCCAACATGGCCGCATCCGACACAGATCAAGCCTGCGGCTTTTGCAGCACCGACAAAGCTGCACCCGCCAGCTCGGCCAGACGCTCCAGCAAATCGGTGCCCATCTGGCTGTTAAAGCGCTGGGCGTCCGGCGAGGCCAGCACCAGCAAGCCAAAAGCGGGTTGACCCGGTGCCGCACGCAAAGCGAGCAGCGCCAAAGAAGCCGCCTGCGTGGGTTCGGCCAACCACTGCACCGCTTCGTAACCCGAATTCGGCCCAACGAAAGGCGTGTCCAGAGACGTGGCCAGCACCTGCACCGCTTCGTTCACACCCTGCGCATAAGCCGCTTGGGCGTGCGCGCCTTGGAGCGACCACAAACGCAAAGCGACCTGCGGCACCTGGAACAGATCACGGATGTTGTCCACCGCCGAATCGGCCAATTGGTCGTGGGGCGTGACGAGTAACTCGCACGACCAACGGTGCAGCTTGTCGGTCAACACCATGTTTTCGTTGCCGTGCCGAATCATGTCCATGATGCGGTGCTCCAGGCCCTTGATTTTGTCGCGCAGCATTTGGGCTTGGCGCTCCTGCAAGCCCACAGTGCGGTGGCTTTGCGGGTGGGTCAGTTGTACGGTGGCCAACAGCGAGGCGTGGCGCTCAAAAAAATCCGGCGTATTCACCAAATAATCGGCGATGTCGTCTTCGGTGATCGGACTCATAGGTTCAGGCGTCGTCATGGCAGGCTCCAGAAATTCAAAGGGTCAAAGTGAGTCAGGCACATGGATGCTGCCCTCAAACACAGAAGTGGCGGGCCCGGTCATCAGGACCGGACTGTCGGGCTGTCCAGCCCATTCAATTGTCAAGGGGCCACCGTGGGTTTGCACATCCACACGAAGGTCCAGCCAGCCTTGGCGGATGCCCGCCACCACGGCTGCACAGGCGCCCGTGCCGCAAGCCAAGGTTTCGCCCGTGCCCCGCTCGAAGACACGCAATTTGATTTGACTGCGCGAGACGATTTGCATGAAACCCGCGTTCACCCGCTTGGGAAAAGCAGGGTGGTTTTCAATCCATGGGCCTTGTGCCAGAACCGGGAAATTGTCCACATCGTCCACACGTTGCACCGCGTGCGGGTTGCCCATCGAGACCACCCCCACGCGGGCAATGCCCAGATCACCCAGCGCCAAATCGAACACCGGCCAACCGTTGACCTGGTCGCTGATGAGGCCCACGGGAGTGAAAGGCACGCGTTCCCAATCAAAGATGGGCGCGCCCATGTTCACCGTCACACGACCATCGGGGTTCATGGTGAGCTCAATCTCGCCTTGCTGCACCTTCACACGAACGGTGTTTTTGTCGGTCAGGCCCTTGTCGCGCACATAGCGCACAAAGCAGCGCGCCCCGTTGCCGCAATGCTCCACCTCGCCGCCGTCGGCGTTGTGGATCACGTATTCAAAGTCCAGCCCGGGTGCGGGCGAGGGTCGCACGCTGAGGATCTGATCAGCCCCCACGCCAAAGTGGCGATCGGCCAAAAAACGGTACTGGGCCGCGTTCAGGCCCAGGCGGCCACGCGTCTCGTCGAGCACGACAAAATCGTTGCCCGCGCCTTGCATCTTGGTAAAGCGAATGTGCATAAGCGGGATTATCGCCCTTGGAAGAAGCTCAAGCCGCCTGATAATGGGGCATGGCACGCACATCCCAACTCCTGTACCCCCAACGCGAACCCGCCCCCCTGCGCCCTGCAGCCACCGTGCTGCTCATGCGCGACGGCCCTGGCGGGCCCGAAGTCCTGATGACCCGCCGCTCCATGACGGCCAGCTTTGCACCCGGCGCCTACGTGTTCCCTGGCGGGGGCATTGACGCCGCCGATGCCCAGGCCAACGGCATGGCGCAGCGCCGCCCGAAACAAAGCGACTTGCACCTGACGCAAGCGATCGCCGCCATCCGCGAGAGCTTTGAAGAGCTGGGCATTTTGTTCGCCCGCCATGCCCAAGGGCGCTGGGCTGACAACGCTGACATTGCCCAGATCGACCGAAAAGCCCCTTTTGCCACCCAATGCCAGGCCAAAGGCCTGACATTGGCCGCCGATCAGGTGTTCGTGCTGGCCCACTGGATCACCGACCGTGACCTGCCGCGCCGCTTTGATGTGCCTTTTTTGGTGGCCCGCATGCCCGAAGGCCAAACCCCTGTGGCCGACGAATCCGAGCAGTTTGAACCTGTCTGGGTGCGTCCACAAGACGCGCTGGAACGCCATGCAGCTGGGCAATTCTTCATCATTTTCCCGACCATCCGCACACTGGAGCGGCTCAAAGCCTTTTCCACGGTCGACGCGGTGTTGCAAGCCTGCGAGGTGAACGACGAACCGCTGTGGACCAGTTGCCCCCGCGCGGGCTGGCTGGCGGGCAACGAAGCGCGCTACATGGAGCACGAAGCCCCGTTTGGTGAATTGGCCCTGGTCACGCCCGACGGGCAAATCCACCACCACCTGGACTGGCAGACCGACCAGCCGGTGCCCCTGCTCAAAAACGTGCAGCGCCTCACCGCCCCCAACCCCGGCGTGATGACCGGCCCCGGCACCAACAGCTACTTGGTGGGCGACCCCAACACCGGCTACATCGCCATCGACCCCGGCCCGGCGGACATCGACCATCTGCAGCGGATGTGGCGTGCGGCAGGTGGACAAATCAAGGCCATTGTTTGCACCCACTCTCACCCTGACCATTCGCCAGGTGCTGCGCCGCTGCAGGCCCTGTGCACGAACAAGCCCCCCATCCTGGGCCTGTCGTCACGCCCCACCTCCCGCGCCAACAGCCGCTTCACGCCGGATCGCGAGCTGATCGATGGCGAGAAACTGGTGCTGCAAGGCCTGGGCTTGGATGGCGAGATCACCCACACCCTGCGTGTGGTGCACACCCCGGGCCATGCGGCCAACCACCTGTGCCTGGTGCTCGAAGAAGACGGCCTGCTGTTTTCGGGCGACCATGTTCTGAACGGCAGCACCACCGTGATCGACCCGCCCGACGGCCACATGGGCGACTATTTGGACTCGCTGGACAAGTTGGCTGCGGCGTGCGATGCCGGGGGCATTGCGTTCATCCTGCCTGCGCACGGCCATGTGCTGGGCTTTGCCCACCAAGCCATCACCCACCTGAAAGCTCACCGCCTGCGGCGCGAAGCCAAAATCGCCGCCGCCATGCAGGCCCTGCCCCATGGCAGCCTGCAAGAATGGGTAGAAAAAGCCTACGACGATGTGCCATCCCGCCTGTGGCCCGTGGCCGCACGCTCGCTGCAAGCGCATGTGGACCATATCCGCGAGCAAACCCTGTCTTGATTCGCTTTGAGCATTTTGAAAGCATGGATGATTTCCTCTGAAGAAGGCATACGCCTGGCCAAACGCGTGGCCGCCGAACAACACTGCTCGCGCCGTGAAGCCGAAGCCCTGATCGTGGCCGGCGGCGTACAAATCGCCAGCAAAGTGGTGACCGACCCGGCCCGGCGTGTGCGGCCCGAGCAGGCCGTTCAGGTCAACCGTTTGGTCTCCATGGCCGCCCTCGCCCCCTTGACCTTGGCGCTGTTCAAGCCCGCCCACCGCGTGGCCAACTTGGCCTGGCTGCAAGACACCGTGGGCCTCAAAGCCACCCAGCCCGGCCTGTGGGGACCCGAGCGCTTGGCCAAAATGCACATGCCCTTGCCGCTGGCCAAACCCGCCAGCGGTTTGTGTATTTTTTCAGACGACATCGCTGTGCTTCGCCATCTGGAAGACCGCCGCAGCCCGATGGAGCAAGAGTGGATGGCCACCGTGGGTGGCGAAGTGCCAGAGGGCACCATCAAGGCCTTGAACGGCCCCGGCATCCGCACCAGCATCAACCGCCAAACCGACACACTGACGGTGCTGCGCATCGCTGGCAAGGACATCGACGGGCTGGAACTGGGCCGCTGGCTGGACGAACAATGCCCCTTGCAAGACCTGCGCCGCCAGCGCGTGGGCAGCATGAGCTTGGCCCCCTTGGAGCTCGGGCAATGGCGGCAACTGCAAAGCCACGAGCGCTTTTAATCTGTTTTTAATTTGAAAAAATCGAAAAAAAGCCTGATTTACCCTTGAATAATTCCGGTTTATCACCAATTAGAAATTCAGTCTGAGAAAATGACAATCCAGTCAAAGCTGCGCACAATGCAGTCTTGACCCTACAGGTTGGCCCGCATTGGCAGGCCACCAACACGCAGAAAGGAGCCCACCATGCGTTTGAGCACGAAAAGCCGATTTGCAGTGACCGCCATGATCGATGTGGCGTTGCGCGAAGACCGTGGACCCGTTTCGCTGGCCGCCATCAGCACGCGCCACCAGATTTCTTTGTCCTACCTGGAGCAACTGTTCAGCAAACTGCGCCTGCATGGCTTGGTTGAGAGCACCCGTGGCCCAGGCGGCGGTTATTCGTTGTCGCGCAATGCCGAAAAAATCACCATGGCAGACATCGTGGGTGCAGTGGATGCGCCTACCGAAGAAGAGTCCGCAGCCGAAGGTGGCTGGATGAACAGCGAGCTGTGGGCCAGCCTGAACGAAAAAATGCTGACCCACCTGCAGTCCATCAGTCTGCGCCAATTGGTGGCCGAGCAGCGCACCAAGGGCGTGACCGTTGAGCCTGCGCCCGCCCCAGCCGTCAAGCGCGGCGTGTTTGCCAAGCCCAAAAGCGCGTTGAAGATCACTGCACCCAACTCGGTGTTTGCCCTTGGCGCCAGCCTGATGCCTTCTCGCGGCTGAAGTGCTTGAAGCCCCCACAAAAAAACCCGCTACGGCGGGTTTTTTTGTGGTCTGAAAAAGTGTGAAGCCCGCCGATAAGCCGGATTCTGTGCACAGCGGTTACCCGCTGCGTGACCGCCATTACTCTGGGCCAGGGGTTTCCCACCCGGCTCGGTGCTACCTACCCGCCAACTCACCCTGCGGAACCACAGGGAGAAGGCATGCGGCGAACCGCACCCCTTCAGGAAGGCCTACTTGGTATTGCTGCGCGTAGAGATTGCCCGTTTCACCCGAACTCAATCGGCTCGTCTCTGTTGCTCTGATCCTCACCTCACGGTGGAGAGGTATTACCTCCTACGCTGTCCTGTGCAGTCCGGACGTTCCTCCAGTGCTTCCTTTCGGAAATTGCACCAGCGACGGTCTGGCGTGCTTCACCGTTTGATTATCACCTGAGCGCAGGACACTGGGGCGACCCGTGCGGCGTGACCGTTGTGTACCACTCAAGACATACTGACAGTTTGTGCGCCCAGCATAATTCGGCCACTCCCCAACCCTTGGAAACCGCATGAAAGCACGCACCATTCTCGACACCATCGGCAACACGCCGCATGTGCGCATCCAACGCCTGTTTGGCGCAGATGCCCATGTGTGGATCAAGTCCGAGCGCAGCAACCCGGGCGGCTCGATCAAAGACCGCATTGCGCTGGCCATGATCGAAGACGCCGAGAAATCCGGCGCACTGAAAGCAGGTGGCACCATCGTCGAGCCCACCTCGGGCAACACTGGTATCGGCCTGGCCATGGTGGCGGCTGTCAAAGGCTACAAACTGGTGCTGGTCATGCCCGACAGCATGAGTATCGAGCGCCGCCGCCTGATGCTGGCCTATGGCGCGAGCTTTGACCTGACGCCACGCGCTGATGGGATGAAAGGCGCCATTGCCCGGGCCCAGGCCTGGGTGGCCAGCACCCCTGGCGCGTGGATGCCCCAGCAGTTTGAAAACCCGGCCAACATCGAGGTGCATGTGCGCGCCACCGCACAAGAGATCCTGGCCGATTTTCCCGGCGGCATCGACGCTCTGATCACGGGCGTGGGTACAGGCGGCCACCTGACCGGCACGGCCCGCGTGCTCAAGGCGCGATTTCCTCAGATGCAAGTGTTTGCGGTCGAACCTGCTGCTTCGCCTGTGATTTCGGGGGGTGCGCCCGCACCCCACCCCATTCAAGGCATTGGCGCGGGCTTCATTCCCAAAAACCTGGACACGGGACTGCTCGACGGCGTGATTCAGGTCGAGGCCGAAGCGGCCCGCGAGTTCGCCCGCCGCTCGGCCCGCGAAGAAGGCATGTTGGTCGGTCTTTCCTCCGGGGCCACGCTGGCGGCCATCGCCCAAAAACTGCCCGACTTGCCCGCCGGAGCCACCGTGCTGGGCTTCAACTACGACACGGGCGAGCGTTATTTGTCGGTGGAAGGGTTCCTGCCCCTTTGAGCTGCGCACAGCGATAATCAGCGCTTCTTGCTTGATAACCACAAGCCACAGAGGTGCCCATGATCCGAATTTCCGAACTCAAACTCCCCTTGTCGGCCCTGCCGGTTGAATCGCGCCGCGCTGCCGACGCGCCCTGCGAAACCGACGAAGACCGCCTGCCCACGCCGCACCCCATCGATGCGCTGCGCCAAATGGCGGCACAGGCCTTGGCCATCGACGCCACCGACATCGCCACTTTGCAGGTCTTCAAACGCAGTTTTGACGCCCGCAAGGCCGACTTGCTGGCGGTCTACATCGTGGATTTGTCGCTGGCCGATTCGCAAAACGAATCCGCCTTTCTGCACAAGTTCGAGAAAAACCCGCACATCCAAGCCACGCCCGACATGACTTGGCACGCGCCCTGCCAAGCGCCAGCCGATTTTGGCGAACAACAAGGCCTGCGCCCTGTGGTGGTGGGCTTTGGCCCGTGCGGTATGTTCGCCGCTCTGGCGCTGGCGCAAATGGGCTTCAAACCCATCGTGCTTGAGCGCGGCAAGCCGGTGCGTGAACGCACCAAAGACACCTGGGGCTTGTGGCGCAAGCAAGTGCTCAACCCCGAAAGCAATGTGCAGTTTGGCGAAGGCGGTGCAGGCACCTTCAGCGACGGCAAGCTCTACAGCCAGATCAAGGATCCGCGCCACTTGGGCCGCAAGGTCATGGACGAGTTCGTCAAAGCAGGAGCGCCAGCCGACATTTTGTATGCCGCCCACCCGCACATCGGTACCTTCAAACTGGTCAAGGTGGTTGAGCAGATCCGCGAGACCATCCTCGCATTGGGCGGCGACATCCGCTTTGAGCAACGCGTAAGCGATGTGCTTGTGTCCCCTCGCGCAAACGGCCTCCAACTCACAGGGCTGCAGGTGACCAACCTGCGCACAGGTCAAAGCCACACCCTGCACACCCGCCACGCCGTGCTGGCCCTGGGCCACAGCGCACGCGACACCTTCGTCATGTTGCACCGCCGTGGCGTGGCCATGCAGGCCAAAGCGTTCTCGATTGGCGTGCGCATCGAGCACCCCCAAAGCGTGATCGACCAAGCCCGTTGGGGCCGCCATGCAGGCCACCCCCTTTTGGGCGCGGCCGATTACAAGCTGGTGCACCACGCGCAAAACGGCCGAGCCGTCTACAGCTTTTGCATGTGCCCCGGCGGCACCGTTGTGGCCGCCACCAGCGAGCCGGGCCGCGTGGTCACCAACGGCATGAGCCAATACTCGCGCAACGAGCGCAATGCCAATGCCGGCATGGTGGTGGCCATTGATCCACCCGACTACCCACTCGACACCACCGCCTGGCAAGCCGCGTTCGGCAACGAAGACGGTGCACAGCTGGCACAAGAGGCCCAGCAACTCGCCAAACAACAGCCCCCTGCACCACACCCGCTGTCAGGCATCGTGCTGCAGCGCCAATTGGAAACGCGTGCGTTTGAAGTAGGCGGCCGCAACTACGAGGCCCCTGGCCAACTGGTGGGTGACTTTTTAGCACAGCGCCCGTCCCAAACTTGGGGCAGCGTGCAGCCGTCTTACAAACCGGGGGTCAAGTTGGTCGATTTGGCCGATGTGTTGCCGGATTACGCAGTGGCCGCCATGCGCGAAGCCTTGCCCGTTTTCGGCCGCAAGATCAAAGGCTACGACATGCACGATGCAGTGATGACGGGGGTGGAAACGCGCACTTCTTCGCCCCTGCGCATCCCGCGTGGCGAAGACCACCAAAGTACCAACACCCGGGGTCTGTACCCGGCGGGTGAAGGGGCCAGTTATGCGGGTGGCATTTTGTCGGCGGGGGTGGATGGCATCAAGGTGGCCGAGTCTTTGGCGCTGGCACTGATGGCCCCCAACTGAACCCGCCGATTTCACACGTCAGTTTTGCACTGACAATCAGGCCATGCAAGACGACCGCATCCCCGTGCCAACGCCACCCGAACCCGCCCCTGGCGCGCGGGCAGCCCAGCCACGCAACCCGCTGCACGGCCTCACGCTCGAAACCATCGTCACCCAACTGGCCGACTTTTATGGCTGGGACGATCTGGGCCAGCGCATCCCTGTTCGCTGCTTCACGCATGAGCCCAGCGTGGGCTCCAGTCTGAAGTTCTTGCGCAAAACCCCCTGGGCGCGCGAGAAGGTGGAGAGCTTGTACCTGTTCATGCTGCGCGATCAAAAGCGCCAAGGTTTTTAATCAGACTTCACCCGGCCTCAAGTCGCCAACATCGTGCCGCGGCATTTTTTGGCACCACATCGGCAGGCATAGCGGGCCTTCAAGGCCTCGCTCATGGGCTCGTCACTCTCCAATTCGTAATCTAACGTCAGCTCCTCCCCCTTGAACACGGGCCTGCGCGTCATGATGAAGATGCGGCCCCGCACTTCGTCGGGTACGCAATTGGGGCGACATGAATGGTTGATCCACTTGGAAGCGTTGCCCCCATGCAGCGCATCGATCACACGCCCATCGTCCAGGTGGAAATAAAAGGTGTGGTCGGGGTTGCCCGCATCGTGCGGGTGGCGGGCAATGGCCTCGGTCATGCTGATGATCTCGCCCACGTACTCGATGAGCCGCTCGCCTGCGGCCAGGTGGCGCGTGGCGAACACACCTTGGCCATGCACGCGAGAAGACAGGACCTCGAAATCACTCAACGGTGACGGACTAAAGTCCTTTTGACCTTCATTCAAGTAGTTGGCTCGATTGGTTTTTTTTTGCTGTGGGACTTCTGGGATAGCTCAACCATGCAGGTCGTCATGCCATTTTTGATGGTATAGCCGAGCTTCTTGTTGGACGGATCTCGGTATACCAACTCATCATCCACCAGCGGCACATTGAATTGAAGTTCCAGCCAATGTGTCTGACTGTCGATCATTAAAACATCCACCGAGGTCAAAAGCCCCGCCAAGACCTCTTTGCGCTGGGCAGGCGTGAAATCCTTGAATGAGTCGATTTTTTGCCGAAAGTTATCCAGCCATTTGAACCACTTACGATCGTCGTTGTTGATTCTTTTTTTGAGATGTGTAAAATGACGAACACAAACCGAAATTGAACGGAAGTTTATGAAGAAATATTTTATTTTATTGGCAAGCGTTTTGCTTATGAATTCATCAATTGCAATCGCAGCATCTTTAGCGAAAGATGATCCGATTGTAAAACAACTTGAAGCGATGGGTTATGAGGTTAAGCCCACAGAAAATAATAGAATTTCAATTGCAACATTAGGACAAGGGAAAGTTCTATTTGACAAAAATAATGAAAGAATATCTATATTTAGGATGTTTAATCTTAACAAAAAACCAACAGGACAGAATCGCTTAGAATTTCTTGAAATATTAAATGAAATAAATGTACAGTCTTCATATCAAGTTTCATTAGAAGGTGACTCTATGATCGTTTGTTTATATAAATTTGGACCATATGACGCCAAGACATTAACCATACTAATTCGACTTATTGAACAAGCGAATAAAATATTTGATGACTATCCAAAACTAATTGAGTTATCTAAATGAGATCAGCTTTTGAAGATCTAGAACGGTCAAAGTTGTAAGTTATCGACAAAAATTGGATTATTTTGATGTTTATCTATTTTTTGTTGTTTTCAGGAATAGGGTTTTTTGTTGGCAAGTACGTGAATCCACCTAAAAAAGGTGTACTGATTTTACTCGGAATTGCATTTGTGTGGACGTTGGGTAGCGGTCCATTTTGGGGACTTATTACTTTGGGCGAACTCTTGTTTGGTTTCTCGATCTATAAGTTTTTCATTCAAAATAACAACACTGATTGATAGGAAATAAATAATGAAAAAGACATTGATTGCTGTTGCGTTAGGAGTTGCTTTTACACTAGCTCAAGCACAACTGCATAAAATCCCCGAATTTAAAAATCTTAACTGGCAGATGGCACCAGCAGTAGGAAAAATCGGAGACAAAGGTGAGTTCAAGATTACTGAACTTTTGTTGTTCTTGGATGCGGCAGATACAGACAGGTTTCTTCAGCTCAATGGGAACCTTCCACAAACAAGTTCATACACAATTGCTACTAAAAATAGCTCTTGGTTTGGCGTCTTGCGCTTTAACGATGAAGGATATATAAAGGACGATGAAAAGATTGATGCCGATGCTCTGTTGGCAAGCCTCAAAGAGAGTAATCAACGAGGGAACGAAGAGAGGAAGAAGCAAGGACTCCCAACGATGGTTTTGGAAGGGTGGTATTTTCCACCACGCTACGACAACGAAACAAAACGACTTGAATGGGGTACGAAACTAAGATCCGAAAACGACCAGAGCACCACGGTCAACGTCACAACAAAAATTTTGGGTCGTAGTGGATACATTTCTGCAATTTTAGTTTCTGATCCTCAGAATCTCGAGAAAGATTTGGTAGATTTCAAGAGTGCGCTCAAGAATTTTGATTATGTAAGTGGTGAAAAATACAGCGAATGGAAAGATGGTGACCGTGTTGCAGCTTATGGGCTAGGTGCATTGGTTCTCGGTGGAGCTGCAGCAGTTGCAACAAAAAAGGGGGGCTTAAAACTTATCTTATTGGCAGTAGTTGGAGCTGCTGCTGCTGTTTGGGCGGGTATAAAAAAGTGGTTCGCCAGAAATAAAAACTAATGAATGAGACGTTACTTTTTTGGTTAATTCTTTTAGGATTTCTCGTATTCGACAACCTAGTTGTTGTAGCGAAAGGAAAAGACTTTCTCAGTATAAGTCGACATGGACGACCGTATTACAAGTATCGTCAACGAAATTCATTTGCAGGAAGAGATGTTGTATTTCTGAATCCCATCAATTTGTTTGATCGTGTCATATCTACAGAAAGAGTTACGTTACACGAGGAAACGCATCGATACAAGCGAGAGTTGCGTTCAATTGAGTCTTTGACTAGAGGCTTGAACTCATTTGCTTACTTGGGATATTTATATCTGCTGTTTTTGATGGCCAACTGTTACCTCTCATTTTTATTTGGCTTCGAGTCGGTAGTTGTTATCTTGTTGGTTGGACACGCACTCATCTGGATGCTTGCAGTTTCTTTTGTTTTGTTGCTCCTTAAAGCGCAAGAGTTACCAAAGGGGAAGGTAATCTCCCTTCTTGTGGAGGCGCTTTTTGTCCCTGCTTATTTGGTTAACCTTAATAAAAAAATATTACAACTTAAAGAGTCGAGAATCTGTGCGATACGACTGCACATCAGAGCTCTAAAGCGGGCAGCGGTAGAGGATGCCGAATTGATTCGGTATGAGTTAATTAACCAAACAAATGCAGCACTTGACGAAGAGTCTGATCCATCAAAGATTGCTTTGCTACAAGGATTTGCGAAATGTTTGAGGGTCTAAGTAATCAGGAAATCTTCATTGTCGTATGTGCTCTTTTTTTTGGGTATGGTCTGGTTCGTCTGTTGCTGACCAGCAAAGAGGAGGCCGAGACCTCTGAGTTTAACGGTAAGCACCCGTATGACCTTCCGAAAGAGGGTAATAACGAGGCTTGGTACAAAACTCTTGATGTCAATCCAGGCGCCTCATTCGATGAAATAAAAGCTGCCTACAAACGAAAAGTATCTCAATATCACCCAGACAAAGTCTCTTCTTTAGGACCAGAGTTTACGTTGATTGCTGAGAAAATGACAAAGCAAATAAATTCTGCATATGAAGAAGCTGTTAGAAAGTTCGAATGATGCAAATAAAATACTTTTTATGTAGCTATTACTAGCTTCAAAATTCATTTGCATTAAGCGGAACTTGTCGCAGATTTCCGTCTTTGATCTGAGTTAGGGTAAGTTCGTTCCCCAGCAGCTGAGAACCTTGAATAGAGAAGTGAAGAACGGTATCGAGCGTTGCATAGCTCGTGGTGGGACCGAATCTAATGGAGTCCCCATACCAAGTCTGTCCAGAGGCGATTTTTGCTGTATAGCTGCCAACGGGGACGCCAAGCTCTACCGTTTGACCTGCCCTAATGAAGATGCTCATTACCTCTGCACCGTCGGAAGTGCGGATGAGCTTCATTAGCGTATTCGCTCCTGGCGAATTGGTTACTTTTAATGGAGGTGCATTGACGGGACTGAAGCCTCGAAACAGTCCACTTCTAGGAAGGGGTAGCTCAGATTTCCTCAGTTCCTCTTGCTGCTGCGCAGCGATTGCAGCAGCTCTTTCTCTTTCAATTCCCTGTTGTTCAAGGCGTATGCGTTCCTTCTCTTGAGTCTCTAGTTCTTGTCGATAGAGCTCACCAGAAATTAGCCCTGCAAAGGAGACCAGAAGAAGGAGCTGATAGGCGAATCGTTTGTTGAAAATCTCATTTTTGTTCTTGAGTTCAACAAGCTTTGTGTCCTCTGAGAGTGAGTCAATAAACTTTGTTAGCGAGTCTCGTAATTCTTTGAGTGGATCTGGAGTTTCATAACCAAGGTTCTTCTTGAAGGAGAAACTTTTCCCGTTTTCTTTTGTCGCTTTTTGAGCCAGTTTCAAGGCTTCAACCGCAATAGCTCTGGCAAGATCAAGCTTGCCGATTTGGGCGAAATACATAGCTTGATAGCCCTGCAGTCGGGCATTTTGTTCGCTAAACCTACCGCCTACAAGGTTCTGAATCAGCGTCTGTATGGTCCACAGAAAGCCTGCAATACTCCACCAGCCAGCAACCATAGTTAAAGCAGATGCCTTAAGTCCTTCTTTGATTTCGCATTTCGAACAAAAAATACCTTGATGTGGCTTCTTATAAGCCCCAAAAATGTACCCGTAGACGGAGTAAAAAACCTTGTATCGGGGTTGCGCCGAGACCGAGCTGCATTTAGAGCAATAAATTGGGTCGAGCGGCCTATATCTGCCTTCGTCATCACTAGTGGAACTTGAGGGGATGGAACTGTCTGCATCATATTGCTGGCGCAGTTTCTCGTTAGAGAGTACGTCGTACGCTGCCTGTAGGGCTTGGAACTCTGAGGTCGTATCTCTGTCAGGGTTCCTGTCAGGATGAAACTCCATTGCCTTGGTACGGTACGCCGCCTTGATTTCTGACTGGGAAGCTTGCTGCGTCACACCGAGAGTGCTGTAAAAACCAAGCGAATCGTTTGTACTCATCAATGTCCTTTTTTTCTCAATCTTAAGGTAATGTGTAAGTGGAACGCTTGAATTTATTACCGGTGATGTGAAAATTAGGGTTTTTGGTTCGACGTGAGACTTTGATGATTTTTTTGATTTCGTTCTCGGTCTTGGCGTGCTAACTACTCAAAATAAGCGGTATTGGTTGTATGACCTGGGTGCGGTTTTTTAACCAGAATTTGACAGCATTTTGTTGAATGGCGGTGGAACCCTTGAAGATTCTCATGGAGATGGCTACATCACAGCTATTTTTAGAGCCTCGTCTAAAGATTTACCAATCGTGGCGGGGCTAGGGCTACTTCCCGTAGTCCTTGGACAGGGAATGCCAATTTATTTTATCAAGCGAGGCTTCCAACGAAAACAGAAGCCTCAAGTCCTTTGAGATTGCCCTGTACGACTCAAAATATGAAACGCATAACCTTACACACTTTTTTGATTGGGGCTTCTGTTCTGATGATAGTTTCGTTGGTTGTTGAAGACATTCGCTGGTCGATGTACGCATACGAACGATGGGGCAACATTCCTTACCCCGACCACATCAAATTGACGGCGTATTTTCTTGCTTTGTTGCCCACTGTTGTATCGATATATCTAAAACAGAAATCCATCCCTGTGCCGTCGATGGCTCGGCGATTGATGTTGAGCGTTGTCCAGCTCTATCTAGTTACAGCATTTCTCGGAGGGGCTTTTTTCCTTCTTTTGTTCGCTGCCTTGGGTTTACACGAATACAGAGTTGAAGGCGATGTGGTCAGTGCGGCATTGGGCTTGTCTGGTGCGCTTGCTAGCTTCTTATTTTGCTACTTTTTGTGGCGTGTCAGGCGTGCATTTTTAGCAAGTTAACCAGCGATCCAACAGGTCTCTAATGCTTCAAATTTCTTGATCGATTTGCAAAGTTTCGCATCTGGCAAATCAATTTGAAACAAGTTCACACTGTACCTCCATCAAAGCATCAGATATCCGTTCAGCCTTGATCCTAGCCTTCCTGACCACTCCAAACACCAGTTCCGGATAGAACCGTTTCCCGCCCCAAGAGGTCACCCCCAACTCATTCAGGTGGTCTCCAATCTGGCGGCAATTCATACCGTCTTGGTGAAGCCTCAGGATGCGGTCTATTAGAGCTTGATGAGCAGGGTCAAGATACACCCACGACAGCGCCTTGGTTTCAATCCGAACTTGAACACAAAGGCATGCGGACGGCTGGACTTTGACCCCGAAAAAGGTCAAAAGGAAATTACTCCACCGTCACGCTCTTCGCCAGATTACGTGGCTTGTCCACGTCCGTCCCCCGCGCACAAGCCGTGTGGTAACTCAGCAGCTGCAGCGGCACCACATGCAAGATGGGTGAAAGCACGCCGTAGTGCTCGGGCATGCGGATCACGTTGACGCCTTCGCTGCTTTCGATCTTCGTGTCGCCGTCGGCCAGCACATAGAGCACGCCGCCGCGCGCCCGCACTTCCTGCATATTGCTCTTGAGCTTTTCCAGCAATTGGTCGTTGGGGGCCACCGTCACCACGGGCATGGCGCTGGTCACCAGGGCCAGCGGGCCGTGTTTCAGCTCGCCCGCAGAATAGGCTTCGGCGTGGATGTAGGTGATCTCTTTGAGCTTGAGCGCGCCTTCCAGCGCGATCGGATAGTGCGTACCCCGGCCCAAGAACAGCGCGTTTTCTTTGCTGGCAAATTCTTGCGCCCAGGCGATGATCTGCGGCTCCAGCGCCAGCACGGCCTGCAGCGCGGCGGGCAGGTGGCGCATGGCCTTGATGTGCCCGGCTTCTTCTTCGTCGCTGAGGCGCCCCTTGGTCTGCGCCAGCGCCAGCGTGAGCAAGAACAAGCCTGCCAGCTGCGTGGTGAAAGCTTTGGTGGAGGCCACGCCGATCTCGACCCCGGCACGCGTCACATAAGCGTGTTTGCACTCGCGCACCATGGCGCTGGTGGTCACGTTGCAAATGGTCAGCGTGTGCGTCATGCCCAGACTTTGCGCGTGGCGCAGCGCGGCAAGGGTATCGGCAGTCTCGCCGCTTTGGGTGATGGTGACGATGAGTGTGTTGGGGTTGGGCACCGATTCGCGGTAGCGGTATTCGCTGGCAATCTCGACCTGGCAAGGCACTTTGGCGATCGCTTCGATCCAGTACTTGGCCACGCAGCCGCTGTAGTAACTGGTGCCGCAGGCCAGGATCAGCACACTGTCGATGGCCTTGAAGGTGCTGTACGCGCCGTCGCCAAACAGCTCGGGCGTGATGCCTTCGACGCCTTCGAGCGTGTCGGCAATGGCGCGGGGCTGCTCGAAGATTTCCTTTTGCATGTAATGGCGGTACGGCCCCAGCTCGGCCGCGCCGCTGTGGGCGTGCACGGTTTTCACGGCGCGGGTCACGGCCTTGTGATCGCGGTCCACCACCCAGTATTTGCCCAACTGAATGTCGACCACGTCGCCCTCTTCCAGGTACACGATCTGGTCGGTCACGCCGGCCAATGCCATCGCGTCGCTGGCCAAAAAGGTTTCGCCTTGGCCCACACCCAGAATCAGCGGCGAGCCCGCACGCGCACCGATCACGCGCTGCGGCTCGTCTTTGTGGAACACGGCAATCGCGTACGCGCCGTGCAGCTGGCGGGTGGCGGTTTTGACGGCTTCAAACAGGTCGCCCTCGTACACGCTGTCGACCAAGTGCGAGATGACCTCGGTGTCGGTCTGGCTCAAAAACACATAGCCCTTGGCTTGCAGGGCGGCGCGCAGCTCTTCGTGGTTTTCGATGATGCCGTTGTGCACCAGCGCCACTTTGCCAGGCTTGGTGTCGGCTGCGCCGGTGCCGTGGCTAAAGTGCGGGTGCGCGTTGTGCACGGCAGGCGCGCCGTGTGTGGCCCAACGGGTGTGGGCAATGCCGGTGCCGCCTGCGATGTGGTCGGCGGTGACCTGGTCCATGAGTTCAGCCACACGCGAGGTGCTGCGGGCACGTTGCAGGCCGCCCGTGCCACCGTTCAAGCTGGCTGCGTGCACGGCCACGCCGCAGGAGTCATAGCCCCGGTATTCGAGCCGTTGCAGGCCTTGCACGAGGATGGGAACGATGTTGCGGGAAGAGACTGCGCCGACGATGCCACACATGTTGAAGCTCCTGAATGGGGTGTTTTCACAAAATTGGTGCGATATTAGGCCTGCAATCCAAAAATTTCAGATCAATATTTAACGCTATTTGGCTTAAAAATTTCTTCCAAATCGAATATTGAAATTAAATTTCAATAAAATTCGATTTATGGAATACAACGAACTCGACGCCATCGACCTGCAACTGCTTGACGCCCTGCAGCGCGATGCCAGCATCAGCAATGTGGCACTGGCCGAGAGGGTGAACGTGTCGCCACCGACCTGCCTTCGCCGCGTCAAACGGCTGACCGGGGGGGGCTGGATTGAGCGCCAGGTGGCCGTGCTGAGCACCGACAAACTGGCCGCCAGCCTAGGCCACGGCTTGAGCGCATTGATCGAAGTCTCTCTGGACCGACAAGGCAGCGAACACCTGGACGCCTTTGAGGCCCGCGCCGTGGCGCACGATGCGGTGCAGCAGTGCTGGCGGGTGTCGCCCGGCCCCGACTTCATGCTGGTTGTGCAGGCCCGCGATATGCCGCACTATTTGGCGATCAGCCAAACACTGTTCACACAAGACGCCAATGTGCGCAATGTGAAGGCGTTTTTTGCCACCAAACGGGCCAAGTTCACGACGGCTTGGCCGGTGTTGCCGTGAGTGTCACAGGCGAACAGCACAGGTGTGAAAGAATCTCCGGGCAAGCTGAGCATGCACATCTTCGGCAAGCCCACCACAAGGAAAACTGGCATGAATGTGATCATCATCACGGGCGCATCTGAAGGCATTGGGGCCGAAATGGCCACCCAGCTGGCCCGCACAAAAGGTGCCTCCGTGGCGCTGGTTCTGGCCGCCCGCCAAGCGGCCAAGCTCGACGCGGTAGCCCATGTGTGCCGCCAACACGGGGCGCAGGTGATGTGCTTGCCCAGCGACGTCAGCGTGCGTGCAGACTGCGAAGCCCTGATCGCACAGACCGTGCAGCAATTCGGCCGGATCGACACGCTGATCAACAACGCTGGTATTTCTGCACACGCCTTGCTCCATGAGGTGGACGCCGCACACCTGGACTGGTACGAAGAGCTGATGCGTGTGAACCTGTGGGGCACCATTTGGTGCACGCATGCCGCGCTGCCGCACCTCAAAGCCGCACGAGGCCGCATCGTGGCGGTTTCGTCGTTGGCGGGCTTGGTGGGCGTACCCGGTCGCACGGCTTACTGCACCAGCAAATTTGCGATGAATGGCTTCATGGAGGCGCTGCGCACCGAATTGATGAGCGATGGGGTGTCGGTGACGATTGCCTACCCCGGCGTGGTGGCCACCGACATCCGCCGCCGTGGCTTCAATGCCCTGGGCCAGCCTGCAGGCTCCAGCGGCCTGAGCGAAGACAAAGCCATGCCCGTCGACGAGTGCGTGCAAAAAATCTTGCAAGGCACCGAGCGACGCCAGCGCGATGTGCTCATGAGCCCCATCGCACATCTCGGTCGCTGGCTCAAGTTACTCGCCCCAAGTCGGGTAGACCGCATGGCCTGGGCTGCCCTGAAAAAATCCGATACAACGCGATGAACAGCGCCGCTGAGCAGGCCCCTAGGCTTTGGGCTGCTTCTCTGGCCGCGCCCAGTTCGGGATGCTGACCTGCTTGCCGCGCGCCACGCTCAGGCTACCTGGCTCGGTGCTCTTGGTGATGGTCGAGCCGCCGCCCACGGTGCCGCCTGCACCGATGGTGACCGGAGCCACCAAGACGCAGTTGCTGCCGATGTGCACATCGGCCTCGATCACGGTGCGGTGCTTGTTGGCCCCGTCGTAATTGGCGGTGATGCTGCCCGCACCGTAGTTAACCCGCTCGCCCACGGAGGCGTCGCCCAAATAGGCCAGGTGGTTGGCCTTGGCACCCTTGGCCATCGTTGAGTTTTTGACCTCGACAAAATTGCCGATGTGCACTTCGGGCCCCAACTGCGCACCGGGGCGCAGGCGGGCAAAGGGGCCAATGAGTGCACCCTCGCCTACCGACACACCGAGTTTTTCGCCGTCGATGTGGGTGAAGGGGTAAATCACCGCGCCTGCGGCAATGGTGCAGTTGGCAATGACGCAGTTGGCACCGATCTTCACGCCTTCACCCAATGAAACTTGGCCTTCAAAAATGCAGTTCACGTCGATCTCGACGTCTTGGGCACAGACCAGCTGGCCACGCACATCAAAACGGGCCGGGTCTTTCAATCGCACGCCTTGCTCCATGAATTGGATCGCTAGGCGATGTTGGTGAGCGCACTCCAGCTCGGCCAGTTGCACCGGGCTGTTGATGCCCGCCACTTGCAGCGCATCGGCGATCTTGTGCCCTACCACGGGCACACCTTCAGCCACAGCCAGTTTGACCACGTCAGTTAGGTAGTACTCACCCTGCACGTTTTGGTTGTCGATGAGGCCCAGCCAGATTTTGAGCAGGCGGGCGGGCACGGCCATGATGCCGCTGTACACCTCGCTGATCTGGCGCTGCACATCGCTGGCGTCTTTGTGCTCGACGATGGCTTGCACCTGGGCGCCCTCGCGCACGATGCGGCCGTAGCCCGTGGGGTCGGCCATGTCGATGGTCAGCAGCGCCAGGTGTTGGCCGCCGCATTGGTCGATCAGCGCTTGCAACGTGTCCGCCTGGGTCAACGGCACATCGCCCGACAAGACCACCACCACCCCATCGTCGGGCAGCAAGGGCACGGCTTGTTGCACGGCATGGCCGGTGCCCAACTGCGGCTCCTGGCGCACGCATTGCACCGCCAGCAGCTGGCCCGGGGCCAGCACCAGAGGCTCCACCTGGTCGGCACCATGGCCCGTGATGACCACAGCCGAACGTGCATTGAGTTGCGCCGCTGTGTTCAGCACATGCTGCACCAGCGGCACCCCGGCCAGGCGTTGCAGAACCTTGGGCAGACGGCTTTTCATGCGGGTGCCTTTGCCGGCAGCCATGATGACGACGTCGATGGGGTGGGGGGTACTCATACTCATGGGCATCTTTCTAAAGCAGACTGCTGATCGACGCAGCATAGAAAGTGCGATTATCGCCAGACTGTGCAACGATCCTGCTGTGCTTGAGCCCCCTCAGAAGAAGGGCTTCACAATGCATGGACAATTGTTCATGTAGATGCCCACTTTCTTCACTTGAACCCAGTCACCAGAAACACCTTACGGAGCCCTGAATGAGATCACCCCTTTGGACTGTGGCCATGCTCGGTATGACTTGTTTTATGGCCGGGTGCGGGGGTGGGGGCAGCGATGCCACTCCAAACCCGCCACCCAACCAAGTGTCCTGCGGTTTTATACCGAAATACGCTGACGGAATCACCAGCGGTAGACCCATCAACTTGACGGCAATCGCCGAGCCGCAACCCATTTCCCAATGCAACATCACCACACTTTCCTCTGTGACTGTGGATTTATGCCTGAAAGACGTGGTACTGAACGAGTTGACTGCAAAACTGATTCAACCTGACAACACCGAAATCAGCGTCGCCCTGACCCCAGTAAATACATCGCCTTCCTGTTTGACCAGCGGAACTCTGAGGACTTTCTCCGTCCCTGCAGCCTCAATCAACCAGACCAATGGGTCGTGGAAGTTTTCAATCACTGACACCGACAACACACAAAACAACATTGGGTACTTTGTAGGTTGGTCAATTCAGCTTACTGGCAACAGATGATCCGCACGCTCATTTGCTTATTTGGCTTGCTCCTGCTGCAAGGCTGCAGCGCCATCAAGCTGGGCTACCAACAGCTGCCTACGCTGTCGTATTGGTGGCTGGACAGCGCCATCTCGTTCAACAGCGAACAGTCGGTGCGCGCAAAAGAGGCGCTGGAACAACTGCACCAATGGCACCGCCGAGAAGAGTTGACCAGTTACGCCGACTTTTTGCAGCGATCGGCCTTGTGGAGTCAGGGCACCTTGGAGAGCACCCAGGTGTGCAGCGCCTTTACCGAAGTGCAAACCCGGCTCGACCGTCTGATGCGCGAGGCCGTACACCAAGCCGCACCAGTGGCCATGATGCTGGGGCCACGCCAACTTAGCCACCTGGCACGCCAGTGGGACAGCAAAAACGAAGAATGGGAAAAAGACTGGCTGCGTGGCGATGAACAAGCGCGCATCGAGCGCCGTGTGGAACGCGTGACGGGTCGCTACAGCGATTTTTATGGCAGCCTCAGTGCCGAACAAACCAGCTTGATCAAATCCCAATTGGCGCAGTCACAGTGGACTGCCGAGTGGGGCCGTCGAGACCGCCAGCGTCGCCAAAGGGACCTGCTGGCCACTTTACAAAGAGTGACACAAAACCAAATGACAGCGGCCCAAACTGAAGCCGAGTTGTGGGGCGTTTGGCAGCGCTGGCTTAAGCCGCCAGATGCCGCGGGTGCTGCCTTGATGCAAGCCATGTCTCTGCAGGCCTGCAACAACCTCACCCAACTGCACAACACCACCAGCTCCGAGCAGCGCCAGCGCGCCACACGCCGCATGCGCGCCTACGAACGTGATTTGCGGGACTTGATCAAGCCTTGAAGCACCGCCTCGGGGCCCTCTTTGCTGTCAGCTTTGCAGCGCCTTCCACATCTCCATGTCGCGCTCGGCGGTCCAGATGCGGGGGTTCTTGATGCCGCTGGCTTCGTCGTAGGCACGTGTCACGTCAAACGGCAGGCAGTGCTCGTAGATGAACACATGGCCAAAGACCGGGTCCATGCTTTGGCGGGTGTGGGCCATGGCGGCTTTCAGGTCCATCTTGCCGGCCACGGCTTCCTTGCCTGCTTTGTAGAGGGTCTCGACCCAGCGCTTCGTGTAGTCCAGCGCCTTGTTCACGTTGGCGTTGCCCTTCATGGCTTCGCCGCGGCCAGGCACGATGAACTCGGCCTTCAGGGCGCGCAGCGCTTCAAGGGTGGCAGGCCACTCTTCGAGCTGGGCGTCGCCCGTGTACACACCGGCTTCGTACTCGACCAGGTCGCCCGAGAACAATACTTTTTCTTCTTCCACCCAGGCAATCGTGTCCCCACGCGTGTGGCCTGGGCCCGGATGCCAGATTTGCACCACCACGCCGCCCAGGTTGATGCTCAGCTTGCCGGGCACTTCGCCTTTGTTGGGGTTGCCGCCGCCGACCACCATGGTGGGCCAGGTCAGGCCGGGCACGCTGTCCGCGCCGCGGAACAGGCGCGGAAAACGCTCCATCTCGCTTTTCATGTCTTGCGCGCCGCGCTCCTTGATCAAGTCCAAAGTGCCTTCGCTGGCGATGATCTCGGTCGCACCTTCGGCGGCGTAGGCGTAGGCACCCAGCACGCGCACCGCGTGGTAGTGGGTCAGCAGCACGTACTTGATGGGCAAGTCGCTGACGGTGCGGATCTTCTTGATCAGGTCTTGCGCCATGGCCGGGGTGGCGGTGGCGTCGCTGACCATGATGAAGCGGTCCCCGATGATCACGCCCGAGTTGGGGTCACCCTCGGCGGTGTAGGCCCAGCAGTGTGGGCTGAGTTGCTCGAAAGTGATCTTCTTTTCGGTCAGGTCGGCCTGGCTGGCAAAAGCCTTGGTTGGGGTTTTGGTGGGTGCTTTGGACATGGAAATTTCTCCGGTCAATGAATAAAGCGATTTTACCTAAACGAAATGCATTACGGATTGTTGAATTTCAGAGCCCGCGCTGAGTTTGCTTTCAAGAACCCAGCAAGGCCCGAATGGGTGCGGGCAAACCCAAATTTGGCCAGACCTGGGCATCCACCCACTGTCCATCACAAACCGGGGGTAACTGTTCAGACCCCAGCATGTGAACCGGGTGCAGGTGCAGATCGAGGTGCGTGAGCACATGCTTCCAGGACGCGATGTATCGCGGCTCCCCGCCCTGTGTCCAAGCAGCCAGCAAATGGGCTTCCGATTCAAACACCGGCAAACTGAACAAGCCGGCCCAAATGCCTGTGTCTGGCCGCTTTTGCAACCACACCTGGCCTCGCGCATTGACCGCCCAGAGCAGCCACAACGTGGCGCTGCTGCGCTTGAGTTTGCGGGTTTTGACGGGATAGGCCAGCGGCTCACCCCGCGCTTTGGCCTGACACCCTGCGCTCACAGGACAAGCCTCACACTGGGTCTTGCGCGGCAAACACACGGTGGCCCCCAAATCCATCAGGGCTTGGGTGTAAGGTGGCATGTCAACCGCCTGCTTGGGCAATAGGTCCTGTGCCAAGGCCCACAAAGCCTTTTCGTTTTTGGCCAGCGCCAGATCCTCACCATAGCCCAGCACACGGGTCAACACGCGCTTAACATTACCGTCCAAGATGGCGGCCCGCTCCTGAAAGCAAAAGGCCGCGATGGCCGCTGCGGTGGATCGGCCAATGCCGGGCAAGGTTTGCAGGTCTTCGGCGCGGCGCGGAAAAGCCCCGCCAAAACGCCCCATCACCTCCTGGGCGCATTTGTGCAGGTTGCGTGCGCGGCTGTAATAACCCAGGCCGCTCCACAGCGCCAGCACATCGTCTTGCGGCGCAGCCGCGAGGCAAGCCACATCGGGAAAGCGCGTCAAGAACCGGGGAAAGTAGTCCAGCACCGTGCTCACCTGGGTTTGCTGCAGCATGATCTCGGACAGCCACACGCGGTAAGGGTCCTGGGTGTTTTGCCAGGGCAGGCTTTGGCGGCCGTGCCGGCGCTGCCAATCGACCATGCGGCGGGCAAACCCTTCGGGCAAAGTCATCACGGTTTCTGGCATGTGGGGCAGTAAAAAGTGGTGCGCTGGCCTTGCAGCATGGACTTGATGCTTGTGGTGCATACCCGGCAAGGCTCGCCCGCACGACCGTACACCGCGGCTTCCAGCTGAAAGTAACCGGTGCGACCTTCGGCGCTCACAAAATCCTTGAGCGAGCTGCCCCCCTGCTCCACCGCGCGGTTCAGCACCTGAATGATGGCCGCATGCAGCCGGGCCACCCGGGGTTGGGTCAGACGCGAAGCTTTGGTCGTGGGACGAATGCCCGCCATGAACAAGGCCTCTGAGGCGTAAATATTGCCCACGCCCACCACCTCACCCCCCGCCAGCAAAATCTGTTTGATGGCCGACTGGCGTTTTTTAAGGGCCCTGGCAAAGGCCGTCACATCGAACTGGCCGCCCAAGGGCTCCACACCCAGCCGCCCCAGCAACTTTTGCGCTTGGGCAGAGTCTTCGGACGGCGCCCAAACCACCGCCCCGAAGCGACGAGGGTCGTGCAGGCGCAACACGCCCCGGTCGGTCACCAAATCCATGTGGTCGTGCGGGCCAGCTTCAGGCTGTTCAGGGGCGAAGTTCAGGCTGCCCGACATGCCCAAATGCACCAGCAGCAGACCTTGGTCCAGGTCCAGCAGCAGGTATTTGCCGCGCCTGCGCACGCCCCAGATTTGCCGCCCCACCAGGCTGGCTGCAGGCACGCCCAGCGGCCAGCGCAGGGGCTTTCCCAGGTACAGCGACAAAATGTGGGCCGAGGCGATGCGGTCGGCAAAACTGCGTCGGGTCACTTCAACTTCGGGGAGTTCGGGCATGGGCTCTGGCGCAAAAAGGGGCTTGGGCCGCGCGGTTCGCGCGAGGGGGTGGCTGGATTATGATGAAGCCATGAAATTCTGGTTTCGACTTGCCCTCATCTCCTCTTGCGTCTGGAGCGCTTGGGCGCAACCGGCCACGCCAGCCCAAGCCACCCAACCCCCCACTGCCGACAAAGCCCCTGTGCCTCAATCCGCACTGGATGCAGCTTTGTTTTACCAATTGCTGTTGGGCGAATTGAACGTGCGAAGCGGCTCGCCGGGCAGTGGGTTTTCCTTCATCCTGGATGCTGCACGCAAAACCCGCGATCCGGCACTGTTCCAACGCGCCGTTGACCTGGCCTTGCAATCACGCTCTGGCGAATCGGCTTTGCAAGCGGCCCAGGCTTGGAAGAGCGCCATCCCCGGGGCTACAGAAGCCAACCGTTACCTGTTGCAAATTTTGCTGGCCCTGAACCGGGTGGACGAAGCAGGGCAAACCCTGAGCGTCTCGATCCGGGAGCTGCCTGCTGCCGAACAAAATGCAGCCATTGCGTCCGTGCCCCGCGTGTTTGCCCGGGTGCAAGACAAAAAAGCCGCCGCCGACACGGTCGAAAAAGCTCTGGCTGCGGCCTTGAAACAAAGCAGCACCGCCGCTGCTGCCTGGACCACCGTGGGGCGCATGCGGCGCGAAGCTGGGCAATTGGCGCTGGCGGTTGAAGCCACGCGCCAGGGACGCACGGCCGATGCATCGGCCCCTGGGCCCCTGATCCTGGCACTGAGCTTGGCCAGTGCAGCACCGGCCGAGATGAAGCCCTTGTTGGCCCAAGCCATGCAAGGCCCGGTGCAGCCTGAATTGAGAATGGGCTATGCAAGGCACCTCATCTCCCAATCCCAGCAGGCCGAAGCCTTGCGCCAGCTCGCCCGCCTGAACGCAGAGCACCCCGCCTTCGCCGATGGCTGGCTGGTGCATGGTTTGCTGCTGCAGGAAACTGGCCAGCTGGCCCGGGCTGAAGAAAAACTGCGCAAGCACGTGGAACTGGCCCAAGCCAGTCAGGACAAAGAAACGCCAAACGGTTTGTCCGAGGCCTTGATGGCGTTGGCCCAAATGGCGCAGCGCCAAGGTCAACTGCCTCAAGCCGCGCAATGGCTGGCCCAGGTGCCGCCGGGCGCCGACCCCATCAAGCTGGCCAGTCGCCGCGCCGACTTGCTCACACAGCAAGGGCGCAAGGAAGAAGCACGGCAGGTGCTTGCACAAATCAAAACCACCAATGCCGAGCAGGCCACGCGCAAAATTCTGGTGCAGTCGATGTGGTTGCGGGACAACAAGCAATTGGACGAGGCACACACCATGGTCAAGCAAGCCCTGATTGCACAGCCGCAAAACACCGACTTGATGTCGGAGATGGCCTTGGTCAACGAAAAGCTCAAACGCTTTGACGAAATGGAAAGCTTGCTGCGCGACCTCATCAAACTCAAACCCGAAGATCCCCAGGCCTTCAACGCCCTGGGTTACTCCCTGGCCGATCGCAACATCCGTCTCGTTGAAGCCCGCCAACTGATCACGCAGGCCCTGCAGCTGGCCCCCGAAGATGCCTACATTCAGGACAGCCTGGGCTGGGTCGCGTTTCGCCAAGGCCAATATGCCGAGGCACTCAAAATATTGCAGGCAGCCTACAAAACCCGCCCTGACGCAGAAATTGCAGCCCATCTGGGTGAAGTGCTGTGGGTCATGGGGCAGCGTCAGGAAGCCGGGGCGATCTGGCGCGAAGGTTTGCTGCTCAAAGCCGACAACGACACCTTGGTCGAAACCTTGAAGCGCTTCGAATTCAAGCCATGAAATCCTGCGCACTCGCCAAAGAGTCCCACTGCGACGGTCGGCGACGGGTTTTGGCTCTGGCCATGTCCTGCACCTTGCTGGCCGCGGGCTGCGCCTCCCCCCGAATGATCCCGGTGGACGACAAGGCCTACTGGTCCGGGCGCATGGCCATCCAGGTGCTCAAGGACCCCCCGGAATCGCTGAGTGCAGGTTTTGAACTGCAAGGCTCGGCCCTGGTCGGTGAGATGGTCTTGCTCAGCCCCATCGGCACCACTCTGGCCCGCTTGGAGTGGACGCCCCAAGGCGCACGCCTGGCGCAAGGCCAGCAACAAGTGGACAGCCCGAGTCTGCAAAGGCTGGGGGCTCGCCTGACGGGCACGGAACTGCCCATAGCGGCCTTGTTCGAGTGGTTGGCGGGCCGCCCCGCCGAGGCGCCCGGCTGGCAAGTCGACTTGTCGGCTCACGCCCAAGGCCGCATCCGCGCAGAGCGGCGCGAACCCAGCCCCGGTGCGGTGCTGCGGATCGCGCTGGACCGCTGAGCTGGCCTTTTTTTCGGGTACCGCAAGCCTGGCGATAATCCCTCTATGAAATCGCTGCACGATGTGCCTGCACCGGCCAAACTGAATTTGTTTTTGCACGTCACGGGCCGTCGCCCCGATGGGTACCATGAACTGCAATCGGTCTTCATGCTGATCGACTGGTGCGACACGCTTCATTTTGAAAAGCGGCCCGGTGGTGCCATCAGCCGCGAAGACCTCACCCTCGCCCTGCCCGCCCAGGACCTGATCACCCGCGCAGCGCAGCTGCTGCAGAACCACACCGGCTGCACCGATGGCGTGCACATTGCTGTTGAAAAACAAATCCCCGCGCAAGCGGGCATGGGCGGCGGCTCCTCCGATGCGGCCACTTGCCTGCTGGCACTCAACCGCTTGTGGGGTTTGAAAATCAAACTGCCCACGTTGGAAAAGTTGGGACTTCAACTGGGCGCAGACGTGCCATTTTTCCTGCGCGGGCACAACGCCTGGGTCGAAGGCGTGGGAGAAAAAATCACCCCCATCGAACTGCCCGCCGCCCAGTTTTGGGTGGTCAAGCCGCCCCAAGGCATCGATACCTCTCAAATTTTTGCCCACCCAGACCTCAAACGCGACACAAACGCTGCTACAATGTCGAACTTCGCTGCAGAGACATATGACTTCGGTCAGAATGACCTGCAATCCGTTGCACAGGCTTTGTGCCCCGGTGTTGAGCAAGCCCTTCAAGCCCTCAACCAAGCCGGTCTCAAATCCAGAATGACGGGTTCCGGCAGTGCCGTGTTTGCCCATTGCATGGACAGCACCACGAAAGTTACGGTCCCTGACCTCTTTCTGGCCCGGCTTTGCAGTAATTTGGAAGCTCATCCCTTGCAAGCTTGGGCATCCAGCGATAGTTGATCGGTCGATCGCTGTTTCAGTGGTCAACCCGTGTAGGGGAGTCGCCAAGTTGGTTAAGGCACTGGATTTTGATTCCAGCATGCGAAGGTTCGAGTCCTTCTTCCCCTGCCAAATACGTTCATTCGTACAGGCCCCTTTATCTGATCGCTGGAATGCACATGCAGCCTGCTTCACTCCCCCCCGAATTCATGCTGTTCACCGGCAATGCCAATCCCGTGTTGGCCGCCGAAATTGCCAAATGCCTGGGCACACAACTCGGTGCCGTCGATGTGGGCCGCTTCTCGGACGGCGAAGTCACCGTCGAACTCAAGCAAAACGTCCGTGCTCGTGAAGTGTTTGTGGTTCAGTCCACCTGCGCACCGACCAACGAAAACCTGATGGAACTGCTGATCATGGTCGACGCGTTCAAACGCGCATCGGCTGGTCGCATCAGTGCCGTCATCCCTTATTTCGGTTACGCCCGCCAAGACCGTCGCCCACGCTCGACCCGTGTGCCGATCTCTGCCAAGGTGGTGGCCAACATGCTGCAGGCTGTGGGTGTGGACCGCGTCCTGACCATGGACTTGCACGCTGACCAAATTCAAGGCTTTTTTGACATCCCGGTCGACAACATTTACGCGTCCCCCGTGCTACTGGGTGATCTGCGCCAGAAAAATTACGAAGACCTGATTGTCGTCTCCCCTGATGTGGGCGGCGTCGTGCGCGCTCGCGCACTGGCCAAGCAACTCGGTTGCGACCTGGCCATCATCGACAAACGCCGCCCCAAAGCCAATGTGTCTGAAGTCATGCACGTGATTGGCGAGATCGAAGGCCGCAACTGCGTGATCATGGACGACATGATCGACACCGCAGGCACCTTGGTCAAAGCCGCCGAAGTGCTCAAAGAGCGCGGCGCCAAAAAAGTTTACGCCTATTGCACACACCCGATCTTTTCGGGTCCGGCCATCGAACGCATCGCCAAGGGCGAAGCACTCGACGAAGTCGTGGTCACCAACACCATACCGCTGACGTCAGAAGCCGCAGCGTGCACCAAGATTCGCCAACTCTCCGTGGCTCCGCTGATCGCCGAAACGATCAACCGGATTGCCCATGGCGAGTCGGTGATGAGCCTTTTTTCCGATCAAACCTGATCGGAAAGAGGCCTTTAGCGGCCAGCCGTCCTGATGGACTGGCTGGCTTTTTTGAGTCAGGGTCGCACTGGTCGCGGTGGACCCCATAAGGAGAAATGTATGAAATTCGTCGCTTTTGAGCGCGCCAAGCAGGGTACGGGTGCGAGCCGCCGTCTCCGCAATTCCGGTCGCACACCTGGCATCGTTTACGGTTCCACATCGGCGCCCCAACTTATCGAGCTGGACCACAACGCTTTGTGGCACGCCCTGAAAAAGGAAGCCTTCCACGCTTCGATTCTGGACATGGAATTCAACGGTCAGTCCAGCAAAGTGTTGCTGCGTGACTACCAAATGCACCCCTACAAACAATTGGTGCAACACATCGACTTCCAGCGCGTCGACGCCAACACCACTTTGCACATGAAAGTGCCATTGCACTTCAGTGGCCAAGACGAGTCTGAAGCGGTCAAAACCGACAAGTGCACGATCACCCATGTGGCCACTGAGATCGAAGTCGCTTGCCTGCCCGCCAACCTGCCCGAATTCATCGCGGTGGACCTGAAGGGCCTGACCAAGGGTGTGTCTTTGCATCTGAACGACATCACCTTGCCTGCAGGCTGCAAGGCCGTCACCCACGGCAAGAAAAACCCGGTCCTCGTGTCCGTGGTAGCGCCTGTAGAAGAAGTTGTGGCAGCCCCCGTGGCCGCTCCTGTGGAAGCCAAAGGCAAGGGCAAAGGCAAGAAGTAATCTTCTGGCTCGGGCTTTCAAGCCCTGCTCTTTCAAGGCCCGCGCAAGCGGGCCTTTTGCTTTGTGCCCATGCGTGGCCGCTGCGTAGCCCGCAGCAAGGATAATCTCGCACCATGATCAAACTGCTTGTCGGCCTGGGCAACCCGGGCAACGAATACGAAGACACCCGGCACAACGCCGGTTTTTGGTGGATCGATGCCATCGCCCGCGAACTCAAGGTCTCGTTGGTGCCGGAGCGCAGCTACCACGGCCTGGTGGCCCGCACCACGGTTGGCGGCCAGACCATTTGGTTGCTGGAACCGCAGACCTACATGAACCTGTCAGGCAAGTCGGTGAGCGCCCTGGCCAGGTTCTTCAAAATCCAACCGCAAGAGATTCTGGTGGCACACGACGAACTCGACATCGTGCCGGGCGAGGCCAAACTCAAACTCGGTGGCAGCCACGCTGGCCACAACGGCCTGCGCGACATCCATGCCCAACTGGGCACGGCCGACTATTGGCGGCTGCGCATTGGCGTGGGCCACCCGGGCGACAAGGCCGAAGTGGTCAGCTGGGTTTTAAAGAAGCCGATGCTGGAGCACCGCAAAGCCATCGACGACAGCATCCACCGCGCGGTGTTGGCTTTGCCGCTTTTGTTGACGGGGGAGATGGAAAAAGCGATGGTGAAAATTCATACCAGCAAGCCCCCCAGGCCCAAACCACCCAGGCCGCCCAAAGCAGAACCCGCACCCACGACCGAACCCGGTGAGCAGCGCTGAAGCTTATGCCTCACTGCCCCTGCAGCCGTCGGTATTTGGCCCAGAGCGACTCTTGGTTTTCTGCGTGCTGCGGGTTGATTGGAATACAAGCCACGGGGCAGACCTGCACACATTGCGGCTCGTCAAAATGACCCACGCATTCTGTGCATTTGGACGGATCGATTTCGTAAATTTCTTCACCCAGATAAATCGCCTGATTCGGGCATTCGGGCTCACACACATCGCAGTTGATGCATTCGTCGGTGATCATCAGTGCCATGGCTGGGGCTCCGCAAAGGTCTGCATCGGGGTCATGCCCGGATTATCGGCCACAGGTCCGAGCCCGAGAAAGTGCAGGGCTGTTACAGACCCCTGGGCCTCGCATCCCCAATGACCCCACAAGCTGCACCGTCCCGGCAGCATGCGCCTAAAATGGAAGGCATGATGAACGCCGACCTGCACTGCCACTCCGTCATCTCTGACGGCACCCTCACCCCCGAAGCCCTTGCCGAACGCGCCAAAACCAACGGCGTGGAACTGTGGGCGCTGACCGATCACGACGAGGTGGGCGGTCAGGAGCGCGCCTTGGCCGCTGCCCGAGCGCAAGGTCTGCCCTACCTCACAGGCACTGAAATTTCGGTCACCTTTGCCCACCAGACGGTGCACATTGTGGGCCTGGGTTTCGACGCGCACAACAGCGCTTTGGTGGCAGGCCTGCGCCGCACCCGAGGCGGCCGCAGTGAACGCGCCCAGGAAATGTCGGATGGCCTGGCCAAAGTCGGCATCCTCAACTGCTACGAGGGCGCGCTGCGCTATGTTGGCAACCCTGAATTGATTTCACGCACCCACTTTGCGCGGCACCTGGTCGACACAGGCGTGTGCAGCGACACCTCGGAAGTGTTTCGCAAATACCTGACCGAGGGCAAACCCGGCTTCGTGCCGCACCGCTGGGCACGCCTGCAGGAAGCGGTGCAATGGATCACCGATGCCGGCGGCATGGCCATCATCGCCCACCCGGCGCGCTACGGCTTCAGTCCCAACGAGGAGTACGCCCTGTTCAGTGAATTCAAAGCGCACGGTGGGCGCGGCGTCGAAGTCATCACCGGGAGCCACTCGTCTCCTGAAGCAGTGCGCTACGCAGAAACCGCACTCGAATTCAACTTGGCCGCCTCTCGTGGCAGTGACTTTCACAGCCCCGACGAAAGCCGCATCGACTTGGGTACCCTGCCCTTCTTGCCGGGCCAACTGACCCCTGTTTGGGAACTGCTGACTGACCGCGTTCAGTGAATTCGGTCAAGGCCACTGCGCTGCACGGCATCGGTTTTGCCGTTCTGGCCACCGCGTGCTTTGCCACGCTGGACACCACCACCCGGCATGTCAGCGCGGGCCTGTCGGTGCTGGTAGCGCTGTGGTTTCGCTACGCCATTCAGGCCGTCATCACTACGGTTGTCGTCTTGCCAGGTCGTGGCCGCCAAATCTTGCGCACCCAGCACCCGCGCTTTCAATTGGCGCGAGGCCTGCTGCTGTTTGCCTGCAGCATCCTGGCCTTTTTGAGCCTCAAGTACATGCCTGTGGGCGAATTCACCGCCATCACGCTGCTGGCTCCCTTGGTCATCACCTTGCTGGCGGCCTGGATGCTCAAAGAAAGAATTCGCCCGCTGCGCTGGTTGCTGGTGCTGGGCGGCTTCATCGGCACTCTGATCATCATCCGTCCCGGCAGCCAGCATTTTGACTGGACTGTGCTCTTGCCCCTGATGTTGGTAGGTACCAACTCTGCATTTCAGCTGCTGACCAGCAAAATGTCCAAAACCGAAGACCCCATCACCACCCACTTTTACACCGGCTGGATCGGCACGGCCTTGGCCACCCTCATGCTGCCTTTTGTCTGGGAAATGCCCAGCGACTGGACCGTCTGGCTCCAATTGCTCTTGATGGGCCTGCTCGCCTCGATTGGGCACTTTCTGTTGATTCTGGCCTACGGCCGCGCCCCGGCAGCCACCCTCACGCCCTACATGTACAGCCAGATTGGTTTTGCCGTGCTGGGCGGCTGGGTGGTGTTTAACCACCTGCCCGACCAATGGACTTTTGCAGGCATGGGCCTGGTCGCACTGTGTGGGGCTTTGGGGGCTTGGCTCACGCTGCGAGAGAACCGCGTCGCCATCCAGGCAGCACAATCCTGAGTCTTCGCTCTTGCATTGCGGGGTTTTGGCCTCTTCTGTATCGCATACTGCTCATTACCGACCCTTGACTGTCGTGACCCATGGCCCAGTTTTTCAGCGTTCACCCCGACAACCCGCAAGCGCGTTTGCTCAAGCAAGCCGTGCAACTGCTCAACCAAGGCAGTGTGCTGGCCGTGCCCACCGACTCCAGTTACGCCTTGGTCTGCCACCTGGACGATAAAACCGCTGCCGACCAATTGCGCCGCATCCGCGCTGTGGACGAGAAACACCACCTGACGCTGCTGTGCCGCGACCTGAGCGAGTTGGCCAACTATGCGCGGGTGGACAACCGGCAGTTTCGGGCCATCAAACAAGCTACTCCTGGGCCTTTCACCTTCATTTTGGAAGCCACCAAGGAAGTGCCGCGCCGGTTGAGCCACCCGCAACGCAAAACCATCGGCCTGAGAGTGCCCGAGCACAAAGTGCTGCAGGAACTGCTGTCCCTGCACGGCGCGCCGCTTTTGGCCGCCACACTCATCATGCCCGGCGAAGCGCTGCCGCTGAACGACCCAGAAGAAATACGAAAACGGCTGGAACACCAAGTGGGTGCGGTCATCGATGCTGGGGCCTGCTCTTTGGAGCCCACCACCGTCATCGACATCACCGGCGACGAACCCGAAGTGCTGAGGCTCGGTCAAGGGGACCCGGCACTGCTGGGCCTTTGACTTGGCGCAACAGGCAGCGCCCACACGGACCCTGCCGCGCACCGCCAAAGGCCTGAACAGCGGTCACTGATCCCAGAAACAAAAACCCTGCAGCAGCGCAGAGGCCACAGCAGGGTCAAGCCAGAACGGACTGCGAGAATTACTTCAAGTCACCTGCCAAGCTGGCCAGTGTGTCTGGGGAAACATCGATGTGAGAGGGGTAGTGTGTGTGGTCACAGCCCATCTTGACGCCAGCACCGGCCTTGACCGCAGCCGACATGTCAGGCCTCAGTTCGAAGCGCACAAAGTGCACCGCAGAGGTTTTTTCATCGGTCTCGCGGTCCAAGTCTTCGTCGGCAATCGCATAGACGCGCCCATGACCTTCCACCTCGACAAACATGCGGTCTTCCACACCGATCAGCTTGGCCAGCTCGCGCTTGCGTTCGTTGATGTCGGTGTACTCGATCATCATGGTGGCCTTCCAGTTGGTGCCGTCTGGCACCAGCGGGGCATAGGCCTCGATCTCTTGCAGGATGCCCTCTTCTTCGAAAACTTTTTCAATGCGCAGCATTTCCTGAATCTGGTAGCGGATGGTGGTTTCGCTCTCGAACTGCATGTTGATGTGCTCGCCCAGCCGCACGCTGCGCAGTTTGCGGTGAGCGATCACCTCGGGTTTGTGGACTTTGCGCCACTTGGTGTAAGCCTCCAAAGACATCAAGGTCTCGGGTGTGATTTTTCCGGTCAGTTGCATGGCAGTGTTCCTTATTTCAGACCGTAGGCTTTGCGCACCAAGGTCAAGGGGTGATTCAATTCTGGAGCGCCCAGGCCATTGACCTCAAAGCCTTGGGCAATGTGGTGGCCGCCCAGCGGGCAGTCGGAGCTGATGAAGTCGGGCTTGGAGCCATCTTTCATGGTGGCCATGGCCTTGAACACCGGTTTACCGATCTTCATGGCCATCTCGTGTGAGCCTTTTTTCACGCCATAGGTGCCAGCGTGGCCCGAGCAGCGCTCTATGGTGTTGATCTGGGTGTCCGGGATCATCTTGAGCATTTCCTCAGTTTTCTTGCCGATGTTTTGCACCCGTCCGTGGCAAGGGATTTGGTAACTCACATTGCCCAGTTTTTGTGGGAATTCGGTCTTGAGCAAGCCGTCGCGCTTGCGGGCCATGAAGTATTCAAACGGGTCCCACATGGCGTCTTTGACCAATTGGGTGTCGGCGCAGTCCGGGAACATCAATGGAATCTCTTGCTTGAACATGAGCGCGCAGCTGGGCACCGCCGCCATGATGGCAAAGCCGTCTTTGGCGTACTTGGCAAGCACCGGGATATTGGCTTCTTTGGAGTCCTTGACCGAGTCCAGATCGCCCAACTCCAGCTTGGGCATGCCGCAGCATTTTTCTTTCTCGACCAGCACGTACGGAATGGCGTTGTGGTCGAGAATCTTCAACAAGTCGTGACCGATGCCGGGCTCGTTGTAGTTGATGTAGCAAGTGGAATAGATCGCCACTTTGCCCGGTGTTTTCTCGCCATCCACCACGTTGACCGACTGGGCATCAGGGGCACTGGAACGGAATTTTTTTGTGGCCAAAGAAGGCAGCCAGGCGTTTTTGTCCACGCCCGCCACGCTTTCCATGACGCTGCGCGCCACTTCGGTTTTGTTGATGGCATTGATGGCTTGCACCACGATCGGGATGCCCGCAAAAGAGCCATGGGTGTCGGTGGAGGCCAAAAACTTTTCGGCCGCGCCCACTTCGCCTTTTTTGAACTTGATGGCTTTGGCGCGCAACATGGTGTGCGGGAAGTCTAGGTTCCACTCGTGCGGTGGCGTGTAGGGGCACTTGGTCATGTAGCACAGGTCGCACATGAAGCACTGGTCCACCACTTTCCAGTAATCCTTCTTGTCCACACCATCAACTTCCATGGTGCTGCTCTCGTCCACCAGGTCAAACAAGGTAGGGAAAGAGCCACACAAGCTCACGCAGCGACGGCAACCGTGGCAGATGTCAAAAATGCGCTCGAGTTCGTCAAAGCACTTTTCTTCGTTGTAGAAGTCCGGGGTCTCCCAAGCCAGCGCGTGCCGGGTGGGGGCTTCGAGGTTGCCTTCTTTGGCCATGTGGTGCTCCATAGGGAATTTTGTCGGGTTTTTCTGAAGACTCTGCAGCCAGAGCCCTGAGAAAAACCCGCTGCACCTTTCAGCGCAGCGGGCTGAAGAAACGGGGGGAATCAATCCACCATTTCGTTCAAAGCTTTCTGAAAGCGGTTGGCGTGTGAACGCTCAGCCTTGGCCAGAGTCTCGAACCAGTCAGCGACTTCGTCGAAACCTTCTTCGCGGGCGGTTTTGGCCATGCCAGGGTACATGTCGGTGTACTCGTGGGTTTCGCCAGCCACAGCCGAAGCCAGGTTGTCGCGTGTCGGGCCGATGGGCATGCCGGTGGCTGGGTCGCCGGATTGCTCCAAGAACTCCAGGTGACCGTGGGCGTGACCTGTCTCACCTTCAGCGGTGGAACGGAACAGGGCTGCCACGTCGTTCTGACCTTCAACGTCAGCTTTGTTCGCGAAGTACAAATAGCGACGGTTGGCCTGTGATTCGCCTGCGAAGGCGTCTTTCAGGCATTGTTCCGTGCGCGAGCCTTTGAGTGCTGCCATGGATATCTCCTAGTGGGGTTAAACGTGAGGTTGCCCTGGCAAAATCGCCAGAGACGGCGTAGGTTAACTCTGTACCACCCAGTCTGCCCAATAGATTGATGCAATGGCATTGATTGGCCAATGCTATTGAATGACTTGTTTGATAAATATCTGCTAATCAGGCATGCCCTGTCTTTCTGCGAGAGCGCCCACGGGTGACAATCCCGAAAACCGGGCTGCCAGATACAAATAAGGCTTGAAGGGCTGGGTAAAATCAGCGCTTTGGGCCAAACAAGGCCCCACGCGGCATCTGCTGAGCTGCCGTTTTCATTTTGCAAAGTCCGCCATGAGCATCGCCCCCGCCGTCCCCGTCGAACAACCCGGCTTGAACAGCCTGTCCAAATCGTTCGAACCCGCCGCCCTGGAAGCCCATTGGGGCCCCGAATGGGAAAAACGCGGCTACGGCGTGGCCGGTTTCCGGGGCACGGGTGCACCTGCGGCGCAAGCGCCGGCCTTTGCCATCCAGCTGCCGCCGCCCAACGTGACCGGCACCCTTCACATGGGCCATGCCTTCAATCAGACCATCATGGACTCGTTGACCCGCTACCACCGCATGTCAGGGTTCAACACCGCCTGGATTCCAGGCACCGACCACGCCGGCATTGCCACGCAGATCGTGGTGGAGCGCCAGCTGCAGGCCCAAGGCATCAGCCGCCACGACATGGGCCCCACACCTGCCGAAGCACGCAAGAACTTTGTGAGCAAGGTCTGGGAATGGAAAGAAGAGTCCGGCAGCACCATCACCAGCCAGATGCGCCGCATGGGTGACAGCGTGGACTGGAGCCGCGAATACTTCACGATGGACCCCAAGCTGTCCAAAACCGTGACCGAAACTTTTGTGCAGCTGTACGAGCAAGGCCTGATCTACCGTGGCAAACGCTTGGTCAACTGGGACCCAGTGCTGATGAGCGCGGTGTCTGACCTGGAAGTCGAGAGCGAGGAAGAAGAAGGCTCGATGTGGCACATCCGCTATGACCTGGCCGATGGCAGTGGCAGCGTGACCGTGGCCACCACCCGGCCCGAAACCCTGCTGGGCGACGTGGCCGTGATGGTGCACCCTGAAGACGAACGTTACAGCGCCCTGATTGGCAAACAGGTCAACCTGCCTTTGTGCGGTCGCACCATCCCGGTGATTGCCGACGATTACGTGGACAAAGCCTTCGGCACCGGCGTGGTCAAGGTCACACCCGCGCACGACACCAACGACTACCAAGTCGGCCAGCGCCACAAGCTGGACCTGATTTGCGTGCTCAACCTCGATGCAACGATCAACAGCAACGCGCCCGAGAAATACCGCGGCATGGACCGCTTTGTGGCCCGCAAAGCCGTGGTGACCGACCTGGAAGCCGCAGGCGCTTTGGTCGAGGTGAAGAAACACAAGCTCATGGTGCCCCGTTGCGCCCGCACCGGCCAGGTGATCGAGCCCATGCTGACCGACCAGTGGTTCGTGGCCATGAACCAAGTCGGTCAAGGCGACGCCACCGGAAAAAGCATTGCGCAAAAAGCCATCGACGCGGTGCAAACCGGCGAAGTGCGCTTTGTGCCCGAGAACTGGGTCAACACCTACAACCAGTGGATGAACAACATCCAGGACTGGTGCATCAGTCGCCAGCTGTGGTGGGGCCACCAGATTCCCGCTTGGTACGACGAAGACGGCAAAGTCTATGTGGCGCGCAACGAAGAAGAAGCGCAAGCCCAAGCGCCGGGTAAGACCCTGAGGCGTGACGACGACGTGCTCGACACCTGGTACTCCAGCGCGCTGGTTCCCTTCAGCACCATGGGTTGGGGCAACGACGGGGAGAACGCCAACGCCAAAGCCAACAACAGCCAAAGCGACTACGACCTCTACCTCCCCAGCAGCGTCCTCGTGACAGGCTACGACATCATCTTCTTCTGGGTCGCCCGGATGATCATGATGACCACCCACTTCACCGGCAAAGTGCCCTTCAAACACGTCTACATCCATGGCCTGGTGCTCGACGCCCAAGGCAAAAAGATGAGCAAGTCCGAGGGCAACGTGCTGGACCCCGTCGATTTGATCGATGGCATCACGCTCGAACCCCTGCTGGACAAACGCACCCAAGGCTTGCGCAAGCCGGAGACCGCACCGAAGGTGCGCAAGCAAACTGAAAAAGAATTCCCCGAAGGCATTCCGGCCTATGGCGCGGATGCCCTGCGCTTCACCTTTGCGGCGCTGGCCAGCCTGGGCCGCAGCATCAACTTTGACTCCAAGCGCTGCGAAGGCTACCGCAACTTCTGCAACAAGCTGTGGAACGCCACCCGCTTCGTGCTGATGAACTGCGAAGGCCAAGACTGCGGTTTGAAAAAGCACACCAAAGAAGAATGCCAACCCGGTGGCCCGGCGCACGGCTACATGGACTTCAGCCAAGCCGACCGCTGGATCAGCTCGCAACTGCAGCGCGTCGAAGCCGAAGTAGCCAAAGGTTTTGCCGAGTACCGCTTGGACAACGTGGCCAACACGATCTACGACTTTGTGTGGAACGAGTTTTGCGACTGGTACCTCGAAATCGCCAAGGTGCAGATCAACACCGGCAACGAGGCGCAGCAACGCGCCACTCGCCGCACCCTGATCCGCACACTCGAGACCATCATGCGTTTGGCGCACCCCATCATCCCTTTCATCACCGAAGAGCTCTGGCAAAAAGTGTCGGTGGTCGCAGGTCTTCCAGGTGAGTCGGTCAGCATCGCGGCCTACCCCGTGGGCCAACCCGATCGCATCGACGAAGCCGCCGAGGCCCATGTGGCCAAACTCAAGACACTGGTGGACGCCTGCCGCAACCTGCGCGGTGAGATGAACGTCTCGCCCGCTACCCGCATGCCCCTGTACGTGCTGGGCGACACCGCCTTCATGCAAGGCGCCGCGCCGGTCTTGCAGTCACTGGCCAAACTGAGCGAAGTCAAAGTGTTTGACACCGAAGCCGAGTGGGTGGCCGCAGCCCAAGCCGCCCCCGTGGCCGTGGTGGGCGAAGCGCGCCTGTGCCTGTTCATCGAAGTCGATGCCGCCGCAGAAAAAATTCGCCTGACCAAAGAAGCCGCTCGCCTTGAAGGCGAAATCACCAAGGCCAACGCCAAGCTCGGCAACGAAGCCTTTGTGGCCAAAGCGCCACCAGCGGTGATCGACGAAGCCAAGAAACGCGTCGCCGACTTCGGTGACACGCTCGACAAAATCCGCCAGCAACTGCAACGCCTGGGCTGAAACCCCACTTGGACAAGGAACCGACCATGAGCCACAACGTCATCCGCAAAGCCGTGTTCCCCGTCGCGGGCCTGGGCACCCGCTTTTTGCCCGCCACCAAAGCCGCACCCAAAGAGATGCTGCCGATCGTGGACAAGCCGCTGATTCAGTACGCGGTGGAAGAAGCCTACACGGCAGGCGTACGGCACATGATTTTTGTCACGGGGCGCAGCAAGCGGGCCATTGAGGACCACTTTGACACCGCTTACGAGCTCGAGAGCGAACTTGAAGCGGCACACAAAGACGAGTTGCTTGCCTTGGTTCGTTCGGTGCAACCCGACGACATGGTTTGCGCTTATGTGCGGCAAAACCGCATGCTGGGCCTGGGCCACGCCGTGCTGTGCGCCGAGCCGCTGGTGGGCAACGAGCCGTTTGCAGTGCTGCTGGCCGACGATTTGATGGTCAATGCAGGCCCGTCCATCTTGTCCCAGATGGTTGACGCTTACACCAAGCAAGGCCGGTCGGTCTTGGCCGTGCAAGAAGTAGCGCTCGATCAGGTCAGGCGCTACGGCATCGTGGCCGGTGAATCTGCGGGTCGCCAGCTGATTCGCGTCGAGCAAATTGTGGAAAAACCCAGCCCCGACAAAGCCCCCTCACGCATGGGCGTGGCCGGTCGTTACATCCTGACGCCGGGCATTTTTGACGAGATCCGCAACCAGCCCACGGGCGTGGGGGGGGAAATCCAGCTGACCGATGCGATTGCCCGCTTGATGCAACGCGAAGCGGTCTATGCCTTCCAGTACGAAGGCAAGCGCTACGACTGCGGCAGCAAGGAAGGATTTTTGGAAGCCACGGTGGAGCTGGCTTTGCAGCACCCGCAGGTGGGCGCGTCTTTCCGTGAGTACCTCAAGGGTTTGAGCCTGTAAAAAGAATCAGCGGCGCTTGAGGCCAAAGACAAAGCTGGTTTCGGTTTTTTCCTGCATCACCAACTCATTGCCCGTCTGGCGGGCAAAAGCCTCGAAATCTCGCCAAGCACCTGGGTCGGTGGCGATCACCTTGAGCACTTGGCCGCTGACCATCTCATTCAAAGCCTTCTTGGCTTTCAAAATCGGCAACGGGCAGTTCAGCCCGCTGGTGTCAATTTCCTTGTCAATGTGCATCATGTGCCCTGATTCACTTCCTGGCTTTGTGCAGCACGCTCTTCCCAAGTCATGAATTTCGGCTCAATGCCGATGGTTCGCAGCCAATCGCCCAATGCGTAACCGGTGCCCGCGGGCCAGCAAATCAAATCCTGAAAATCAAACATCTTGTACTCGACCAACTCGGGCGACAAACGCACCTCGCCCTCGGCCACCGCATGGTAAGCAATGATCACCTGGTTCATCCGCTGAAAATCGTACGCACCGATCAGCTTGAGGGCCGTCACCTTCAGGTTGGTTTCTTCGGCGATCTCGCGCGAGATGCCTTCTTCGGGGGTTTCGCCCGCCTCCATGAAGCCGGTGATCAGCGCAAAGCGCCGGCCCGGCCAGGCCGCATTGCGGGCCAGCAAAATCTGGTCACCCACCTGCACAATGCCCGCCAAAACGGGCGTGGGGTTGTTCCAGTGGGTGAAGTCGCAGGCGGTGCAACGCAGGCGCATCGTTTCGCCTCCGTCTTCCATTTGAGAGAGCCAGGCCAAAGGACTGGCACACATCGGACAAAAACGGTATTCAGCCATGGGGCATCCTCAAATCAGGCGGGGAAAACGCCCGTAGACAAATAACGGTCACCGCGGTCGCACACGATGAACACAATGGTGGCGTTCTGCGCCGTCTTGGCCACCTGCTGGGCCACCCAGCAAGCACCTGCAGCGGAGATGCCCGCAAAAATGCCTTCGGTCCGCGCCATCTGGCGGCAGGTCTCTTCGGCATCGTTTTGACTGACATAAACCAGCTCATCCACATGGCTGGGATCGTAAATTTTGGGCAAGTACTCTTGCGGCCACTTGCGGATGCCCGGAATGCGCGAGCCCTCGCTGGGCTGCGCGCCCACGATGCGGATCGCCGGGTTCTTTTCTTTCAGAAAACGCGACACGCCCGTGATGGTGCCGGTGGTGCCCATGGCACTCACGAAATGGGTCACTTTGCCGCCCGTCTGCTCCCAAATCTCGGGACCCGTGGTTTCGTAGTGGATGCGCGGGTTGTCGGCGTTGGCAAACTGGTCCAGGATGCGGCCCTTGCCTTGCGCTGCCATGTTGTCGGCCAGGTCGCGGGCGTATTCCATGCCCCCGCTTTTGGGCGTGAGGATCAGCTCAGCACCAAAGGCCTTCATGGTCTGGGCCCGCTCGATGGACAAGTCCTCTGGCATTATCAAGACCATGCGGTAGCCCTTGATGGCTGCGGCCATGGCCAGGGCGATGCCGGTGTTGCCCGACGTCGCCTCAATCAGGGTGTCACCCGGCTTGATCTCGCCGCGCTCTTCGGCCCGGCGGATCATGGACAAAGCCGGTCGGTCCTTGACCGAGCCCGCCGGGTTGTTGCCCTCGAGCTTGCCCAAAATCACATTGCCACGCGCAGCGCAATCGGCTGCCCCCAGGCGTTGCAAAGCCACCAAAGGTGTTTTGCCGATCGCATCTTCAATGGTTGGATAAATCATCCCATTAATGTGCCATAATTCACGGCTTCACAAATACCGCCCGGGTGGTGAAATTGGTAGACTCAGGGGACTCAAAATCCCCCGCCGCAAGGCGTGCCGGTTCGAGTCCGGCCCCGGGCACCAGACCAAAGCCGCAAGTTCAACGAACTTGCGGCTTTTTTCTTTGGCGCTTCACACGCTTGCCGTCCCATCAATCGATCCCCGCACTCCACCGGTCGTTCCAGTTGCGCTCAATCTGCCTACGGTCGCGTTTGGTGGGGCGGCCTTGCTCAATGCTCAGCGCTGGCTCGCGGGACAAGCGGTGTTGCTCGGTGGCTTTTTGGCGGGCCTCGGTACTTTCTGGCGTTTCTTCGTACAGCAATTGGGCCACAGGTGCCGGGCCACGCGTACCGCTCACGCCCAGGACCCGCACCGTGCGCTCCAGCGCGCCTTGGCGCAGGCGCACTGTGTCGCCGGCTTTGACTTCGCGCGAGGCCTTGGCGTCCTGCCCATTGACCTGCACGCGGTTCTTGCCGATTTCTTCGCTGGCGATGCTGCGGGTCTTGAAAAAACGTGCGGCCCACAGCCATTTGTCAATGCGCAAGGAATTCATCGCAGAGGGTCCACAAAATATCAGATCAGCTGGCCTTGCGGGCTCAGGCCATCGCGCACATGCGGGTATTGCAGTTTGAGCCGCAGCTCCTGCTTCATGCGCGTGTTGTCCAACCGCCGGGACTCGCTCATGAAACTCAGCAGCATCAAGGGCAGGGTTGAGCTGGCTTGGTCGCGCGGCAGGCGGGGCGGTTTGGGCAGACCGAACAAGCCGGCGGCCAAATCAAAATAGTCGCCCATTTTCAGATCGGTGTCGTCCGTGACGTTGACCACACGCTGGGGTTTGCCGCGCCACAGCGCTGCCACACAAGCGCGTGCCAGGTCGTTGGCGTGGATGTGGTTGGTGAACACATCGTCTTTGGCCGCCAACACCGGTGTGCCCTTGAGCAAGCGCTCACGGGGCGTTCCGCCTTCTCGATCGGCCGCGTAGATACCGGGAATGCGCAACACGCTCACCCGCACACCGCTGCGCCCCAAAAACCGCATCAGGTTTTCTGCATCCACACGGCGCTGGGCGCGTGGCGTGTGGGGATTCACAGTCCGAGTTTCATCCACACGCTGCCCGCCGCAGTCACCGTACACACCCGTGGTTGAACCGTACACCAGCGCCAACGGGGGCGTGCGCAAACGCAAAGCGCGCACCAGCACCAAGCTGCGCGGATCACGCTCGGACGCGCCCGCACGATCGGTCGGCGGTGGAGCCAGGTGAATCACGCGGTGGGCGATGCCCGCCAAACGTTGAATGCTCGCGGGATCGTCCAGGTTGCCTTGTAAAGGCGTGATGCCGCAAGCGCGCAGCAAACGCACGCGATCAGGCGAAGAAGTCAACGCCATCAGGCGCACACGTTGGCTTTGCGGTGCCCCCAGCTGGCCCGCCGTGCGCAGCCCCACATCGCCACAGCCCACGATCAGAACACGCTGACGGCGAAAGCGTGCGGGCAATGCGCCCAGGGGGGTTTGGTTTGAAGGCAAAATCAGGGGTTCCGGGTCAATTGCAACCCCTCAAGGATACCCAAAAGATGAGCTTTCAGATTTCCGTGCAGCCCAGTGGCCGCAGCTTCACCGCCGATGCCAACGAAACCCTGCTTGCCGCAGGCATCCGCCAGGGCATCGGCCTGCCTTATGGCTGCAAGGACGGCGCTTGCGGTTCATGCAAGTGCAAAAAAGTTTCGGGCACGGTGGTGCACGGGCCGCACCAGTCCAAAGCCCTGAGCGACGAAGAGGAAGCCCAAGGTTTGGTGCTGACCTGCTGCGCCACGGCCCAAAGCGATGTGGTGCTCGAGTCCAAACAAGTCACCGCTGAAGGCGGATTGCCTGTGAAAAAGATGCCTGTGCGGGTGGTCAGCCTGGAGAAAAAATCACACGATGTGATTGTGCTGAAACTGCAACTGCCTGCCAACGATGTGATGAAGTTCCACGCCGGTCAGTACATCGAGTTTTTGCTACGCGACGGTTCACGCCGCAGCTACAGCATGGCGAACGCCCCGCACACCCTGGAGGTGGCACCGCCCACGGTGGAACTGCACATCCGCCACATGCCCGGCGGCAAGTTCACCGACCCGGTGTTCAGCACCATGAAGGAAAAAGACATCCTGCGGGCCGAAGGCCCATACGGCAGTTTTTACCTGCGCGAGGACAGCGACAAACCCATCGTGCTGCTGGCCTCGGGCACGGGCTTTGCGCCCATCAAGGCGCTGATCGAGCACATGCAACACCGCGGCATCACCCGCCCGGCCACGCTTTATTGGGGCGGCCGCCGTCCAGCCGACCTGTACATGGCCGATTGGGTGCAGGCCCGCCTGGCCGAGATGCCCCAGCTGCGCTATGTGCCCGTGATCTCGAATGCCGAAGCGCAAGACCAGTGGAGCGGCCGCACCGGCTTTGTGCACCAGGCGGTGCTGCAAGACTTTCCCGATCTGTCGGGCCACCAGGTCTACGCCTGCGGCGCGCCCATCGTGGTGGACTCGGCCAAGCGCGACTATGCGGCGCAAGGCGGTTTGCCTGAAGAAGCGTTCTTCGCCGACTCGTTCACCTCCGAGGCTGACAAAGCCAAAGCCTGAAACCCCTCTTCCTGGAGCCCCTCATGACCTTGATTACCCGTCGCCAATTCACTGCCGCCTCAATCGCCCTGTCGGCTCCGGCCTGGGCTCAGGGCAAAACGATCCGCATCATCGTGCCCTATGCACCGGGTGGCCCCATCGACGTCACGGCGCGCGCCTTGGCAGAACGCGTGAAAGACAGTCTGGGCACGGTGATCATTGAAAACCGCCCCGGCGCGGGCGGCAATCTGGGTGCGGACCTGGTGGCCAAAGCCGCGCCAGATGGCCTGACGATCGGTATAGCGGCCGTCGCCACGCACGCCATCAACCCCTGGCTGTTTGCCAAGATGCCTTACGACGCCAGCCGCGACTTTGCGCCCATCACGCAAATGCTGCGCGTGCCCAATGTGCTGGTGATGAACGCCGAAACCGCACAGCGCCTGAAGATCAACGCCCTGGCCGACTTGGTGGCTTACGCCAAGGCCAATCCCGCCAAGCTGAACTTTGGCTCCGGTGGCAACGGCAGCGCGGGGCATTTGGCGGGTGAAATGTTCAAACGCGCTGCAGGCATTTTTGCGGTGCACATTCCCTACAACGGCGGCAACCCCGCGCAGCTGGCCTTGTTGTCGGGGCAGGTCGACTTCAACTTCGACAACCTGGCCACGGCTGCGGCCAACATCAAGGCTGGCCGCCTCAAAGCCTTGGCTGTCACCACCACTCAGCGCAGCAACGCCCTGCCCGATATCCCGAGCATGAGCGAAACCCTGAAAGACTTTTCGATCGACACTTGGTGGGGTTTGGTGGCGCCTGCGGCGACGCCCCGCGATGTGGTGGACCGCCTGAACAAGGCTTTTGTGGCCGCGCTGCAAACCCCTGAGACCAAAACACGCTTTGCCCAACTGATGGCCGAACCCGTGGGCAACACGCCTGAGCAGTTTGGGGCGTTCATGAAAACAGAATTGACCCGTTACGAAAGAGTGGTCAAGGCCAGCGGCGCTCGGGTGGACTGATCACTCGCCCAAATAAGCAGCGCGCACTTTAGGGTCTGCCAGCATGTCCTTGCCCACGCCGGTCATAGTGATGAGGCCCGAGTCCATCACATAACCGCGATTGGCAATCGCCAGCGCACGGCTGGCGTTTTGCTCCACCAGCAGCACCGTGACGCCCTGGGCGTACACATCGCGCACCACCTCGAAGATCTTGTCGACCATGATGGGTGACAAACCCATGGAAGGTTCGTCCAGCAGCAAGACCTTGGGGCGGCTCATCAGGGCACGGCCCATGGCCAGCATTTGCTGCTCGCCACCGGACATGGTGCCCGCCAGCTGGTCTTTGCGCTCGCGCAGGCGCGGGAAGATGTTGAAAGTCTTCTCGATGTCGTCGGCAATGCCTGCGGTGTCTGAGCGGATGTACGCGCCCATTTGCAGGTTCTCGGTGATGGACATGCGGGTGAACACGCCACGACCCTCGGGCACCATGGCCAGGCCTTGTTTGACCAAATCCCAAGGACCTTGGCCTTTGATGCTTTTGCCCAAGTACTCAATGTCCCCCGCCTGCAAAGGCAAGGTGCCGGTGATGGCTTTCATGGTGGTGGTTTTGCCCGCACCGTTGGATCCAATCAGCGAGACGAGTTCACCTTCCCGCACCTCCAGGCTCACGCCTTTGACGGCCTGAATGCCGCCGTAGCCGACTTGCAGGTCTTTGACTTTCAACAGAACATTGGCCATCTCAGTGCCCTCCCGTGCCCAGATAGGCCTCAATCACTTTGTCATTTTTCTGCACATCGGCAGGCGTGCCTTCGGCAATCTGCTTGCCGTAGTCCAGCACCGTGACGCGGTCACACAAACCCATCACCAGCTTCACATCGTGCTCGATCAGCAAGATGGTGCGGTTGTCTTTGCGGATCTGATCGATCAACTCGCGCAACTGAATTTTCTCGGTCGCGTTCATGCCGGCAGCGGGTTCGTCCAGCGCAATCAGTTGCGGGTCAGTGGCCAAGGCGCGGGCGATTTCCAGGCGGCGCTGGTCGCCATAGGACAGCGTGCGGGCTTTGTAATCGGCGTATTTGCCGATGCCCACGTAATCGAGCAACTCTTGCGCACGCTTTGCAATCGCAGCCTCTTCGGCCTTGAAGCCGGGCGTGCGGAAAATCGCGCCCAGCAAACCCGAATGGGTGCGCACATGGCGGCCCACCATCACGTTTTCGAGGGCGGTCATTTCGGCGAACAAGCGGATGTTCTGGAACGTGCGGGCAATGCCCGCCTTGGCCACTTCGTGCACGGCCGTAGGTTGGTAGGGCTTGCCTGCCAGCTCAAAAGTGCCGCTGTCTGGCGTGTAGAGGCCCGTGATCACATTGAAAAACGTGGTCTTGCCTGCGCCGTTGGGGCCGATCAGGCCATAGACCTGACCGCGCTGGATGGTGATGCCCACGTCAGACAGGGCTTGCAGACCACCGAAGCGCTTGGAAATGCCCGAAACATGGAGGACCGTGTCTTGGTTGGCGGTTGGATTCATGGTCTGCTCCTTCATTTCGTCGTGAGCGATTTGCCATGCTCAGGCGAAGGCCACAGCCCGCGTGGCCGCATCAACATGATCACGATCATGGCCAGAGCCACCAACAACTGACGCAAGATGGCCGCGTCGAGGCGCCCCCCGGTCATCTCCTGCAAGGGGCCAGCCACATAGCGCAACACCTCGGGCAAAGCCGACAACAAGATCGCGCCCAAAATCACGCCGGGCAAATAGCCCAAGCCGCCCAAAACCACCATGGCCACGATCATCACCGACTCCATCAGGCTGAAAGACTCGGGCGAGATGAAGCCTTGAAAACCTGCAAACATGGCTCCCGACACGCCGCCAAACGTGGCACCCATGCCAAAAGCCAGCAGCTTGAGGTTGCGGGTGTTCAGCCCCATGGCCTTGGCGGCGACTTCGTCTTCACGGATCGCCATCCAGGCGCGGCCGATGCGGGAGACCTCCAGGCGGTGCGAGATCACAACCGTGATCAACACCAGACTCAGGAACAGGTAGTAGTACAGCGAGACCGAGGCGATTTCGAAGTCGCCAATCATCAGTTTTTGACCCAGGTTCACACCAAAGATCGAAATGGGATCGATCTGGGATAAGCCCTTGGGGCCGTTGGTGATGTTCACCGGGTGGTCCAGGTTGTTCATGAACACACGGATGATTTCACCAAAACCCAAGGTCACGATGGCCAAATAGTCGCCACGCAACTTGAGCGTGGGCGCCCCCAGCAGCATGCCGAACAATCCCGCCAAAGCCGCAGCCACAGGCAAAATCAGCCAAATGGGCATGTGCATGCCCGTGGGGTAGGCGGCAGCAATCCATGCGAAGGTGTTGGTCAGATGCGGTGACGACAGCAGGCCGTACATGTAGGCCCCCACCGCGAAAAAAGCCACATAACCCAGGTCCAGCAGACCCGCGTAGCCCACCACGATGTTCAGCCCAACTGCCAGCAGGATGTAGAGCAAAGCCATGTCGGCGATGCGCACCCAGGCGTTGCCGAAAATTTGCAGGATCAGGGGCAAGGCGATGAGCGCCGCACCGATCAGGATGTATTGAAGTGTCTTGTTGTTTTTCATGCTCACCCCCATCAAGCGCGGTCGGCCACACGTTCACCCATGAGGCCCGAGGGGCGCAGGGTCAACACGATGATCAAGACAATGAACGCAAAAATATCGGTGTAGTGACTGCCCAATACACCCCCCGTCAGGTAACCGATGTAGCCCGAGCCAATGGCTTCGATCAGGCCCAGCAAAATACCGCCAATGACGGCACCTGCCAGGTTGCCAATGCCGCCAAACACCGCAGCGGTGAAGGCCTTGAGGCCAGGCAAGAAGCCCATCGCGTGTTGCGCCGTGCCGTAGTTGGAGGCGTACATCACACCGGCAATGGCGGCGAGCACGGCACCGATCACGAAGGTGGCTGAAATCACCATGTCGGGCTTGACGCCCATCAAGGCAGCCACACGCGGGTTCTCGGATGTGGCCCGCATGGCGCGGCCCAAGCGGGTGTAATTGACCAGCCACATCAAGACGGCCAAAGACACGGCCGTGACGCCCAAAATCATGATTTGGGTGGGCGTGATCACCACACCCCCCATGTTGATAGGGGTGCTCGACAGCAATGTGGGGTAAGCCTTGTAGTTGGGCTTCCAGATGATCATGGCCAGGGTCTGCAGCAAAATGCTCATGCCAATCGCCGTGATCAAGGGCGCCAACTTGGGGCTGTTGCGCAGCGGCCGGTAAGCGATCTTTTCAATGGTGAAGTTGAGCACCACCGCCACCACACAGGCGATCAAGGTGGCCAAAATCAATATGACCCAACCCGGCGCACCGGGCATGGCGCCTTGCATCATGCCGATGGCAGACCAGCTCGTCAAAGCGCCCACCATCAGCACTTCTCCGTGCGCAAAGTTGATCAGGTTGATGATGCCGTACACCATGGTGTAGCCCAAGGCCACCAGGGCGTACATGCTGCCCATGACCAGGCCGTTGATGACCTGCTGCAGAA